>WNFI01435874.1_pt1 | contig 10307 bp, 11 predicted proteins | sample 5400471 | NCBI WGS metagenome assembly WNFI01 (sample SAMN13153348, study PRJNA577476) | soil metagenome | isolation source: 100 cm saprolite on Douglas fir-dominated hillslope | place: USA:California | collected 2013-09-17 | reverse complement strand
CCGAAGATCGCCGGAACGACGATGAAGCTGGCGATGAAAGTAGCGAAAAAAGCGATCAGAATCATCGTTTTGTCTCCTGCACGACCTGCTGCGCCTGGCTGAAGAGTCCGAGCCTCACGTTGCGCACGTAAGCGCGCAGGGCCCCGTCGCCGATGCGTTTGAGTTCGGTGAGCTGGCCGGCGAGAGAAACCAGCGGCTGCACTTCGGCCTGGGCCTTCAGGGTTTCGATTTCGGCGGCGCGTTTCGACTGCTCGATTCGCTGGTCGGCGCCCGCCTGGGCAAGGCTGATGTCCGAGGAGACCATATTGTGCGCGGTATTGATGGCGGCCAGCGCCGACTCCACATCCTGCGGAGGATCGATGCCGGTAATGAGAGAAGCATCGAGAGCGATGCCGTAACGCGCCTCGGAAGACCGGCATTCCTGCACCATGTGCTCATTGAGATCGCGCAGGTTCTTTCGCAGATCGTTGATGGAGATGCCGCCACCGCTGGCCAGAGGTATCGGCTCCGCGTTTGGATCGGCCGGAGCTTCGAAAGTCGCGATGCGCTCGCGCAGCACCGAAATGAAGTAACCCATCACGTGAGCGATCGGGAATTTGACGCCGAAAAGGTAGGCATAAAGATTGCGCTCAGAGACGCCATAGCGAATCTGTCCGGTGAGGCCGGTATTCAACTGATCTTTGGTGACCGCATCAACGATCTGCCCGCCCTGGTTGGCGGAGGGCGTTTCAGGATCGTAGGCCATGCTGACCGTCTGGGTGGCGACGGAAACCTTATAGATCTTCTGCCACGGCATCTTGAAGTAAGGACCACCCGGCGGAATCACCCTCACCTGGGGATAGCTGTACCGAAGCTTTTCCTCGGCGTTGAGGGCATCCGCGATGGGAAGGCCGGTAGTGAATGCGCCCGGGATGCGCTCGGCGCGTCCGAAACTGGTTTTCACCGCGCGCTCGTTCTGGTTGACCGTATAAATTCCGCCGATCAGGCAGGTCACCAGAAACCACGCGGCGAGGCCGAAGAATATTCCTATGAACATTTTGAGGTTTCCTTATTGGGCTTTGAAAGCGGAATCATTGTACTGTACCGCTGAGCGGCCGGCACTGTGTATTAGCACTCAGCAATCAGCACTCAGCATTCAGCCATGAAACATTTTCGGAGATATCGAATAGGCTTTGTCCCGCGGGTCTGAGGCGGGATAGGAAGCATTCAGTATTAGCAATTAGCAATCAGCAATCAGCAGTCAGCAGTCAGCAGTCAGCCATGAAACATTTTCGGGGGTATCGATATTTTCCTATCCGCCAGTGCGACGCAAGCAAACACCACAAGGACTACCAGAATGTTTCATGGCTGAATGCTGAGTGCTGAATGCTGAGTGCTGAATGCTTCTCTAAAGCTTCACACTCACCGAGACGCCATCCCTGAGCGGCAGAACGGTGGTAAAGAATTCCGGCATGGCATAGAGACGCCTGTTGAATTCCTGAATCGCGCGGGTGGTTTCTTCTTTTGGCTCGCTCTCAGTCACCCGTCCGCTCCACAGGACATTGTCGGTGATGAACAGGCCGCCCCGGCGCAGGCGCGGCAGTACCAAATCGAGCACGCGCGGATAATCCTGCTTATCGACGTCGTTGAAAATGATGTCGAATTCCTGCTTCTGCTCCGCCAGCAGTTCGAGCGCGTCGCCCACTTTCACATGAATGCGCTTTTCGACGCCGGCCCCCTCGAAGTATCCCCGGGCTTCGGCGGCGTTCTTCTTGTCGCCGTCGGTATAGAAGACTTCCCCGCTCTCGCCCACGGCCTGGGCCCACCAGATGGTGGAATAACCGATGGCCGAGCCCATCTCGAAAATCCTCTTAGCTTTGATGAGGCGGGCATATTGATAGAGCACGCGGGCCACAGCCGGGCCGACGATGGGCACATCGCGTTTCCTGGCCTGGTCTTCAATCTCCCGCAGGACGGCGTCTCGTTCAGGCAGGATGTCGTAGATATATTTCTCAACGGCGGCTTCGGTAATTTCGCGCATCAGGTAATCGTCTCTCCTGGCTCTATTGTAATCACTTCGACACTGGTTCCGTCTTCGGTCAGGCGACGCGAAAACTCGGCGGGTGTCCCGGTGAGGGCCGGGAAGGTGCCCCAGTGCATCGGGATCACGGCTTTGGGCCGCAGCAGGCGGCAGGCATAGGCGGCTTCCAGCGGCCCCATGGTGTAAACGTCTCCGATGGGCAGCAGGGCCAGATCGGGCTTATATAGCTCGCGGATGATCGCCATGTCGCCGAACACGCAGGTGTCGCCCGCATGATAAATTCTCAGTCCGTTTTCAAATTCAATTATGTAGCCGCAGGGCTCGCCGCCATAGACCATCTGCCCACCGTCTTCGATGGCCGCCGAATGGTGGGCATTCACCATCGTGACACGGATGTCGCCGACCTTCTGCGTGCCGCCCTTGTTCATGGGAGCGATCTGTTTCACGCCTTTCTTTCCCGCCCATGAGCAGAGCTCGAAGATGCCGACCACGGTTGCGCCGTGCTTTTGGGCAAGCTCGACCAGGTCGCCGCTGTGATCGCCGTGGCCGTGCGTACAGAGGATTGCATCGAGCCGGTCAAAGCTCTTGTGGCCGGCGGGCGTTTTGGGATTTTTGGCGACCCAGGGATCGATGATGATCTTCTTCCCCGACGGAGTTTCGATGAGAAAAGTCGCGTGGCCGAGCCATGTGACTTTGATACCGTTCAGATTCATGAAGATGGTCTCCTGACAACCTTACGTTGGATGGAGATTCTCCGCGGGCGGAAGCCTGATTTTTATCTTTTTCTATTTTGCCGGGCCGGCCACCCGACCGTCGATGCGAGTGTTGCTTTCAATGCGCACGGTACGTTCGCCGGAAGTCAGCAGAAAACCATCCGGCCCGGAAATTGCCGGACCGATGGTTCGGGAGGTCGGCGCCGAGGCGGCCCTGGGCGCGGGGGCATTTCGCGAAAGCGGCGCGTGATCGTTGCGCCCGTCAGCGCGAGACACGGGATCGTCTCCGGAAGTTGGCACACTCACAAAATCACTGTTCTGGCTGAAATGATCGGGTGGGTTTAAAACCTGGACGGTAACACTGACGGGAATCTCCTGTCCATTCTTCAGAACAATTTTGTCGAAGACAATACCCAGCTCGGATTTCCGGGTGTCACGGGACCACGGCTGCGCGACGGTCACATGCCCCACCAGCTTCGATCCCGCACGCGGCGCGATCACATTCCCGCTCCGGGTAAGGATGTCGTGGAGAAGACGGGCTGTAACACGGTCGCCCACCTTGTTTTTTTTCGCATCCAGAGATTTGTGAACTTCCACGGCCAGATGCTGATCTTCGATTACCGGCACTGCTGAAGGCGCGGACTGCGCCGCCATATTCAGTGTAAATAGGAGAACAACGGCAAGACCCTGAACTTTCATGGGTTGCTCCTTGCAAATGAGTTTATCGCAAGCGTCGGCTGCCGTCACCAATCTGCTTGCAAGACCCTGTTTGTCCTCCAAACGGGCGGAGCAGATTCCTCAGGTCCCGCCAGTGGGCTGCCGCCCAGCGTGGGAACCTTTCGGAATGACAGAGTGCAAGTCGGGTTTGGCTGAGTGCTGAATACTGATTGCTGAGTGCTGATTTATAATTCCGCGCATGCCTCAGCGACCTCGCCCGGCAGATCGAACTGGACGCCACCTTCGATTTCATCGCGGTTTCCAGCTACGGGTCGGCAAAACAGAGCGCGGGAGAAGTCCAGTTAATCAAGGACGTGGCCGGGCCGCTCCAGGGACTCAACGTGATTCTGGTGGAAGACATTCTCGATACCGGACTGACCCTGACTTTTCTGCGAAGGATGTTCGAGGCCCGTCAGCCCCGCGCCCTTAAGATCGCTACGCTGCTCGACAAGCCCTCCCGGCGGCAGCGCCCCATTCAGGCGGACTATGTGGGCTTTAAGATTCCGGACGAGTTCGTGGTCGGCTACGGCCTCGACTACGCCGAGCACTACCGTAACCTCGCCGATATCTGCGTTCTCGACAACATTCCGGGAAAGTAGTGTTAAAATCCGGAATGGATGTCACAGGTAATTTCCGACCCTCAGATTCACGTCCGTAGCTGGCATGCCCTGGCCGGTACCCTGGACCATACTCTGCTCGAAGCCGACGTCACCCGCCAACAGATCGTTCGCCTCTGCGAAGAATCGTGTTTTTATAACTTTGCCGCCATCTGCATCAACCCCTACTGGATCAACCTGGCGGTTTCCCTGCTCCAGGGAACGCCGGTAAAAATCGTCACCACCATCGGATTTCCGCTGGGCGCGAGCCAGACCACAGTGAAGCGGTTTGAAGCCGCCGAGGCGATACGCACCGGCGCGCGGGAACTCGATATGGTGATGAACATCGGGGCGCTGAAATCCGGCGACCGCCATCTGGTGCAGGCGGATATCGCCGCCGTGGCCGAGATCACCCGCCCCCACGGGGCGGTGCTGAAGGTCATTCTTGAAACCGGACTGCTCACGCTGGAAGAAAAGATACTGAGCTGCGAACTCGCGCTGGCCGCCGGGGCCGGGTTCGTCAAGACCTCCAGCGGCTTCGCCGGCAGCGGCGCCCAGGTTGATGACGTGGCCCTGCTGCGGGGCGTGGTCGGCGACCGCGCCGGAATTAAAGCCTCCGGCGGAATCCGCACAGCCGCCGCAGCCGCCGCCCTGCTCGACGCCGGCGCCAACCGGCTTGGTTCCAGTAACGCAGTCGGCATTGTGATGGAACTCGGGGCCCCGGAGATGGTGAAAAAGATTTTGTAATTGGGTAATTTAGTAATTGAGTAATTACCACGAAACCGTCTGCTTCGCGAAAATCGCCCAATTACCAAATTACTCATTTACCAAATTTCCTAAGCTCTTACCTCCTGTTATCATGTCAGGTTGACTCACAAAGCCACATTACAATCGCATTCCCAGCCCATGGACGTTGAGTCCCTGCTGGTCGAAGTCGCCGACGTTCTCAACACCACTCTCGACCTGGACACGCTTCTGCATCGGGTTGCTGAAGTGGTTAAGCGCGTCATCGACTACAAGGTGTTCGGCATTCTGCTGCTGAACGAGCGCACGCAGGAGCTTCGGTTCCGTTTCCAGATCGGCCACCAGCCCGAAGTTGCCGAAAAGATCAGGGTGAAGGTCGGCCAGGGCGTCACCGGACGCGCGGTGGAAGAACGCCAGGCCATTCTGGTGAACGACGTCACCCAGGAAACCGACTACATCGAGGCCCTGGCGATCGTGCGGTCGGAGCTGGCGGTACCGCTGATCACCAAGAACAAAGTGATCGGGGTCATCGACATCGAAGCGCCTGAGCTCGATTCTCGATCCCGACCAGCTTCTCAAACGCATCGGCGATCTGCTGCTCAAGATCATCGACTACCAGATGTTTTCGATTCTGCTGGTGGATGAAACCCGGCAGAAGCTGGTCCACCGCTTTTCGCTGCGCTTCAAGGAAAATATCCAGCTCAAACACGACATCCCCATCGGGCGCGGACTGGTCGGGGCGGCCGCCGAACACAAGGAAGTGGTCCTGGCCCCGGATGTCAGCAAAGACGCCCGCTATATAAAGGTCAACGCCGAGACCCGCTCGGAGCTTTGCGTACCCCTTATATATAAGGATGAGGTCATCGGGGTTCTCGATCTGGAACACACCCGCCGCGGATACTTCAACGAAGACCACGTGCGCATGATGAGCACGCTGGCCGCGCAGATCGCCATCGCCATCGAGAATGCCCGCCTGTACGAGCGGCTCTCACGGGAAGAACAGCGGCTGGAACGCGACCTGGCCATGGCCCGGGAGGTACAGCACCATCTGCTGCCGCCGTCGTGCCCGGTGCTGAAAAACGCCGAGTTGGCGGCCCGCTTCAATCCGGCGCATGCCATCGGCGGCGACATGTATGACTTTCTCGACTACAAAGCGCCGCGGGCCTGCATCACTATCGGCGACGTGAGCGGCAAGGGCGCGCCGGCGGCGCTGTACGCGGCCCTGGTCAGCGGCATTCTGCGCAGTCTCGCCCATGATGAGCCCGCGCCCGCGCAGATGCTGGCCGCCGTCAATCATTCGCTCAACCAGCGCCGCCTCGATGCCCAGTATGTGGTGATCACCTGCGCGCTTTGGGACGACAACCTCAAGACCATGCGGGTGGCCAACTCCGGCATGCCCCGTCCCATCCACTGCCGCGACAGCCACGCGCACATGATCGAATCCGCCGGACTGCCCCTCGGCATGTTTGAAGCCGTCACGTACGACGAGATCACCATCCAGGCCCAGCCCGGGGACGTATTCGCATTCTTCAGCGACGGCATCGTAGACGCCAGCAAAACCCGCGACGAACAATTCGGCCGCGTCCGCATCGAGCATGTGGTGGTGAAAAACGCCAAAAAGAATGCGCAGGAAATCGCCGACGCGCTGTTCCAGGCAGCCAACGATTTCTCCGAAGGCGCTCCCGTGTTTGACGATCAGACGGTCGTGGTGCTGAAAGTGCGATGAGCTTCGCTGCTTCTGGCTGATAGCTGCTGGCTGCCGGCTGCCGGCTTTTTTCGGTGCCGGCATTGTGGAAGTGGTGGCAGGTGGTGGCAGGTGGTGGCAGGTAATCGGTAGTTGGTACTTGGTACTTATTTGGCCCCACATCGCAATTGGCACTTCCATCAGCCCCGATCAGGGGATTTTCGCTTTTAAGACGCGAGTGCTGGAAATTGCACCTTACGCGAGGCAATCAACGAAGCAAGTACCAAATACCCAAATACCCATTTTCACAATCCTGTAACAATCTCCCGCCAGAATTGACAGGAATCAAATTATCTATCAACTGTGGAGGTACCATGCGACTCAGGATGATCATTGGGTTGTGCATTGTTCTGTGCGCGGTCGGGGCCGTGGCTCAGACCGATCTGAACGGCGCGGGCGCGACTTTTCCCAATCCTATTTATTCGAAGTGGTTCAGCGAGTATCACAAGATGCATTCCGGCATCCAGATCAACTACCAGCCGATCGGCAGCGGCGGCGGAATCAAGCAGATACAGGCCGGCACAGTTGACTTTGGCGCCAGCGACGGCCCTATGACCGACGAGCAGATCGCGGCTACGCCTTTCAAACTGTTTCACATTCCCACGGTGCTGGGAGCGGTCGTTCCCACGTATAACATCCCGGGTGTGAATGCCGAACTGAAGTTCACCGGCCCCGTTCTGGCGGATATTTTTCTCGGCAACATCAAAAAATGGAATGACCCTAAGCTGGCTAAAGACAATCCCGGCGTTAAGTTCCCGGACAGCGAAATCGTGGTCGTGCATCGCTCTGACGGCAGCGGTACAACCTATGTCTGGACCGACTACCTTTCCAAGGTCAGCGACGAGTGGAAGACCAAAGTAGGTAAAAATACCGCGGTCAATTGGCCCGCGGGCCTGGGCGGCAAAGGCAACGACGGCGTCTCCGGAACGGTCAAGCAGACCCCGGGCGGCATCGGCTATGTGGAACTGATCTACGCGGTGCAGAACAAGATGGCGTATGGCACCGTGAAGAACGCAGCCGGTGAGTTCGTGAAAGCCAGCCTCGCATCGACCACCGCGGCGGCCGCATCCGTGAAAGACATGCCGGATGACTTCCGCGTTTCCATCACCAACGCGCCCGGCAAAGGCGTCTACCCGATCTGCAGCTTCACCTGGCTGCTGGTGCCGGTGGAGTGGAAGAACACAGCCAAAGGCAAGACCATGGTCGACTTCCTGAACTGGATGGTCGAAGGCGGCCAGACGATGACCGCCGCGCTCGATTACGCTCCTCTGCCCAAGCCGGTAGTGGCGAAGATCAAGGCGCGCATTAAGGAAATCAAGGTCCAGGGCTCCGACCAGGGCAAGCGGGCGAAGAAATAACCCGAGTCGGTAAAATCAGCCGCAGATTTTCGCAGATGAACGCCGATCAAAACCTTTCGGGGATTTTTGGTCGGCGCATCGGCGAGGTCTGCGGCAGTTTTGCGTCAGGAGAAAACACGGCGCGACTTTCGCCGACCTCTCATCCGCTTTTAACACTCCTTTAACATCGCTTTGTTACGGTTTTGCCATGCCCGCAGGAGCCAGGACCCAGCTTCTCAACAACCAGGATCAGACTGCCATGCCGAAGCCGGCCACGCCGAAAACGCCCAATACCCAATCGAGCGCCGGTGAGGGCGTTCTTGCGGACAAAACATTTAAGTCGGTCATCTACGCCTGCGCCCTGGCCCTGATGGCTATTGTGGGGCTGGTTCTGTTCGAACTCGTCACCGCCTCAGGGCTCACCCTGCATAAGACCGGCTTCAAATTTCTGACCAGATCGATCTGGGACCCGGTCGCGGAAGACTTCGGCGCGCTGCCCTTCATTTACGGGACCCTGGTATCGTCGCTGGTAGCGCTGTTTCTGGCGGTCCCGCTTTCGCTGGGGACGGCATTGTTCATCACCGAACTTTGCCCACGCTGGCTGCGCGCTCCGCTCTCCACCTGCGTGGAACTGCTGGCGGCGATTCCCAGCGTGATCTACGGACTATGGGGCATCTTTGTCCTCGCTCCCCTGATGCGCGAGTATGTCGAGCCCGTGCTGGCGAAGTACATGGGATGGACCGGGCTGTTCGGCGGCCACATGTACGGCTATGGCATGCTGACTGCGGGAGTGATTCTCGCCATCATGACCCTGCCCTATATCGCGTCGGTGACCCGGGAAGTCATCATGGCCGTTCCCCGGCCGCAACGTGAAGCCGCTCTGGCCCTGGGCGCTACCCGCTGGGAAACGCTTCGCATGGCCGTGCTGCGCAATGCCCGGGTTGGGATCTTTGGCGCGATCATCCTCGGCCTGGGACGCGCGATGGGCGAGACGATGGCCGTCACCATGGTGATCGGCAATCGTCCGGAAATTGCGCGCTCGCTGTTCGCCCCCGGTTATACCCTGGCCAGTTCGATCGCCAATGAGTTCAACGAAGCCACCAGCGCTGTCCACACCAGCGCCCTGGTGGAGATGGCCCTGATACTTTTCGCGCTGACCCTGATCGTCAACGCCATTGCCCGCCTGCTGGTCTGGAGCATTACGCGCGGCATGCCTGCGAGGGGAATTGCCTAAGCTCATTTCTGAAACTCTCGGGTTCCGTCGGCGGGCGGTCAACGCCATCGCGCTTACTCTGATCGCGTCCGCCGCCATCGTGGTCACCACGCCGCTCATCGCGATCCTCGGAACGATCGTCTATCGCGGCTTCAGCGGGCTGCACTGGAGTTTCCTGACCCAGATACCCGCGCCCCCGGGTGAAGTCGGCGGGGGCATGGCCAACGCCATCGCCGGTTCCGGCATGATTCTGGGTCTGGCATGCCTGGTCGGCATACCCCTGGGCATCGGATCGGGCGTTTACCTGGCGGAATACGGAAGGAATCGCTGGGGCAATATCGTGCGCTTTACGGCGGACGTGCTCAACGGCGTGCCTTCCGTCGTGATCGGCATCACCGTGTATGCGCTGGTGGTCGCCACTCAAAAACATTTTTCCATGCTGGCCGGGGCGATCGCCCTGGGCATCATCATGATTCCCACGGTGTGCCGCACCACGGAAGAAGTTCTGCTGATGGTCCCGCAGGCCATTCGCGAGGCGGCCTTCGGTCTCGGAATACCTCAGTGGCGCACCACTCTTTCCGTCGTTCTGCCCACAGCGGGCTCCGGCATCGTCACCAGCGTCATGCTGGCTTTTGCCCGCATCGCGGGCGAAACCGCGCCGCTCTTATTTACGACTCTCGGCAACGGGTTCTGGAACCTTAAACCCAACCAGCCGACCGCCGCCCTGCCGCTGCAGATTTATACCTACGCCATCTCCGCCTACGACGACTGGCATGACCAGGCATGGACCGGCGCGCTGGTGCTGATCGCCCTGATTATCGCCATTGTGATTACGGTGCGTTTCGCGGCCGGCCGGGGCGCGATGAAGGGAGCTTACTGAGAATGGACATCGGCATTCATGTCCACGACCTGAACGCGTGGTTTGGGACCACTCAGGCGTTATACAACATCAACCTGGAAATTCCATCGAAGCATGCCACGGCGATCATCGGGCCTTCGGGATGCGGGAAATCCACTTTCGTCCGCTGCCTCAACCGGATGCATGAAACGATTCCCCAGGCCACGGTAAAAGGCCTGGTCAAGGTCGAAGACCTGGAGATTTACGGGAAGGGAGTATCGCCGGTATCGGTGCGCCGCCGCATCGGCATGGTGTTCCAGAAGCCCAACCCCTTCCCCACTATGAGCATCTATGACAACGTCGCCGCGGGTCTCAAGCTGAATGG
>WNFI01109737.1_pt1 | contig 10307 bp, 7 predicted proteins | sample 5400471 | NCBI WGS metagenome assembly WNFI01 (sample SAMN13153348, study PRJNA577476) | soil metagenome | isolation source: 100 cm saprolite on Douglas fir-dominated hillslope | place: USA:California | collected 2013-09-17 | reverse complement strand
CTGCGCGCTCCGAGCCGGCGTGGATCGCCTCATAGCGGCGTTTATCCAGGTCGGCGACCTTGCCCGCGGTCGTGTGAATGTCGATCGGGTTGCCGTCGCGCGGTGCGGTTTCGCTGGCCATGCCGGACAGGTTAGGCCAGGACAGGTGCCCGGCGGCCCGCGGCCTGGGTGTCAGGCGCTAACGGCGGTTCTTCGCGGGGGTCGCCTTCGGCCTGGTCCCGGTCTCCGGGGGCCGGGCTAGGACTGGATGGTCAGGACGGTCCAGGCGCCGATGCAGATCCGGTCGCCTGGCTGCAGCGGCACGGCAACCCCATTGCCGATGTCAGTGCCGTTCACCTGCGTGCCATTCGACGAACCTGGGTCAAGCACCGACCAGCCGCCGTCCGGCTGGGCGATCATGACGGCGTGCAAGTGCGAGATGCCCGGATCGACGGGCGGGCCGGTCAGGTCGATCTCAGGCTCCAGGCCCCGAGATGCGCTGCGGCGGCCGACCCGCATCTCCCGGCCGGACAGCTGGAACCGGCGCTCAGGGCAGTAAGGAGGGAAGTCGATCGTCTCCGCGTCAGGGCCGCCGGCCGCGATCACGCGGTCGTAGTAGGAGCGGTCGGCGGTGACAACGGCCGTCCACGCGCCCGTGGCTGCTTCCGGCGTGGCTGCTTCCGGCGTGGCTGCTTCCGGCGTAGCTGGATTCTGGATGACGGTCGCGGCCGGAGGCCCCGCGGGCGGGGCAGTCGTTCCGGCGGGGGTTCCTGAGCTGAAGTCGAATCCGCATCCCTCGCAGAACTGGCCGCTCCGCTCGGTCCCGCACTGCGGGCATGGCTCGGCCTGGATGGCCTGGACCGAACCGGCGCTGCCCGACTGCGAAGCGGGACGCGGCGGCGGCCCGCCGATCCGCATGCCGCAGACGTCGCAGAAGTCGGTGGCCGTCGAGTCATGGCCGACCGGGCAAGCTGGCATGGCGACCCCTGTTAGGTCCTGGTCCTGACTGTCTTGGTCGATCTCGTGTCCAGAGCCATCTCGTCGGCCTGGTCAACCTTCCGCTTCAGCCGGACGGTGCCTGTGGCTGCGTCCACGACGTCGACGACCTTGGCGAGAAGCTTGGCCGTGTCCTCGTTGCCGGACCCAGCGGCCAGCGCTACGGCCCGGCCTAGCTTGGCGGTCGCCAGCTCCTCGTCGCCGTTCTTGCGCGCCTCCAGGCCGTCCTGGATCGCCTGGGCAAGCTCGGCCTGGCCGGTGTAGTGCGCCACGTTGGAGTTGATCCGCGTCGACAGCGCCTCGTCGTCCGTCCAGATCGCCCGCACCAGCCCCTGCCCGAGCACCTCGGATCCAGCGACCAGGCTGACCCGGGCCGCCAGCATCTCCTGCCCGATCGCCGCCGACGCGACCTGCACGCACACGTGGTAGTCGCGGCTCTCGCCGTCGGCCCATGCTCCGGTCGGGTAATCGCCTGCCCGCGGGCCCGACTGGGTGCGCCGAGCGGTCAGATCATTGACCGATGGTGCGACCTGCTTGACGAACCGCAGCTCGGCGTGCTGAGGGGTCCAGATGCGCAGGACCACGTCCGCGACCTGCTTGCCCATCGCGGTCTGCATCATGGACTCGAAGTCGGCGGCCAGGCCAGCAGGATCAGCGACGATGTCGACGGTGCCAAGCAGCCCGGTCGATATCCTGCGCAGCTCAGCGACCTCCCAGTCGGTGCCGACGCCGCGGCAGTCACAGCTGAAGACGCCCTCGCAGGCAGCGATCGCCGCGGCGAGGTGCTCCGCGGGCTCGTGCTCGTTCTTGCCGTCGGTCAGCAGGATCGCGTGCCGCAGCGAGGCTGTGCTTGAGCCGAAGGTCTGTCGGGCCAGCTGCAACCACGTTCCCATCGCGGTGCCGCCGGACGGGTTGAGACGAGCCACCATGCTCTTGGCGTTCTGCCTTGTCGCCGCATCGGCGATGGCGAGCCTGCCGTCCATCGGGAAGACCGGCCGCGCGACCTCGGTGCCAGCGACCACAGCGAAGGCGACGCCGTCGGCGATCACGTCAATCGCCGACGCAGTCGCAGTCCGCGCTTGCACGATCTTGGCGTGCGGGTAGTCCATCGAGCCCGAGCAGTCCACGATGATGATTTCCGCACGGCCGCCGCCGTCGGGGGCGGCGTCCTGGCCGGGCGCCTGGCCTGTGTCGGGGGCCGTGACCGTCACGATCGCGTTGACGTCCCGCCCGCCTGCGGGCAGATATTCGTTCTGGAAGACCTCGACTGTGAAGTTGGGCTCGCTCATCGGGGAGTCTCTCCTAGTTCGGTTTCCTGCTCGCCGGCTGCCTGCGGCCGGCCCGGGTCGGCCGCAGGGCCCGCATCTGGTCGCGGCGGGAAAGGGATCAGCACGACGGTGATGTTGTCGGCGCCTCCGGCCTCGATCGCGAACCTGACTAGTTCCCCGGCCGCGCCGAGCGGATCGGTCAGTGCGGCGGGCAGCGCGCGGCCAGCAAGCCCGGCCGCGTCCTGCTCGTAGTTCCACAGGCCGTCCGAGCACAGGAGCACCGCGCCTTCGCCGGCCGGCGCGAACGTCGTCACGTGCGGCTGAGCCTCGGACAGGTCAGCGCCGATCCAGCCGGTCACGATATGGCCCGCTGGCGAGGCCAGGGCGTCGGCCGCCGGCAGCCCGCGGGCAATGAGTTCTTCAGCCACCGAGTCGTCCCTGGTCAGCTGGGCGCTGGACCCGTTGCCGGATTCACTGCCGCCGGACCCGTTACCTGCAGCCAGCCAGTAGACCCGGCTGTCGCCCAGCCAGCAGACCGTGACCTCCCGCTCGGTCACGATGGCGGCGGCGAACGTCGCCGACGGGGCGTTCCCTGGCGTGCCGCGTTCGGCCGCCAGCGCGAGTAGCGCCTGCTGTGCCGCATCGAACGCGCGCTGCGAGGCGCCGCCGAGTTCGTCTCCCGTACGCACCGCGCCGAGCAGCACGCCCATGGCGGCCTGCGCCGCTGACTTGGATGCCTCGTCAGCATGGCTCGAGGTGGATACGCCGTCGCATACGACGGCGAGAGCTGCGGGTCCGGCTGGCGTCCTGGCTGTGGCGAGCGCCATCGCGTCCTCGTTGCGGCGATGCCGGAGACCTCGGTCGGTAACACCGGCCAACAGCCCGAGGTCGATCTCGGCGTGGTCGTCGCCGGCGGGCACCTTGCGGCCGCACGTCTCGCAATAACCTTCTGCGGTCACCCCTGACTCCGGGCACGAGGGGCATCGGGCCGCGGACTGTGGTCCGTCGCCGCTGATCCGGGCAGGCCTCAGTTCGGCCCGGCATGCCTCGCAGAAGTTGTCCTCAGGCCAGACCGGCGCGCCGCACGACGGGCATGAGGCAGGAGTCGAAGCCTCTGCGTCAGCCATCGTCATGACCACGTGCTCGGGCGGACGTCGTTGGCCAGGTCGACCAGCGCCGTGCGGCGGCGCCGGTCCGAGGAGAGCTGCGCCTGAGCCCGGTAACTGCGCTCCAGGCCGAACCGTAGCGAGCGCTCGGTCGGCTCGGAGCCGAGCAGCTGGCCGGCATCCATGGGTTCGCTGGCCAGGACGCGCTCGAGGGCCGCCCGGAGGACCTCGGCGGTCAGCTGATGTACCGCCGAGGGGTCAAGCGTCAGCCGGGAGAAATCACGCCCGGCGTCGCGCAGGTCATCAGCGGACACGCAGGCCCGGCCGGCCGGCGGCGAGACGCGGATCCGGACGGCGGCTACCTGCGCCGCCAGGTAGTGGCTGGACGTCGCCGGCACCGAGGTGAGCGCCGCGACCGCCCCAGCCCGGTCACCGCGCCGAAGCAGCGTCCTGGCCAGTCCGAACGCGGCACCGACGAACGACCGGTCCACCGTCCATACCAGCGCGAAGTGCCGGGCGGCCGTCTCCTGGTCAGCTGCGGCCTCGGCGGCGAACGCGAGCGCCAGCTTCGGAGCGAGCTCGCCTGGCAGCAGGTCGCAGACCGCGTCGAAGGCGTCCCTGGCGCCGGCCCCGTTCCAGGCACCGAGCGCGGCAAGCCCCTGATACCAGGTAACCCGCCAGTCGCCGGCTTCCTCGTCCGCCAGGCTGGTCAGCGTCCGCCACGCGCTGGCCACGTCGCCACTCGCGATGCGCGCCCTGACCAGCGCGAACAAGGTCTCGGGCGACTCGGCGACCTCAGGCGGGGTGCCCTGCGCACCCGCAACGGCCGCCGCCAGCACCGTCGTGAGCTGCGCTGCTTCGACAGTTCCGAGCGCCGCCAGGAAGCCAGCCGCCGGGTCGGCCGTATCCACGTGCGGGATCGGCAGGCCGGCCGCAACCTCGCCGGGATCCGGCGGCTGCTGCGGGGCCGGGCCGTCTTGCCCGTCGGATCCGTCCCGGTCTTCGGGCAGGATCGAGGGAACTCCGATCGCCTGCAGCTCAGGGCTGAACAGCGTGGAGAACGCGGGCCGGGGCTGCTGGTCACCGACCGCGAGCACCTCGCGCAGCACGCCGGTCAGCTGTTCGGCCATCTCCGCGGCCGAGCCGAAGCGGCCGGCGGGGTCCCGGTGCGTCGCCCGCCGCAGCACGCGGGCGAACGACTCGTTCGCAGCGAGGACCGGCACGTCCGCCGGGTCGGGCAGGCTGTACTGATAAATCGACTGGTAGCCAGAGAACTCGAACGTGAGCACGGCGAGCGCCCGGCCCACGGTGTACAGGTCCGAGGACGGCGAGGGGCCCTGGTCGGCGATCTCGGGAGCCTGGTAGCCGACGGTGCCGTAGATCGCGCCCTCGTCGTCATCGATCCGCCGGACTCCGCCCATGTCGATGAGCTTGAGCTGCTCCTCGGTCTGGATCAGGTTGTCCGGCTTGAAGTCGCAGTAGACGAGCCCCCGGTTATGCAGGTAACCAAGCGCTGGGAGCACCTCGATCATGTAGGCCAGTGCCGCAGCAAGCGGCAGCGACTCGCGGGCGGCTCGCCTGGCCAGCAGAAGCTGGCGGAGCGACTGGCCGCCGACGTACTCCATGACGATGTAGCCGGCCTCCTCGCCCGTCCGCCGGTCCGCATGCTGGACGAAGTTGTACACCCCGACGATGTTCGGATGCTCGACCTCGGCCAGGAACCTGCGTTCGGCGATGGCCGCCTCCTGCGCCGCGCTGTCCCCGGTGTTGAGCAGTCCCTTGAGCACGACCCAGCGCCTGCCCAGGTTGTGGTCCACGGCCAGGTAGATCCAGCCAAGGCCGCCGTGGGCCAGGCAGCCGAGCACCTCATACTGCCCGGCGACCAGCTCCCCGGGCGCCAGCTTGGGGGTGAACGAGAACTGGGTGCCGCAGTGCGGGCAGTATCCCTCGGCAAGCCCGGGCCGGCCGTCCCGGCCGCGCCCGACCGGGCGCTCGCAGGCTCCGCAGAACCGCTTGCTCTCGGGCACCAGCGGGTCGGCCTGGACCGCGCTCGCCGGGTCGCGGGCCGGGACCGGCGGGATCTCGATCAGCCCGGCGCCGAGGCTGCCCCGCGACGTGTGGCTACCCGAGGGCCGGGTGCGCCTGCTGCCGCTGCCGCTAGGCACACTGCGGCTGCCCGTGCTCCCGCTGCGCGAGCTCCCGCCGGATGCCTCGGCCAGGCCACATAGGTTGCAGTAGCCGCCTTCGATCGTGCCATCGCAGCCCGGCTGGGTGCACCTCGTGCCAATCGTCGTCATGTCCGCTCCCCGCTCCGGCCAAGCCGCAGGACAGCCTGCTGGTAGCCGGTAACCGCCGCCGTCGCCGCGACCAGGTCGCACGGAGCCGTCCACAGCAGGTCATGTGCCTGCCGGTAGCTCGCGTCCAGAACCGTATCCTCGGCACCGCCCAGCCGCCCGGCCTTCGCCCGGTAAGCGTCGAGCAGCCCGCGCAGCTCGTCCCGCCTGCCCAGCAGGCCCGCTGCAGCTTGCTCAGCCTCGCGGCATTGCCGCAGGGCCGCCGACGCCAGCTTGCCGACCAGGTCGAGTTCGGAGGCCAGCCTGGTCCATCGCCCGGCGGCCTTCAGGCCGGCCAGGCCGCCGAGCCGACTGTCAAGCCCGCTGATGTCAGGCAAAGGATCGAGGGCCGTAACAAGGACGCGGGCGGCAGCGCGCTCACGCGCCGCTGTCGCATCTTGCCAGGCCTGTGCCGTTGCGGCGACGGTCGCCGAGACCTCGGCGATCCGCTGGTCAGCCTCCTGGATGGTCCTCGCCAGGCCGGCCGAACGCGCCGCTACCGCCGCCGCCTGTTCCCTCAGCCGGTCGAGCTGCCCGGTATCGACCCGGTTCTGCCGCCACAGCGAGAGCGGGTCGGAGTTCAGCCGCTCGCGAAGCTGGCCCAGGGCGGAATCGGCCTGTGGCAGCCCGTCGGTCACCTCGCCGTCCGTTACCTGGGCTGACTGGCGCCTGGCCTCGTCCAGGCAGTCGGCGACCTGCCGCAGCCCGTCGGATATCTCGTTCCACACGGTCTCGGCCGCTGTCACCTCGCCGGCCAGCGGGGTGAAGGCACGCTTCATCTGAACCACGGCCTCGGCGAGGGTCAGCCGCGCGTCACCGCCTGCGGTGAGATCGCGCTCGCCCAGCGGCACCGGGGCCCTGGGCAGCCGCACCGACGCGCCGGTCAGCAGGCCGGAGACCTCCTCGAGCCGGGCGGACGGCAGCCGGCCTGCCTGCGTCAGGATCTCGCCGGCGCGGTCGATGACCGCTGAGTAGGCCGAGAACGTGTCCCACAGCGCCGCGAGCCCCGCCGACGCCGCCTCCCAGCGCTTCCTGGTCTCGCCGGACAGGGTGGCTCCGGCGAGCATGCGCTTGCCGAAGCTGCCGTCGAGGTCGAGCAGGTTCGCCTGGATGGCGTCGCGCTCCGCCGCTGCGGTCGCGACAGCGGCCTGGGCCTGGTCCCTCGTGAGCGTCAGCGGCATCATCGCAGTGCCCGATGCTGTTGGGTCGGGTCGCCGGCCGTCACCGGTACTCCGCAAGCCTGCGCGACAGGCCCCACGCGCTGCCGGCCGCCATCAGCAGCGCTGCCACTACCACCACGGCTTCGAGGTTCGCGAACGCTCCGCGACCGGCACTGGCGTGCTGGCGGAACACGACCTGGTCGGCGGCGATGGCCCGGCCGATGTCGGACTCGAGCCTGCTGAATCCCGCCGAGGAACTGTCCGGCCCGGTGCCGATCACCAGCTGCGTCTCGGCCGCGTAGCTGGCCGCCAGGTCCAGCTTGAATACCCGGCCAGCGACCGCGTACCAGCGGGTCGCGTCCCGGCCAGCGGCCGCCACGGCGCGGGCAGCTGTGTTATCCGGCGACGAAGCGGCGGCAGCCGCTAGGAGCGTGCCTGGTCCCGGGCCGATCCTGGCGCGCATGGCATTGAAGTCCTGCTGGAACGACGTGCTCCCGCTGCGGGAGATCAGGTTGAGTACCTGATCTCCGCGCGCCTGCTGCGCGGAGATGCCCGCCTGGGCCAGTGTCTCGGCCGGGCTCGATCCATGCCCTAGGCCCTGTTGAAAATCCGATCGGGCGATCGCGAACGCGGCGAGGATCCAGATCACGCTGATCGCGGCGGCCAGCGTCGCGGTGAGCAGGCCGTAGTTGACGATCCTGTGCGTGCGCCGCCGCAGCCAGCGCTGCGTGCGCACGAGGGCGACGCCGACCGCGAGCGCCAGCGCCACGGCGACGACAATCCAGGGCAGGCCGGTCGCCCGCGCGCTCTGGGCGGCGAGGGCGGCGTTCACCTGCGCGTAGACCGACCGCGCGGCGGGCAGCAGCCGCAGGTGTATCTCCTCCGAAGCCACCTGCATGAACGAGCCGCCGGTCAGCGGGAATCCGAGCGAGCTGTAGGTCTTGGCCTGCGCGACATAGCCGGTATACACAGGCAGGCTCGCCGAGATCGCGGCCAGCCCGGCGTCGAGCCTGGCGGCGGTCTGGCCGTTGCCGGCCACGGCTCCGGCATTGCGCAGCGCGGCCAGGTCGGCGGCCGCCTGGGCGATGTCGGCCTCGAAATGCTGCCGCACGGCGAGCGACTCGGGCGGCCCGGCGAGGAACGCGGTCGTCGCGGTGACGTCGGCGTCCGAGAGCGAGCGGTACATCTGCTGGGCGTCGAGGCTGAGTGGCTCGATCGCCGTGACGATCCGGTCGGCGGCGGACGCGTGCTGGCTCATCGCCAGGGCCCCGACGACGCCCCAGGCCAGCGACCCCGCGGTCAGCCCGATCAGGAGCAGCCGCAAGATGGCAGGCGTCCCCGCTGGGCGCGGACGCCTGCGCTCACTTGAGCCCCGGTGCGCCGGTGGCGCTGTCCCAGCCTGAGGTGCCCCGGCCTGAGATCCCCCGGCCTGAAATCCCCCGGTCTCAGGTGCTCCGGTCTGGGGTGCTCCCGTCTGGGGTCCTCCGGCCTGGCCGGGTGGCGCGACGGCGGTCACCTGATCCTCGCGATCTGAGCGTCGGCGAGCGACTGGACCGGCGGCGGCAGCGGCTGGAACCGGACCCGGTCCATGTAGCGGGCCGAGTTGCCGGCCGTGATCGCCCAGTGCAGGAAGGCCTTGATGTCGCGGGCTTTGGCCGCCGACGGCTGCCGGGCGGCGACGATCGCATACTCGTAGTTGACGATCGGGTACCCGGCCCGGGCAGGGCCGTTGACCATGGAGATCGTCTCGTTCGCCGGTGTCGCCGGCACGAAGCTCGCGACCGCCGCGCGCAGGCTCGCGCCGGTCGGGAGGGTGAACTGGCCGGCCGCGTTCTGCAACTCGGCCTCCCCAAGCCCGGCCTTCAGCGCCTGCGACAGGTAGCTGATCCCGATGTAGGCGACGCAGCCCGGTGCCGCTGCACAGCCGGTGAGCATTCCGCCGTTGCCCTGCTCGGCCCGCGCGCCGGCGACATGCGGCCAGGCCACGGTCGTGCCGTATCCGATGGCCGAATTCCAGAGCGGGTCGCCCGTGGACAGGTAGCTGGAGAACAGGAACGTGTCGCCCGAGCTCTCCGCCCGGTGCAGCGGCACGACCTTGATGCCGGGCAGCGAGACGCCCGGGTTGAGCCTGGCGATCGCCGGGTCGTTCCAGCTGGTGATCTGGCCCCGGTACATCCGGGCGAGCACGGCGCCGCTGAGCCTGACGTGGACACCCCGGCCGAGCCGCGGCAGGTTGTAATTGACCTGCTGGGCCGCGACCGCGAGCGGGATGTTCAGCAGGCCGGGATTGGCGACCAGGTTGCCGCTGGACAAGAAGGCGTCTGAGGCGCCGATATCCGCGGTTCCCGACGACGCGTCGGCGATGCCGGTTCCTGAGCCGGTCGCGGCCGTCGTGAATGAGACGCTGGGGAATTCCCGGTGATAGGCCGATGCCCAGTCCCCGAAAAGCGGATAGAGCAAGGTGCTGCCTGTTTCTGACAAGGAGACGTGGGCCGAGCCCGGCCGACTCGGAATGTGGCCGGAGCCCGGGCCGCCGCGATGACCGGTACCGATCCCTGCCGGGCCGCCCGCCGTGCAGCCAGTCACTAGCGCGAGCGGCACGACGACGGATGCAGCCAGCAGCGTGCGGAAACTAATCGCCACCCGCCGAATCTCCTTACCTGGCCCGTCTTTGCCTGCGCTGAAGCCCGCCGTTTCCTGGGCTCACCCGGTTCCGCGCGACGGTGTGGGCGTTGCGCCTATGCCAGCAGATTTCCTGACACGCCGCAAGTAGGGCCGGATCGCATTTTTGAGGTGCTGCCAGTGGTTCATTAGCGCGACACCTGAGCTGGCCCGCCGGGCTCGTTGCGGCCGTCTTCGTGGCGGGCCTTCCCGCGTGAGCGGGCCCTAGGGCGAGGAGAATCAGCGGCATGGCGCCGGCCAGTCCAGATGCACTGCCAGCCGCGCCGCTCGACGCGGCGCGGCTGCGGGCGGCGCTGCGGGCGGCGCGGCCGACCCTGCCCGGCGACGCGACCGCCGCAGGCGGTCCTCCGACTCCTGCGACGATCTGGACCGACATCCGCGTGGTCGCCGAGACCGGGTCGACCAACGAGGATGTGCTCAAGCTGGCGGCAGGCGGGGCCCCTGAGGGTTTGGTCATCGCGGCCGAGGCGCAGACCGCCGGCAAGGGCCGGCTGGGGCGGTCTTGGCGCGCTCAGCCCGGATCGGCGTTGACGTTCTCCGTGCTGCTCCGGCCTGATCGGGTTCCGCCGCCCGCCAGGGGCTGGGCGCCGCTGCTTGCTGGGGTCGCCACGGTGCGCGCGCTGCGGCGGGAGACCGGCGTCGACGCCGGGCTGAAGTGGCCTAACGACGTGCTGGTCGGCGGCCGCAAGCTGGCCGGCATTCTCGCCGAGCAGTCGGGCGGCGCGATCGTCGTCGGCATCGGAATCAATGTCCTGGGCCGCGAACACGAGTTGCCTGTCGCGA
>WNFI01017809.1_pt1 | contig 10307 bp, 7 predicted proteins | sample 5400471 | NCBI WGS metagenome assembly WNFI01 (sample SAMN13153348, study PRJNA577476) | soil metagenome | isolation source: 100 cm saprolite on Douglas fir-dominated hillslope | place: USA:California | collected 2013-09-17 | reverse complement strand
CAGGTGCGCGAATACTTGGGCGATCCTCAAGGCGTCACGCTCAGCGCGCATTGCCATGATGACCTTGGCATGGCCGTGGCCAATTCGCTGGCCGCGGTGCGCGCCGGCGTTCGCCAGATCGAATGCACCATCAACGGCATCGGGGAACGCGCGGGCAACGCGGCGCTGGAAGAAGTGGTGGTCGCTCTGGCCGTGCGCAAAGAGAGCTTCGGCGTCACCACGGGAATTCGTCTCGAGGAACTTTTCCCCAGTAGCCGCATGCTTTCGGAAATCACCGGAGCAGCCGTGGCGCCCAATAAGGCGGTGGTCGGCGCCAACGCCTTTGCGCACGAAGCCGGCATTCACCAGGACGGCATCATCAAGAACCCGCTGACCTACGAAATCATTTCCCCCCAATCGGTGGGAGTCCCGTCACGGTCCCTGGTGCTTGGCAAGCATTCCGGGCGCAACGCACTGCGCTTAAGCCTCCGCGATCTTGGCTACGAGCCGAGCGCCGCGGAACTCGCGGAGGTCTACCGCAGGGTTACTGCTCTCGCGGACCAGCAAAAAGATGTCCGCCAACGCGACTTGGTTGCCATCGCGCATCAAGTGATTCGCCGCGGCGCAGTGCCCGTCGCGGCGGAAGCAGCATCGCCGACGGGCTGAGCTTTCCGAAAGCCCAGGTCTTAACGCGGCCGTATTGGCAAGTTCACTGCAATTTCTTCGCAAGGCCGCGCGCCGCACTACGATTTTCTCAAACGGGGTTGTGCCATGAAGAAGACCATTGTTTTTCTCGCCGGAGACGGCATCGGCCCGGAAGTGGCTCGGGCCGCGGTTACCGTGCTTCGCGAGGCCGCGCATGAGTTCCATCATCAGTTTGAGTTTGCGGAATTTCCGATTGGCGGCGCCGCGATTGACGCAGCGGGAATTCCGCTTCCAAACCCCACGCTCGACGCCTGCCGCAAAGCCGACGCGGTTTTTCTCGGCGCCGTGGGCGGACCGAAGTGGGATTCGCTTCCGGTCGGCAAGCGGCCGGAAAGCGGATTGTTGGCGTTGCGGCCGGAAAGCGGATTGTTGGCGTTGCGCCAGGGTATGGGTCTTTATGTAAATGTGCGCCCGGTGAAACTACTGGAGCCGCTGCGCGGTATTTCGCCGTTGAAAGCCGACCGTCTTGGCGATCTGGACCTGGAAATCGTGCGCGAGCTTGCCGGCGGCATGTATTTCGGCGAGCGCGGCAACGTCGTCGAAAACGGCGTGGAGCGAGCGTTTGACACGGAATCGTACTCGACCTCGGAGATCGAGCGCATTGCGACGTTTGCTTTTGCGCGCGCCGAGAGCCGCTCGCGGCGTGTTTGTTCGGTGGACAAAGCCAACGTGCTGGCGAGTTCACAGCTTTGGCGCCGCACAGTCGCGGCCATGAGCGCCGCGTATCCGGGAATCCGGCTCGAGCACATGTACGTCGATAACGCCGCAATGCAACTTACGCTGCGGCCATCGCAGTTCGATGTGATCCTCACGACCAATATGTTTGGCGACATTTTGAGCGATGCGGCCGCGGCTTTGGCGGGATCGATCGGGGTAATTCCGTCGGCCAGCTTTGGTTCTAGCGCGCCGTTGTTCGAGCCCATTCACGGCTCGGCGCCGTCGCTGGCGGGCACGGACACGGCAAATCCTATTGGCTCGATTCTCAGCGTCGCTATGATGCTGCGCGACGCCTTCGGGCTGTCGCTGGAAGCCGACTGGGTGGAGCAATCGCTCCTGCGCGTCCTGAGCGGCGGCTACCGCACTCCCGATATCGCCGAACCCGGCGCGCGCACCCTATCCGGCTCGGCCTTCACGGAAATGCTCCGCGAAGAGATGCAGCGCACCCTCGAGCACGCCGAGCGCTACGGCTGGGGCGTCTAGCCATCCGGCGTGCCTTTTTTCCAGTCACGTCTCGGTAACACGGGCATCTTTGCCGGACCTTCCCATGCCTTGCGGGAACCCGCTGAGGGTGCTACTTTTTCACTTCCCATATAGGTGACCGCTCACCTACGTCGGGGACGATTGGCCGAGGTGTGGAGGCGGAGCGGTAAGGGCCTTTGCCTCCAAGTCGTTCATTCAGGTGCCCACATCATTCGTCCGGAACATCGGGCGTCCGGAACATTCGGGATCGCCGGGCTGCGTGTGCTTGCCCGAGGCGTTTGGGCATGGCGGCAATGGCCCTCTCGCGGCCTTTCGCCTATGCCGCGAGCCGCACCTTCGCCACCCGGCTTCTGCACACGCTGCTGCGCGGCGTCAGCCAGGACCGCCTCGACTTGCTGGGGGGAGAGTATTTTCAGTACGTGCTCAAGCCGCAATTGCGCCGCGAAGCCGTCGAAAAACTCCTTGGGGTCCTGGGCGCCGGCGAAGAAGTTGTGCTGGTCAGTCAGTTCCTCGACAACGTGTTGCGCCCGCTTGCCAACCACTTCGGCATTTCTTCGTTTGTCTCCAATCGCCTGGAATTTCGCGACGGCCACGCCACGGGGCGGCTGCTCTCTCCGGTCGTGCGCCCGCGTGGACCGCTGGCGTGGATTGCCAGCGGCTCGTCGGACGGCCGCTTGCCCCGCGAGAAGTTGCTGTCCCGGCTTGGCTGGAAGGACTCCGATCTGGTTGCAGCCACGCAGACGGCGGCGCGCCCGCCATCTCCGGCCGGACGTGCGGTGGCCGCGCATGGCGATGTTCCCCGCATCGAGCGTCTTGCCGTTCGCGAAACGCTGGCGAACCGCCACATTTTGCTGGTGGGCGTCACCGGCTTCATTGGCAAAGTGTGGTTGGTCGATTTGCTTGAAAACGTCTCGAGCATCGGCAAAATCACGGTGCTCATCCGTCGCAATCGCACCACTTCCGCGCAACGCCGCTTTGAAAAAATCATCGAGGAGTCGCCGGCGTTCGACACGCTGCAAGAGCGGCACGGCCGGCGGCTCGGCGCGTTCTTAGGGGAAAAAGTGGAAGTGGTGGAAGGCGACGTCAGCCAGCGCGGGCTGGGGCTGGACGAAGCCACGCAAGCGCGGCTGGCGAAATCGCTGGACCTGATTGTCAACAGCGCGGGATTGACCGATTTCAATCCGGATCTGCGCGAAGCGCTGGCCTCCAATGTCGATTCTGCCGTGCATTTGCTCGATTTTCTCCGTAAATGCAGTCATGCAGGCTTGATGCACCTTTCCACGTGTTACGTGGTGGGTATGCGCGATGGCCGCGTCGGCGAGGCCTTGCAGGACAATTACACTCCCGCGCAGGATTCCAACTTCGATGCGCAACGCGAGGTCGATTCACTGCGTGAGATGATTGGGCGCATTGAAGCGCGTTCGGAAAGCCCGGAGCTGACTCGCGCGCTGCGCCGGCAGGCCCTGGGGCGGGCGGGAGACCCATCCGCAGTCCCAGCGGAGGAGCTAGATGGCGTGCTGAAGCGCAATCGCGTGCGCTGGGCTCGCAATCGCCTGCTCCGTGTCGGCATGCGCCGCGCGCATCATCTTGGCTGGCCGAACACCTACACGTTTACAAAAAGTTTAGGTGAGTCGATTCTTTCGCGCCACGGACAGGATTTGCCGATCGCTATCGTGCGGCCGTCGATCGTGGAAAGTTCGATGCGCTCTCCCTTCATGGGATGGAATGAAGGCATCAACACCTCGGGACCGCTCTCTTATTTGCTGGGCACAAATTTCCGGCAGCTCCCCACGAATGAACGCAAGTGCCTGGACGTGATCCCCGTGGACATGGTCTGCCGGGGCATGACGCTGATCGCCGCCGCCATCGTGGCGCGGCGCAACGCGCGCATATATCAGCTGGCAACCTCCGCGATCAATCCCGTGAACATGGGACGCAGCATCGAGCTCACCGGGCTGGCCCACCGCAAGCATTACCGAACGCAGCAGGGCATCGAGCACTGGCTCAAAGTGAAGTTCGAGACCATTCCGGTGTCCAAACAGCGCTATGAGCGATTGTCCATCCCCATGCAGAAGGCCGTTATCTCCCGCATCAACCGCATTGCGGTAATCCTGCGCATGAAGAAAGCGCCGCTCGCCAGGCAAGAGCGTGATTTGTTGCGCGCTGAGAAACTAATCGAACTGTACGAGCCGTTCATCCTGCACAACGAGCATGTTTTCGAGTCTGAAAATGCGCGCCTGCTTTCCGCCGCGCTTTCTCCGGAGGAGCGCGCTCTTTTCGCGTTCGATCCGGAATCCATCGACTGGTGGGACTACTGGATCAATGTTCACATTCCCGCGCTGCGCCGTTGGTGCTATCCGCTCATGGAGGGGCGTCCGCTGGAAGCGCGCGCGCCTCGCGAACTCGATTGGTCCGCGCAAGCCGCCTGCGCTGGCGCCAGTCCTAACTCCACGTCGCCGTCCGATCCTTTATGGCGATCTTCGTAACCGGTTCGACCGGATATCTCGGCAGTTACGTCGTCGCCGGGCTGCTGCGGGACTATCGCGACTCCCTGAATCTGCTAGTGCGCGCAAATTCCCGGCAGGAAGCGCACGAACGCCTCTGGCACTCCCTGCAGCTTCATTTCGATTTCCCGGCGTTCTTCGATCATATCAGTTCACGCATGCGCGTTTTCCGCGGCGACCTTACCTCCCAGCGCTTCGGCCTGTCCGAGGACGACTATCACGCTCTGGTCGACACCACCGATTCCATCATTCACTGCGCCGCTTCGCTGAACCGCAAGTCTGAAAGGCAGTGCCTCAATGTGAACCTGCGCGGCTCGCTGGAAGTAATTCAGCTCGCGCGCCGCGCGCAGGACCGCGCAGGGCTGCGGCGCTATTCCCACGTGTCTACCGTTGCCGTTGCCGGTCATCGCCGGAACGAAGTGGTGGCCGAAGATGCCTCCATCGACTGGGCGCGCTCGGACTACGACCCCTACGCGCGCACCAAGAAATTTTGCGAGCACATGGTCGCGCAACTTCTCCCCGACGTGCCGCGCACCATCTTTCGCCCCGCCATCGTCATGGGCGACAGTTGTCATGCGGAAACCTCGCAGTTCGATATGGTACAGGCGTTCGATCTGCTCGCGCGCTTGCCTGTTCTTCCCCTGCGTCCTCACGATAAGATCGACATTGTGCCGGCGGACTACGTCGGCAGAGCCATCGTGACCATTCATCAGAAAGAAAAAGCAGCGCACGGCATCTATCATCTTTCCGCGGGCGTGGGCTCACAAACGTATCGGGAGTTGACCGACAGCCTCGCGGAAGCGGGCGGCTGGCGGCGCCCTGTTTACGCGCCTTCGTTCGGTCGGCCGTTTTCCGCCACGGTGAATTGGCTGGCGAATCGCGGAGGCGCGGTCGGCCATGGCGCGTCGCTGATGAAAGTTTTTTGGCCCTACCTCGACTGGAACACAGTCTTCGAGAATTCGCGCGTGGTCACCGAACTCGGCGAAGCGCCCGCGAAGTTTTCCAGCTACGCATATCCTTTGCTCAAATTCAGCCGCGAAAATAAGTTTCGCTATCCGGCAAAACCGTGGTCTTCCTCCGCCGGCGCCGCCGCATCGAAAACAGTCGCGGGGAGCGCCCGCGCATGACCGATTTTCTCCTCGTCGCGTGGGTCAGCGCGCTGATCGAAATCCGGCGCGTCGGCTGGATGTTTGGACTCGGCCATCGCTGGGAATCCGGCGAAAAACTGCGGCTGCTCTTCGCCGGCTACAACGGCACGCGCAACACCGGCTCCGATGTTCGCGTGCAGGAAATGCTGCGCCAGGTGCGCCACGTCCTCGGCGCCGGCAATGTCGACTTCAGTGTGATGACCCAGGACTTCAACCGCAGCCGCGGCTATTTCGCGGGCACGCGCCAGGTTTATCTCCCCGACGTCTTCCCGCCATTTTTGTTCCGCGAAGTGCGCCAGAATCACGGCGTCATCGCTTGCGAAGGTTCGATGTTCAAGAGCAAATTCGCTAATGCGCTGACCACTATGATGATCGGCTCGCTCGGCCTGGCTTCCGTGGAAAACAAATTGTCGCTTGCCTACGGCGGAGAAGCCGGCCATATAGATCCCCTAATCCAAGATATGTGCGCTCGCTACGTGCACGACTCCTTGGTCATCACGCGCAACGTGGAGTCGCAAGATTTGTTGCGCAAGCTCGGCATCTCCACCGAGCTCGGCACCGACACCGCGTGGACATTCGAGCCGCGTCCCTCGGAATACGCGCGCAAGACGCTGCGAGAAGCGGGTTGGGACGAAAAAACTCCCATCCTCGTGCTCTGCCCGATTCATCCGTTCGTTTGGCCGGTGAAGGCCTCCATTGCGAAATACATCGCCCGCGTCACTACCGGCGCTTACAAGGAAAGCCAGTACCGCACCGTTTATTTCCACCAGTCCGGCGCCGATGTGGACGCGAAATATCGCCGCTACGTCTCCGCCTTCGGCAAAGCCGCGGCGGCCTTCCGCGAACGCCATCGCGTCTTCCCGATTCTTGTCGCCATGGAGCGGCTGGATGCGCACGCTTGCCGCTCGATGCTGGAGTTTTTGCCCGCCGCGCCGGTGTTCACTTCCGATGACTACGATATGTTCCAGCTCGTTTCCATCTTGCGCGCCGGTTCCTACATGGTTTCTTCGCGCTATCACGGCATTGTCACGTGTATGCCAAGCTTGGTTGCCTCCGCCGGCGTCACCATGGATGAACGCATCCGCAACCTCATGCGCGAACGCGGCCACGAGCATCTTGTCCTCGCCGTCGACGACGCCGACCTGGAACCTAAGCTTTTGCAGATGATGGAAGCGCTCGTGCGCGAAGCGGACTCCGTCCGCGAAGGCATCGGCCGCACCGTCGTCCGCAATCTGAAAGTCATGGCGCGCATGGGCACCCTTCTCGAAGACACCGTCCGCCGCACCTATCCGGAGTTTCCGCTGCGCTCCGGCGTCCTCTCCTGGGAAGAGTATCTGCCGCCGCTCAGCAAGACACTGCGCGACTTGGCGGAGCGCTACGACACCAGCATCGTCGCGCAACACTCCGTGGCCGGATCCGCGTCGCGATGATCAAGCTGCATGTTCCGCCGCACGCGGCTAACCTTTCCAACTTCTGAAGCTCATGCCCAACTTCCTCGAAGCTATTTTTGCTCAACTGCAGCGCAGTGCCGGACGCGTGGTTCTGCGCGAAATTCACGGCGAGCAGTTCGTCAGCGTCACCGGCGGGGAATTGCTCGAGCAGGTCTGCCGGGTGCGTGCCTACCTGCGTACTGCAGGAGTTCGTCCAGGCGATCGCTGCGCTCTCCTCGCGCCCAACTCGATTCACTGGGTCGCTTTTGACTTGGCGTTGATGGCCGAAGGACTCATCGTGGTCCCGCTGTACGCCCGGCAGTCGCCCGCGGAGCTCGCCGCCATGATGAAAGATTCCGTGCCGAAGCTGCTTCTTGTGAGCGACGCCGCGCTCGGCGATGCCGCAATGCGAGCATGGACCGGCGATTCCTCCAGCGCGCCCTGCCGCGTACTGTTCGACGAAGTCTTGCAGCAGCCCGCGCCGGCGCAATCGATTCCCGACGCTCCTGGTCCGCGCGGCGATTCCGACATCGTCACCATCATCTACACCTCCGGCACCTCCGGCGAACCCAAGGGCGTGTGCCTCACCATTGCCAACGTCACCCACATGCTTTCCTGCACCACCGAGCGCCTCGACCAGCTCATGGGCCAAACGCGCCAGCCTGATCGAGTCTTCCATTACGCGCCCTTCAATTTCGCAGCTTCGTGGATTCTCTTGCTCTCCTGCCTCTCGCGCGAGAGCGTCCTCACGCTCTCCACCGACCTCGCCAAGCTCCCCGACGAGATTCGCCTCTCCGCCCCGCACTATTTCCTCAACGTGCCGACGCTGCTCGAGCGCGTCCGTCGCGCTGTCGAAGACGCTCTCTCCAAGCGCGCCGCTCCGATCCGCTCTCTTTATGCAAAGTCGCGCGAAGCCTGGGAGCGCCAAAATTCAAGCTGCACTCGAGTCTCCGATGTACTTTGGCTTGCGCTCGGCCGCAAACTCATCTTCGGCAAGATCAAAGCCCGCTTCGGCCCGCACCTTCGCGCGCTGATCTGCGGGTCGGCCCCGCTCGCTCCCGAAACGCAACAATTTTTCCTGATGCTTGGCATTCCCGTGCTGCAAGCCTACGGACTCACGGAAACCACCGCCATCTGCACGCTGGACGACCCACGCGTCCAGGTCGAGCCAGGCTATGTAGGCCAGGCGATTCGCGGCATCGAGATGAAAACCGCCGACAACGAAGAAATCGTCGTCCGCGGTCCGCACATTTTTGCCGGCTACTGGAATCGCCCGGAAGAAACCGCGCGCGTACTCCGCGACGGTTGGTTTCACACCGGCGATCAAGGCGAAGTGAACCGGCGCGGAAACTGGCGCATCATCGGCCGCATAAAGAATCTGATCATCCTCAACTCCGGCCACAACATTCCGCCCGAGCCTATCGAGGACAAAATCGCGGAGCATCTTCCCAGCGCGCAACACGTCGTTGTCGTCGGCAACGGCCGCGGCTATCTTTGCGCGCTCATCGCCGGCGCCGTCGAGCCGCAAGCTGTGCAGTCCGCGCTCGACACCATTAACTCCAGCCTTCCCCACTATCGCCAAATTCGCAATTTCGCCTTGATTCGCGATTCCTTCACGGCGGAGAGCGGCCTCCTCACTGCGATGGGCAAGCTCCGCCGCGACGCCATCAACGCGCGCTTCGCCTCCGAGATTAACTCCATGTACGATAGAAAGCTGTCATGAAGCGCTTCGAGGGAAAAACGTTGCGGTGGGACTGGGGCGACGGCATCGTCGAGCTAACGCTGGACCACGAGCCCGCCAACGAAATCGGTGCCGAAACTCTGGCCGACCTGGAAAAATTCGCCGCCGCAATTCCAACGCTTGCGCCGGAAACCGCCGCGTGCATCTTCTTCAGCGTCCGAAAACAAGGTTTCTCCGCCGGCGCCGATCTCCGCCAACTCTATCGCGGCGCGGAACCGCTCTCCGAAAGATGGCACGCTTCGCATTTCCGGAACTGCGTCTGGGCCTCATTCCCGGTTTCGGCGGCATCCCGCGCCTCAAGCGCGACCTCGGCAACGCGTTCGTGCGCGATCTGCTTCTCACCGGCCGCAGCATAAACGCTGCGCGTGCGCAAGCCGTTGGTCTCGTCTCGCAACTCGCCGCCGAGGGCGAAGCCCTCAAAATCGCCCGCTCCACCGCAGCGCAAATCGCCAAGTTCGACGCCGTGGCCTGCGCCGCCGCCAAAAAATTCATCAAGCCCATCCCCCACGATGAACTACGCCGCGAAATCGACCTCTTCTGCGAGCTCTTCACCCGCCCCGCTGTAATGGCCGCCCTGAAAAAATTCGTGGAATCCACCGACGCCATGCCTTATCTGCCCTAACACATCCAGCACAACTTCTGTTTCCATATTTAACGGTGAGCGTTAAACTAAGCGTGTGATCAGGAGCTTCCGCGACTCACGGACGCACCTGTTGTAGTTGACAGGAAAATCGAGGAAGCTTCCTCCGAGCGTGCTTCGCGCAGCTCTGAGAAAGCTTCTCTTGTTAAACTCGGCACGGAGATTGGACGACCTTCGTATTCCGCCCGGTAACCGCCTGGAAGCTTTGAAGGCAGATCGGGAAGGTCAGTTCAGCATTAGAATCAATGACCGGTATAGGATTTGTTTCAATTGGCGGGATGGGGACGCCTTCGACGTCGAAATCGCCGACTACCATTAATCTGTAGTCGCGAAGGAATATCCGCTCATGTCAGAAAAGAGAGATGCAGCGCCCACGTGGAAGATTCATCCGGGCGAAATTCTTCGTGAAGAATTTCTCAAACCGATGCAGCTTTCCGCCAACGAGCTTGCCCGGTGTCTTCGCGTCCCTGCTCCCCGCATCAATGATATCGTATTAGAACGGCGTGGCATCACAGCGGATACCGCAGTTAGACTGGCTCGTTTCTTTGACACGACCGAAGAGTTTTGGATGAATTTGCAATTGCAATACGAAGTGCGGGCCGCCCGCCAGCGCCTACGTGGTACTATCCGTAAAATTCAACCGCGTCGCGCAAAACAAGCCGCGTAATCTCCAGCTATGCCAATCGTCAGCCTCGACCACGTACAAATTGCCATCCCCATCGCCAGTGAAGACCGCGCTCGCGCCTTCTATTCCGGCGTCCTCGGCTTTACCGAGATCGCCAAGCCTACGCAAATGGCTGAGCGCAAAAGCATCTGGTTTGTGGCCGGCGCCGTAAATCTTCACCTCGGCATCGAGCCCGATTTCACCCCCGCGAAGCGCGCCCATCCCGCATTCGTGGTCGAAGGACTCGACGCAATCCTCGCCGCTTGCGATCGAGCCGGCATCTCCAGCAAGCCGGA
>WNFI01656546.1_pt1 | contig 10308 bp, 16 predicted proteins | sample 5400471 | NCBI WGS metagenome assembly WNFI01 (sample SAMN13153348, study PRJNA577476) | soil metagenome | isolation source: 100 cm saprolite on Douglas fir-dominated hillslope | place: USA:California | collected 2013-09-17 | reverse complement strand
ACCCGCTACGCCCGCGCCCGCTCCGGCGGCGGCCCCAACGCCTCCCGCGCCCCCTGCCGCTGCGCCGGCCGCTCGAACGCCCCAGGCTCCGACCTCCGCGGCGCCGGTGAGCGTGCCCACCGCGGCCGCCTCCCGGGCTGCTGCCCCGGCGGCGGCCGCCCCGAAAGGCGACGGGGCCGAAGCCGCGGCCGAGCGACTACGGCGCCGCTCCACCCCGCTGGTGCGCAAAATCGCCGCGGAGCATCAGGTCGACATCTCGACGATTCCCGGGACCGGGTTCGCAGGCCGGGTGACGAAGCAGGATATCCTGGGCTTCATCGAAAGCGGCGCAGCCCGAACCGCGGCCCGACCGCCGGTCGCGCCCGGGCCCCGCCTTCCGGCGCCCGCGTCGGCGGGACCCGTGGTCCATCCGGACGTCGAGCCGTGGCCCGGCGATCGGGTAGAGCCGTTCTCGAAGATCCGTAAGATCACCGCCGATCATATGATCATGTCGCGCCGCGTCTCGGCGCACGTGACGAGCTACTTCGAGATCGACTACAGTCGCATCGCTGAACTGCGGAAACAGCACAAGGCTGCCTACGCCGAGCGCGGCGTGAACCTCACGTACCTCGCCTTCATCGCGAAAGCCTGCGCCGAGAACCTGCGCACGCACCCGGTCGTGAATGCCGCCGTCTCCGGCGACAACATCATCTACCGCCGGGACGTGAACCTCGGGATCGCCGTAGCGCTCGACTGGGGGCTGATCGTGCCGGTGGTGAAGCGGGCGGATGAGCTTTCGCTGGCCGGACTGGCGCGCGCCATCAACGATCTGGGCGAGCGAGCGCGGTCCAAGAAGCTCCTGCCCGACGAGATCCAGCGCGGCACGTTCACCATCACGAACCCCGGCGTGTTCGGCTCGTACGCCGGCGCTCCGATCATCAACCAGCCGCAGGTGGCGATTCTCGGTGTCGGCACGATTGAGAAACGGCCCAAGGTGGTGACCCTGCCCGATGGCACAGACACGATCGCGATCCGCACGATGGGGATGGTGTCGATGTCGTACGATCACCGTATTGTGGACGGCGCCGACGCGGATCGGTTCCTCGCCGACCTGAAGCGCACGCTGGAGAACTTTCCCGAGGGAGCGATCTAGCCATGCCCAAGGTGCTCACCGCGGCCCGGGTTCGCGTGCCGCCGACCAACGAGGCCGACTACGTCGCCACCCTGCGCGAGCTGTGCCAGTTCGCGGAGGCGCGCGGCCAGCGCATCTGGCTGTACCGGAACGCGAAGGACCCGCAGCTGTTCACCGAGTTCTCCGAGAGCCAGACCGAGATGTCGCACCGCGCCCAGGCATCGCGCTTGCCCGAGGAGATCAAGCTCGAGAAGCGGCTGCAGAGCTTGGGCACCTACGCCGCCGACGCCTGGGAGCTGTGGACGGAGGTCTCGCTCCCCGCCGTCGCGGACGCGTAGGCCGCGATGGCACAACGCACGATCGCGGTCGAGGGCGAGCGCTGGGAGGTGTTCCCGTCGGGACGGGTGACCGTGTACGGTCGCGACGAGTTCGGGCTCGTGTTCCAGCAGGGCACCGGCCCCGAGCGGCGGCGCCGTTTCACCCGTTTCTCGCCGGTCGGTCACCGCAGCCCCGACGCCGCGCTCGCCGAGCTGTCCGACCGCGAGCTCGCGGCCCTGTTTCACGAGTCGCAGCCGGCGTGGACCGCGCCCGAGGCCGCGTACGGCGCGGGTTGATCTGCACTGCCACTCCACCGCGTCGGACGGGGAGTTTCCCCCGGCCGAGGTGGCCCGGCGCGCTCACGCGGCCGGGCTCGCCGCGTTCGCACTTACCGACCACGACACGACGGCCGGCATCGCGGAGGCGACCAGCTCCGGCGAGCTGGTCGGCATCCGGGTTGTGCCGGGGTGTGAGTTCAGCGTACGCGCGCCCTGGGGCGAGCTGCACGTGCTCGGGTACTTCCTGCCTCCGGGCCACGGGCCGTTCGAGACATTCCTCGCCACGACCCGCGCCGCCCGGCAGCGGCGAGCCGAGCAGATCGTGGCACGGCTGCGGCGCCTGGGCGTCGCCATCGAGCTGGCGGACGTTATGGCCGTCGCGCAGGGCGGCGCACTCGGGCGCCCGCACGTGGCGCGGGTGCTCGTCGAGCGCGGCGTTACGCTGGACATGAACGATGCGTTCGGACGCTACCTCGGGCGGGGCCGGCCGGCCTACGTCGAAAAGCCACTGCCGTCGCTGTCGCAGGTCACCGATCTGGTGCACGCGGTCGGCGGCGTCGCCGTCGCGGCGCACCTGGGCGACCACGGCACCGAGGGCCAGATCCGGCAGTTTCACGAGCAGGGGCTCGACGGTCTCGAGGTGCGGCACCCGAGCCATTCCCCGGCGAACGAGCGGCGGCTCACCGGCATCGCCGAGCGCCTTGGGCTCGCCATCAGCGGCGGGTCCGATTGGCATGGCGACACGGAGCTCGGCGACACCCACGCGCCCTTGGGTGGACTGGACGTGCCCGACACCTGGCTCGAACAGCTCGAAGAGCGGCGCGGGAACCCCTCTCGTCAGGCGGTGGCGGATCACCGCGAGGACACACCATGAGTGAGCTTCTAGCCGTGGGCAGCAAGGCGCCGGCGTTCGAGGCGGCGGCATCGGACGGGAACACCTACCGGCTCGCCGACCTGCTCAAGACCAAGCAGGTGGCGCTCGTCTTCTATCCGGGCAACAACACGCCCGGCTGAAACCGCCAACTCTCCGCCGTGCGCGACGAGATGGCGAAGTTCCAGCAAGCGGGCATCCAGCCGTTCGGTGTGAACCCCGCGGGCGTCGAAAGCCACGTGAGCTACGTCCGCAAGCTGCGCTTCAATTTTCCGCTGCTGTCAGACCCCGAGCGGGCGATCGCGCGCGCCTACCACGCCCTCAAGGACGACGACACAGGCGTGCAGCGCTCCGTCTACGTGGTGCAGCGCGACGGCACGATCGCGTTCGCTCGACGGGGCGCTCCGGCGGTGGACGAGATCGTCGCCCATGCCCCCTGACTTGCGGGGCAAGGTCGCCCTGGTCACCGGCGTAGGTCGCGTGGGCCAGATCGGGCACGCCGTCGCTCGCGGACTCGGGCGGGCGGGCGCGGCGCTCGTCATCGCCGACCTGAACGCCACCGCCCTCGCCGAGCGAACGCGGGAGTTCGCGGCGGCAGGGCTCGCGGTCGAGGGCAGCGCGGGCGACCTGACGACGCCCGACGCCGCGCGCCGCGCCGTCGCGACGGCGGGACAGCGCTTCGGGGGCCTCGACGTCGTGGTCAACGTCGCGGGCGGACTCGTGAACTACGGACCCGTCCTCGAGCTCACGGCCGAGCAGTTCGAGCGAGAGCTCGCCATCAACCTCAAGACCACGCTGTTCGTATCCCAGGCGGCGATCCCCAAGCTGCGCGAGCGCGGTGGCGGGGCCATCGTCAATTTCGCCTCGGCCGCGGTGTTGAAGCCCCAGAGCCTCATGGCGTCCTACAGCGCCGCCAAGGCGGCGGTGGCGGGCCTGACCCGCGCGCTGGCGCGCGAGCTGCGCGACGATCGAATCCGGGTGAACGCCGTCGCGCCGGGGACGATGCGGACTGCGGACAACCTGGCCAGCATGAAGGATGCGAAGGTCCGCTGGGTCGAACTCGACGACCTCGTGGCGGCGGTGTTGTTCCTGGCGAGCGACGAGGCGCGCGCCGTGAGCGGCGAGGTCTTGCCGGTCACGGGCGGCGACGTCTAGCCGTGACGGGCGCACCGCTCGGCGTGGGGGCGGTGGCCCGGTGCGGGGGGTGCGAGTGCCGCGCGCGAGGTCGATGAACGAGCCCGTCGTAATGCGCGATGTGATCGTGGTGGGCGGCGGGTGCTACGGCACGTTTTACGTGGCACAGCTCGCCAAGGCGAAACAGCGGGACAAGGCGCGCTTTCGGCGCGTGGTGGTGGTGGACCGCGACCCTGCCTGCCGAGCGAGGGTCGAGTTGGGCGATGCGCCCGACCGCAACTACGTAGTGCGGGACTGGAACGCGTATTTCGGCGACTTTCTCGGCGCCACGCTACCCGCCGCGGCGGGCGAGCCGCAGGACTACATTGTGCCGTCGCCGCTGATGCCGCACCTGATGTTCGAGTGGGTGCGCGCGCGCGCCCGCGCGCGCTGGCCGGGCCGCGCGGTCGACACCATCGCCGTGCCAGACGGCTTGCACACGCCATACGATCGCAGTGCCCCGGCCCCCGACCATACCCGCTACGTCTCCTTCGCCGACTGGATTTGCCCGACCCACTGCATCGAGCCCGCCGTCTGTCCGGCGATCGGGAGTGCGCGCACCTGGGAGATGGGAGCCGCCGTGCGCGAGCTCGGCGAGCGGCTGCGGGCCGCGGGCGAGCCGGTGCACGGGCCGGCGCTGTTCGTGTGCCGCCATCACGTGTTCGGCGTCGGCACGTTCGCGGTGGAGCAGGTGCTCGCCGGCGATGCGCTGGTGCGGACGGCCGGGGAGAGCGGCGCCCCGGCGGCGGTCCTGGTGGGAACGGTGTCGGGGTGTCACGGGGCCGTGAACCTGCTGCGACTGGGCGCCGCGCGGTGACGGGCGAGCGCCGGGTGGCTCGCCCCGGGGTGGCGCCGCTGACCCCGGCCCAGCGCCGGGACGCGCTCACCAGCGCTCGGGCGCTGTTCAATGGCGGCGCGTATTGGGAGGCCCACGAGGCGCTGGAAACCGTGTGGCGTTCTATTATTGGTGCTGGGGACGCCGAGGCGGCCGAGGTGTGGCAAGGGCTGATCCAGGCGGCCGCCGCATTGCTGCACCAGCGCCGGGGCAACCGGCACGGGATGACCACGGTCGGGACGGCGGCGCTCGACAAGCTGGCCGGGCCGCAGCGCGCCGACGTCGAGCTCGAGACGGTGCGGTTTCGCGCGCAGCTCGCGCGCGCCCTGGCGGGGAAGGGAGATTCCCCGCGACTGGAATGGCAGGGGCATGGGTGACCAAGCGGTGAACGGATACGACGTGATCGTCGTTGGCGCGGGGCCGGCCGGCCTGTGCGCCGCAATGTATGCGGGTCGCGGGATGCTCAAGGCGCTCACGATCGAGCGCGGCCACCCGGGCGGCGAGCTCTTGAACACCGATCTGATCGAGGACTACATCGGGTTCGAGAGCATCAAGGGCTGGGAGCTCGCGGAGCGCATGACCGAGCACGCGAAGAAGTTCGGCGCCGAGATCGTGACGGACACGGTCGAGCGGATTCGCAAGACGGCGGACGGCTGGTTCGACGTGCTGACCACCCGCGGAAAGAGCTACCACGCGCCCGCCGTGATCCTGACCGCGGGGGGCACGCCCGTGAAGCTCGGCGTACCCGGCGAACAGGAGTACGCTGGCAAGGGCGTGTCATACTGCGCGGTGTGCGACGGGGCGTTCTTCAAGGGCGAGGTGCTCGCCGTGGTGCGCGGCGGTGACGCGGCCGTCGAGGAGGCGGACTACCTCACCCGCTACGCGAGCAAGGTCTATATCATCCACCGCCGCCATGAACTGCGGGCCTCGAGGATCATCCAGGAGCGCGCCTTCGCGAATCCCAAGATCGAGATGGTGTGGAACAAGCGGGTGCGCGAGATCCGGGGCACGGCGAAGGGGACTGAGGGCGTATTGCTCGAGGACACGGTAACGGGCGAGCATGGGATGCTGCAGGTGGGTGGCGTCTTCATCTTCGTCGGGTTCAAGCCGAACACCGGGATCGTGGAGGGCCATGTCAAGCACGACGCGAACGGTTACTTCCTCACCGACGAGCGCATGATGACGTCGATCCCCGGGTTGTTCGCGGCGGGGGACGTGCGCAGCCAGCTGACGCGCCAAATCACGACGGCGGTGGGGGACGCCACGACCGCGGCGATCGCCGTCGAAAAATTTCTCGCGGCGCGCCGGCAGCGCGCACAGGCAGCGGCCCTGCCATGAAGGTGGTGCAGATCCCGAACGGCCAGTTCGTCGAGAACTGCTACCTCGTCATCGACGACGCGAGCGGCGCCTGCGCTATTATCGATCCCGGCGAGGAGGCGGGGCTCATTGCCTTCAAGCTCGAGGCCGCGGGGGTGACACCCGTGGGGATCTGGCTCACTCACGCGCACATTGATCACATCCTCGGTGTCCCCCGCCTGCGGGCCGATACCGGCGCTCCGGTGTACTTACACCCCGCCGACCGGGTGCTCTACGACCACGCCCCCGAGCAGGCGATGGCGTTCGGCATGGGTTCCGGCGAGCGCCTGCCCGAGCCGGACCAGGAGCTCGTCCACGGGGACGTGCTGCGGGTAGGGGAGCTCGAGTTCCGGGTGGGGCACGCGCCGGGACACTCCCCCGGCAGCGTCGTGTTCCACGGGCCGGGCGCGGCCTTCGCGGGCGACGTCTTGTTTCAAGGCTCGATCGGGCGGACGGACCTGCCCGGTGGCGATTTCGAGACGCTCGTGAAGAGCATCGAGCGCGAGTTGCTGACGCTGCCGGATGCGACCATCGTCTACAGCGGCCACGGACCGGAGACCACCATTGGGCGCGAGCGCCGAACCAATCCCTTTCTCACCGGCGCCGCCCGTCTCGGCTGAGCCGCGCCCGACCTGCCTGCGCTGCGGCGCCGCCGTGATGCCCCGGGCGGTGGGCTGTAAGAACCCGTGCGCGAACTGCGGCTTCATTTACCCGCTGGGCGACTGCTCCGACTGATCGCGGCGTGGGTCACCTCCTCTCACTGGCGCTGCTCGCCGTGGACTGCGTGGTTCGCGCCTGGCGGATCCAGCTCGCCGCGTGGACGGCGGGCGGTCGGCTGTCGTTCAACGACGCCTTCCGCCTGAACCTGTACGGCGAAGCTGCCTCGCAGCTCACCCCCAACCGGCTGGGGGGTGAGCCGGCGCGCTTTCTGGGGCTCACCGAGGCGGGCCTGCGGCCGGTCACCGCGATCGTGGCGATCGGCGTCGAAGTGGCTGCCGAATGGCCGGTGTTCCTGCTCGCGGGCGCCGCTCTGTTCGCCCACTACGTGCCGGATTGGCGCGATGCCGCTCGCAGCTGGCTGCAGCGCCACCGCGCCGGCGACCTCGTGACCATCGAGATCGTGGCGCTCGTGGTCCTGATTACCGTGTACCTGTTGCAGCGGCTGGCGCGTGCCGGGTTCATCCGCCACCGGGTGCGGCGCCAGTGGCGCGTCGCGCTGGCCCACGTGCGCCGCGCCCCGCGCTGGGCGCTCGGGGCCGGGGCCTTGCTCACGGCGGTGAGCATCGTTGCGCGCACCCTGATCCTCCCAGCGCTCGCGTGGGGCATGAAAGACGCGCCGCCGTTCGGCGACATGTTCTACGGCGCGCTCGCGCTCTTGCACGCGCCCCTCGTGGTGCCGCTCCCCTCGGGCGGCGGTGGCATCGAGGTCGTGTTCTTGAACGGCTTCGCCGGGGATTTCGGCGACCGCCAGGTGGCGATGCTGCTGTTGTGGCGGTTCTACACGGCAGGCCTCTTGACCGCGCTCGGGGTCTACGCGCTGGTGCGCTCGCTCGGCTACCGGGCCGCGGTCCAGTTGTTCAAGATCGGCTGGGGCAAGCGCACGGGCACACCCCCATGACGACCCCCCGCATCCGGCCGCTCGCTCCGGAGGAGTCCGCAGCCGACGTGCGGCCGATCTTCGAGACGTACCTCCGCGAGCGCGGCAACGTGCCCAACATGTTCCGCACCGTGGCGCTCCGCCCGGCGCATCTGCGGACCATGATCGCACACTTCCGCACCGTGATGAACGAAGGCACGGTGCCGATCGGCCTGAAGGAGCTGTTATGGGTGCGCATCTCCCACCTGAATCACTGCCGCTACTGACTCAATTCCCACACTGTCTTGGCAAGACAGCAGGGCGCCAGCGCCGAGCTGGTGGAGGCGATTCAGGATCGAGGTGGGAGCGCCACGCTTGAACGCCTCGACGCCGGGTGGCGGGTGGCGCTCGAGTACGCCGACGTGCTGCACCACTCCGGTCATGACGTGTCCGACGAGCTGTACGCCCGGCTCGCCGCGGCGTGGGATCCCGGTCAGATCGTGGAGCTGACGCTCGTGATCGGCATGACGGAATACTTCAACCGCTTCAACGATGGCTTGCGCGTGGAGCCGACGAGGTAACGCAACTCGCTCGTTAGCGCGCCGGTGCCGGGGCGATCCCCACGAGCACGACGGTGCGCTCGACGACCCGATCCACGCCGTGCGGGACGCCCGCCGGCGCGACAATCAAGTCACCGGCTTGCGCGTCGAGCGAGCGCCCGCCGAGCACAAAGCTCGCCTTTCCCGATACAACGAAATAGAATTTGTCGGCGTCCGCGTGGCTATGCGGCGGCTCGGATGAACGCGACCCGCATCGAACGTGATTCGCTGGGCGAGTTGGCGGTGCCAGCCGACGCCCTGTACGGGATCCAAACGGAGCGGGCTCGCCAGAACTTTCCCATCTCCGGGCTCCGGCCGCTGGCCCCGTTCGTCGACGCCGTCATTTGGATCAAGCGGGCCGCCGCCCTCACTCACAAGGAAACGAAGCGCCTCGACGCGGCGCGCGCCGAGGCCATCGTGCGCGCGGCGGACGAGGTGCTCGCCGGCCAACACCGCGACCAGTTCGTCGTCGACCCCTACCAAGCGGGGGCGGGGACGTCGCACAACATGAATGCTAATGAGGTGCTCGCCAACCGCGCGAACGAGCTGCTCGGGCACAAGCGGGGCGAGTACCAGCCGATCCATCCCAACGATCACGTCAACATGGCTCAGTCCACGAACGACGTGATCCCGACGGCGATCCGGCTGGCCGCGCTGGCCAGCCTCGCGCCGCTCCTCGCCGCGCTCGATCGTTTGGCGGCGGCGTTCCTCGCCAAGGGCAAAGCATTCGACGGGATCCTCAAGGCGGGCCGCACTCACCTGCAGGATGCGACGCCGATCCGCCTGGGACAGGAGTTCACGGCGTACGGCCACACGATCGAGCGCAATCGCAACCGCATCGCCCAGGCGGCAGATTCGCTGCGCGACCTGGGGATCGGCGGCACGGCGGTGGGCACGGGCCTGAACGCGGAGCGCGAGTACCCTCGCCTCATGGTGCAGCAGTTGCGCACCATCACCGGGCTCGAGCTGCGCGAAGGACGGGACCGGGTCCAGTTGATGCAGTCGATGGGCGACGCGACCGCGTTCGCCGCGGCCCTGCGCACCTACGCTGTCGACCTCGGAAAGATCGCCAACGACCTGCGACTCCTCGCCTCCGGTCCGCGTACGGGGCTCGCCGAGATTGTGCTGCCGCCGGTGCAGCCGGGCTCGAGCATCATGCCGGGCAAGGTGAATATTGCGCACAACCTGCTGGTCATGCTACAGCTCCTCACCAATGCCTCCCGGGTGCTGGCGGAGCGGTGCGTGGAAGGCATCGAGGCGGACCGCGCCCAATCCGAGCACTGGCTCGAGCGCAGCCCCGCCTTGGTGACGGCGCTCGCGCCGAAGATCGGCTACGAAGCGGCCGCGAAGCTCGCCAAGGAAGCGGTGGCGAAGAACGTCACCGTGCGTCAACTGGTGATGGAGAAGGGCGTCCTCAAGGGCAAGGATCTCGACGAGGTGCTCGATCTCCTGGCGATGACCGAGTTGGGGGTTCCAGGACAGCGGACGTGATGCAAGGACGGGCCGTCTCGCAGCGGACACCACACCGAGGGAGGACGACGTATGAATTGGGTCGTGGCGGGACTGATCGGCGGGGTCGGCGCGTTCTTTGCCGACTACGTGATGTGGAGTAAAGTGGTCAACAAGGGGTTGGAAGCGTTCGGCACCATGCCCCCGACGCCCGAGGAAGGCAAGAAGATGATGGCCGCGAACCTGCCGAAGGCGGCCGTGGAGTCGCTCGTGTTCGGCGTGCTGCTGGCTTTGTTCTACGGCCGGTTCAAGGGCGGGCTGTGGGTGCAGGGCGGCGGGATCCTCGCCGGGATGGAGTTTGCCACGATCCTCTGGCTCTCGACCATCGCGCTCCTGACCATCAGCGCCGGTGTGTGGTTCGACAAGGTGCGGCCGCTGCTCAAGGCCCTGTTCTGGGCATGGCTCGTCCGTATGAATGTCGCCGGGCTCTTGATCGGGCTGTTGCAGAAGTGACGTAGGAACTGGAGAAGAGGCCGGCGCGCCCAGGCGCCCGTGGGGGGCCGTGATTCCAGTCACTGAATCCGGCCCCCCCTCGTTGGTACTGGTTCAGGCATGCACAAGACGCTTGTCCTCGCCGGCCTCCTGTCCATTTCAGCCCTGCTGCCTGCTTCGGCGCAGCGGCGGGTCCGGCTCGGGCTTATGGGGTCGTCGATCTCGCTCGAGGATCTCTCGGGCTCAGCCC
>WNFI01217640.1_pt1 | contig 10309 bp, 8 predicted proteins | sample 5400471 | NCBI WGS metagenome assembly WNFI01 (sample SAMN13153348, study PRJNA577476) | soil metagenome | isolation source: 100 cm saprolite on Douglas fir-dominated hillslope | place: USA:California | collected 2013-09-17 | reverse complement strand
TGCGATGCGCAGGAATCGATCCGGAGCGAGGACACCTTCCACCGAATGGTGCCAGCGCAGCAGCGCCTCGGCACCCACCATCTTGTACGTTTGCAAATCGACAATCGGCTGGAACAGCAGCCGCAGTTCGAGCTTTTCCATGGCAACGTGCAGGTCCGCTTCCAAGCTCACGAGATTCGCCGCTTGCCCCGCCATGTTTGGCGCGTAGCGGACGATCTTGGCTGTCTCGAGGCGCTTCGCGGCTGACAGCGCGATGTCGGCCTCGCGGACGATGTCCTCCGCGCGCTGCTGGCCCGAATCGACGTACGTGACGCCCACGGTTGCGGCGACGACGAGTCGGTGCCGGCGCAAGTCGAAGGGCAAGCGCAATTCCTCTTGAAGGAGGCCGGCAACGTTCAAAGCCGCTTCAGGAGAGGCCACGTCCAGAATCAACACCGCAAATTGGTCTCCGCCCCAGCGCGCCAGCACGCCCTCGAATGCCGATGCTGATTTTTCGAAGCGGCGCGCGGCCTGGACCATCAGTTCATCGCCGGCGGTATGACCTAGCACCTCATTGACCAGTTTGAACCGCACGATGTCCACGATGATGACCGCGAGGCGCGGCCGGCGCCTCGCGCGCACGTCGCGCAGTGCCCGGTCGAGCCGATCCATGAAATAGCGCCGGTTCGGTAGCCCGGTGAATGCATCATGAAAACGTGCGTGGTCGAAAGTCTCCTGCAGATTCAGCCGCTGCTGCATCTCCATAGCGAGCTGCTCATTGATGGCGCGCAGGCGCTGCCGCGCGGCCGCCAAGGCTGCGCGTGAGCGTTGCAATGCCTGGTTCAAATCGTGAGTGCCGAAGGCGAGCAGCCATGCCAGGAACACCAGCAGGCCGATTTCCGAGGCGAGCAGCGTGGCGGGATACCACCCGGCGCGTGGGCGGATCGCTACCTGCAGGTAAGTTCCGGGAATGGCAGCCGCCGTCGGAAGTCGGATCCTTGCCGCGACCGCGTCGGTCAACGGCTCCGTCCGCGAACTGACGAAGCTGCGCGCGCGGGCGCTGCTGGGTTCGACTTGCGACAGCTCGAAGTCGTAGCGCATGCCGGCCAGCCGCGCCAAGCGGCTCGCCGCGATCAGCTCATTCAAGTCGGTGTAGGCAACCGACCAACCCAGCGATCGCGGTGCCTCGGGTGCGCCGCGCGCCGTCGCCGCGTAACGCGCCATCACCGGATATCGTATGGTCACGAGCCACAGGCTACCCAGACGCAACGGACCCAGTACGGCGGAGCCAGGTGGGGTGCGGGTAGACTCCGCCGACCGCCATTCGCCGGCAATGTCATTGGCCGTGGCCGTCTCTGCCGGGCGGGAACCCAGCACTTTGTCGTCGTTCGTCATCCAAAAAGTCGTGGCCGCCGGCGGCACCGATTCGAGTGACGCGGGCGCTCCTGACTTTGATAAGACCTGGGCGGCCAATGTCGCCTGTCGATCGGCTCGATCGGCCAGCTTTTGCAGCAGCGGCTCAATCTTACCGGAGAAGATGATCGCGTCCTTGGCCGCCGTCTCGCGAGCCGTTGCAGCATGGTGGTGCACACTGAGGTCGATCAGACGCGATCCGGCAACCAACACCACGGCCAGCACCACGGCCGTGGGCAGCCATCGGACGTTACCCTGGCGAATCCACGTCCTCACTTTGGCTGACCCTGATGGCCGACGTGGAAAACATAGTTGAGCATCACCGCCACGCGGCTGCTGCCCGAGAGATCCTGGTAGTCGACGACCAGAGTCAGGTCGCCGCGCGCGTTCGGTAAGGGTTTGGTCACGCCCACATAACCTTCGCTGAGCGATTTTCCGGGAATGACGAGTTCCAAGCCCAATACGGTCGGTGAGACCTGGCCAAAAGCGACGCCCCCCAGAAAGCTGACCTTGGAGCCATACAGGTCGATGCGACCGGCCGTTAAATGCGTCCCGAGATTGCCGCTCACCGAGTGGGCGTAGGAGACTGTCGTCAAGACGCGCGGATTCCACAGGTACGAAAGGCCGAGCTTGGGAAGATTCCCGTGCGTTTTTTCGACTTCGTACTGCCGATCGTCCAGTTGCACCGACAATCGACGGAAGTACGTACCGACCACTCCCGCCGCCACGATCGAATATTTGAACGCATGCGGGCCGTCATCGCCCGCGCCCTCGTGCGCTTCACCGTAGAAGCCATAGCGTGCGTTGCCGAATGCGCGAGTCACAGAGCCGGTGGCTGAGGCGAAGGTCCAATGGGCGACGGAGATCACCTGGTGTTCCACCGCGACTCCGGCGAGCGTATCGGCATCGAAATTGTGAAGCCAGCCAATCGATCCGCCACCGCCACCATTAGTTCCCGGAAGAGTGGAACCATCGGCGCTGAGTACAATCCGATCGTCGGACGTCGCGGACGGGGCCGCAATCAATGCCGGGGTGTAATCCGCACTCATTGCCATGCTCGGCACGAGCCAGCCCGCCACCAATGCGGCAATAGGGAGCCGTGCAAATCTCATCGCAGCTGCCTCGAGATGCCCGTGAGCACGGCCGTGCCGGTTCCGAACGGATCGGGTGTTTCCCCCTTGGCGACCGGGAGAACGGACACCGTGAAAATACGTTCTTGCTCCCCCTCCAACGTGATCGCAGAACTCGTGACCTGATAAATTCGCTGTCCGATCTCGATGTGCATCTTGCGCCGGTTGGTCAGTCCGGGCTCCCACCAAACCTGGCCGCCATTCGACTTGGACAGCAACCCCGTCGCATCCGCTCCGACTTTTGCGCCGCCAAACAGCCACATTGCGGGCTTGTTGAACGCCAGAACGCGCCCCCGTCCATCGATCACCAGGGCGGCATATTCAGAGGTGTCCAACGCCGCCTTCAGACAGAATACCTCGGTAGCGTCCTCGATGGTCAAAAGCGCCAAGCGCTGTCCCTTGTGCGCGACATGCAGCACGCGCAGATGCGTCAGTCGCAGCTGGTCCGCGACGCGGATGATGGTCGAAGGCTCTTCGCCGTCAGGGCCGACGATGAGTTCTTGAACGACGTCGGGATAAGTGAAGCGCACCGCTTCGAATAGATTGCGGCCCTCGAGCGGCGTTTCCCCGCTCTGCAGATAGGCGATCGCGAAGTCGCTGGATGCGGCGATCTGCAGGCTGGCCGGATCGATCAGCAGCGCCGGTAGCGGCAGCTGCTCGATCAGGCCAGCCCATAACTCCTGCTCGCGCTCCGCTTCGGTCCTCGCCAGGGCGGTGTGCGTGCTCAGCCGCTCGAAGATAGTACCGACATATTCGGCCGCCACCGCGCACGCGAGGATTCCGATGGTAAATACTTCGAGCAGTACGATCAAATAACTCGACGGCGCATAGAACCCCGGGAAAGATCCCGCCGTCGCCGCGCTTTGATGGCCGAACAATGCGCTGAGCCACACGTCGCTGCCAAGCAGCCCGCTCGCATACCAACGCAATTCCGGATCTTGGGCGAGAGCGACAACCCAGACGACGCAGACAGCCACCGCGGAAATGAGATAGGGGTGCCAGCGAGAAAGAAAAATTGCGCCGATGACAGGCAGCGCAAATACGATCAAAAACGTCGGGTTTTGCAGCGCCCCCGCGTGCTGCCAAATGAAGCCGATCACGATGACGCCAATCACATCCAACAAAGTAAGTGCGCGATCGCGCCACCGGTCGTGCGGCGAAGTATGCGACTCCAGGATCGTCAACGCGATGAGAATCCCGCCCAGCGCAAGCAAACCCCAACTCGCCGTTTCGAGATCCATTTCGAAGCCGCTTGCAAACCAGGGGACGCCGGTCGCGCTCAAAATGGCGACGATGGTCAGCAGCCAGCTGTCGCTCAGCAGTCGAACGCGCGGGTTCTCCCAGCCCAGGCGCGGCATCAACTGAGTGTGTTCGTTGTTCGTTATCAAGGGATCACCGCTGGCGTGGATTGGCCTGCGCGGCCACGGTCGCACTGTCCGCGGCGACCAGGTTATTGCCGAAGTTGTTGGCATCCAGAAACGGCTGCGAATGCACCTTCTGTCCGTTGGGCGGCTGGAAGTCCTCGACGTGCAGCGCGTGTGCATGGGCGCGCAACACCTCGTTGTGCCGCAAGACCGGCGAGTCGCCGATCACATCGATTCCATTGAACTTCGGCTCGATGATCGTATTGCCGACCGCGGTGCTGACTCCGTGGACATCGCCGAGCACGAAGGCAAGACCGTAGCCGCAGTTGTGCAGCCGATTGGCCTTCACCATCGTGTTGGACGAGCCGCGTACCATCACGCCATAGGCAGTGACCCCCTCCAACTCGTTGCCTTCGATGATTGCGCCGCGGGCATTCTCGATGACGATGCCCATCGACGCACCGCCAGTGATGCGGTTCCCCCGAATCACCGCGCCCGCGCCCACCACGTGAACATCAGCCTCACGGGCAGCGATGAAGTCATTGCGCTCCACCAAAACCGCAATATTGCCGGCGACGATCCCGATGCCGTTCGCCGTGAACTTGTTGTCATGGATGCTGATGACATCATCGTGCGAATCGGGTGCGCGGCGCACGGCCCAAAGGCCGGCGTCCTTGTTCTCCGTAAACTCATTATTGGCGACTACCGAATTGTGCCCCGCCGCGCCGAACCGCACACCGAGGCGGTCCTTGAGGAAGTAGTTGTGTTCCAGCAAGGTACCGCTGGTGTTCTCGACGACTTCCACGCCAACGTCGCACGAAGCGATGGTCGATGCCGACAGGCGAAAGCGCAGGCTACGCACCAGAATTGCGGCGGCGGGACAATTTCTGATCGTGATCCCGTCGATCGAGGTATTCGGGCCCGAGATATCAAACACCGGCCCGGCACCAAGCGCCTGCGCATCGATTTGCACCCCCGAGGCCTGGCCCATCAGTTTCACGCCATGTCCGTTGACGATTGCAGGCAGGGCGGTTTCCAAGCTGATTTTGGGAACTTCGATCGAAATGGTGCCCTGGCCGGTGGCAGTCGCCACGACGAACAGGGCTTCGCGCAGCGTGCCGGGTCCTCTGTCGCCGGCATTGGTGACATGCACCAGGACGGCTTTCTCGGCGCGGCGCAATGGCGGCGGCGATGGCGTTTCGCGCCAATGACCCAGTGCGACTACAACGCCAAGCAACACGAAAATACCAACGGCTGCTATTGAGCGATGGCTGATTTTCATGGCCGCTCTCCCCGATTCTCGAGTTCTAGGACAAACACGGCATGCCAGGAGCGCGTCACCGCGCGGCGCCCGAAAAGCGCATCGATCGGCAATGAGAGCGCGGTCGCGAGCGCCAGCAGACCGAGCGCCAAGGGGCCGGGCAGTTTGCGCACGTACGGCAGTAGCTGCGTCCTGAACGGAGCCGGATCAACGCCCGTCAGCGCGCGCAGGTCCAGGTCACAATCGCGGAACAATTGCAGATAAAAGTCGCGATGACGCGCCCTGAACACGGTCGAATCACAGTGATTCACCGCTGCAGTCGGCGCCGCCTCGAGCAGGATCATGCGTCCGCCCGCCGCGAGGTGGGCGGTCATCGCGACGAGCGCGGCACGCAGTGCGCCTGGATCGAGAATGTGCTGAAGGACGGTGACGCCCAGGACCAGATCGAACCGTTCACCCAATTCGAGATGCGACACATCCTGCACGTGAAAGCGGCAGCGGCCGGCAACACCGTCGGCGGCCGCTCGACGCCGGGCTTGCGCAATCATCGTCGGACTCAAGTCCACGCCCAATACTTCGGCGCCGCGCGCCGCCAGCAGCCGGCTCCAGCGGCCCACGCCGCATCCTACGTCCAATACGCGAGTTCCCGCGGCGACGTTCAGCCACGGTTCGAGCGCCAGCCGCTGCTCCAGATGAATCGCTCGATTGTAGAATTCGGGCATCCCGTACGCGCATACCGCCGCCAGCCCGTCGCCTTCGCCGGCGAATCGCCGCGCGCGATCCTCCCAATACGCGTTGGGGCGGTACAGCTCGGGAGCGGGAATTCCTCGCACGGTCATTCGATCAACCCTGACTTTTGCGCGGGGATACGCAGATCCGCCGGATTTTCGTAGTGATCCTGATATACGCGGCGTCGAAACAGCCGGAGCGCAAAGAAATTCCCGTAGCCCACCGTCATCGGCACGATGTGCGCGATCGCGTAGCACAGGTACAGCGGGACGATGGGCGCCGTATAGGCTCGTTCCGCCTTCGGCACGCAAGTGAAAAGCGCAATCACTCCGAGCGCGAGATAGCTGCCGACTGCCGCAGTGAAGTACTCGGGATTGCCGAGACTTCCCTGCGGCACGAAGTCATCCAGCAGCAACGCGTCGAGGCCGCCCAAAAAACTCAGCAGCAGGAGTGCTCCGCTGACGATCTTGACCAGATGAATCGCCAGCGCCAGGCCGCCGATATAGATGAGGTAATTATATGCGGCGAAGGGCGAGCGGCGGCTGATTCTCAGCACTTCGGAGAAGCGTTCGGTATAGACCTTGATGAGACCGTGGTACCAGCCGACGCGCTGCGAGAACCAGCGCTGCAGGGAACCCGGACCTTCCGTGCTCACCACCAGGCGTCCGTCGTAATAAATGCGTTCACCGTGGCCGAGCAGAATCAAGGCGTTCTCGAAGTCCTCGGCGTAGACGGAGAGCGAATGTTCGTCGAGCGCACGTACCAGTGCGCTGCGTCGATAAAAGGACACACCGGATGTCACGTTGAAGTCTGCGAGGCTCTCACGCCCGACGTGGAACGCCAGTGCGTACTCGAAGGCCTGGAATCGCGCCAGAAATCCGTCGGGCTCGATCATGATCCTCGGGCAGGCCGCGGCGGCGCCGGATTGCTGGAAGTCGCTGACGAACTGTTCCACATCGATCGTGCTGCCCTCGTTCACCCCGCGAATGCGGATGTCCGGATCGATCACCATGACGATATCGATATGCGCCGGCAGACGCGCGAGCAGGCGGCGCAGGGCGCCTGGTTTGCGCCGGTTCACGCCGTCGTCGAAGCATCGCCACCCGGCCTGGCGCAGCCGCAGCACGGTATGGTCCGTCGACCCGTCGCTGATGAGCCACACGCGGTGTTTATAGGGCCCGAACGCGCCCATGAATTCTTGCAGGCGGTCCTCGAGATTGAATACGGAAGCGATGATCGCAAATGGCGGCGCCGGGACGACACGCCTTGCGTCGGGCGGCAGAAGGGCGGAGAGATTGATGGAAAGGCCGCCGTTCCGCCGGCTATAGCCCCCGCCGGCGGCCAACGTGTGACGGCGCCGCATGTACAAGCGCAGAGCGAAGTCGAGCGCATCCGTGAACACGATGAGATTGGCGACGGCGAACAGGAAGATCGAGAATCCGACGGTTCGCGCATCGGCCACCGACAACACGATCCAGCCCGCCAGAAGTCCGCATACCGCCAGCGGTACCAGAACCGAGCATGTCCGCCAGAACTTCATGCGGACGCAGCGGCAATTGGCGCTGCCGCCGGATGCGGAGCGGGAAGCCGCGCGTAAAGCTGCGCGCGAACCTCATTCTCGTCAGCTATATATTGACCGCGCTCCGCCATGATTGGCAGGGAACTTAGAATCCACAGCAGCGAGCGCAGGCGCGAGGGCAGATGCGCGACCTGTTGCTCGAGCGGCCCGAGCATCGCTTCGAAGCTGCGCTCCATGCGTAAAATCGCATCGCTGACGGCGGGATCTATCGGCAGAATTTTCACCGGCTGTTGCCAAGAGATGCCGGTGCCGGCGACGTGCCGACGGGCGTAGTGTGTGTAAGGCAATAGATTCGGGTCCCGCGCAATCGCCGCTCCGGAAAACGGAATGACGTACGGATACATGCCGATCTCGCATCCCTGACGCAGCCAGCGGTACGCCTCGCGAAGTGTTTGACAAACATCTTCCAGAGCGGCATGCGGCGAACTTAAGATCAGGTCCAGGAACGGAGTCACCCCGTTGACCAGCGCAGTGGAGAGCACCGGCTCGATATGCCGATGGATCTGCGCCTTGTTGAATTCTCCGAGCACTCCCGGCGAGAAGTTCTCGATGCCGAAGCCCAGCACGCGAAAACCAGCCCGCTTCATGGCCGTCAGGCGCGGGGCGGTCATGGCGTCGATCCGGTTTGTGCTGATGAATTGCAGGTGCGGCGGAATCCGACCACTTCGCTTCGCCGCAATGATTCCATCGCACAGCGGCAGGATTCGGCGGTCCCGCGTGAAAACGAAAATATCGTCCTGAAAGATGATCGTGCGCACGCGCGGATGCGCCGCGACGATGCGCTCGATCATGGTCAGACACTCGTCCGCGTCCAAACGCGCCAGAGATGCAACACTCCCCTGCGCCTCATGCAGAAAGTTGGTGGAGGAACAGAACGTGCAGCCCATCGGACAGTAGTTGAGCGTGATCAGCCGTACCGAGCGAATTTCGGCAAGGTGCGCTTCTCGCGCGGCTTTGCTCGGCAGCGCCCCAGTCCGATAAGCTGATTCCAGGCGCTCCCCGCCGGCGCGCCACCAGATCAAGCAGCGGCCGTTCGCCTTCACCGAGCACAATCAAGTCGAACGGGCCGAGCTCGAACATCAGCTCCGGACGAAATGTCGCCTCCATACCGCCCGCGACGATGAACGCCTCCGGCGTCACGCGACGCACGATGTGCGCAAGTTCCAAATCGAATCGCAGCGTCATCCCCGTGGTAGAGACGCCGACGATGTCCCATGCGCCGCTGAGCAGCTCGCGCTCGAGCGCTCGCTGGGGCGGCTCGCGGCAGCAGTTCGGATCGAAGACTTTGGTCTCGATCCCTGCCGCTTCAAGCACGCCGGCAAGCCGCCAGACGCCGAGCGGCGGAGCCAGAAAAGTGAATTCGCCGCAGTGCGGATCGTACGGACCGATCAGCAATGCCGAGGGTGGGTCTGAAGCGGATGTTCGAGCTCGGCCCATGGTGTTCTTTTCTTGTTGCCTCGATTCTTGTGCAACAAAATGCCGCGTCTCGCACAAAAGATACATCGGGTAAACACCCGTCGGATACGGTCGGGTAAACACCCTATCGGCGGACGGGACCAAGGTGAGCGAGACATTCGGCGGACGAATCATGCGGGCAGCAATCACCAATCGGTTCGGTCTGACGGAAATCGCTGACACGGTCCTGTGGATTAGTCTGACGGAGCTCGGTTCTCGTCCGCTTGTCATATCGTCGAAGAACCCGTCGGACCTGAGGAGATACTGATGGTAGTGAGCGAGATCATGACTCGAGGTGTTAGGACGGTGGCACCGGGAGCCACGCTGCGCGAAGCGGCGCGTATCATGGCGTCTGAGGAGGATCTCGCGACGCGATTTGACGATCTCACCGCCGGAGAAGTTCTGCGCCATCTTTCGGAGTCCGTTGCGACGGAGTCACTCACCGCGTTTGAGGAGTCTGTCTAAAGTCAGCGCGCCCAAAGTCGGAAGCGGGACTGCGCGCGGCGTCAATCCACCGGTGCCGCAGACGAATCTGCAATCGGTACCGGAGGCGACGGCTCGCATCGCGGAGCTCGACGGCCTGCGCGCGCTGTCGATCGGCGTCGTGCTGATCGGCCACAGCGGCTCCGTTGCCGGCCACCCGCCGTGGCTGGCGCCGCTGCGCACGGTGGGGGTCATCGGCGTCGAACTCTTCCTGACGATCAGCGGCTTCATCATCACCCACTTGATGGTGCGTGAGCAGCAGCGCAGCGGCCGGCTCAATCTGCGATATTTCTGGGCACGGCGCGCGCTGCGCATTCTGCCGCCGCTGGCCGCCATGATGGCCGGTTTCGCCGTGGCTGCCGCGGCCGGCGTGTTCCACTGGTCCTGGCCATCGTTTTTCAGCGCACTGACCTTCACACGCAATCTCCCGATCTTCGGTACCGACTGGTTCTTCGGCCACACCTGGAGCCTGTCGATCGAGGAACAGTTTTACGCGATCTGGCCGCTGCTGTTCGTCGGCCTTCGTGTGCGGCGCAATCTCGCGCGCGGCTTGTTTGGGGTCATCGTCCTGGCGCCGATGGTCGCGTTGGTTTGCGAATTCCACTGGGCTCCGGTCCGCAACCTGCTGCCGTTCGTGCCTTACCTCGCGGTCGGCTGCCTACTGGCGCTGCTGATGCACGGCGAGCGCAGCGAACTCTGGGGCCGGCTCCGAGCCCTGCCCAATCGGGGATTCTTTCTTGCGGCCTTGGTCTTCGCTGCCTGCGCCGCCGCCTGGCTGCGTAATCAGCACCGGGAACCTTGGTTGTGGGTGCCGCTGGATGCGTCGCTGATGCCGGCCGCCCTGTTCTTGCTGCTGGCCGAAACCGTGCTGCTGCGCGCCCGCTGGACGCGGCTGCTGGCATGGGCCCCGCTGCGC
>WNFI01051749.1_pt1 | contig 10309 bp, 9 predicted proteins | sample 5400471 | NCBI WGS metagenome assembly WNFI01 (sample SAMN13153348, study PRJNA577476) | soil metagenome | isolation source: 100 cm saprolite on Douglas fir-dominated hillslope | place: USA:California | collected 2013-09-17 | reverse complement strand
GAAGTTGAAGGGCATGGCCGATTCCTTGGAGCAGAGCGCCGCCACGGCGATGAGCCCGGGTGACTCGGCACGGTTACATGCTTTAGCGGAAATCCTGAAGCATCCGGCGGCATGAGGACATCGCGGACCCGATGGATTTTCGTTTAGACCGCAAGGCCAGGGATCCGCAATCGGATTTTGTTGCGCAGCCACCTAAAGGACAGCCATGCGGCGATGCTTGATGATGGATAATGTCGGACGGAAGTGAGGAACTATCTTCGGGAAGCGCTAGCTCGCGGGCAGGGGGCTGCGAGCGAATGCCGATACTCACTCCTTATCGGGTTTTTCGCTGGTTGACACTGGGCTGTTCAGCTTCTCCAATTTTGCCAACTGCTCCCTTAACTGATCCGCGTTTTTCGCATGCGGAGCTAACTCCAAGTAAGTTTGTATCTCTGAAATCGCAGTGGCATAGTTGTGTTTTCGGGCAAAAATCTCAGCCAGTAAGAGATGCAGTTGCGGAAAACGAGTGCGCAGGTCTAGGTGTTCCGCCTTGAGCGCGCTCTTTTCAGCGTCTTCGATCTTGTCGAGCTTGTAATTCGCGACCGAGTTATAGAAATAGGCTTCGGCGTAATTCAATGGATCGAGATCCAGGATGTAACCAGTGGCGGCCGCCTGATTCAACGGATTGAGATTCACGATGTGACCAGTAAGTTTAAGGACCTCTGTCCAATTTTCTGCCTCGTAGGCCATTAACGCGAGCGACACATAAGGCGGCAGGAACTTGGTATCGATGGTTGTGGCTTGGATATACGCCGTGCGAGCCGCATCCTTCTGGTTTTCTTTCTGTAAAACGGTAACCAACTGAAACCAGGCGTTCGCGAACCCGGGGTAGATCTCCACTGCGTGTTCAAAATATTTGCGCGCGTTGGCAAGTTTGCCGTTCCTCTCGGCCTCAAGGCCTTTCTCATAAGCTCTTCTGGCATCTCTGGGTGCTTTGTAGGGGGTGGCGCTCAGCGTCATGCCTTCAATCTTTGTAGCTCTCTGAACTACGATAGCGCCCACATCAATGCTGCTGCCGAAGGTATCGAGGTCCACAAGGCTGATGACACTGGAGTGAAAACCAGAAGCCGAGGCCCGTAGCTCACAATTCGCCAACTCGCGCCGTGATATTCCCGTCCTCGAAGCCTTGTTAGCCACACCATCTTGTAAACCCCTGTTGCCGCTAGCGCTTGCGTCAAGGAAAGAATCGGTCATCGATCCCATTTGCATGCTGAAGTCGCCGCGGGAAGTTGCATGTACCTGTTGACGCACATTGGCGTTGCAAATCCGCTCAACCAACACATCGTTTGGAACGGCTGTGCCGTCGTTGGTTGCAACGCGGCCCATGAGAAACATCACGAGATCCACTTCCGGTTGACCTGGCTGCGAACTTGGGGGCAGGGGAGTTGCGGGACGGCTTGGGGGTGTGGGAGGCGCAGGGGCCGGAGCCGGAGGCTTCTGCGCCACTGTGACTGGTACCAGAAGTCCCATTGCGATCGCCAGCTCGACGAAAATGCGCCTACGGTGGCTCATAGATTGATGCCCAGGGACGAAGCATCAGAGGCCCAAATCTTAGGGCGCATGTAAGTTCAAGTCAAGGCTCCCGAATCGACAGGCTCCCGAATCGAATAACGGGACAGCCTGGATCTCGCGGTTCCTCGGTGCGCTACTGACGATTTATGTGTTCTGGGATATTTTCAAATCGCAACCCGGAATCAGGTTGGTTCGCTCTGGCAAAGTTCGCGTTGCGCCGGATCTTTCATTGTGCTCTTCCTCACTCTGACGAGGGTTTCGGCTAAAGTTTTGAAAAGAATGGTAGGCCCGTGGGGACTCGAACCCCAGACCTCTACCGTGTCAAAGCGGCTTTATTATGCACGGCCAACAACTTCAAGGGCGTTGGGGGCTGCCTAAGGTAAGTACGCCTAAGCCGGAACTCTTACAGGTGAAATTACAGGTGAGAATCTCCACAGTGAACCGAAGTACGCCAAAATAGCACTTCGGGGTTGTTTACTTCTTGTAGACTTCAACTTATGGTATCACCAGTCCTGGGAGGGACGCTAACATGAAGATCAAGAAGAAAGCTACAAGGGCGAGAAACTCGCGAAACCAGTGGCCCTCGGTCGCGAGTCGGCTGGGGGCCTTAGCGCCCGTGGATTTGCCGGTGTACTGGGAGGCCTTCCTTCTTTTCCCACGTCATCCTAGGTTATGCATTGGAAGATTGCAATCACTAGATATTGTCACTGTAACCCGCTACAAACTGCGTCACTTCTCCATTGTCGTTCCTTGGCGCTTGCGCTCTTTCGGCTGGTGGACCAGGATCGCTTCCACTCACTACGCCGTGTCGGTTAGGGTCACCTTGGCCAGTCCCGGTATCCTGAGGGGCTTTTGACAGTTTAGGAGGATTCGATGATTCACGCTGATCTCCGATTCCGGTCACTCTTTCGTCCCTCTGCCATTCGTTTCCTAGCGCTTGCTGCGCTGCTGTTGTTCGGCCGAGGGATGTTCGCCACACCCCAGCAATCATCATCACCGGCTAACGGCCCGCTCATTTACGTGCCTGGCACCGCAGGCGGCATCACGGAGATCAATGCCACCAACAACGTGGTCTTCGCCACAGCTCCTTGGAGGCACGGATCCAACGGGGGCATTGCCATTACCCCAGACGGCTCCAGAATGTACGTCGACAACGCCGAAGATGCCAGTGTGAGCGTATTTGACACGGCAACAAACGTGCCCCTCACAGAGATAGCCGTCGGAATGAATCCCATTGGTCTAGCAATCACGCCCGATGGGTCGCATGCCTACGTCTCCAGTCAGGGCTCGGATACCGTCTCTGTGATCGCCATTGCGACGAACACCGTTATCAAGACGATCTCGGTCGGTGCGGGGGCAAATCCTATCTGGGTCACTATCTCTCCCGACGGTTCCCGCGCCTACATCTCGAATCAAAGCGGCGGCACCATCAGCGTCATTGATACAGCATCAAATACGATCCTCACAAACTTCCCCATCGGTTCCCTGCCATTCCATTCCGCATTCAGCCGCGATGGCCGTTTTCTATGGGTCAGCGTGCAGGGTGAAGGTGTAGTGAAATTGGTGGATCCCAACACGAACACGATCGTCAGTTCGATTCCGGCGGGACCGGTCCCGCGCGGGATTGCCTTTACCCCTGATGGCTCGCGCGCCTATGTCGCTGATTTCTTTTCAAACACCGTTGCAGTGATCGACGTGTTGGGGCGTTCGCTGACAGGTTTTGTTACCGTCGGCAACAGCCCGTGGAATGTCGCGATAACGCCCAAGGGGATCGCGTACGTAGCTAATTTCGCCGACAACACAATTTCGGTTTTCGACACTTCCACTAATCTTGTGACCGCAACGCTGCCTGCCCGGCAAGGTCCGGCAGACGTGCTGGTGAACACAACGGCGAGGCCGCGCATCCTGAACTACTCGTTCGTGACATTTGATCCGCCGGGCTCAGTAGATACGGTTTCGCAAGCGGTTAACGACCGAGGGGAAAGCGTCGGCAGGTTCCAAGATGGCGGTGGAGTCGTTCACGGGTACCTGCGACACGGGGACGGAACGTTTGTGACGATTGATCCGCTAGGCTCTATTCTTACGATTGCCTTTGGCATTAACAATTTGGGAACAATCGTAGGGGAATGGCAAGAACAGAGTGGAGCCTTTCACGGCTTTACGCGGAGCCCTTCCGGTTTGTACACCACCACAGACTTTCCGGGTTCCATTGATTCCGAACTCACCGACATCAATTCGCATGGAACGAGCGTGGGGGGCTACGACCTGGGAGATTTAAGCACTTCCCTCGCCTTCGTTGATGCACAAGGCATGTTTACGTCATTCGATGACCCCGCAGCGGCTCACATGGAGACTCGTGCTTTGGGCATCAACTCGGCCAACTTTACCAGTGGCTTCTTTGACGACCCGACGGGAAACGAGCATAGCTTCGTGCGTGCTCCGAATGCCCAGTTCCACAACTTCGACTTCCCCTTTGCCGACTTTACAGATGCATTTAAGTTGAATGATTCTGGAACTCTGGTGGGACAGTACGCCACCAACTTCCCCGGTCACGGGTTTGTCCTTTCGGGCGCAATGACCTTCAGCGGGGCTCCGTCGCCGTGTCAATTCCTCTCGTTTGACTATCCCGACTCACAAAATACCGGGACGCGTGACATCAACAATGCCGGTCAAATAACCGGCCTCTATCGCGTGCGCGGCAATCCGGCGAGACACGGTTTTCTAGCCACACCGACCGTGGCGGGAAATAGCGGCCAAAACAACCAATGCCAAGAGGCGGCCAGCGTTACTGCGAGGCATGGCACCAGTTTTCAATCTTTTGATTTTCCAGGCTCAACGAACACACAAGCCACGGCGATTACGCCGTCGGGCGAGATTGTGGGACGCTATTTCACTTCGAACGGAAGCCAGCACGGGTTCGTGCTCCGCGACGGCGCTTTCTCAGCCGTTGACATTCCAGGAGCAACGAGCACCGATGTTGCCTGGGTCAACGCCAGTGGGGCCATCGTGGGAGGGTATGGCACCAATACCGGAGGACACGCCTACGTGTTGAGCGGAGGCGCCATTTCGACGATTGATTTTCCCAGCGCCAATCCGGTGTGTACTGCCGGCTTCGGCATCAGCAACGCCGGCGATGTCGTGGGCGTGGGATTTGCCTGCAACGATTTTTTCCACGGGCACGGCTACCTTTTCAGTAGAGGCCAATTCACGGTGATCGATGTCCCGGGCGCAACGGGAACGTTCCCGACGATGGTCATCGATTCCACGCGAATTGTTGGCACCTACATCGGCAGTGACGGCGTATTCCACGGTTTCTTGCGACAGGCAGGAAACTTCACCACGGTCGATGTTCCCAACTCCACCTTCACGTGGATTACCGGCATAAACCCTGAAGGAGAAATCGTAGGTTTCTACAACAGCCAGGATGGAAACCAGCACGGTTTTGTTCTTCGCGATGGGGAGTTCATTACGATTGATATCCCCGGCGCAACGACCAGCGAAGGCAACGGGATTGACCCGCAAGGCGACGTGGTCGGACGGTACATAACGCCTGACGGCAATACACACGGATATTTTCTCCGGTGTGCAACCTGCAGCCATCGTGACCCAACGGGATTGCCAGGCTCCGTGCAATAAAGAGGGCGCGGCAGCTTGGGTTGGGCACTGCATCTAGGAGAGCTACTGGGGGCGAATCTTGGCCATGAGTTGGGCGAAGCGGGGGTCAGAGCGGATCGGGTCGGCCATGGGATCAACATTCAAATAACCAGCTAACATCGGCTCGCCCCTAAGCTACCCGGCAGCCCAATAGTCGGTTGGATTCCCAGCCTGCTAGCTCAGCGGTCCGCCGCCCCAAGAATTGTTGACCTCAGCAGGAGAGACCCTTTCCATTTTCAATCTACGGTTAATTACGAACCGAAAATCCACTCGGGGGATAAGTAATGCAGCGCCAGCTAATCGGACATAGTCAATCCACGACATGAGCCAATTTACAGGTGAAGAATTACGGGTGAAGTTTTTTGACGGTTCTTGCTAAGTGATTGAAATTAATGGTAGGCCCGTGGGGACTCGAACCCCAGACCTCTACCGTGTCAAGGTAGCAAGGATAGGTATTACAATAACTTACAAGACCGCGGGGACTGCCAAAGTACGCGGAAGTCATACAAGACATACTTTTTGTGGGTTGGGTTGTGGGTTGAAAATAACCACGGGAAGTAGCTATCACTTGCGTTTCTTTGCCGCTCTAAGAGCGCGCCTTTGATCCCGAGCACCGTGAAAAATGTGGAGGATATCTGTGCCGCCGCGCGTATTGCGATAGTAGATTAAGTATTTTCCAGCAGGGAAACACTTCACATCGCGAGCGATGTTGCCTGCAGGCTTGCCCGCATTTGGATGTTCTCCGAGCAGCCAGAAACGCTCTGTGATTCTATCAATTATCCGGTCTGCCGCCTCCAGGCTTGCTCGATTGGCCCAATAGAGGAAGATCTCATCAAGATCCTGCTCAGCCTCCTCTGAGACACGGTAGCGCATTTACTTGCCAGGGGCTTGCCGAGCAAGGAGCTGCCGCCCGCGCTCGTCGTCCTCTTCCATACGTCGCAACGCTTCGCGGACGACTTCGCTCGCATTGTTGTAGCGTCCGCTCTTCACTTTCTTGCGAACGTAACCAGCGAGCTGATCGGTAATCGAGACGTTCATTTGGTCCATGGATAGCCTCTTCGCTCCCGAATGTACTCCTGCTAAGGTTATCCACAACCATCCGTGCATGTCAATCTTTGACATACACATGTCGTATTGGCATATCATGTCAATTTAGAGCAACTTCGCATAAACGTGTGGGCCTTGTGGACATTCTTAGCATCCGCCAAGAGCCGGTACATGAATGCGCCTTCGGGGTCTTGGCCCTCCAAAGCGAGCCCGGCGATCCTCGCCTCTGACCTTTGAGATCCGGTTGGGAGCGTGATTTCAGTAAGGTGCGCTCAAAACCATGAGTGAGGCAACCCGCAGCGCGCTCCTAGATTCAGAGTCCTGTATCGAGCGCCACGCGGAGTCCAAAACGGGATGTGCAATGCGTGGCCCATTTCCCTTGGCATTGCTTGCAAGAGAGGTGTCCTCATGGGGATTTGGCATCGTCGTCTGATTATTCTCGTTTTTTCAACTTGGCTCCTCTGGCCGATCTGCTCAATCGCTCAAGAGCAGACCACTTCAGAACAGAGTTCCGCTAGTACTACAAACAAAAAAGAGTCCAAAAAGCGACAGAAGCAACTTGTTAAGGAACTTGGACCTGCCTATGGCTCATGGTTGAGAGACGAGGTCCCGGACATCATTACCGAAGATGAGCGCCGCGCGTTTCGTGGCCTCTCGACAAACGAAGAGCGCGAGCAATTCATTGAGATTTTTTGGAACAGACGCAATCCCGAGCCGGAATCGCCCACGAACGCATTCAGGGAAGAGCGGCGGTTCTAGCACCACGTATCCATGGGAACTGTGGCGCTACCGGCATTTGGAAGGGATTGGAGAAAACATTGAAATCGAATTTGTGGATCCTAGTGGCTCCGGCGAATACCACATGACCGCCGATCCTTGCGAGAAAGACGCCCTTGCGCACGTCCCAAGTGCCGGCGCGAGCCTATCGGAGATGTTGGGTCAATCGACAAAAGCCGGTCGCTTTTCCAACACCAACGGGACCACTTGCCCGATGCCTCTAGGTGGAATGACGGCAAGCACAAACGAGTTCGAAAATCTCGATCGTTATTTCCGGGTTCAGCATGCTCCCGAACATTTTAAAGAGCTGGCGGAGAAAGTCACTTCTCGAGTGGTTGCCAACCAACTCTCCTTCCAGTACCGCGCGGACTTTTTGCGAGCAACCGCCGATACCGACTTGGTGCCCATTACCGTGCAGTTACGCAATCGCGACCTTAGCTTCCAGAGCAAGCACGGTGTGCAATCGGCGGTGCTGGATCTCTACGGCCGCATTACCGATCCCGGTGGCCGCGTCGTTCAGACATTTGAAGATGTCATCTCTCGGGATTTTCCAGAGTCCCTTTTCCAATCGTCAAGGGATCTCTACTCGATTTATCAGAAATCTGTGCGGCTTCGAGCCGGACTCTACCGTTTGGATATCGTGATCAAGGACACGCAGAGCGGAAACATCGGCGTTCTGGGTGCAGCTCTTCGCGTGCCTCATTTTGACCAGGAAAAACTCGATGCAAGCTCACTGATTCTGGCTGACCAAATCGAGCGCGTCGCTTCCCGGCAGATCGGGACCGGTCAGTTTGTGCTCGACTCCTACAAAGTGCGCCCGCGCCTGAGCCAGGAGTTCTCTGGCGCCGATAAACTGGGCATTTATCTCCAGCTTTACAATCTGAAACTCGACGAATCTTTCCACAAGACGAAGGTTTCGGTCGCCTACCGCATCAGGAAAGATCAGGAAGAAGTCTGGCGCACGGTAGAGACGGAGGACCATCTTCACCAAAGCGGCGAGCAGCTAACGATTGAGCGTTTCATTCCCGTCAGTTCCCTGGCGCCTGGTCGTTACACGATCGAAGTCACTGCGATCGATCTGCTGACCAACGAAACCGTGATCCGCTCTTCGGATTTCACCGTTAAACCCGCGGCAGTTAAACCGAATGCATCGGTCCCCATTCTGTAACTCCCGACAGGATTATCATATTGTCGCCGAATGAAGGACCGGCGCAAATCGAAGAGTCATGTTCGCATGGGATGTCTTATTGTGGTGCAGATTCGTCCATGGGCGCGGTCGTATTGAAGGTAGCCTGATTACTGCCGGCGGCTTTATTTCGTCACTTCAGCATTCTGAGGAGCTCAGATGGCCGCCAGAACCGGCAAGTAGATAGTTGCCGTCTGCCGAAAGCGCGGGCTGAGATTGCATGTATGGCAGTGGGTCCGATTTCACGGCAAATACAGGTGCGTGGCGTTCTGCATCGTAGACGACTAACCATTCATCCGTTAAATAAGGAGGGTCGCCTCCGCGCAAAGCACTAACCGCAATGACGAACCTTTTTCCATCCTTCGACGCACCTCCAAACTGAAGGCCTGCACCGCTGAAATCGTCGGAGAAGGATAGGTGCCCGTCGGCGCCAATTACCGACACCGTGCTGCAGCCGATAATTACGAGGGCATCCTTTGATAAAAACGAATCACCCACGTTGCCGCAATCCGTTTGAAAGCCGCTCCTCGAACCGTCGTCGTGGACAATTTCTATTGAGCTGGGCCGCCCGTTCGTCCCCAATGTCACGTTCGTTTTTTGAGTCCTTGGGGTCCGGAAGGCAGACGCGTCTACCGTAAGAGAGTTATCGGAACGGTGGAGCGATATCCCTCTGAAGATGCAGCCCGCCGCGTCGTCGTTGGCCTAATCTCGGAAATCAATTCGAGCGATCGGAGAATGCATTCTAACTCAGTGACCGTCGCTCAACTCTGCGATCATTTCGAGCAACGCGAACTGACGCGGGACAATACATGGCGCAGTTATGCGACTAAAAGGTCCTATCATGCCTATCTGAAGCGATGGATTGTTCCTCATTGGGGAAAACATGAGCTTTTCCAAATCAGAACCGTGGAAGTCGAGTCTTGGCTTCATCGTTCGCCGCTGGCCAAGAGCAGCTGCGCAAAGATCCGAAACTTGATGTCTGTTCTCTTCAATCACGCCTGCAGGTATGAGCTGTTTGACCGCAACCCGATCCACCTTGTTCGGCAAAGCGCCAAGCGAAAAACCGCGCCCACGCTGCTTACAGCGGTAGAAATCAGAACGCTGCTGGAGGGTCTTGGCCTTCGAGAGCGGACCTTGGTCCTGCTTGCAGCATCCACCGGCTTGCGACAGAGCGAGTTGTTCGGTTTCAAATGGGGCGACATTGATTTGGGAACGCTCCGCCAATAGAAAGTCTGAAGATTGGGTCTTCCCTAGCAGGCGGTATCGGGGTCGGAAACCGTGCTGGGGACACGCGATCTTACGCAGATACATTCGGCCAGCGGCGAAGAACCAGGGAATTGAAAAACGCATCGGATGGCATACTTTTCGTCGGACCTACGCGACCCTTTTCAGGAGCGTCGGCACGGAATTCAAGGTGATGCAAGAGCTGATGCGGCATTCCTCTATGCGATCCACGTTGGACATCTATGCTCAGGCGATTACGCCCGCCAAGCACGCTGCGCAAGCGGCGGTGGTGTCTCTGATGTTTCCTCCCGGGTTGAGCCGCGCACCCGTTTCCGATTCAGCGGCGAACGTGACCTAACTCGGTCGATAGGAGGGAAGCGTCAGGGAGGAGGACACAAATGGGGCGCAAAAGTGTGTCCTTTTGCACCCCGCTGTGTTTCTTGGAAATCCGCATAAAGCATCTATTTTGAATGGTAGGCCCGTGGGGACTCGAACCCCAGACCTCTACCGTGTCAAAGCGGCTTTATTATGCACGGCCAAAACAACTTCAAGGCCGTTAGGAGCTGCCTAAGTACGTGTAAGTACGCCTAAGCCGGAACCCTTACAGGTGAAATTACAGGTGAAGAAATTCGGGTGGAACCCGTCAGGTGCGAGAGTAAGGGCGCAAGGAGCCCGACAGGGGCGTCAACCTACGGCTCCTGCAGGCCGACCTTGCGCAGCAGCCCCTGAAAGCGCGGATCAGAGCGCAAGGGATCGAGACGGGGTTCGACCGCCAGCACGATTAGCCCCCAATCATGCTCGTCGTAGGCTCTTTGTAGCCATTGGAGAGCCGCTTCTTTTTCTCCCAAGGCAAGATGGACTACGGCCAAA
>WNFI01174018.1_pt1 | contig 10310 bp, 8 predicted proteins | sample 5400471 | NCBI WGS metagenome assembly WNFI01 (sample SAMN13153348, study PRJNA577476) | soil metagenome | isolation source: 100 cm saprolite on Douglas fir-dominated hillslope | place: USA:California | collected 2013-09-17 | reverse complement strand
CACTAACTGTGGCATTACCTCCCTTTCGATAAAGGCTCATCTATTATAGCACGTCTCTTTCTCTCAAGATAGAGGAATCTCGCTGAATAAAACAATTGGGAAAGGTGGTTCGAGTCTCCCGTTTAAAATACAACCGGAGATCTTACCTCTCCGCGACCGCGCCCACAAAGTGGCGAAGCGATTCCCGTTGCATACCGTATGGCCTAATTGCTTTAAGTACACACGATATAAAGTAAAAACTGTAATTGAGAACTCTAAGGTGCATTTTGAGTTGACTCTTGCTCACTTGAACCATCACCATAGATCAGATTTGTTAACTCTTTACGAGTATGGTCAATAATACCGCGAAAACGTGCCAGTTTTTCAGGGTCTTGTAATGACATCCTACCGGCAATGGTAGCCAAACGAGCTGTCTCTTCAATCTCGCTTCTCAACGCTTTCATTTCCGGCCTCTGACCGTACCCACTATAATCATGCCGCCGCATCCAGGGTGGTCCAGCAGGTCCCTCTTGATTACTCTGCCGTTCGGCAAGCGATGCACGCCCGACATCAGTTATACTATATACCTTTTTCCCCTCGACTTCGTTAGAGGTCACCAGTCCCCCATCTTCCAACATTTGCAACGTGGGGTAAACTGAACCGGGGCTAGGTCTGTAGAAACCTCCCGATTTCTCTTCCAATGCCTTCATCATTTCGTATCCATGCATAGAGCGTTCTCGTAAAAGTTCCAGTAAAGCGAATTTCACATCACCTCGCCCGAAAAAGCGGCCTCCCTCACCGCCAGACCCAAATGGCCCGCCAGGACCAAACGGTCCGCGGCCTCTACGCATACCGAAGAAATGAGGTCCTCGCCATTCCTCCTGTAACCACGGCGGCGACCAATCACCTTCCCCTCTGCCTTGATCAGGACCGAATGGCCTATCATCGCGATGCATACCAAAGAAGCCAGCTTGGCGCTCTCGATGGTGTAGCCATGGTGGTACTCCCTGTTCTCCTCCATAACCTGAAAATTGATAGGCGAAACGTTTCCTAAACATTTAAGTTGCTCCTTTCTTCATCGGTTAACGTTATATTGTATTATATCGCCGATTATAACGATATATCGTGAATTGTCAAGGTGTATATCCTGGGCGTCTTTGTTAAAATACTTACTATGAAGCATGCTTGCGCACAAAAAAAGACCATGATAAACTTATCCTTGAAACTGTAACTTTACCATAAAAGTATTTAGCGTTCTGAAATTAGCTCGCTGATACTACTTTCAACCTGCCTCGTTTCCATCTGCATAGAAAGATGGTCTGATGAAGTGTCGGGCTCCCTCTAATGTCAGAAGAGCTTGGCCATGACTCGTGGACAGGTGGGAGCTCGATTTGTTCTCTGTAGAAAAAGGATATGTAATTTGAACGAAGAACCTGAAATTAGCCACAGGAGAAGCAAGGTGCCTGGATATCATAGCACTGGAGATCAATTTGCAGGTCGCCGCGTCGTAACCATTGGCGGTGGAACTGGCACATTTTCCGTCCTCTCACGTCTAAAAAAATATCAGTTTAACATCAGCGCCATCGTTACTATGTCGGATAGTGGCGGAAGTTCACGCAGATTAATGGATGAATTTCAGCGTCAATTGCCCCTGGGAGATTTGCGCATGTCGTTGGTTGCATTAGCTCGTAATGGCGCACTCTGGCGCGAAGTATTTATGCACCGCTTTGAGCAGGCAGAAAATGATGGCAATTCACATCAGAACAGAGGCGTGGGTGGACATAGTCTTAATACAGCCGGCCGGGTGTTACCTGTAACCTTGAAGCAGACGATAATCTGCGCCGATTTGGCGGATGGTAACACCATTTGTGATGAGACAGAAATTGATACTCGTGGTAAAAAGAATATAGGGGAGCTTTCTCCTATAGTGCGCCTGCGCTTGGTACCGGAGGATGCTCCCGCATGCGCTCAAGCGGTTCGTGCCATACGGCGGGCCGATACCATTATCATTGGACCGGGTGATCTGTATACAAGCCTTCTGCCGAACCTGCTCGTTCGAGATATTGCACGTGCCGTTTACGAAGCTGATGCTGAGAAGGTCTATGTCTGTAATCTAATGACTAAGCACGGTGAGACTGATGGCTATAAAGCCTCAGATTTTGTCAATGCTATACACCATTATTTAGGAGGACGTGTAGACCGCGTGATTGTCAATGATGGCCCGTTCCTGCCAGAATTGCTGGAAACCTATGCACAGGAAAAAAGCGAACCTGTCATAGTTGATCGCGCACGGCTCGCACGCCTCGTTCCAAGTGTGTTAATCGAACACCTTAATCTGGAGAACGATAGGCTTGCCCGCCATGATCCCGAGCGTTTAGTGCGAGCAATTTTTCCTGGCGATGATTTTTAATCAGGCGAGGAAAGCCATTTCCCCCGCGCGACTGCTCTTCTCATCTATTGAAGGGTTCGAGCTATCTGCTCGAGCTCTTCACGCGGGAAAGCTCGCATAGTTTGTGTACGGACACTACCCTGCGCAATTGTTCCGAGAATGAGGCGAGCGGCTGTCTGATCATCGGGAGCTTCAGTAATCACCACGTAATCATACTGGCCCAGCACAAGATAGAAGCCAACAAGTTTTCCTCCAACCTCTTGTGCGGCCACATCGAAAGATCGTAAGCGTTCGGGGGCATTCTTAACTTCCTTGATCCCTTGGTCAGTGAGATTGACCAGGCTAATATAGGTAGGCATGTAACTTCCTCCCATTTCGTGGTGAGTACCCGCAATGGGTACTTCTAGCATGGAGATACTCTATTGCTACGCAGATGGGCATCCAGTTTCCTTCATCATTGTACACGTTCTGAGTATGAGGTACAAGATGATCAATTGGAAATTGGAATCTTGCTGGCCCTCTACTAATTCCTACTTTGATTTTGATGCTATCTCCCTGATTTCTTTCCTCTCCATTATACCTTGTTCCGTAATCACACTCTTTACCAACCTGAAAGGTGTCCTGTCAAAATAGAAGTTGCGGACTGTAACACCTGGAATCTGCTGCTCAAGTACCTCCGTTGCCTCTTTCTCCTCCAACTGGGTTAGATTGCCGGTCCAACCTTCTGGAGAGATTTTCAATGTCTCGCACAGCACGTAAAAAGGAATTCTGTGTCCACGAGCGGCCCATGCCAGTAGAGCGGTACCAGCCTTATTCAATACATCCCCGTTAGCCAGTATGCTATCGGCACCAACTACTACTGCATGGCACCAGGGCAGAAAAATGTCGGCCTGTGCATCAGTGATCAAAGTGATCGAAGCGCCACTTTTGCTCAGCTCAAGTGCCACCTCGCGTCCCTCGTAACGGGGACGTCCTTCTAGCACGATTACCTGCTCGATCTGAGAAAGACAGGCAGTGAGAACCTCCAGCACAGTTCCAGAGAGACTATGCGTCATCACGGTTCCATTAAGCAATGGCCTGGCATGCCCTGTTATACGTTCTATTGCGGTGTCGTATTCTTTAAGCAGTTGGGCAGCTTCACGTGCTATACCTTCCAGACCGCCTGTAGCCCTCAGGATGCGTCTGACTGCACCGGCTATCGCTGCCATAGCGGGACGCGCCTGTGCCAGTTCCTCCCCGGCATGTTGTAATTGTCGCAGGCCTTCCTCCGGTGAGCTATCTGGCTGAGTTGCAACGTTTTGGAGTATAGAGATCGTCTCATGTACGAGCCATCGCGATCCATGCTCACGGTCATTACGTACCATCGCAATTCGCTCTTCCAGGTTATCCATGAGCTTTCTTTCTCCAGTTTCTTTAGCAATCTATACAAATTTATACGATATTGTCAGTGTCTTCGAGTCTATTAGGCTTGCTTTTAATACCATCATATCTCACATTTCCCTCCCCGTACAATTGGCTGTTAACTACCCGCCAATTAGCTCTTGTAACGTCACTAATGGATTGGCTATACTTAATTGGTGTGAGCCAATTAGGAGGTAGATATGCGACAACACTCATCTGAATATCAGCCAAGATCATTATTCACTGCACCCATTCATTCGTTAATTGCATTAGATCGTTCCGACGGCATGCCATTGTATCGGCAGATTTGCCAGCAGCTACGTGAAGCTATTCTTTCCGGTGAACTGTCGGAAGGTACACGCCTACCTACAGAACGTGCCCTGGCGAGCGAGCTAGGGGTCAACCGTACAACAGTCATGAATGCCTATAACGAACTTGCCAGCGAAGGCTTGATCGAAGGTCACGTAGGACGTGGTACACTGGTACGGCGCAACCAGTTTGGCTATATCGGAGACAGCTTTGAGGATGAAACTGCCTCCTGGCTCATCGGTTTGCAGGCAGGTGAACGGGAAATTCTAGGTCCTGATGCCCTCCTGTTAAGCGAATTGGCTTCGATGAGCGAGCACAAAGAGATCATCTCCATGGCGTCGGCCTCACCTGCTCCCAATCTCCTCCCCGCCAGCATGCTCAGCGCTATCTTTGCTGATGGTTTGCTTTCTGCCTCCCAGAGTGCTCTTGGGTATTGTCCCGTTGAGGGCTTGCATAGTCTCCGCAGGGGCATTGCTACATACATGCGTAAACGAGGTGTTGCTGTTGATGTGCAGCATATTCTGATCCTCTCTGGCTCTACGCAGGGCATCGGTCTGATTGGACGCTTCTTGCTCAACCCGGGCGATGAAGTAGTCGTTGAAGTACCTACCTACCTGGGAGCGATTCAAGCGTTTCGCGCGCTAAACGCTCGCGTGATTGGCGTCCCGACTGACAATGAAGGAATACGCATCGACCTACTGGAATCGATTTTGGCACGGCGGCGCCCTCGCTTGATCTACACCCTTCCGACTTTCCAAAATCCAACAGGAACAGTTATGTCGCAAGAACGCCGCCGTCGCTTGTTGCTCCTTGCAAAACGCTATCAAACGCCAATATTAGAGGATGATCCTTACGGAGAGATATACTTTGAGGACAAACGGCCCCAACCCCTTAAGGCTCTGGATACCAATGGGCAGGTATTATACCTGAGTACCTGCTCAAAAATACTGGCGCCAGGACTTCGTGTGGCCTGGCTCGCAGCGCCTGAACCGATGATAGAGCGTCTGTCATTGCATAAACAGGTGTTTGATTTGAACACGAATGCTCTAGGGCAGTGGGTGGTTTCAGAAATATTGCGGCGCAATCTCCTGGACAGTCATCTGAAAATGCTACGCCAAACATACCAGCAGAAGCGTAATCTGACGCTACAAGCTATCGCTACATACTGGCCCGAAGAGGTGCGTGTTAATCGTCCATCTGGCGGTTTTCATCTCTGGTGCCGCCTACCCGGAGATATGCGTTCCCGCATCTTGTTGCGCGAAGCCGCCAATGAACAAGTAGCCTTTGTCATTGGCGAACCCTTTCATGTCGATGGTGGGGGCCAGCAGCACTTTCGGCTCAGTTTCGCCTATCCCGAAATGGACCACCTGGAAGAAGGGGTTCGACGCATCGGCAATGCCATAAAACGCCTCTTCGCGCGCCGCGCGGCGCGCGAAGACCTACACAAGCAGCACGTAGAACACATCCCAATGGTCTAACCCTATGTGTGCCACACAAACGAAACACCGGGTCCAGGTTTGAAAGTCACATAGGACAACGTATTCCAGCCCCCGTTGGCGTACCAGTTATAATTACTGGTGTATACGCTGCCATCGGGATTAATCTTCTCTACCACAGCAACATGCCCAAAATAACTGGCGCCTTGTACTCCCGGTCGCAGCACAATAATCGAAGGCACGATAGGAGTGCTCGAAACAATCCAGCCGGACATCTGCGCGCCATATGACCATTGATAAGCGTTCCCAAGCCAGGGAACCCAAAATCCCTTAAGTTGATGGTAACGAAAATTCGCCCAGAAAGTACACTGCCCATAAGCGAAGCGATCGAGGCTGCCACCTCCAGGCTCCGTTATTACCCCCAATCCCGAATTAGGATCGCATCCGTCCAGCTGGTTGCATGCTGCTGCCGTCGCCTGTGCCTGCTGCGTAATCAAACTTGGGTTGTTACTACTATTGTGAACTAAATTAGCCACTAACTGTATTGGATTGATGAAATGACCATTCTCACTGCCAAGTGGTGATACGGCAAATGCTGTCCCGAGTGTAATCACTATCAGCAGGGTTATAGCGGAGACGCTGATAACCCACTTGCGAACTTGCGGCGGATGATGGTTTGCCGGAGTCTTTTTCTTGCCACTACCGCGAATCACTATGGGTTGACGTAGCGCTGTAGTTGTACTCCTTGTTGGTGGAAAAGATAACGCATCTGTATTGATATCAGGCAGAATACGTGTTATGTGTGGAGACATAGCGTACTCAGAAAAATCTATTGTCGTACCTGCAGAGGATATAGGCTCCAGGGCTCCCGTAAGATCGGGAGAACTATCATACTCCAATTGATGGGTCGTTCTTCCAGGAAAAGGAGTGCTCTCAGGAAATGGCAACTGGTCCAGCTGGGAATGTCGTTTATCCAACCTCGGCAATTGCAATCCATTAGTAACGCTACTTTGACGATCATCAAAATATGACATACATAGTCCCCAATCCGTTAGGGTTCTATCAGAAAAACAATTCCCCGACGCTAGCGTTGTACACGCTGTAAATAAAACTGTACACACTGTGAAAATTACAGTCAATCCACGCGAGGATAGATGTAGGACCATGGTACTGACAAAAAGTAGCGACCTTAACCTCAACAGGAACTCCGGTATCCAGCATTCGCTGAAATCACCACAGAAAGGTTATAGCCAAATTGTCATTTTTGTCGTATCATAAACAGGATGCTAAAAAGGAAGATTAAGAAATACACATGCATACATCTCGACGTTTACTTGCGCTTCTAGCTACAATGCTACTACTCTCTGCCTGTTCTCCTTACAATCCAGGGGTAACAACAGCAACGCCCACTGTACCCGCTCAGTCACCAACAAGTACGGCAATTGCCATCTGTCCTGCTCAGCTTGGACCTGGCTCATGCCGTACACCATATGACCTGCGCGTGGCTTACGGTGTACAATCCCTCATACAGCGAGGTTTTACAGGAAAAGGTCAGACGATTGTTGATATCGTCTCCTATGGCAGTCCCACTTTGCAGCAAGACATGAATGTTTTCGATAAACAATTTGGTTTACCCCCAGTCAATATCAAAGTCATGTCGCCTATAGGCACGGTCCCTCTTAATCCACCCCCTAAAGATCTGACTGGCTGGGAGGGAGAAACAGAACTAGACGTGCAAGTTATTCACGCCATCGCCCCGGACGCGAGAATTGTGGTTTTGACCAGCCCGGTTGACGAAACCGAGGGTACTATTGGATTGCCTCAATTTCGACAGCTCGAGCAGTATGCCCTGACAAATCATCTTGGCAACATCATTTCACAAAGTTTCGGAGCATCCGAGGTGACACTGAAAGATGCGGCGGGGCAACAAGAGATACAGAAATGGGATGCTTTCTTCAAACAGGCTACAACGCAACACGGAATTACCTTCTTCGCCTCCTCTGGTGATAACGGTGCCACCGATTATGCCGATTTAGACGCAACAAAGCTCTCACCAACACCAACCACCAGCTTTCCTACTGATGATCCCTGGGTCACCAGTGTAGGCGGTACATCTTTGAAGAGCATTAGTCCGACAGTTAATGAACCTGCCTGGAACATGAGTGGAGGAGGATTTAGTTCATTCTTCTCTACGCCATCTTATCAACAGACCTTGCCAGCTTCGGTGCAGAACCTGCTCAAACATCGGCGCGGTGTTCCTGATGTAGCCGGTGACGCGGACCCAAACACTGGACTGGCTATATACATTTCTGGCGTATGGGGACTTGGAGGCGGTACGAGCGCCAGCGCTCCGCTGTGGGCGGCGTTCATGGCAATTGCCGATCAAATGGCCGGACACCCCCTGGGTTTCATCGATCCGGCGCTCTACAAGTTGGCTGCTTCCAGCGCCTACACACGAGACTTCCGTGATGTCACAGTTGGCAATAACACCGTCAATAAGCCTGGTCTGTATGTTCCAGGCTATCCAGCCACGCGGGGCTGGGATCCCGTCACCGGCCTCGGTACCCCCATAGCCGACAAGTTACTGCCAGATCTAATTACCACTATAAATGGATAGAAGCCTTATCTATCATAGTAGATAAGGCTTTCTTTTCACCTGGCTCTGGATATCCGTTGCACATGTTGCTGCTCCTCGCTGCGCTCGCCCTGCGATAAATCGCGGGCTACAGGAAATGGTTCAACTACCGCTCATTTTGCGCGGTAATATTTTGGGCTGCTTGCTTGCTTTATTTTCCTGTAAAACAGTGACTTCCCAACCGTCTCTATCTTCGAAATGCTAAGGGTACCTTTGCTGCTGGTACTGGTAATTTCCATAATATGGCTGGCCGAACATCACGCGCCGCCGACGCTGGCCAAAGACAAGGTATAGGAACGAACCCAGGAAAGGTATCAGCCAGATCGCTGCTAACCACAACACTGTGCCTGCAAGCGAGTGATCATCTTCGAACACCATGATAGTCGCAATGACATGGCCAAGCAAAGGTACAAAGACAATCACCAGAAACAGTATCGAGTTGAAGAAACAACCACGGTTTCCCGACATTGAAAATTTCTCCTCATAGGTCAGAGGTAACTCTTCAGGTCTCCCCTCTGCTTGACTCCTCGCTGCCTACGGCAGTTCGCCAGGGGTCTGGAGGGTGCGGGCGGTGCCGCCTGCGGCGGCACCGCCCGCACCCTCCAGACCTGAGTGAGCCGCCGCAGGCGGCGAGAAGTCCTGAAGAGTTACGGTCAGAGTTCGTCTAACTCCACCTGTATTGAAGCGAACTTCAACAAAATCGATGAGACTAAAGCCAACATGCTCTTATCAGTTTTCCAAGTGTATATACGAGTCTGGGACTAACCGTGTTGCAACAATGTAGATTAACAAAATACTCCGGCTAGCAGAAAAGCCAGCGAGGCCGATACATCGGGCCCTACGAGTGTCCGGATTATTTTGTTAATCTGCATTATTAGATCGGCCTAAACCAACCCCGCCAGCATTGGTACTCTCGCCTCCAGGGTGTTCTTCGCCGCTCGCCCTCCTTTCAGAACCAGCTTCACATTTGCAGGATCAGCAATCCTCCTGATATCACTTGATACCTCGCCATCCACAACAATGACATCAGCCACCTTGCCCTCCTCAAGTGTACCTACCATCCCATCCAAATGCAGCAGTTGCGCAGCATTCGCTGTACTCGCCACAATAGCCTGCATTGGGGTCATCCCATTTTCGACCATCAACTGTAACTCACGACCGTTCTCTCCGTGTCTCCCCACCCCCGAATCGGTTCCCATCGCCACCTTGACTCCGGCCTCAACTGCCCGGCGGAAGCTCTTCTGGTGAGCTTCGATTACTCCCTCTGCCTTCGCCGCCATCACCGGCGGGAGGATATCAGGATGCTCCCTTGCGAATTCCACAACGGCCAATGGTGCTACGAGTGTCGGCACAAGGTATATATCTTTCTCGAGCATCAAATCGATTAGTTCATCGTTCAGATAAACGCCGTGCTCGATAGAAGCAACCCCACCCAGCAGCGCATTTTTAATGCCTTGTGAGCCTTGCGCGTGCGCCATACAACACTTCTCCTGCGCAGCAGCCTCATATACCGCCGTGGCAATTTCCTCTACAGTCAATTGAGACGAGGTGGGAGCATCCGAAGTCGAGAGCACCCCGCCAGTCGTCGCCAGTTTGATCCAATCAGCGCCTGCTCGCAATATTTCACGTGCAACTTTGCGTACCTCGTCAACACCATCGGCTACCCCGTCAGGTACATCGTAGAAGCGCATACCGAAGAAACCAAGATCGACGCAACAGGGGTAGAAACCATCACCATGGCCTCCAGTTTGCGTAATCATCGAAACGGCAATCTGCATACGTGGCCCGGCAACAATGCCACGCTCAACGGCAATCTTTAAGCCGGCTGGAGACCCTCCTGCGTCGCGTACAGTGGTGATCCCTGCCTCCATCGTTGCCCGCATCCTCGGAATAGCCTGCAATAGACGCAGGGAGGGCTGTGTAATCAATCCACGCATAATATCGGGATACTCCAATAGAAAATGAACATGGCTATCAATCAAGCCGGGTAAGATGCTGCCACCCATTGCATCTACCACTGTCGCATCGCGCGGAACGGTCACTTGATCTTGGCGACCTAAGGCGGTGATGCGTTCGCCTTCAATGAGTATTGTTCCCATCAGAGGATCGCCACCACGACCATCTATAATGACGCCGTTTGTGATTGCCAACATCATCGTAA
>WNFI01042724.1_pt1 | contig 10311 bp, 8 predicted proteins | sample 5400471 | NCBI WGS metagenome assembly WNFI01 (sample SAMN13153348, study PRJNA577476) | soil metagenome | isolation source: 100 cm saprolite on Douglas fir-dominated hillslope | place: USA:California | collected 2013-09-17 | reverse complement strand
CGGCGCCTCGCCCGAATTGAGCTTCTGCCGCTTCACCGAGATCGGCGCGACCTGCTCGATGCCGCACACCACCTCGATCTGGTAGCCGTTCGGCTCGGTCAGGCGCACCCGCTTGCCGCCGCCGGGCTCGTCGATGTTTTCGACGCCCGAGGCGCCCGGCGCCTTGGCAAGCTTCTTCAGGTCGTCCTCGTTGTCGACGTAATAGGCGATGCCGACGAATTTCGGATCGCCCTTCTCGGTGATGTGGATGTGGTGCGCCGGATCGGTGCCGCGCATATAGAGCGCGTTGGCGGTGCGCTCCGCCCGGTGCATGCCGAAACGGGTGAGGAATTCCTCCGCCACGTCGAGATCCGGCGACTTGAGCCGCCCGTAGGCGATATCGGTCACTTTCGTCCAAGCCATATGTGTTCTCCCCGGTAATTCGTTTTGCCGGATGTTCGCAACAATCCTGCCACGTCCGGGACGGCTGGGCTAGCGGCGAAGAGTTGCACCGGAGCGGCGGCAGGCTTGCCCACGTCACATAAGGAAAACCCCGCCGCGTTGCCGCGGCGGACGGCGCGCTTGACCTGGTGCGTACCATGCCTGTTAAGGTGGCCGCGATCCCGGCCACCGGTGCAGCGGCCGCGATTGGGGCCGGTGCCTTGGGCGCTAACGCCTTGGGGGGCTAACGCCTTGGGCGCCGAGGGGAACGGGGAAACGGAGTGCGCGCGCTTCTCAAGCTGAGCGGCGTCATAGACGCGATCAATACGCAAATCGGCCGCTGGGTTGCCTGGCTGATCCTGGTCGCCGTCGTGGTGTCGGCCGCCAATGCGACTGTCCGCAAGGTCTTTGATGCCTCCTCGAATGCCTGGCTCGAATTGCAGTGGATCCTGTTCAGCGCGGTGTTTCTGTTATGCGCGTCGTGGACGCTCCTGAACAACGAGCATATCCGCATCGATATCGTCAACAATCAGCTGCCGCGCCGGCTGCGCAACGCCATCGAGCTGATCGGTCACACGGTTTTCCTGCTGCCGCTCTGCATCATCATGATCGTGACCGGCGTTCCGTTCTTCCTGGCTTCTGTCGAAATCAACGAGCAATCCGGCAATGCCGGTGGACTGCCGCAATGGCCGGCAAAATCGCTGGTCATGATCGGATTTGCGCTGCTGTTGGCGCAAGCCGTTTCCGAGATCATCAAGCGCATCGCCATCATGCGCGGCGTGATTCCCGATCCGCACGAGACGCAGGTCCACGCGCTCGTCGCCGAAGTCGAGCACATCGTCGAGGCGATCGAGAAGCACTGAGAGCCGACGGAATCCTGAGGGGCAATGGAAGCGTTTCTCATCCAAAACCTGGCGCCGCTCATGTTCGGCTCGCTGGTGGTCGTGTTGCTGCTCGGCTACCCGGCGGCGTTTTCGCTGGCGTTTGTCGGCCTGTTTTATGCGCTCCTCGGCATCGGGCTTGGCCAGTTCCAGCCGGATTTCCTGCAGGCGCTGCCGGAGCGCATCTACGGCGTGATGGGCAACGACACGCTCCTGGCGATACCGTTCTTCACCTTCATGGGACTGGTGCTCGAACGTTCCGGCATGGCGGAAGACCTGCTCGACACCATCGGGCAATTGTTCGGCTCGGTCCGCGGCGGGCTGTCCTACGCGGTGATCTTCGTCGGCGCGCTGTTGGCCGCCACCACCGGCATCGTCGCCGCGTCCGTCATTTCCATGGGATTGATTTCGCTGCCGATCATGCTGCGCTACGGCTATGACCGGCGCTTTGCCGCCGGCGTCATCGCCGCTTCCGGCACGCTGGCGCAGATCATTCCGCCGTCGCTCGTCCTCATCGTGATGGCCGATCAGCTGGGTAAATCGGTCGGCGACATGTATGAGGGCGCCTTCATTCCCGGCATTGCGCTGGCGGGAATGTATGCGGTTTACACGTTCATCATATCGGTCGCGTTCCCGAAGGCGACGCCCGGCTTGCCGGCGGAGGCCGTTGGCTTTCGCGAGGACGACAACAGCCGCGGGCTTTGGTCGCTCCTGGTCCTCGCGATCGCGAGCGCCGTGTTCGGCTGGTTCATGATGCGCAATTCCGACACCCATGGCGCCGACTTCGTCGTATTGTCCATGTTCTTCGGCATTCTATTCGCGTTCGGCGTGGCGGTGGTGAACTGGCTCCTCCACCGCCTGACCGGCTTCCGCTTCCTGTCGCGCATGGCGCAGCAGACGACGTTCGTCATGGTGCCGCCGCTGTTCCTGATCTTCCTCGTGCTCGGCACGATTTTTATCGGCGTCGCTACGCCCACCGAAGGCGGCGCCATGGGCGCCAGCGGCGCGCTCATTCTCGGCACCCTCAAACGCCGCTTGACGTGGGATCTGGTCCGCCAGGCGACGGAATCGACGGCGAAGTTGGCCGCGTTCGTCGTCTTCATCCTGCTCGGCGCGCGCGTGTTCTCGCTGACTTTTTACGGCGTCAGCGGCCACGTCTGGGTCGCAAGCATGCTCACCTCGCTGCCCGGCGGGCAGATCGGTTTTCTGCTTTTCGTCAACGCCTTCGTTTTCGTGCTTGCCTTCTTTCTCGATTATTTCGAATTGGCCTTCATCGTCATACCGCTGCTCGGCCCCGCGGCGGAGCATCTCGGCATCGATCTGATCTGGTTCGGCGTCATTCTCGGCGTCAACATGCAGACCTCGTTCATGCATCCGCCGTTCGGCTTCGCGCTGTTCTATCTGCGCTCCGTGGCGCCACGCGACAGCTTCCTCGATCGGGTCACCGGCAAGCTCACGCCTGGAGTGACGACGGGCCAGATTTATTGGGGCGCGGTGCCGTTCGTCCTGATCCAGCTGATCATGGTGATCTCGGTGATCGTGTTCCCCGGCATGGTCACGCACTACAAGTCCGGGCTGTCGACCGTCGATCCCAACAAGGTGCAGATCAACATTCCCCAGCTCGACTTGCCGCCGCTCGATCTGAGCCAGCCGCCGAACTTCAAATAACGACGTTCGCCGCGCCGGGCCGGTCTTGCCGGCGGTCCGGAAACCGCGGAATATTCGGCTGATTTGCCAGTCGTCTGGCGAACTCCGCAAAGACCGGCGCGGGCTGCATGCTGCGATTGCTCGACCATTTCGTTGAATTCGTCCTGGCCGCCGCCAAATGGCTGGCGCTGCCGGTCGTGACTTTGCTGTTCCTGCAATGGCCGCTGCGCACGATCGTCGGCCTTTATTCGCGCGAGGCGAACGATCTTGGGCAGTGGCTGTTCGCGATCTATGTCGCGGCCGCCATCACGGCCGCGACGCGCGCCAAAACGCATCTCGCGGCCGACACGATCGCGCGGAATTATTCGGAACCGACGCGGCAATGGCTGGCGCGCGCGGGCGCGCTGTTCGGCCTCATTCCGTGGTCGATCATCGTGCTGGTCACGAGCTGGAGCATCGTGCGCAATTCGACGCTGCTGCTCGAGCGTTTTGCCGATACCAACAACCCCGGCTATTTCATCGTCAAGCTGGCGCTGTTGCTCTTGGCGTTGCTGGTCTTGGCCGAGGGCGTGATCGAACTGTTTCGGCCGGTTCCGCGTCCACAATGACCGCCATGATGCCTTGGCTGGGCTTGGGCCTGTTGATCCTGGCCGGCCTCGGTGTCGCCTTCACCGGCATTCCGGCGGCCGTGGTGTTGCTGGCGACCGCTTGCTTCGGCGTCGCCATAGGCGGCGTAAGCGGCGACGCCCCGGTTCAGCTGCTCGGCGTCCTGCCCGAACGCCTGATCAATCTGCTGGAGAACGGCTCGGGCCGATGAACGGCTCCGTCGGCGCCAGCGTACTCGCCTTGTCGCGCGTGGCCGAACCGCGGCTCGCGGCCTCGGGCATTGCGTTGCCGCGCCGCGCCGCAATCATCACCGTGGCGAGCACGCTCGGCGTCGTCGTGCCGCCGTCGCTGGTGCTGATCCTGCTTGGCGACGCCATGTTGAACGCGCACACGATAGCGGTGACCGCGACCGGTCGCGACGACCGGGTGATCAATACCCAGGACGTGTTTCACGGCGCACTGGTGCCCGCCGGCCTTTATCTCGCCGCCTGCCTGCTGCTCGGCTGGTGGTTCAATCGCCGGTTCGAGCCGGGCGTAATCGCGGCACCGAGCGCCGTACCGCACCCGACGGCACAGCAGGCGGTGTTGGCGGCAGTGACCGTGCTGGCGATATTGATCCTGCTCGGCGGCGTGGCCGCCGGGTATTTTTATGCCGTCGAAGCCGCGGCGATGGGCGGCTTCACGCTTCTGGTCGCCGGCCTCGTCGGCGGGCGATTGCCGCTTGCCGTCCTCAACGACGTATTGCGCGAGGTGCTCACGCTCACCGGCGCCCTGTTCTTTCTGCTCGTTGCCGCCACCACGTTGACGCTGGTCTTGCGCATCCTCGGCACCGATCAACTCGTCGCCGCGTGGATCGCCGCCATTCCCGGCGGCACGCTCGCCGCGACCCTCATCGTGCTTGCCGGAATCGGGTTGAGCGCGCTGGTGCTCGACGCGTTCGAGATCATCTTCGTCGTCGTGCCGATCGCCATACCGCCGCTCCTCATCCGGGTCGAGGACGCGCGCTGGATTGCCGTTCTTGTGCTGCTCGCCTTGCAGGCGAGCTTCCTCAATCCCCTGATCGGCTATGCGGTGATGATGACGCGCACCGTGCTCAAGCAGCCGATTCCGTTTCCGGCGCTGCTGCGGTCGCTGTTACCGTATCTGTTCGCGCAGGCCGCGCTATTGCTGGCAGTGCTGCTGTTGCCTCAGCTCACACATGTCGGTGAAACGGCCGCCGATCGCAGCCGCAAGCCGCCCGCTATGTCCGACCAGGAACTGGAAAAGCGCTTCGAACAAATGCTGCCGCCGCCTGATATCGAGCCCGGCAGGTAATGAATAGGGGCTGGCACCCGGCCAGCCCCGGTAGCGCCGGCAAGATTTTGCTTCAGCTCTTCGGACGATTACGGATCATGAAGGTCTCGTAGGAGTATTCGGCGACCTGCCACCACAAAATTTCATCGTTGCGGAAGGTGTCGATCGAAGTCAGCACCTTCTTGTAATTGGGGTTCTTGGCCGATTCTTCGGCGTTGACCTCATTGGTCGCCTTCAAACATGCTTCCATGATCGGTTGGCTGAACGGGCGCAATTGCACGCCGTTGGCGACCAGGCGTTTCAAGGCCTGCGGGTTGCGGGCATCGTATCGCGCCTGCTCTTCGACGTTGGCGTAGCCGGCGGCGGCCTGGACGATCGCCTTGTAATTGTTCGGCAGCTCATTCCACTTGGGGAGGTTGATCAGCAAGTGGTTCGCCGTGCCGCCTTCCCACCAGCCGGGATAATAATAAAACTTGGCGATCTTGTAGAAGCCGAGTTTTTCGTCGTCGTAGGGACCGACCCACTCGGCCGCGTCGATGGTGCCCTTTTCCAGCGCCGGGTAAATATCGCCGCCGGCAAGTTGCTGCGGCACCGCGCCCAATTTGGCCAGGGTCTTGCCGGCCCAGCCGCCGATGCGCATTTTCAGACCATTGAGATCTTCGACGGTATTGATTTCCTTGCGGAACCAGCCGCCCATCTGCGTGCCGGTGTTGCCCATCGTGAAGCATTTCGTATTGAAGGTGGCGCCGAATTCATCGATCAGCTTTTGGCCGTCGCCTTCATAGTACCAGGCGTTTTGCTGACGGGAATTCAGACCGAAAGGATGCGCGCAAAACAACGCCCAAGTCGGATCCTTGCCGATATAATAATACTGCGCGCTATGACCCATCTCGACCGTGCCGTTCTGAACGGCGTCGAGCGCTTGCAGCGGTGGCACGATTTCGCCGCCGGCGAAAACCTGGACTTGGAATTTGCCGTCGGTGGCGTCGGAAACAAATTTCGAGAACGTCAAGCAGGCGCCGAACAGCGTGTCGAGCGACTTCGGCCAGCTTGTGGTCAGACGCCACTTCAGTTCCGGCATCGACTGGGCGATGGCGGGCATGGCAATCGCGGTGCCCGCGGCGCCGACACCGGCAACTTTCAAGAATTCACGACGTTTCATGGTGTATTCCTCCCTATGGCCGTGCCGGAATGATCGTCGCGATAGACCTACGACGTCATCGGATTGGACCTACCGGCGATCTTAAAGGGCTAAAAGCCGCCCGGGAAGCGCATTTGCCGAGGCGCAGCGCCGCAGTCGTCACTGAACGGCGCCCGAGGTGCGGCAAATAAACGGCCTTCCGGGCACCATGAGGCGGCCCGTCAGTGCGGATGTGCCTTTTCCAACAGGCCCAACTTGCCTCCCAGCCATCGCGTCGTCGGCGCCTGGATCAGGATCGTCATGAGGATGGCGATGGAAGTCACGGACACGATCATCTGCGCGCCGGGCGCCTTCACCCCGAGCAAAATGCCGGCGAGCGCCGCCGGGATGACACCGGTTTCCCGCGTCCAGCACATGAACAGCATTTCGTTGCGGCTCCAGCGCGCCCGGCGGTCCGGCAGCGCGCACACGAACACCGTCACCGGCCGCGCCACGACCATGAAGATGGCGACGACGATGATGCCGCCCAGCAAATATCGATTCATCAGACCGAAGTCGACTTGGCCGCCGAGCAGAATGAAAATGAACAAGCGCATGATGAATGCCGTGGTTTCCACGAAATGATCGAGTTTTTGCGCTTCGCCACTGTCCATTTTGAAGCCCAGGGACTCCTTGTTTCCCAGCATGATGCCGAACACGAAGACCGCCATGAACCCGCTCGCCTGCAGACCATCGGCCGCGAAATAAGCGCCGATCACCGCCATGATCGTCACCACGGGCGCATATTCCATGAGGAAACCCCAGCGCTCATGGGCGATAAGCAGCGCGGCCAGATAGCCGAGGACGGCGCCGGCGACGATGCCGATGGCGGCTTCCTTCAGCAGTTCGACCACAGACCAGGTCAATGAGAATTCGCCGGTCCCCATCGCCACCGTCAGCACGCCAAACGTGACGATCGCTCCCGTCGCGTCGTTGAAGGCGGACTCGCTCATCACCATTTGCGCGACGCGGTCGCGAATTTGGACTTGCCGGAAAATCGGCACCAAGGTCGCCGGATCGGTCGACGCCAGCACCGCGCCCAGCAACGCCGCCACGATCCACGGCACGCCGAGGACGAAATGCGCGGCCGTGGTGGTGATCGCCGCGGTAATCACCACGCCGATAGTGGCGATGACGACGATCGTGATCCAGACCTGCTTCATCACATGGAAGCGCAGCGACGCGCCACCGTCAAAAAGGATGTAGCTGGCACCGAACAAAAGCAGGATCTGATACAGCGCAGAATCGGCTTTGATGTCGATCAGGCCGAGGACTGCCGGGCCAATCACCATCCCGACCACGAGGAATAATGCAACGTCGGGAATTTTCACTCGCCGCGCCACCAAGCCCGTCACGGTGCCGACGGCAAGAATGAGTCCGGCGGACATCAGCGTATGTTTGGCGACTTCGACCGCGACCGGCTGTTCCAACTGTTTCCCCCGAAATCCGCCGAGACCTTCGCGGCCACAATAGCCCGAAACAAGCTGTGGCGGGCAACCTCGCCGGGTTTGGGGTTGGCCTGCCAAGCGAAGCTGCGAAGCAGCGTCCGCCTTCGCCAGCCACCTTCGTCAGAAGGCGAGCTTCGGCGGACAACCTACGCTGCTTCGCAGCGTAGGTTGGAGCGGGCGATGGGAATCGAACCCACGACACTCAGCTTGGGAAGCTGATGTTCTACCACTGAACTACGCCCGCGCTTGGCGCAGAATAGCGAAACGCGGCGGCGCGCGGCAAGGGCGGGCGGTTCGTCGGCTGCGCAGAGCTCAGGCCTGGACGGGCGTCGATGTCGATTTGCGAGACGATCCGGCGAACGGTCCGAACGACGCCATCCGATCGACTTGCCGCAGTACAAGTCGCTTGCGACTCAGCACCGGCCGCTCCACTAAGTTCCATGACAGCCAGGCAAAGACGACGGTGACCGGCAAGGCCACGAGCGTCAGCTGCCACCACGCCTGAATGCCGGGAAACACATGCATCACGGTCTGCTCGATCGGAAAATGGAACAGAAATAAGCCGTACGACAGGTCGCCGAACGGAATGGCCGGCGGCCGCTTCAAGCCGAGCCAGATGGTCAGATAGGCGACCGGAAACGCCGCCAGATAGGCCGTCGCGGGCACCGGCAAAAGTATCACCGTGGCGATCGTCGCCATGAAGCCCCAAGCGGGCGAGTACCGGATCTTGTCGCGATACAGGAACAGGCTCACGGCGGCCAGGAAGCAAAGCACCAAGACCCGGCCGTTGACATTGGTTTCGGCTTCTTCAGGCACAGGATGGAGAAAACTCCACCACGCCAGCAGGACCGACAACAACGCGATCACGCCGACGAACAGCCCTCGCTTTCTCAGAACGGCGAACGCCGACAGCAAGACCAGCGCCAGGTAGCACTCCAACTCGAACGGGATCGTCCACAGTTGCGCATTGACCAGCCGGGGCGCGACGTTGTCGGCAAATACGCCGGGCAGCTCATAATGGATGAATCCGACGATGTTCAGGAAGTACGCATAGAAATCCTTGTTGGTGAAATAATCGGTTAGCGGCAGCGCCGTGAAGATTGCGCCCAGGATCAGCGCGGACAGCGTGATTTCGACCGCCAAGGCCGGCACCAGGCGAATGATACGCAGGGTGACGAATTGGTGCAGCTTCGTTCTTTGCAGGCTGCTCGAAACCAGAAAGCCCGACAATGCGAAGAACATCGGAATGACCGCGGCGGGAAGAAAGCGGAACGGTCCGGACCACAATGCGATATCGAGCTTCGCCGAACCGCTGATCCAGATGCTGTGCCAGCACAGCACCGCGATCGCCAAACCGATGCGCAAATAGTCAAACCCGGTCGTATAGCCGTTCGCGCTGGCGAATCTCTCGCCGATGGTTTGAGCCTTGCGCACGCCGCATCATCCCTGGAATTGCAAAACGACCCTAATCCCGCAGGGGTATTATCGCGGTAGTGCGCCGGCAAAAATTCAGCGGCTTAGTAAACACATCGCTTATGGGGCCGATTATTTGCCGCGCCGATCCTTGACCCGCGCCGCCTTGAACTCGGTGCGCGGCAGCGTGCCCGGTGGCAGCACTTCCACGGCGGAGCGCACCTCGCAGCGGCTGCGGATTTCTTCTACCACGGCCGCGGCAACCTCATCGCCGGCCTGATGCTCGACCCGCACCGTCATCACGTCGAGGCCGTCGTCGTTGGTATTGAGCACGATCTCGAACTCGTCGCCGATGCCGGCGACCGAGCGCACCGCGTGCTCGATCTGGCCCGGAAACATTTTGATGCCGCGCAGATTGATCAGGTCGTCGGCGCGGCCGGCAAACGAGCCGACGGCGCGCAAATGGGTACGCCCGCAGGGGCAGCGGTTGCGGTCGAAGGTCGCGTAATCGCCGACCAGGAAGCGCAGTTGCGGCGAGGATTCGGAATTCAGGTTCGTGCACACCGTGAGGCCGCGCTCGCCGTCGCGTTGCGGCTTTCGCGTCTGCGGGTCGATCGTTTCCCAGACCTGCACGTCTTCGAGAAGATGCGTGGTCACCGGCCCGCCGGGGGCTTGCGAATGCGGGCAGGAGAAGCCGCCGACATGGGGCGACGCTTCGGTACAGCCGTAGAATTCGACCAGTCGCGCGTTCCATAAATCCTGGATGCGCTCGCGGGTGGCGGCGATGCTCATGCCCGGCTCACCGGCGACGAACAACGTGCGCACCGAGGTGGTGCGCGGGTCGGTGCCGAGCGCCTGCAAGGTGCGCGCCAGATGCAGCGCGTAGGACGGCGTGCACAGCACGATGGTCGGCTTGAAGCGGATCACGATATTGGCGCGGGCGCGGGCGTCCATGCCGCCGCCGGGCAAGGTCGGCAGGCCCATTTTGGCGAGCGCGTATTGCACACCCCAGGCCCAGACATGCGGGCCATAGCCGGTGATCATGAACACCGTGTCGCCTCGGCGAAAGTCCATGGCGTGCAGCGCCCGCGCATTGGCCCAGGCCCATAGTTCGCGGTCGACGTGGGAATAGCGAAACACCCGCGGCGTGCCGGTGGTGCCGGACGAGGAGAACATCATCCAGCCGCGCTCCGCCCACAGCGCGTCGCTCATCGCCGTATAGGTGCCGTAGGGCGGCTGCGCCGCCGCGTCTTCGGCCATTTCCAGCTTGTCGACCACCGGCCATTTGGCCTGCAGGTCGTCCACGGTGTGCAGATCGGTCGGTACGAGGCCGAGCCGGTCGAAGCGGCGGCGATAAAAATCGCTGTTCTCGTAGAGGAACGGCGCCACCGCGGCGATCTTGTCGTCCTGGATCGCGCGGATT
>WNFI01711847.1_pt1 | contig 10313 bp, 11 predicted proteins | sample 5400471 | NCBI WGS metagenome assembly WNFI01 (sample SAMN13153348, study PRJNA577476) | soil metagenome | isolation source: 100 cm saprolite on Douglas fir-dominated hillslope | place: USA:California | collected 2013-09-17 | reverse complement strand
CAGGCCGAGCTCCCGGATCCGGCCATCTGTGCCCGAATGGCCTGAGGTTGACGTGACAACCAGGTGGCCGGCTACGCCTGCAGGCGCTTGACCAGGCGGGGGATGTCCAGCTTCGGGTGGGGATACTGCGGGTTCATCTCGTCCATGACCTCGATCAGGAGACGCGAGATGGCCCAGTTCCGGTAATCCTTGTCATTCGCCGGGATGACGTACCACGGCGCCCACTGGGTGGAGCACTGGGTGATGGCGATGCTGTAGGCGCTCATGTAGTCGTCCCAGAAGGCGCGCTCATCGATGTCGGTTTCCTTGAACTTCCAGTTCTTTTCCGGATCTCGCAAACGCTCGAGGAGCCTGCGCCGCTGCTCGTCGTACGAGATGTGAAGGCAGACCTTGACGATCTTCGTGCCGCTCCTCACGAGCTCTCTTTCAAACCGATTGATGATCCCGTAGCGGCGCTCGATGATGGGCGGCTTCGCGAGAGCATGGACGCGGGCGATCAGGACGTCTTCGTAATGCGACCGGTTGAAGATGCCGATCTGGCCCTGGTCAGGCACCCGTTTTCGAATGCGCCACAGGAAGCCGTGTCGACGCTCCTCCGGCGTGGGTTGCTTGAAGGCGGTGATCGAAACCCCCTGCGGGTTCATGCCTCCGATCACGTGTGTGATCGTGCCGTCCTTGCCGCCGGTGTCCATGCCCTGGAGCACGAGCAACACCGACCGCTTGTGCTCCGCGTAAAGGCGGTCCTGGAGACTGAAGAGTTTCGCTCTGTGTTTCTTCACGTCGCGTGACATCCGCTTGCTGCGCTTCACACCCGGCGTCGAGTCGGGGTCGACGTCCGCCATGCGGAAGCGGCCATCTTTCGGACGCGCCTGGAGCAAGTTGCGAATCCGCTGCTTGGCCACCTCCCGGAGTGTAGCCGTTGGGTTGTCTAGGCCAGTTCCACGGGCACGACTTCGAGCGTGACCACACGGTTGCCGCGGAAAACGCTCAGGGCGAGCTTCGAACCGATGCGCGTCTCGACCATCAGGCGCTGCAGGTCGCCCGCCTTGGCGACCGAGACGTCGGCCACCGACACGATGATGTCCCCGGTGCGCAGGCCGGCGCCAGCGGCGGGGCTGCCCGCTACGACCTCTTGCACCTCGACGCCCGCCTTCTGGCCCAGCTTCTGAGCGGTCGCCGGCGCCAGGGCCCGCGTTCCCCCGGCAATGCCTAGATAGGCACGGCGGACGCGGCCGTTGCGCATCAACGCGGCCAAGATGGCTTCGGTGGTCCGGTTCATCGGGACCGCCAGGCCCAAGCCCATGCCGGCGACCGCGGTGTTGACGCCGATCAGGCGCGCCTGCCAGTCGGCGAGCGCACCTCCCGAGTTGCCGGGGTTGAGCGCGGCGTCGGTCTGGATCACGTCCTCGATGAACCGCCGGTGCCCGTTGCCGTCAGCGGTCGCCAGCGAGCGGCCTAACCCGCTGACGACCCCAGACGTGACGGATCCCGAAAAGCCGAGGGGATTGCCGACGGCGACGACGAGCTGGCCGACGCGAAGCTGGTCCGCGTTTCCAATCCGTACCGGCTCGATGGTCGCCCCGCGGGCGCGTGCGATCGCGAGGTCGGACAGCGGATCCGCGCCCACGACGTCTACGTCGTACTCGCTGCCATCCAGGAAGGAGGCGCTCGCCGAACCTCCTTGCGCGACCACGTGGGCGGAGGTAACGAGGAAGCCGTCGGGGGTGATGACGACGGCAGAGCCGGCGCCGCCGCGCCCGGCGCGCCCGACGCGGAGACTCGCAACGGAGGGGAGGACCCGCTCCGCGACCGAGGTGACAGTCGTGGAGTAGGCGTCAAGTGCTTCGCGCTCGGTCGGTAGGGTCGTGGCTAGTTCTGTCATGGTGTTACAACATTACGACGTAACACAATCCAGAATGCAAGCCCCTTCATTCCGCACGTTTGGCGCCACCCGAGCCCTTCGACCCAGCTCATTCCGCACTTTTGCCGCCAACCACCGGAGTTGGAATCTGCCACCCGTGGCTGGGCCCTCCCTCTCCCGTCCGGGTCCCTCCCCCAACCCGGCCAACCGTACCAGCGCAACCTACGTTCGGCCGGGTGCCCTTTACAACCCAGCCTGTTAATTTCCCGGATCAGAACAGGACGGGCAAACCGGTCACCGGCGATTCCGCGCCGTACTCGAAGGCGGCCGACGCCGGCCGGCGGATTCGTGCCAGCACCTGCTCACCCTGCGTGAGCCGCATCTCCAGGTCCGCGACCTCGGTGTGGTAGCAGACGCGCGATCCGCCGCGAGGGTCGGCCAGCGTGACTCCGATCAGGTCGGACCGTCTCGGCGTGACATGGACGTGCAGCCGCCGCGGTCCCAGCCTCGCTTCGACCGTCCAGGAATCCGCATCGATCGGTCCATGCGTCCCCAGGACTCGTGTCAGTCCGTTCATCAGAAACCTCTGCTCTCGAATGTGCGCGCCAACAGCGGTTCCGGCCAGCTCTGGTCCCACGAGAGATCGCACTCGCGACGTGCCCCCGTCCATCCAGAAATCGGGACCCGAAGCGAACCCCCAGTTCCATTCCAACGGTTGACTCGATCCCCACGTGTGCTGCTGGCCGCCAGGCAGGTTTTCGAGGTGTATACGCCTTCCATTGACGTCGATCGTGCCCGACACTTTGAGGGCCGGCTGGGACCCGACGTTGGCGAACGACGCGATCGCGTCCCACGGCGGCCGCACGAACGGGAAGGGTTGTTCGCGCGAGTCCCAGCGCAGGTCCCAGCTCATGGTTCCCCGCTCGCTGCGCACCTCTCCGGTGCATCCATCATGGGCCAGCAATCCCGCGCCAAGGCGGAGCACGAACGGTCGCGATTGGACTTTCAGGTCCGCCAGCGGAAAGGTCTCCTTGGCGCCCCAGTTCGCGCTCGGGTCGTCATGGTGCCCCGGCGCGCCCGGCTGCGGGTGGCGTTTGCCGCGTCTGATTCCATCTCGGGTCCGATTACGAATTCTTCACATCTGGCTGATGCCATGCGCGGCGAAGCCGGATTGAATTGGGTGCATGAGCCTTGCGCCAAGTCAAGAGACGGTCCCTTCCACCGCTGCACCGGTTCGCCGAGGCATCACCCGTCGCCAGGCGCTGGCGGCCGCCCTCGCGACCGGGGTCGGCGTCGGCGCGGTCCGCCTGTTGGGCGGATCGATGCAGAGCCTGGCCAAACCAAAAGCCGGAACCGCGATGGACTGGGTCTCGCCGTTGGGCTCGGAGTCAGCACGCGTTATGCAGCTCCTGCGCCGGACCAGCTTCGGCTACACGCCCGCCCAGCTGGATGCTGCCCTGTCCGACGGCTTCAACAAAACAGTCGACCGGCTGATCGAAACCAACCCGATTGAGCCCGTGGCCTTCGCCGGCGCAGCGACGCCGGGCGGTCGTTTCGCCGTCGGTCAGCTGCAGCAGTGGTGGCTTGACCACATGCTGCGTACGACCACGCCGTTCGCCGAACGCATGACGCTCTTCTGGCACGGGCATTTCACCAGCGACTACCGCAAGGTCGCCGACGACACCTTTATGTACTGGCAGAACCTCACGTGGCGCCGCATGTCGATGACGAACTTGCGACCGATGCTGATGCAGGTCACCATCGACCCGGCGATGCTTCGCTACCTCGACCTGGCGACGTCGACCGGCCAGAACCCCAACGAGAACTACTCGCGCGAGCTGATGGAGCTCTTCACGATGGGTCCAGGCAATTACACCGAAACCGACGTGCGGGAGAGCGCCAAGGCGCTTGCCGGCTGGATGCTGCCGCAGCCCGACTCAACCGCGACGGTCACTGTTGCGACCGGCGTCACCCGCCAGCTTCCCGTCTACTCCACGCAGCGCCCGGGCATCTTCAACACGCGACGCGCGTTCAAAGGGAGCGTCACATACCTCGGCAAGACCGGTCCACTCGACGCCCAGGGCGTTGTCGATCGCATCCTCGCCCAGCCGGCCACGGCGCAGTTCATCGCCACGAAGGTCGCGGAGCATTTTGTCTCAGCCCAGCCAGGTGCCGGCTACGTGAAGACCCTTGCCGACGCCTTCCGGCGCAGCAACTACGACCTGAAGACGTTGATGCGCGCCGTGTTCACCAGCCCGGAGTTCAACTCCGCGCAGAGCTACAGGACGCTTGTGAAGAGCCCGGCCGACTTTATGGTCCACGCCGCGCGGGCACTGGGCGCGACCAATCTTTCGAAGCTCATTGCCGGCGCCGGTTCGGGCATGGGGCAGTCCCTGTTCGATCCACCGGATGTCGGCGGCTGGCCGAACAACGAGTCGTGGATCTCATCGAACACGGTCGTCGAGCGGGTGAACTTTGTCACGTCTGCGCTCGGTCAGATCAAGACAACTCTGCCTTCTGCGAAGGAGGCCGCACGCCAACAGCTCGACGGGGTCCTCAGCTCCCAGACCGCGAGCCTTTTGAACCAGGCCGCGGATGACCGCGCGCGCTGGTTCATCACCCTCGCCTCTCCGGAATTTCAGCTCAAGTAGGTGCAGGACACATGACAAAAGAAATCGGGATCAACCAGCTCAAGCGGCGGGACTTTCTGAAGGCCGGCCTCGTGTTCGGCGCGGGCGCGGCCGGGTTGGCCGCCGGATACGCGGCGGTGCCCGACGCGTTCGCGCGCGCCGTCTACGCGGCCAAGCGCGAAGGCATGACCAACGACAACGTGCTCGTTATGATCCAGCTCGCCGGTGGAAATGACGGCCTGCGCACCGTGGTGCCGCTGGCCGATCCGTCGCTGCACGACCTCCGGCCCAAGCTGTCGGGTCCGATGGTCTCGCAGGCGCTGCCGCTGAACAGCCAGTTCGGTCTCAACCACAACCTCGGCCAGCTCAAGGGACTCTGGGACAAGGGCAAGGTGGCGATCGTCCAGGGAGTCGGCTATCCAAACCCCACGTTCTCGCATTTCGAGTCCATCCGCATCTGGGAGACGGGCGACCCCACTCGCCGGCAGGTGGACGGCTGGCTTGGCAAGACTCTCGCGACGGCGTACGACTCCAATGGCCACCCTCTGACGGGTTGCGCATGTGGAGCGACCGACGTCCCGGGCGCGCTCCGCGACCTCCAGGCGACGATGACGGTGATCCAGAACCAGAAGACGTTCGGGTTCAGCGGCGGCAGCGAGGTCGAAGCCGCCGTGGGCGCTCTTTATAAGGGCACTCCAGGAATCTACGGGGCACTTTTCGACACCGCGATCGCGACCGCTACCGAGACGATGGCAACGCTTCGCACGTCTGCCGCCACCTATCAACCCATGGCCGATTACAGCGACAAGGTCCAGCTCGTTTACTCGTCGAAGAACCAGCTCGCCGCCGCCCTGCAGCTCGCGGCCGAGCTGATCGTCACCGGGACGGGAGTCAAGCTGCTGCACGTCACCCTGGGTGGGTTCGACACGCACTACACGGAGCTCAACCGCCACGACGACCTGATGGGCTACCTCGACTCGGCAGTCGGAGCGTTCTACCAGGACCTTGCCGCCCATGGCATGGCGGACAAGGTGCTCATCGCCACGTGGTCCGAGTTCGGGCGGCGGCCCAAGGAAAACGCAAGCGGAGGCACCGACCACGGGGCCGCCGCTCCGCTGCTCTTGATCGGTGACCCGGTGAAGGGCGGCCTTTACGGCGAGTCGCCAAGCCTGACCAGCCTCGACACCACCGGCAACCTCAAGTACGCGGTCGACTTCCGCTCCGTCTACCAGGAGATCCTCGGCGGTCACCTGGGCGCCGACTCGAGCAAGATCCTCGGCGCTTCGTTCGACAGCGTCCCGTTTCTGAAGGCGCCGGTTTCCAGCTCCGTCTGACATGCGAACGGCCATCCTCAAGGCGGGAGCGACGGCGCTGACTGTCGCCGCGACCGCCTTGTCGGCGCTGTACGTGACGTCGCATCTGAAAAACCCGGCGGCGCCCCTGCAGCCCACCGTGCTCAGTGCGTCGGGCACGACCACGCTCTCCGCTCCCGGAGGCACGCTGACGCTCGGTCCCTCGGTCCAGCCCAGCACCGCGCATCCTGTGACCTCGACCTATGCCTCGTAACGCGGCACTGGAGGCTCATCATTTCGAAGGGCTCGGCAGCAACTGCAGCCTGTTCGCCGTAGGCGTCCCGCCCGGCAGGCTGCTGGAAGGGGAGTTCTGGGTGCGCCGAATGGGCGCAAGGCTCACTCGGTTCTCAGCGGACAGCGAGCTGTCCGCATTCAATGCAAGCGCCGGGTCGTGGAGAGACGTAAGCCCCGAGCTCGAATCCCTGTTGCGCGAGTCGCTGCGCGCGTTTGAGACAAGCTCGGGGCTGGTCAACGTCGCAGTCCTCCGGTCGCTGGAGGCGATCGGCTACGCGCGGCCATTCGCCGAGCGCCAACCGGTCGCCACCGAGCTGCGGGCGTGCCCGCTACCCCCGCTGCCCGACGTGCTGGTGGTGCGGCCTGGGGCTGCACATCTCGAGCCTGGTGCGGGGATCGACCTGGGCGGAATCGCCAAGGGGTGGCTGGCCGATCGCCTCGCGGTTCTCCTCGGGCCGAACACGCTCGCCAACCTCGGCGGCGACCTCAGCGCCCGCGGAATGGGGCCGGCGGGTGATGGCTGGCCGGTCGGCCTGGGCGGCGTGACGGTGTTGCTGCGCGACCAGGGAGCTGCGACCAGCAGCGTTCGACGGCGGCGTTGGAGCGTCGAGCATCACCACTTGATCGATCCGCGGACCGGACTCCCGGCCCAGACCGGCCTCGAAGAGGTTTCGGTCGTCGCCGCCAACGGGGTGGAGGCGGAGGTGATCGCCAAGACCGCCCTGCTGGCGGGTCCGGAGGTGGCGCCGGCCTACTGCGCCGCCCACGCGCTCGCGTGGTGGCTGAGCCCCTGAGATGACGATGGACCAGTTCTTCTGGGTCCTGGCTCGCGTCGCCGGACTGAGCTCGTACGCGGCGCTCGCCACCGCCGTGGTCACCGGCATCGCTCTGCGCACCGCCGTGCTCGACTGGCTGGGAAGCAACCGAGCGCTCCGGTCGCTGCACGAGTACACGACCGTGCTCTGGGTCCCGCTCGCGGGCCTGCACCTGCTGTCGCTCCTGCTGGACACGACAGCTCGCGTCGGGCTGCTCGACCTGGTGGTTCCCTTTCACTCGACATACGGCACGCTCGCCATCGGGCTCGGAGCTCTTTCGGTTGACATCCTGGTGGTCGTGACCGTTACCGCATTTCTCAAGCGCCGGATGAACAAACAGGTCTGGCTTTGGGTGCACCGGTCGGCCTACATCGCGTTCGCTTTGATCTTTCTGCACGCGGTCCTGAGCGGAACCGACTTCAGCGACCCGATCGTGTCGGCGATCACATGGGCGGCGGCCTCGATGCTGCTGCTCCTTACGATCGCAAGGGCGATCTGGGGCCGCCTACCGGCCTAACCGAAAATATTCCCGTCTGGGGCCCACCCTCCTCCCGCCGATTCCCACCCCCAACCGGCACGCCTGGGCGAAATTGAAGCTCGAAAAAGTTTGGCCCACAACCCAGCCTGTTAAGCCGCCGGCACCCAGTGCCGCAATTGGATCACCCGCCGCCTCAACGCGTCCTCCGCTTCCAGCGGCATATCGATCTCCTGGCGCTCGCGATGCCACAGCTCCATGGCCAGGTCGAGCTGCGCGGTTTGCAAGCGCGCGACCTCGAGGTACGCTCGCAGACCTCCACGCCGCAACGCGCGCAAGCGCTGCTTGAGCCGGCGCCACGGACTCGCCAGGATCGGGACGTCCTCGGGCAGGATGGCCCCGGCGCCCGTGGCTGCCTCCTTCTTGAACTGGTCGACGAGCCCCATCGCCTCGTAACGAATACCGAAAATCAAAAGCGCGATCACGGCGGCGGTGAAGGGCCCGGTCATGATCAGCGTCCGCAGGTGCATCTCGACCAACCCGAACAGCGTGTTGTCGATCGGGAAGAACTGCACCCACGCATCCCACGAGAAGTGTCCGGCGATCGCGACCAGAAACCCGCTGACGATCGCGAACGCCTTCTGCCGCTTGTTCGGCAGCTGTCGCGCAATTCCAAGCCCCGCGCCGATGAATGCCGTGTACGTCGCGTGTCCGAAGAACAGGCCGAGCACCTGCCTGCCGTACCACTGAAAGCCGGCCGCGTACCATCCCAATCCGTCCGGGCTGAAGATCGCGTAGAGGTTCGTCATGTAGGCGATCGACTCGAGGAAGTTGAAGCCCAGCCCAACCGCGGCCCCATACACGATCCCGTCGACAACGTCGTCGAAGTCGTTGCGCATGACGAGGAAGAGCAGCACCACCGCGAGTCCCTTCGCGAGCTCTTCGAGCAGGCCGGCCGAGAACGCTGTCGAGGCATCAAGGCCCGGCCCCGGTACGAGCGTTTGCTGCGCGACCTGGTCCCAGATCGTCTCGCCCCAGATGACGAGGCTGGTAGCGACGATCGCGCCCCAGGCCGCGGCCACCAGCACCAGTCGCCACGGCTCCTTCTCGTTGCGATCCATGCGTCGCACGACGAAAAGTCCGAAGGCGGTCGTCGGTATGCAAGCCAGGGCGCTGATCGCCGCGACCCCCGGGCCGGCCGCCTGGGTGAAAACAAAGATGTCGATCACAAGCAGCCAGAGCAGCGTGCCCAGCCCGAGCAGCACGCCCGCTCGGATGAGGTGCTTGCGCCGGGTCGCGCGGTCCCGCGTGAACGCCCTCACGCCGATGTAGGTGCCGAGGGAGATCAACGCCACCGCAAGCAGCCCGTAGAGCGAGGTGCGCCCAGGGATCGTGTCGAGGTACACGTAGTTGAGGAGCGAGCTGATGACCAGAGCGATCACCACCACCGCCGTGATCGCAATCGCGATTCCGTAACGCCCCGGGCGCAGTCGTGGGTGCGGGTTCGCGGCGGGTGGTGTGGTGAGGGTGCTGGTGCTCACTAACTCTCGACCAGCACGATCCGGCGCGCGAGCACCTCGACCGGCAGCCCGCCCTGCAATCGCTCGACCACGAACGTGTAGTCGCCGGGCAGGTTGTGATGAAGACCCTGAGGCGTGATGATCGGGACGGTCGAGGAAATGCCGAGCTGGGCAGGAGTGCTCGGTCCCACTCGGCCGACGATGCTGCCGAACGCGTCGTACCAACGAGCGTCCACGTTGAGGTCCGGCGGCAGCCCGGACCAATCAACGACCGCAGCGAAATCCTGCGTCCGCGTGAAGGCTGACTTGTCGGTTCCGAGCGTGGCGTGCGTCGACGGGTCGTACTCGTAGACCCCGACGATGCGCGCCTTGGCGCCGGTCGCCTGTCCGGGCGGTTCGAAGTACACGAACTCGACCAGCCCGACCGCAAGGATCACCACCGCGACCGTTGCAAAAACGAGCAGCGTTCGATACAGAACCTGAACCTGGTCGTATGGAGCACTCGACACGGCGGCGCTCAGTCGAATCGATTGGCTCGGCGTTGTCAAGGTAAAGGAGGAATGCTCGAATGCCACAAAGCGCATGGAGTCCGAAGCGAGAACGTCAGTACGAGCACGTCAAGGAGAGTCTGGAAGACCGAGGGACCAGCGAGGGAAAGGCGGAGGAGATCGCGGCGCGCACGGTCAACAAGGAGCGCGCCCGCCACGGCGAAACCAAGGAGGCGAGCCGCACGTCCATCGAGGACATCTCGTCCGGTCGCCGCGGCGGACTGAGATCGCACAAGGGACCTGGCGGGCGAACTTACGAGCAGCTGCGGAACGAGGCGAAGGCCCGCGGCATCAAAGGGCGCTAGAGAATGCGAAAAGCCCAGCTGGAGAAAATCCTCGGCCTCTGACGAGACTAACTTGCTCTAAGTTCTCGCGCGATGCCGGCCGGTGAAGTGAACGTAGGTTGCAAAAGCAAGCACCATCAAGCCGTAGGTCATGAAGGCGAGCCCAGATGGGTACGTGGCCAACAGCACCACAACCACGAGACTTCCCGCGAAGGTGTAAGCGCCGGCCCATCGCGTGGCGCGTTGGGTGAGTGGCCACCCTGCCGCTCGGAGCAGAGGTCGGCCGGTCATGAGCTCCCAGAGGCCCAATCCGGCCGTAGCCAGCGTAAGTACCAACTCAAAATTGAACACTGTCCGCCTGCCTAGGCTATCACCGACATCCTTGCTTGGCGGACCAGTTTGGTTGGTGCGGCGGAGAGGAGTTGAACCTCCACGTCCTTGCGGACACTAGCTCCTGAAACTAGCGCGTCTGCCATTCCGCCACCGCCGCTCCACGCCGGGCGCGCGCAGGGCGCGCTCCAGCAGACGCAAAAGTATACCCAGGCCAATTGAGCCGCCCTTCTAACATTCGGCTCGTGGGCGCAAGCGTCCGCG
>WNFI01107950.1_pt1 | contig 10313 bp, 7 predicted proteins | sample 5400471 | NCBI WGS metagenome assembly WNFI01 (sample SAMN13153348, study PRJNA577476) | soil metagenome | isolation source: 100 cm saprolite on Douglas fir-dominated hillslope | place: USA:California | collected 2013-09-17 | reverse complement strand
CGGAGGGTACGCTGCGGAAGGGGCCGCAAGGCATAGGTCGCCACCGGAACGACGAGCAGAAGCGCGGTCAGACAGAAACCAGCGGCCGAATATTCGAGCGAAAGAGTGTCGGCGGTGTAGGCCGAAAGTGCGAGCAGCATCCCGAACGCTCCCGCGGCGAACCCGTGGCCGGTGGCGGCCAGCTCCCAGCTCATCCAGACAAGGACCATGCTGAAGGCGAAAGGCGCCAGCCAGAACATGAGGTAGGGGGCCACACCGACCATCTTGAAGGCGCCTCCGAGTAAGAGAGCACGCCCGGGGTCGTCTGCACGTTTCACGATGAGCTGAACATCCGGTAGCGCGGTCTGCGGAACCGTTCCAAGCACGCTCCAACAGTGCAACCCGGCGGCTCTCGTCGTGTCCACCAGCGCTTGCCGAAATGCCTCGAAGGCCTCGTCGTGCCGCGGTACGGAGGCGCGCCTCACGGGATAGGCGGCCACGGGAAAGTCCCCGGTAGCCGCAAAGCTGGCCGCCATGCTGACATCCGAGAAGTAGCGACTTTCCGCATCGGCGGGGAGGCTCCGACGGCACAGGGACGATCCCACGTTGTAGAGGAGCACTCCGACCGCGACTACGGTCGCAGCGAGAACGGCGAGGTGCTTGAGGCGTCCAGGGGCCAGAGCTTGTCCTCCGTCAGCGGGAGCCGGGTCGGAGCGGCGCGATGTTGATCAGGTCGACTCGATATCCGCCATCGCTCTTCGGGATCCGCGCGATGGTATAGACCGTCCCCTCGCGGCCGACGGCGATGGAGTTGACGTACCCCGTCAGGTAGTACAGCGTGCGGCCGTCCGGGCCCAGCGTGAACCCCAGGTAGCCGTAGCTGAACTGGTCGAACATGCCGCTGCGTCGCGACGGCTCCGACGTGATGCGATCGAGGACGTCGACGCGCTCGGCCCGCGGATCGAACGAGAAGAGGTAACCCGAGTTCCCGTGCACGCCATAGAAGAGGCGATCCGCGGCGCGGTAGGCCGTCTGCCGCCAGTTGTAGGCCATGTGTCCCGGGGAGGCGGGATCGTACTGGCCGAAGTAATCCTTCTTGAGGTCGTCGCCGCCCACGGGCTCGACCGCGTCGCGGTCGTAGCGATAGCGGAAGATCGTGCCTTCGCCGCGCGTGAAGTACACCGACCCGTCATCGGGATCGACGGCCAGCGAGCGGCAGATCGTGCGGTACTCGGCCCCCTTGCCGTTCTCACCCTGCTCGAAGAAGCGGCCCAGCGTCTTGAGCTCGCGCGAGGCGAGGTCGTAGAACCGGCCCAGCGTCTTGGACTCGCGAGACGCGACGTCGTAGCGGAAGAACCACCCGCCGGGCCAGGTCAGCGCGTAGATGCGCTGCCGCCGACCGTCCACGCTCATGGTCAGGATACCTTCCTGCTCCGGCGCCGTTGCGAGGTCGTCGATCCGCCCCGATGCCAGGTCGTACGAGAGCAGGTGTCCGCCCGGATAGCGCGAGAAGCCGGCGGGGGGAATTCCCATCGTCTCCATGCCGTCCACGATCGAGTAGAAGCCGATGTGGGTGGCGAAGTACAGCTTGCCGCCGGCCTCCACGAAATTGACGTGGCTCTTGCCCTGGGCGATGACGTGGCGGCCCTTCTGCCCCGCGGCCTCGTCGAGGTCGGCCACGTGCCGCGCACGGCCGGACGCGGGATCGAGGACGAACATCTGCCCGGCCACGTCGTGCCGCTCGGAGCTGAGCACGTAGTAGATGCGCCCGTCGCTGGCGGCGCCGATCCCGTTGTAGGTGTCGTGGGCGTCGGCAAAGCCGGAGTCGTAGACGCGCGCAATCAGGCGCGGCGACGGCGTGGCCGCCGTCTCGCTGCCGGCGCGCACCACCGCCGCCAGCACGAGCACGGTCGCCAGGACGCGCGCGCTCATCCGGCCTTCGCGAGCCGGGCGGCGTGGGCGCTCACCTTCCGCGCCGCCTCCGCGATCTGGTCCATGTCGGCCCGCGTGCCCAGGAGCATGGTCTGCCCGAGCCACACGGCCTCGCCGCAGAGGCGGTCGTTCTGCGGGCACTGGCTCCGCTCGCGCCACTCCGCGAACGCGCGCTCGCCGTAGATTCGCCGGAAGCCGCGGCTGGTCAGGGTGTCCTCGAGGAAGGCCTCCTTGTTCAGCGGCGCGTAGCCCGCGGCGGCGGGGATGCCTTCGGCCTTGAGGGCCTCGAGGAAGCGCGCCCGCGGCAGAGAGGCGAACTGGGCCGGGTCGTAGCGGAACATGTAGAGGTGGTACGCGTTGCGGGTGCAGCCCGCGTACATGCGCGCCGGCGTGAGACCCGGGATCTCCTTCAGCAGCCCGCTGAGATAAGAGGCGTTCGCTTCGCGCGTTCGGGACTGCGCGTCCAGACGGGTCATCTGCGCCTGCAGGATCCCAGCCTGGAACTCGGTCAGGCGGAAGTTGCCGCCCGTGCCGCGGTACGAGAAGTTGTCGCCGGAGGTCGCGCGGGTGCGGCTGTTGTTGTGGAACGTGTAGCACGTCTCCACGAAGGCCGGATCGTCGGTGACGATCGCACCGCCTTCGCCGCAGTTCAGGTTCTTGCTGGCCTGGAAGCTGAAGCAGCCGGCCTGCCCGAGCGTCCCGACCTTGCGGCCCTTCCATTCCCCGAGGTGGGCCTGGCAGGCGTCCTCCAGCACGGGCAGCCGGCGGCGCTGGGCCACGGCCAGGATGGTGTCGAGGTCGGCCGCGGAGCCGCCGAGGTGCACGGGCACGATGACGCGCGTGCGCTCCGTGATCGCCGATTCGATCCGCCGCGCGTCGATCTGGAACGTCTCGATGTCGGTGTCGACGAAGTTGGGCAGAGCCCCGCGCAGCAGCACGGCGTTGACCGTGGCCACGAAGGTATAGGGCGGGACGATCACCTCGTCGCCCGCGCCGACGTCGAGGGCATAGAGCGAGGTGAGCAGAGCGGTGGAGCCGTTGGCGGTGGCCAGGCAGTGGCGCGCGCCGGTGAGCTCGGCATAGGCGCGCTCGAACTGCTTGACCTGCTCGCCGACGCCGCGCCCCCATTTGCCGCTGCGCAGGACGCCGAGCAGCGCCTGCTCCTCGCGCGCATCCGCGATCGGCCAGGAGGGGAACGCCTCCGTTCGCACCGGTCGGCCGCCGAGCAGTGCGGGCTCGCCGACGCCGTCGGGGCCGCCGGCCGCGGCGCGCGCCGTCGCCGGCCGTGTCACCGCCGCCGCCGCCCCGGCCGCGACCGTCCCCAGGAACCGGCGACGACTCACGCGATGTGGCACGCTGTGCTCCTTCCTGGCCCCGCCTCGTCCATGAGCGCCCGCACCGTCGCGTGGATCCGCTCTTCGACGGAAGCGTCGAAGGGCCCGGGCTTGCCGTAGTAGATCATCGCTCCGCCCCCCTCGTATCCGCCTTCGTCCAGCACGCGCAAGGAGGGCACGTATCCGAACACGTCGTTGCTGTACCCGGCCGCCCACAGCCGCTGGCCCGGATAGTCGCGGCGGAGGCGCAGCGCGTAGTCCACGACGACCTCCCCTCCCATCGCCACCAGGGTGAGACCCGATCCGAAACGCCAGACCTGCACGGGGTCGGGCTGCACGGCCTGGAGGTGGCCGTCCCGATCGAGGCGCTCCAGCATCAGGCGGGCGTGGCGGCGCACGTAGGGATCCGGATCCTCGAGACGCGCCGTCCACCCGCCGCGATCCGGAGGCGGCGCGAAGGGAAGGTCGACGGTGCGATAGGCGGCGCGCAGCGGCCCCTCGATCGCGTCGCCGGCGCCCGCCTCCTCGACGGCGTCGGCCAGCGCCGCGCCATAGCGATTCACATCGTCGAGCGTGCCCCGCGGATCCGGGTTCGCATCGCCGCCGCAGCCGGCCACGAAGAGCGCGGTCGCGCCCGGATGCCGCCGCTCGAGCTCCGCCTGCGCCACGCCCGCGTAGTCGCTGTGGAAGCGAACGAAATCGGCGCGCAGCGTGGTGTTGTGGCAGGCATAGCCGAACACGAGGGCCAGCGGGCCGCGCCGGCCCTCCACGCGCAGCACGGGCACGCGATGGTCCACCGGCCCCAGCGGCGTGAACTGGACGCGCCGGTTGGCCGCGAAGGTGGCGCGCCCCTCCGCGGCGCGGAGCTCCACGGGCTCTCCTCGCTTCATCGCGGCGCCGATCACCCGGACGACCTTGTCCTCGAGCTCGCGCGTGTACTCGCGGACGTCCCGCCATTGCGCGTCGCTGAGGTCGTAGGCCACCGCGAGCATCTCGTCGATCACGGGGCCGCAGTGGGTGTGGCTCGCGTTGAGGAGGAGCTGCTCGCGGGAGAGGCCGTAGCGGCGCCGCGCCGCCTCGGCGATGCGAGCCCCGACGCCGGTGGTGACGCCGAGCAGGTCGAGGGTGACCAGCACCACCCGCCGGCCCCGCGCGTCCTCCAATGCGAGCGCCTTGGCATGCAGCGGGCGCTCGATGCCTTGCGACGCCGACGTGCGGGCCGCGAACCCCGCCATCCACAAGGGCCGGCGCGGCGTGATGTCGACGGTGGCGACGCGCGCGCGCCAGCCCGCGCTCCCGGTCGCGACCTGGCGCCAGGGGAAGACGACGCTGCCGGCAAGGGCACCCAGGAAGGAGCGGCGATCAGCGCGCACGCGTGCCCCGGGATCTACCTCGGAACGGACAGGTCCGGGCGCGCCGTCGCCTCTCGCGTCTCGAACCGACGCGTGAGGACGTTGTACCCGTTCTTGATCCCTTTCGCCTTGAAGAGCTTCACGTACTCCGTGCCCACCGCCTCCGCCTCCGCCTCCCGTCCCGGCATCACGTAGTAGAGGTCGTAGTGGAAATAGCGTGGCGCGCCCTGGGCTCGTGGCTCCGCGGGAGAGTAGGACAGCTCGGGGACGAGCTGGATGATCCACTCCTTGATGTACTCCGTGGCCGCTCCGCTGCGCTTGTTCAAGTCGGCAAACGACGCGCCCGCGGACTGGGCGAGGGCGCCGAAGTCGGCGTTGATGGCGTCCATGCCCGCCAAGTTCGGAATGGGAGCCACGAACGTGTAGGTGAAGTCGGGGCTGGCCAGGCAGTTGAAGCTGAAGTGCGGCATCTTCGCCTTGTTGGCCTTCACCATGGCCACGAACTCCTTCGAGGCCGATTCGTATTCCTTGACCATCGAAGGCTTCGCCACCTCCTGATGGACCACGAAGTACTGCCCGCCCGGGGTCTGGGCGCCGGCGGCGACGGGGGCCAGGAGCGCGAGGGCCGCGCCCAGGGACACGACGCCGGGGAATGGAGAGCGCTTCATCGTTCCTCCTTCAAGTCAGCCTGGGGGATGTGGCGTGATTCTATGCCCGTAGAATGTCCGCACGAAGGAGCTGGCGTGGCCTGGGACATCAGGGGCAAGACGGTCCTGCTGACGGGGGCGACCAGCGGCATCGGGCTCGAGGCGTCCGTCGCCCTCGCCCGGCAGGGCGCGCGCGTGATCATGGTCGGACGGGATCCGGCCCGGACCGTTGCCGCGGTGGCCGACGTCGCCGCCCGCAGCGGCTCCAAGGAGGTCTCATACCTCCTCGCCGATTTCTCGTCGCAGGCGGCCATCCGCGCCCTCGCGGACGCCGTGCGCTCCCGAGTCGATCGTCTCGACGTCCTCGTCAACAACGCCGGCGGCGTCCACAAGGCCCGCCGCCTGACCGTGGACGGCATCGAGGCCACGTTCGCGGTGAATCACCTCGGCTACTTCCTGCTCACGAACCTCCTCCTCGACCTCGTCCTGAAGAGCGCGCCCGCACGCGTGGTGACGGTGGCCTCGGTCGGCCATCGGCGCGGCACCCTCGACTTCGAGGACCTCGGGTTCGAGCGCGGCGGCTACTCGATCATGCGCGCGTACTCCCGATCCAAGCTGGCCAATGTCCTGTTCGCGGCCGAGCTGGCGCGACGACTGGCCGGCTCCGGGGTGACCTCCAACAGCCTGCACCCCGGCTCCGTGGACACGAACATCTGGTCGGGGGCTCCCCTCTGGGCGAAGCCGATCATCCAGCTCGTGTTCCGGCCGTTCTTCATCAGCGCCGAGCGAGGCGGGGCGCGCATCGTCCAGCTCGCGGCCAGCCCGGACGTCGAGGGTGTCACCGGGAAGTATTTCGAGGACGGCCAGGTCGTCGAGCCGGCGCCGCTCGCGCGCGACGCGTCGCTGGCCACGCGGCTCTGGGACGTGAGTGCGCGCATGGTCGGGCTCGCGCCGGCTTAGCCGCGTACCTCAAGAGATTCATGACGCAACGGTCAGAGTCGAGGAAGGATGGTCTGGCAAGGAGGTTTGACTGTACGCGATCTGCGTACGATGTTCGGGCCCGGCGACCCCTACAGGTTGGGGCCATGGTCGTGGGAAGGTACCCTCGGGAGGGTCATGATCGTACGCGATCTGCGTACAGTCATCGAGCTCGTGGGGACCCAAAGCCGCCGTGGGTGCGAGGGGCGGTTCGGGCGAGGCGCGGCCTCCTCTCCTGCGGCACCCCTAGTGGAAATCACGGGAGGCCGTGCCCAGCCGCGGCAAGGCCGGACGGCGGACGTCGGTCGCGCGCACGGACACGCCGCCCTGCGTCTGGAGGATCCCGTCCACCTCGAGCACTTCGCTGGTCACGACCACCTGGCCGTGCGACTCGAACAGGTCGGGCCGAACGGTGATGTTCACGAGCCCCGTCTCGTCCTCGAGGGTCAGGAAGACGAAGCCCTTCGCCGTGCCCGGCCGCTGGCGGCAGATGACGGCCCCCGCCACGCGCACGGGCGTGCCCTCGCGGAGCCGCGGGAGATCCCAGGCGCGCTGAATCCCACGAGAGGCCAGCCCTTCGCGATGGAGGGCCATGGGATGAGGGCCCATGGTGAGACCGGTCCCCACGATGTCGGTGTGAAGCCGTTCGGAAAGGGACATGTCGGCAAGAGGAGACACGTCGCCATCCGATGGGTCGTGCTCTGCTTTTTCCGTTTTTTCACTTATCGCCATCTCATCCGCATGCCGAAACAGCTCTCCTCTCGGCCGCCCCGCCTTCTCGACCTGCCACAGCGCGCTGCGCCGGGTCAGGCCAAAGGCGTTCAGCGCGCCCGTCTCCGCCAGCCGCGGCAGCTCGTCGCGATGGACGTCCGTGCGGTCCACCAGATCCTGCACGGATACCAGCGGCCGCGACCGCCGCGCGGCGACGATCGACTCGCCCGCCGCCTGCCGCAGGCCGCGCACGTAACGCAGCCCCAGGCGCACCACGCCGTCTTCCAGCGTGCACAGCCACTCGCTCCGCATCACGTCGATGGGACGGAAGCGCGCGCCGTGCCGCTGCGCGTCCTTGACCAGCGTGAACGGCGAGTAGAACCCCATGGGCTGGTTGTTCAAGAGCGCGCACACGAACGCGGCCGGATGGTGGGCGCGGAGGTACGCGCTCGCATAGGCGAGCAGGGCGAAGCTGGCCGCGTGTGATTCCGGGAACCCGTACAACGCGAACGACGTGATCGACTGCACGATCTGGTCGGCGGCCGCGCCCACGATGCCGTTGGCCTTCATGCCCGCCCGCATCTTGACTTCCAGCACCGCCATCTTCTTCTGCGAGCGCTTCATCCCCATCGCGCGCCGCAGGTCCTCGGCCTCGCCCCCCGTGAAGTTCGCGACGGCCATGGCCATGCGCAGGAGCTGCTCCTGGAAGAGGGGCACGCCGAGGGTCCGGGACAGGATGGGCTCCAGGCGCGGATGCGCGTAGGTGACGGCCTCGCGGCCCGCGCGCCGCGCGAGATAGGGATGGACCATGTTCCCCACGATGGGGCCCGGCCGGATGATCGCGACCTCGACCACGAGGTCGTAGAAGTGCGTGGGCCTGAGGCGCGGCAGCGTGGCCATCTGCGCGCGGCTCTCCACCTGGAACACGCCCACGGTGTCCGCGCCCTGGAGCATCGCATAGACCTTGGGATCGTCCGCGGGCAGGTGCGCGAGGTCCACTTCCACGCCCGTCCCCTTCAATAAAGACAGCGCATCTTGCAGGGCCGCCATCATCCCCAGGCCGAGGAGGTCGATCTTGATGAGGTGCAGGTCCGCGCAGTCGTCCTTGTCCCACTGGATGACGACGCGGCCGGGCATGGAGGCGGGCTCCAGGGGCACCACCTCGTCGAGGTTCCCCTTCGCGATCACCATCCCGCCCGTGTGCTGGCCGAGGTGGCGCGGCAGGTCGCGGATCTCGCCGATGAGGCGCGCGAAGAGCTGCACGCGCCGGTCGTCCCAGTCGAACCCGTTCTCGACCAGCTTCCGCTGCACGCTGTCCGTGGGATCGACGTACTCGAAGGGACGCAGGGTCTTGGCCAGCCGATCGACCTCCGATGGCGGGATGCCGAGCACCTTGCCGATCTCGCGCGCCGCGCTGCGCTCGCGGTAGGTGATGACCACCGCCGTCATGCCCGCCCCGCGCTCGCCGTACTTGCGGTAGACGTGCTGGATCACCTCCTCGCGCCGATCGCCGCTGGGCAGGTCGAGGTCGATGTCCGGCCACTCCTTTCGTTCCTCGGAGAGGAAGCGCTCGAAGAGCAGGTCCATCCCCACCGGATCGACGGCGGTGAGGCCGAGGCTGTAGCAGACCGCGCTGTTGGCGGCGGAGCCGCGGCCCTGGACCAGGATCCCGCGCTCGCGGCAGAAGTTGACGATGTCCCAGACGATCAGGAAATAGCCCTCGAGCTCGAGCTTCTCGATCAGGGCCAGCTCGCGCTCGACCTGGCGCCGCGCGCGGTCGTGGTAGGGACGATAGCGATCGCGCGCGCCGCGGTCGGTCATGGCGCGCAGGAACGAGGTCATCGTCTCGCCCGGCGGCAGCGGGTACTCCGGGAACTCGTAGGGCAGGTCCTCCAGGGTGAAGCGCAGGCGGTCGGCCAGCGCTTCCGTGTTGCGCAGGAGATGGGGCCGGTCCGCGAAGAGCGCCGCCATCGCCTTCGGCGATTTCAGGTGGCGCTCGGCGTTCTCGGCCAGCAGGCGGCCCGCGTCGGCCAGGGTCCGCTTCTCGCGGATGCAGGTGAGGACGTCGAGGAGCGCGCGCCGTGGCGCGCGCGCGTGGCGCACGCCGTTGGTGGCGACCGCGGGGAGGGCGCTCGCATCCGCGAGGTCGAGCAGCGCCTGGTTCGCGGCCTCCTGCGCGCGCCGGCGATGGCGCTGGACGTCGATGGCAACCCGCCCGGGCCCGAAGGCCGCGAGCAACCAGGCCAGCCGTTCGGGGTCGGGCCGGGTGCCCAGCGCGTCGACGCCGGCGAGGGCCACGAGCCCCTCCACCTTGTCCGGCCTCAGCGTGTCCAGCGCGAGCGCGCCCTCGCCCTTGGGCACCCCCCGCTTCATCTCCGAGATCAGCCGGCAGAGGCTGCGATAGCCGGCCCGGCTCTCCACCAGCATGGGCAGGGATCCTCCGCCCGCGATCGTGAGGTCCGCGCCCACGATCGGACGCACTCCCGCCGCGCGCGCGGCCTGGAAGAACCGCGGCGCGCCGCTCAGCCCGTCACGATCGACGAGGGCGAGGGCTTCGAGCCCCAGCTCCGCCGCCCGCTCGACGAGGTCTTCCGGCAGGGAGGAGGCGCGCAAGAACGAGAACGCGGAGGCGGCATTGAGCTCGACGCGCATCGGTCCGATTCAGTTTCGCTTTTGTTTCGCTACTATGGGGAGTCTACCTCTTCTATTGCCGAATGGGGTCCTCCCCGGCCTGCGCGGGCCGAAGGCTACTTCTCGACGACGTTGCGGGGCATCGCCGCCCCCGTCGAGAGGATGATGCTCACGCCGTCCTCGACCGTGAGGTTGGTGTCGATCACGTCCTCCTCCGGGAGCACGACCACGTCCCCGACGTAGAGGTGATTCGTCGGGATGTAGACCGCGCACAGCTCGTAGGTGGTGTTGTCCGCGCGCGTGAAGCGGAAGGTGCTGGTCACGAACCCGGGAGTGGTGCGCCCGGGCAGCCGCGCGAACACGAACCGCTTGAACGCTCCCTGCGCCTCCGGCTTGCCGAACCCGGACAGGACCTTCTTGGTGGTGCCGTAGACGCTGCCCACCACCGGGATCGAACCGACCATCTCCTCGAGCAGGTGCAGGAGCTTCTGCAGCGGCCCCGACGAGAAGAACACGCCGGCCAGCATCACCACCGCGAGGGTGATGACGAACCCGATGCCCGGGATGGGCCGGCCCAGCATCTGGAGGGCCAGCGGCGCGGCCAGGCTGTCCACGTAGGTGAAGAGCCACCACAGGGCCTTCACGGTCAGGACGATGGGAATGACGATGACGAGGCCGGCGATGAACTTGTTCCGGATGGTGCGCGACAGGCTGCGATGGACGGTCATGGGACCGATTGTCTCATCGCG
>WNFI01077721.1_pt1 | contig 10313 bp, 16 predicted proteins | sample 5400471 | NCBI WGS metagenome assembly WNFI01 (sample SAMN13153348, study PRJNA577476) | soil metagenome | isolation source: 100 cm saprolite on Douglas fir-dominated hillslope | place: USA:California | collected 2013-09-17 | reverse complement strand
TGGTTCCTGGATCCGGAATTGACCATGACGCCTGCATTGGTACGCAAAAGTATGGAGCACGTTCGATGTCACATTCGAATGCTCTACTGGCAATCGATCTGAAAATCTGAATGGTGAATTTGTGTACATCTTCCATCTTCTGCTCTGTGATATTAAACGGTGCACAACGCAGCAAGCGAACTGGGACAGGTGATCCGGCAATAAACAAGTTGAAAGGGACGATTGGCGGGAGTGCATGACGAGCGAGGATGCAGAAATTTCGGTATTTCCGGGACACTTCGGGGTCTAAGTCTGGGACGATGATTGCTGGAAACATGCGATCAATCCGCCCCGAAGCAAGACTATTCTTCCAGAATGCCGGCCTCTTTCGTACGTAACAGCGAGTTCCCATGCTTTTACCGACGATCGTTTGTCCAGTAACATCTGTCATCATGTCTGGCAGAGGTATGCCAACCTTGGATGACTTGGTGCCGCGGCCTTCGTAATCCGGTTCTACGTCGAAGTTTGCATAAGTAGCAGGCAAAAAAGAGCGAACGGTGGGAGGACGAGGGAAGAACTGGTGATCAAGGAAGCCAAGGTGCGCAAGTTGCGCACATGCCTGGAAACACACGAGCCGGCGAGCTTCTCCTTTAGTGGATGAAAGGGGCCCGGAAATTCTAGGAAGGGGAGTGGATGGAGGCAGATTCACAGCGCAACGGATTTGGCCGCCTTCAATATCGGTCTCGTATTCAAAGACAGGATTATTCGATGACGTGTCATCTTTGTGACTGGCGATGTACCTATAGATGACGCTAGATGCATCCTTGGTATATATTCGACCACCTGTAGTCGGATCCAGGATGTATTCTTCAACGGGATCTTCATCATCACTTTCCACTCTATCTGCATTGGCTTTCTTCAGTAGAGAGGAGGGTGGTATGATCCCACCTGGAAGGGTCGCTACAGAATTCACCCACTGCTGCGTAAGGGGGTCAAGTCGAGCAATTCCGTGAATGATACGGCGGTGCACATCATTCCCCTGTTCCACCATGAGAATGTATACACCAGACTGTTGGTTCGCTCGGGCTCGAGAATGGGCATACGATATGTGATTGGGGAAGAGGTCAAAGCTAGAGAAAGCCGGATGAGCCAGTGTTGTATACGACCAGCCAAGATGACGTACCGAACAACGCAGCTGCAAGGCGGAAGGTCTAAGCCATCCTCACCGAATTGAGTAGTGACCAGAAGATTGGTCTTGCCGGATTTGAATTCGTCCACAATATCAGGTCGTGCCCCAACATCATGACTTGTAAGAGCTTGAGGACGGATCTGTGGTAGTTCATCACCAAGCATTCTAAGCATGTCTGCAATCGCGGCTGCCGTCGATCGTTTGTGGACTACAGAAAGGCCTCAACAAGGAATTTCTTTAAGAAACGACATTCCTCACCAAATATAATCCCTCGGAAATTGTCACCTTGATGAACGAAGCATTGCAATATTTGCACCAGCTTCGCAAATTTTGGAGTCACGTTAAAAGCCTTAGCCGACGGACTGATATTCGGAATCGTGAATGTCCAGTTTTTCAGTTGCTGGCGGACTTTGGTCTTAATGCGGAAACTTTCCAATGCTGTTTCGTCTGCTTTCTCATCGCCTGTCAGAACGGGTTCGGTCAAGGGTATCTGTGATTCTGCTAGTAGATATCGCCTCCAAACAAGATCGGCAGCACACGGGCCGACATCATGAAGACTAGCGATAATATTAGCATCAAAGCTGCACCACACCAGACCAAATATTACTCACGCAGACGCTGAGCTGGCGAATAGCTTCTTGAGCACTTTGACATTGGAATCTATACCGCGTAAGACGGAACATAGCGAAGTTTCGCGTTTGTACGCGGAAGGTTCATAGAATGTGACGATTTCCTCCGGTTTTATGACAAGAGACTGGAGGTGGAAGCGCGTGGCACCGGAAAGGCCGAGTATTAGGGAATTAGTGGTGCTCTCGATATCGAGAAGGTTGAGGTTGTCTATGTCTGCTCTCTTCAAAAAACCCAAAACACGCGGTCGCTTCCCTGAAGACTGATGATAATGCTCGAGGAAGATTTGGCCCATTGGATGGTTCTTGTTAGCATGTTGGACGTCGCCTAGTAGCAAAATGTCTATATCAGGTATGGAAATCTTGCTCGACTTCAGATGCTCTAGCAAGGCCTATGGTGCGTCATAAACAAACGAAACACGAGGGTAAGATGTAATACTCACGAACGCCGGCATAATTAGTACATTGAGAGATAAAGATAAATTGGTTGGAATACCCTGGCTGTCATCGGTGAGATCCACAGACGCCATGGTTTTCACCTCTATCCCTTGGACAGTTTTCAGTACGAGACTCCATGAAAGCAATTTCGACTCATCACTAGTCGGGTCGTGTTGGCTTAATCCTTCATCGCAAAGAATTCATGCTCACTCGAGTAAACAAATAACAGTCCCGCCCTTTTGCCTGGCCAATAAGATCACCCGTGAAAATTCGATGGCCTCTATTGGTTCTAATCATCCAGTGTTCTTCTGACAACATGAGAATTACTCACCATCTTCGATGTCAATCGGTATAACAACTACAAGCCAGGTTTTAGAGTTAGCATCACTAATTTTGGCGGCTTTAGCGTACCATTCTCATCTCTGGCTCTCAGTATTGCATCAGGGCCATAAACGATACCCAATCTATGGCCACCGGATGTTTCATCTAAATGTGCATAATGCATCGAGGTGCCTTTACCGGTCCCTTGCACTTCGATAGGAGTCGGATGCCCCTCTAGTACGTTATATCTCACCTCCTCTTGGTTTGATGATGACATTATGCCGAGGAGACTACGATGAAGTGGGGGAGTGGATATATGCACGCCTCTGGACTGTAGAGAGGACGGAACTGTGACTACGGCGGAAACATCCTTCTGGACACTCTGATGCACAGGAGTAACAGGCCCAAGAACATCTGGCTCGCTTTCCCTCATTTCAATTTCAAGAGCCTCGGGTCCCAAACTCGCCACCGAACCGCTGCCCTCTGAGTGGTCATCGAGGGAGGCGTCTTTTTGTCTCTTCCCTTTCCACGCCTTCTTCCATGTATCAAACATGCTGTGCTAGTTAAAGCGGCCGCGTTACAGTCAAGATTCACTGCTGTATGAGCGCTGACCAGAATCGGATTGACGACGGAAGCAAATCTCGCAGTCTATAGCAGAACCGTGCTGGTAGCGAAACCAAAAACGGTGCCATCACCGAGTTCACCTGTCGGTTTCTCTTGTTACCGAGAATCCCTGTTGTTTCGGCGCATAGTTTGGGCGCCGAAGTGTCTCTGATATGGATCCTCCGCGAAGTCACCTTCACGACGACCAGTTGATAAATACACCTAATGAGGAGCCACCTGAGCCACAGTCCGAAATAGCTCCTTCAGCCATTGAAGAAGAGGAAATTCGGGTTTCCCGACTATCGAATGATTCAACAAGTAGTCATGATACAATCCACGCTGCTTCAGTTCGCCCTGCGAAGTTATCTACGGGGTCTCCGCCATCACCTCCCCCTTCTGACAAGGTTGAGGTACCACTAGCTGTATCTGAGAGGGTTTTAAAGGATGAAGATCCTTCGATCCCTCATCTTGAGCCTGAACCAGACACTGAGCCACCAGCGTGTGGCATTTCGGAAACCGCGTCAATCTCGAACGACTCATCCCGCACAAATCCCCAATCCACGCAAGAGATCCCTTTCTCTCCTTCCCCATCCCCATCCCCAGTCTTGTTTCCTCGGCCGAAGCCAATCTCCACGACCACTCCACCACAGGGCATTATGCCGTCGCCTGCCACGAATGATAGTTTTAGAAAGTCTTCTGGGACGCTTTCGCACACTCGGAATAGCGTTTCATTGGTTCACATCACCACCGCGATAGATATGATAGCCGCTTCAAAGGAGGCTAAAAAAGCCGGGCCTCTGAAGGATAGCATTGCGGCAGCGCAGGACGTCATACATTCCGGTCACCCTAGTGATCGTCCTCGGATTATTTTCGAGCCTTTGCGTCTTGCGTGCGAAACTAGGAATGAAAAGCTTCTGATAGCTAGCTTGGACTGCACCTCCAAGCTCATCTCTCATTCCTTCCTGACCGAGGCTAGCTCCGACGTTGAAAACTATGCATCTCCTCCTGCATCTCCGGCGGCGTCGTCCACTTCTCAAAACACCTCATTGGCTGATCTAGTAACACACACCATTACCTCCGCGTACAGCGAGTCGATTCCCGACGCAGTCTCTCTTCAAATTGTGAAGGCAATACTCTCCCTCGTGCTATCTCCCACAATACTGGGGCTAAGGAATTGAATGGGGCCCATGCTAGCCATCAGGCATCGCCATCAGTCTCGAGGCCAGCTTCCACGACAGGAGTCCCTTTGGCCGGAACAGTCATTCCCTCGCCCCCCGCAAGCCCAGAGATTTCTCAGTCGAACGACAAGATTGCCGTTAATGAAAAGAATGACTTTCCAGAGGACGTTTCTGTGCCTGATGCTACACAGTATGTCAGTCCCATCTTACCCACAATTTCATAGTCTCAACAGCTATCAGGTCTTCTGAGGACCCGAGTGGCACAGTAGAACAGGTCTCAGAGGCTGGAATAAGCTCAGGATCACCTCTTACACTTAGGGATCTCTTCATTAAAGATGCATTCCTTGTGTTTCGGGCCCTATGTAAACTCACAATGAAACCGTTAGCGACAGAAAGTGAGCGAGATCTAAAGTCGCATGCCATGAGATCGAAACTGCTCTCTTTACATCTTGTCCTTGCTACGCTGGACTCACACATGCACCTGTTCGTGGATTCCACTGCCATGATTTACTCGTCTTCGAATCAGGAAGCTACCACGATGTTGCAAGCCATAAAGCAGTATTTGCTTCTTAGCTTGAGTCGAAATGCGGTCAGTCCCGTGCAACAAGTCTTTGACATCAGCGTGGAAATTTTCTGGAGACTCCTTTCTGGAATGCGTACCAAACTGAAAGTATGTGCTTCATTGCCCGCATATCGACTTTATTAACACTCTGCCATAGAAAGAAATAGAGGTTCTTTTGAACGAGATTTTCCTGCCTATTCTGGAGATGCGTAACTCAACGGTGAAGCAGAAGTTGACGGTGCTCTCGATGTTGCATCGTCTTTGCGAGGACCCCCAAGCTCTAGTTGAGATTTATCTCAATTACGACTGCGATAGGGAAGCTCTAGAGAACATTTATGAGCGACTGATGAACATTATTTCGAAGATGAGCTCGGTTTCCGTTAAAGGCGGGGTCCAGGATGCTTCTCCCACCGGAAGGAAGCAGAGTATTACATCGTTTGGGTCGAATGGTGTGCCGCCCTCGTTGACGACATCTACGTTGGGAGCTACGGCAGCTTCAGAAGCGGCAGCACCACCGACCCCTGTTGGAATCGCGGAAGCGAAGCTCAAGCGGCAAGGCTTGGAATGTCTAGCCTCGGTTCTAAAGTCCCTTGTCTCTTGGGGCACGGCTAGCAGCAGGAACATTGGAGATTTGAGCCCCGACCCTCAAACAAAGTCGCGAAAATCTGTGGACGGGCCTCTGGACGTGCATGCTCAGGACAGTCTGGATCGCAGGAGTCCGGCAAATATCCCTGATATTGCTCGACATTCCACCCCTAGCCTGGCTGATGATCCTGAAAGGTTTGAAAGCGCCAAGCAGAGAAAAACGACGCTTCTTGAGGGCATCAAGAGGTTCAACTTCAAGCCGAAACGGGTAGCGTCGTATTCCATATCATGTCAACGCTCGCTGACATTTTCGTCAAGGGCATACAATTCCTCGTCGATACTGGGTTCATTGAGAGCAAGTCTCCTAGGCATATTGCAAAATTTCTTCTCGAAACAGATGGACTCAGCAAGGCTATGATCGGAGAGTATTTAGGCGAGGGGTGGGTAAATTGATTCACTTCGCATTCTCACACTCAATCTCTGCCTCCCAAATAAAGCGACGAAGAAAGTATCGCGATAATGCATGCTTTCGTGGATATGATCGATTTCAGTGGCCTGCCCTTTGTTGATGCTTTACGCGCATTCCTCCAAGCGTTCCGGCTGCCTGGAGAAGCCCAAAAAATCGATCGTTATATGCTGAAATTTGCCGCCAGGTACATGCAGGGCTATACAGGTTCCGTATTCGCGAATGCAGGTAAGTACTCATACTCGTGATCCGGTCCACATCACCATACTGATAATCCGCACAGACACTGTATATGTGCTTGCTTATTCCACCATTATGCTGAACACTGATGCCTACAATCCACAAGTGAAGCACCGTATGACGAAAGCTGACTTCGTAAAGAACAATCGAGGCACCAACGATGGTCAAGACTTGCCAGAAGAATTCCTTAGTTCTATTTACGACTCAATCCACGCGGAAGAAATCAGAATGAAGGACGAGGTCGAGACGTCCATGCTGACAAGTCTTCCAACAGTCTCCCCCGGCCTTGCCGGGGCCCTTGCCAATGTGGGTAGAGATCTTCAAAAAGAAGCTTATATTATGCAGTCCACTGGCATGGCCAATAAAACAGAGGTAGTCCGGCAAATCAGTAGATGTACTGCTTTCTTACGATTTGGTTAGGCATTGTTCAAATCCATGATGCGTGCCCAACGGAAAGGGAAGTCCACAGATCAATTTTACTCCGCTTCGCACTTTGTCCACGTGAAACCCATGTTCGAAGTTGCATGGATGCCCTTCCTTGCAGGGCTCTCTGGTCCTTTACAAAACACCGATGATCTCGATGTTGTCGAGCTCTGCCTGGCAGGCTTCAAAGCCGCTATCCGCATCGCCTGTTTCTTCGAGCTGGAACTTGAAAGAAATGCTTTCGTGACTACCCTCGCTAAGTTCACTTTCCTCAATAATTTGGGCGAAATGAAACCCAAGAACATGGAAGCTATCAAAACACTGCTAGACGTAGCGGTCAACGAGGGAAACAATCTTCATAGTTCATGGCATGAAGTCCTAACGTGCGTCAGTCAGTTAGAACGTATGCAAGTCATCAGCAGCGGCAAGGATGATGGTGATGGCCGCCGTGGGTATGTGTACCTCAAGTTATGCCATAGTATGCCTTTGATGGAGCTGCTCCCGCAGGGGAAAAGGAAGATCGAAGAAGCTTCCTGCGGAGGAGCTGGCCAATGAGAGTCGATCAACCCATATTACCGTTGCTGCAGACATGGTATTCTCTCTTAGCCACTATTTGAACGGAGTAGGTGACACCCGTTTATCCTCAGCAACGTACAACTGATACTTGCTTCTTCAGACAGCCATTGTAGACTTCGTGCAAGCACTCAGTGATGTCTCATGGGAAGAAATTCAATCATCGGGTTTATCCGAACACCCCCGTCTATTCAGTCTCCAGAAACTGGTAGATATCTCCTACTATAACATGAACCGCATTCGATTGGAATGGTCGAACATGTGGGTGACTCTAGGGGAACATTTCAATCAGGTAAAGTCGAGCTGTACCACAACAAGTGCCTCTGAACCTTCCAACGCGTGCGCTCCTCAGGTTTGCTGTCATAATAACCCGAACATTGCATTTTTCGCATTGGACGCGCTTCGGCAACTCGCTATGAGGTTCCTGGAGAAGGAAGAATTGCCACTGTTCAAGTTCCAGAAGGATTTCCTCAAACCATTCGAATTCACAATGGTTCACAATCAAAATCCTGACGTCCGGGACATGGTTTTGCAATGTTTACAGCAAATGATTCAGCTTCGTGTCGACAATATGCGATCTGGATGGCGAACACTGTTCGGCGTATTCTCAGCTGCTTCGAAGGTTCTTACTGGTCAGTTTAATTGATCGACCTTCGAATTGCCCACCTCACTGCTTCAGTGCTTCAGAGCGAGTCGCTATGGCGGCGTTCGACATTGTCACTCGTTTGAATAAAGAACAATTCCCGGCTATTGTCAGGCATGGAGCATTTGCTGATCTCACGGTATGCATGACGGACTTCTGTAAAGTCAGCAAGTACCAGAAAATCAGCCTTCTCTCGATAAACATGCTACGAGGCGTTATCCCTGCCATGCTGCGTACTCCGGAGTGCGGCTTCACGAATAGCGAAGACCCGTCTAATTCCAATTGCATTACCCAATCTGTGGACGACCCGATGATCAAGTTCTGGTATCCCGTCCTCTTCAGCTTTTACGATATAATCATGAATGGGGAAGATCTCGAAGTCCGACGATTGTAAGGACCTTTCTATTACCCAGTTGCCTCCGCTGACATGCTTAAAGGGCTCTCGACGCGCTATTCAGTACCCTGAAGAAGTATGGGTCCACCTTCCGGTTAGATTTTTGGGATACCGTCTGCCAGGAGCTTCTGTTTCCCATCTTTTCCGTCTTGCGGTCTTCGCAAGACTTATCTCGCTTCCATACACAAGAGGATATGAGTGTTTGGCTGTCGACCACGATGATTCAGGCCCTTCGGAACCTGATAGATCTTTACACGTTCTACTTCAGAATTCTCGAACACACTCTAGATGGGCTCCTGGATTTATTATGTGTATGCATATGCCAAGGTAAGGTTCCTTCGCCCATGCCCTTATAGCAGATTGTTCGGACCACTTCTCCCAGAAAATGATACGTTGGCTAGGATTGGAACGTCGTGCTTCCAACAGTTACTCGAAAATAACGTTTCGAAGCTCAGTGTGGCACGATGGGAACGTGTCGTCACTGCATTCGTCCGCTTATTCAAGACAACTACTCCACATCAGCTGTTCGATGAGACTCTTCGAATTGAGCAAGAAGGATCCACAGAATCCTCGGAAAGTACTGGTAAGATACGCTTAACAATTATCGAGCTCAATGTTAATAGCCTTTTCTAGATGCTTCAAACGGCACTCTTCTCCCCGCCCCATTGTCTCCTACCAGTGAATCGCCCCCGACGAATGGGGCGACTTCAGCCCCAAATCGAAGACGGATATTCAAGCAGATAATTGTTAAATGCGTGCTCCAGCTACTCCTTATTGAGACTACTCACGAGCTACTCCAAAATCAGGAGGTCTATACAACTATTCCTCCTGAGCAACTCTTGCGGTTAATGGCGGAGCTTGACCACAGCTATCAGTTCGCTCGTGGCTTCAACGCTGACCGCGAGCTGCGCACAGGGTTGTGGAAAGTTGGTGAGCATTTTTCATCCCCGAACAAAAAAATTTGGGATAGTTAACCGTAATTGCAGGCTTCATGAAGCATCTACCAAATTTGCTAAAACAGGAGTCAAGTAGTGCTTCAACTTTGGTCAACGTTCTTGTTCGAATGTATCGCGACAAGCGATCAGAGCACCAATCCACCCGGGAGCAGATCATGACCCGTTTGGTACCGTAAGTATCCTTCCTTGCATTCGTGGTTTACGATGTCCAGTGACGTCGGACAGGCTCGGTCGCGGAGTAATGGAAGACTTTAACCAGCTGAAGGCTGACACCCAGACAAAGAATATTGTGGCTTGGACGCCAGTCGTAGCTGAAGTATTGAACGGTTTCGTTTGCTTCAATGACCAAGCAGTAAGTCTTAGAACGAGGGTCAACTCTAGGAGTTGCTAACACTATTTACGATCCTTAGTTTGAGATGTATCTTCCGGCATTGTATCCTCTTGCCGTAGATCTGTTGTCCCGCGAAATGGCTCCTGAGTTACGGGATGCCTTTCAAAAGATGCTCAGGAGGGTGGGAGAATTGAAGGGCATCATCGAACGGACATAATTTATGTTCCCTTTCAGGACTTCTATCGGTTCTACGATACATGTCATTCCTACTAGATATTACTTACATCTAATACCTGATTGTCTACTCCGAAGATGACAAACCAAGAGATAGATTAAATCCGGACTCCTGCTCAGACTCGTACCCAGCCGTCGCTCCGTGGACAAACCCGCAGCACCAGAGGCTTTCCGATTCACCCGAGGTTGAGCCCCAACGTTTGGAGGCGCGACTAAGTTTCGGTTAAATGTCGGAAAAAATATCGAAGGACTGGGGAGTCTGGTCATTTTAATATATGGCGTCTGCTCTGGAGCGGACACCAGATACAAAATGCCTCAGCCAATTACGGCGGTTTCCTATTATGTACATCGGTATCGTCCTTGTATTCGGGAATTCCCGATTGAATTGGACCCACCCTTGGCGCGTTTCAACAGGGAACACAATATCTCAGCTATGGAAACCAATGCTTATTCTCAGTGGCAGTGATGGTGGTAGGCGATAACCAGTCGGAGTGGGTGAAATTGCAACGTAATCCATGTAATGTTTAGCTACCCCAAAATATTGAGAGAATAATTTTCCTTCACTTATCTTT
>WNFI01008704.1_pt1 | contig 10313 bp, 7 predicted proteins | sample 5400471 | NCBI WGS metagenome assembly WNFI01 (sample SAMN13153348, study PRJNA577476) | soil metagenome | isolation source: 100 cm saprolite on Douglas fir-dominated hillslope | place: USA:California | collected 2013-09-17 | reverse complement strand
TGGGAGACGCGGCCTCATTGCGAGCTTCATCGATCGAGTAGCCCAGGCGACCAAGTAAATAAATAACATGATCGGCTCGCTCCCGGTTGGATTGGCGCAGGTCTTCATCAATTGCGTGCCAGGGCTTCAGGCTTGGATTGTCGACGGGTAATTCACCTTCCGCCATGCGCGCTTCGCAGTAACGCTCATGAATGGAGCGTGCTAAACGGAATCGCCCGGTTTCGCTAAACCGGGCATAAGATGCGATCGCCGAATAATCACCAAAGAACCGCACATAGCCCGCATTGGCGCCCCAAGAGAAATGTTTACGGAATACCCGGTTCAATCGGTCAGCCCGGCTATGGGGAACATAAGTTCCGCTGAAGTGCTTAATGACACCACGTTGGCCAATCGTGGAACACTCTTCCAGACCTCTCGACCCTTCCGCTAGAATCAAAGCCCGAGTCGGGTCAGCAAACGACTCGATCATACTCAGGGGCTCTTGTTCCGGGGAATGGAAGTTCAGAATACAAATCTCCTTTAGAGCCGGATAGCGAAGATCGACTCTCTGAGCCATTTCCCGCGTAACGATCCAATCGAGTTTGGGCTTAGAGCCGTCGAGCAAACCGCCTAGCTTCGCGATCTTGAGAGCAATGGCTTCTGCTAACGGATTGGAGCCAACGATCAAGAACCCATTGGCTCCATCCCCTAACCCTTTGCTTCCAAAAAATTGGAACACGAAATCACGAGCGATGTCCTCGTCGGTAGAAAAGAATTGAACGAAGAAATAAGGGTGAGGCTCGAGCACCACCACGCCTCGGCGAACCGCGGCTAGACTTTCGGCATTGGGCGCGGCCGCAAACACGCTGATCGGAGTTCTCCGAGGTTTCTGGTCCACCGCATCCTCAGCCGCAGCTAGCCACAACACGAGTTCGCCGAGATCGGACGCGAAAAGAACGCGGGATGCCTTGGCGAGCGAGCTCCAGGGCGGTCAGGGCCGCGGCGGTTGAATCGCCGGCAACCAGAAACAATAAATTCTGTGATGGAGTATTTGCAGCCGGCATCATCTCACCTCGCGCGACTCCATAGCTTTGCTCGAATTTGCGAAATCCAACCCGCCACTAACCCAAATACCGCAGGCACAACCGCCTGCGCCCAACTGCTCAGCAAGAGTCTGGAAACCACCAGAGTTAAAAGAGTCATCAAGGCCAAAACCGCGGCGTTGTACCATTCGGTTGCGATGACCACGTTAATAAACGGGATGGTCTTGAATCTTGCCAGCAAGGTTTCATGCGGCCGATCCCAAATCTTCGCTGCCTTGTCATTGCCAAAGATTTGATCGGTAAACTGGGTCTGATATCTCGCCGACAAATCATTGCTCCGCCGGCTAAGATCACCCACTAGACCAGTGATTGAGTGGATGAGCTCTTTCGCATCATCGGTTGTGGCCACAGTGTTTTCGGCGACGGTGGCCGCGTTCTTCCAGGCTCGGTAAACAAATTCTACCTGCTCGGCAGCGATCCACCGAGAATGATTAGTATATAACGCGATCAATCCTTCATAGGCCCAGCGAGAGGGCATCAAAGCGGCTACTTCCGGAACGGTCTTCAGAAAGTGCTGTTCTTTGGTCTTGCCATCGACGGTAGCAGTTTTCTGATAGAGCATTCCGGTGGCCTTGGCGTCATCGACCTTCGCCTGGGCTACCTCGGTCGGAAACATCACTAAGGGCTGCAAGTCACCGAACTTAAACGGATCGGCCCCCGCCAGGATCAATTGCGGAACCAGTACGAGCGGCAGCGCATTCGTCGCAGCCGCTTCTTTGATATTAGGAACGCTGGAAACAGCCAAACCTAAACCGACTCCGACGGCTGAGACGAGCCAAAGATAGAACAAGTAGCTCCAGAGCGACTCGGGTACTTGCAGCAAATACATGCTAATCACCGTATACAAAAAAATCGGCACAAAGTCGGTCAGTACCAGAGTGGCAAACTTTGACGCCAGCCAGAGGGTCAAATTTACCTTGAGAAGCCTTTCGCGGCGCAGGATCGGGCGTTCCCGCAGCACTTCCGTGATGCTCGATGACATTCCGATGAAAAGGGCAACGATCGAGGAAAGAAAAGGAAACGAGACGAACAAATTATTGCTCTTAAGGACGGGATTTGAGCTTAGGATTTTCCCAACCACCAGCCCCAGAAAAATCGCGGTTATTAACGAGATGCCCAGGCCGAGATGGTCGCGCAGCTTGCATTTGAGCGACCGCTCAAACAGGATCTGCATCTGGCGCGCGAGCCAGCCACGCAAAGGTTCGTCTTCCGGAGATCGCGTCAGCTCAGGCCCAGGTATAGGAGAAAAATGTTTTCGGCGAAATGCATCGAAGCGCGCCTTCCAGTATTCCGGATCAAACATCCGGTGTTCCTCCGTGCGACCATCCACTTGCCTGGCCGGCGCTTCTAACGCCGCCAATAGACTGCCCGGATCGAACTCCTCGGCGTCTGAAGCGTTCGGAACCGGCGCCACTTTTTCCAGGTAAGAACGGGCGTTCAGTGGATCCCCGTAAAAAGCCGCTAAACCTCCGCGATCTAAAAGCAGCAGCCGGTCAAAAAGTCTAAAAAGCGCGACACTGGGCTGATGAATGACCACGAAAACAAGGGCTCCGGCGTCAGCTCGGGCGCGAAGAATTCGCAATATTCGCTCTGAGTCACCAGACGATAGACCCGAAGTAGGCTCATCCAGCAAAAGAAGCGACTTAGGCGTAAGCAATTCCAGACCCAAACTAACCCGCTTCCTTTGCCCGCCGCTCAAGGTCTTGGTGTCCTCATCTCCGACAATCACGGTGGCCCGATCCTTGAGATCGATCTCCTCAAGGACGCTGGTTACGCAGTCATCGATCTTCTTTTTAGTCGGTTCGGCCAGGCGGAGCCGAGCTCCGTAACGCAGGTTTTCGGCTACGGTAAGAGTCGAGAAAGTGATATTGTCCTGGGGCACATAACCCAGCAGGCGAGGATTCTGTCTGACCAAACGTGACAGATCGACTCCGTTCATCTTTATCACCCCCGCCGTAAGCGGGACGGAACCGATCAGGGTTCCGAGTAACGTCGATTTTCCGCATCCGCTAGGTCCCATCACGGCTACCATTTGGCAGCCTGCTGCTAAGCATGAAATCTCCCGGAGGCCGCGCATTTTGCCGAAATTGCAGCCCACATTGTCCAACTCTAACCAGCAGGACGACGCGGTTCTCTTATCCGAGGTGCCTCCCGCTCCGGATAATGCCAGGATGACTTCGGCGATTTCGCTGACCGGGGTCTTCACCCCATCGAATTCAAGGGTACCTTGCCATTCGAACCGCCTTTCCACTCCCGCTTCTGTTACTGCCAGCCAGGTCGGTCTTAGCGTACACGTCCGACCGTTTGGTTCTTCGGAAGGCCGCCGAAGAACGAGCCGTCCTTCCTTTTTTAAACTAAACTTCGGTACCCCGTTAGTTCCTTGATGAAACCAGCGCTGAAGCATTTGCAGCTGGCGGTATAGAAGCCGGAAACGGCCAAACCTGAGCTCATCCAAGGAATCAAACCGAAAAGCGAAATTGGCCGGCACCGGTTTTCCCTCCAGTGACGCTCCGTTCCGCCCGGCCGAAACGTAAAAGTCGTTTTGCCAGTAGGTCACATAGAGAGAATCGGGCAGGCCTTCGACACAGAACGAGTTCGCCGCACCCGCCGGCGCCAAGCGAAATTGCACCGGGCGCCTTGGCGGAGGCTGACTTTCAGCAAAATTTGGATCTACCACTGCCCCGACAAAGGCCAAGACCGAATCGGATAGACCGAGGTTTTGTCCTATGGAACGCAGGCGTTTGGCCCAGCCGGGATCTACCCGTTTCAGAATCTCGCAGACCTTGATAGCAAAGAACGCCTTCCCCGCGACGTCCCAGGAAGTCCTGAGCGCTTGCATCGCTTCTTCGAAAGGCGTGGGCGAATCTCGATATTGGTCGACCGCTGCCTCGAGTACGGTCGCTATTTCCTCCTGATAGTTGAAGTGCAGGTACGCTGATATCCCCTGCTGAATGTCGTCAGCGGCAGCCCGGCTGGCAGTGAATAAACTTCCGAAAACCTTGATGATTTTGGCCGTTCGCTCATCCCGATGCAGAACGTTCTTAAGAAACAAGGGAGTTTCATGCGCTGCCTTAACTGTACCTGCTAGATCCCCGCTCATCGTTGATCCACTTCAAGCTACTCGTTTTGCGCTCCCGATTTGGCCACGTCTGCGTGGGCGAATCCCATGCCATCAACAGGCGGCCCAAAACAAAAAGGCCCCTTCCATCCCGGACCATTAACAACTTTGCGGCTGGTCCGGGAGCCAGAGAGCCCGAAACGAGAGGCTGGTACCGCGCAGGTCAGGAGGCTACTGTTTCGATAGTCTTTATCAATTGCCCGGTCTTGTCCCGGAGAGCTGTCACTTCTTCTTTCGAGAGCGGCTTGGATTGGTCTTTCTTTACCACTTCCGCTATTTCGGTAGCCCCATCGGTAATCGTTTTGTAATTCCCGTGCTCCTTACCGTCGTTGTTGGCCTTATAATTCTGGCCTACCGCCTTAAGCTGAGTCACCAATAAGCCGGGTAACGGACCTTGCCGGATCAATAGCGCCGCCTGTTCGTTGTAGTTTTCCGCCACTGCGCTGCTGATGATGTTAAGCCCAGTCAACCAACCAGTAGCAAACGACATCGTCGCCTCTTCTTTGTGGGATCCGGACTTCAGTTCTTTCGCCACATCCTGAGCAATCAGGTCGAGTTTGGCATTTACTTCGTCCCATTTGCCTGCTTTCGCCGCATCCTGCGCTTCTTCGGCTTTAGCCTTTATGTCTGAAGCCACGCTAAAACCCGAAGACAATTCTGTAGCTACCTTCGCGGCTTTCTCCACACTCTCATAATCCTGCGCCATGATAGCCACAAAGGCGACTGCCAGCCGGACCCCCAGGTTGGAGATCTTGGAAAGGTCATCCGGGTAATCGGATTTCTCGAAATTCGGATCGGAGACCAACTCGCGCACCTTCGTTTTCCAATCGAACTCTGGTAACGCGGCGCTGATTGCCTTAAACAGCCAAGTCGGCGACGGCAGGTTTCCGCTGCTCGTGATCGTTTTCTCGTCAGGAGTCCCCGCCGGAGTTGCCGGTGCTTTCTGCGCTTTGGCTGTACTGAAGCTAATAATGACCGCTGATAGGACTAACCCTGTCAGCCTGATGGGATGAGGGATTTTCGCCATATACACGCTGGGTAGACGCCAACCGGATATCAAATTGCAAAAAAAATGCGAGCAGGAAGAAGAAAAAGCGTCTTCGAGGACGACTTTAGTCCGGGCCAGCCCGGCGCCCTTTTTTGTTGGTTTAACTTTGGAAATCGCGCGGTAATATTCAGCTCGATGCAACTGCCCCCTACCCTTTTTGTCTACCTGTACCAGTTCTTCCTCTACGCGATTGCCGGTATCCTGCTTTGGCTATTGGAGCGACGCCTGGTGCACGGGCCGTTTAAGAAGAAGTAACGGCGTGTGGGCGTTTCGGCGTAGGTAGCGGCGGCACACGCGTTAGGGCGATAGAGACCGCGGGGTATGAAAAACGGATGGGACTGATGCAACCTATGGCACTTATGGGATGAGAACGCGGGGCTAACAGCCGAGCATAGAAGATAAGTCCCATGAGTCGCATAGAGCCTGTCGCGCCGTAGGCTTGGCGAAGGCGGATCCCATCCGTTGCATTTCCCACGACTCTCTCATCGTATAGGAGTGCGCCCACGCCGATACGCCGATACGCCCACACGCCTCAGCATCCCAGCAACCCGGCCAATTCGATCATATTATGGGCCACGAAGTCCCACGACCCTTCAGGCCCAAAGTCTTTCGTCTGGTGAGGGCCATATTCGGTTGGGCGTGCCACGAAGGCGGTCTTTAACCCAACCGCTTGAGCAGCCTTCAGATCGTAATTGTGAGCAGCAACTAACATCACCTCCGCGGGAGCGGTCTTTAACAACTCGCAGGCGCCCAGATAGGTCTCCGGGTCTGGCTTATAGTGTTTGAACAGATCGGCACCCAAAACCGCATCCCAGGGAAGACCGGCAAATTTTGCTAGATCGACCAACAACGAAAAATTGCCGTTCGAAAGTGGCGCCAAGATAAATTTCCGTCTTAGCCGGGCGAGCCCAGCAACTGAATCGGGGCACGGTGACAATTGATGCCAGGCAAACGTGAGTTGATCGATCTCCGGTGCAGTAAGATCCGACAACTGAAACTCCGGGAGCAGTTCGGTCAACGCCACACGATGCAGCGTATCCAGGTCGGTCCAAGGAAGTTTACCGGTACGTACCCGGTTCATCATCGGCTCATAGGCCGCGCGCCAACGGTCGGCGATCTCGGCAGCAGGTAGCTGCCGTCCTTTCTTACGGCCGAAGTCCGTCAAAGTCGCAATCAGACTGGTCCGCCAATCGACAAGCGTCCCAAAAGTATCGAACAGGAGGACTTTCATGCCGGAGCATACTGGATCGAGCGTGAGGCACAATGGGACGTATGGGCGTATCGGCGTGTCGGCGTATCGGCGTGTTGGGCGTCTAGCGAGTTGAACGGCGCTTAGCGGGACCAGGCTTGATTATCCAGCGATCGGCCTGATCGATCATCTTAACGATCTGCGATATTATCTTGTCGCACGCATCGTCGAGCTCTTCGAAAGTTTCGCGATCGATATATTGATGATGAAAGCCGATCTCGAGATGGACTTGCGTTTCGCTCGCCTCGGTCTCTGCATCATTGAGCTTAGAGATAAATGCCGCTTTGTACCGCCGCTTTCGCCAAGCTTCAGCCAGGTTTGCGCAAATCGAGCGGCATGAACGCCTGATTTGATCAGTTAGGGTGAAACGCTCATCCGGTGGGAACTCCTTTGATAAGGCGAAAACCTCCATTACCAAGGACATTGCTCCTTGGTAAACGTCCAAATCCCGAAAATGCTTGACCATTGGCATGATCCCCACGGAATAGCCTATTAGAGCTGAGATATCCACGCCGACACGCCGACACGCCGACACGCCGACACGCCGACACGCCCATTCGCCCACTCCCCGACACGCTTCATTGACGCTCGGCAACTCTTCCGGCTAGAATGGGGTCGCAGATCACAATAAATCATGCACCCCCCAGCAACGACTATTGCAGTTCTTCTGTGGCTCGCGTTTTGTTTGCGCCAAACAGAAATCGATCCAGGACAAATCGTGTCCTGTTCCTTCAACGCAGTTCTACCGAGGAAAAAGCGATGAGTACGATAGCCCACGGAGAACTCGACGATACCCAACGTCGTTCGATGCTCGTTCGAGCTGTGATCGCTAGCACAATCGGTACCTCAATCGAATGGTACGATTTCTTTTTATATAGCATCGTAACGGGACTGGTCTTTGCCAAACAATTCTTCCCGACGGTCGATCCTGTGGTTGGAACGTTAAACGGTTTTCTAATCTACGGAGTAGGATTTCTAGCGCGACCGGTGGGAGCAGCGATCTTTGGTCATTACGGTGACCGGATGGGTCGAAAGGGCGCGCTGATCGCAACCTTGCTATTGATGGGGGTAGCCACCTTGTTAGTGGCTTTCGTCCCTCCCTACTCTCAAATCGGAATTTGGGGCGCGATTATCTTGACCGTCCTCAGATTCATTCAAGGGGTGGGCGTTGGCGGCGAATGGGGCGGCTCTGTCTTATTGGCCATGGAATGGACCAAGACATTTGGAAACCGTGGGTTCGTTGCTGCGTGGCCACAGTTCGGCGTCCCGGTAGGTTCGTTTCTGGCCAACCTCGCAGTGCTCGGGTTTGCCGCTGGGCTTTCCGGAGACCAGTTTCAGACTTGGGGCTGGCGAGTGCCTTTTGTCTTCAGCGCCATCTTGGTCGTGGTCGGACTATGGATCCGACTGGGCATCTTAGAAACACCGACGTTCGCGAAGCTGGTCTCGGAGAACAAGATCGAAAAAGTTCCAGCCATCAAGGTCTGGCAGCGCCAGCCAATGTCCATCGTCCTCTCGGCGCTAATCCGCCTGGCCGAACAAACTCCGTACTACATTTTCACCGCGTTTATCTTTGTTTACGGAACCGGCCAATTGAAGATGGAGAAGACTTTCTTTCTGTATGCGATGTTGGTTTTTGCGGCGATTGAATTCTTCTGCATCCCGTTTTTTGGACATCTGTCCGACAGGATCGGGCGTAAGAGGATGTACTTGGCTGGTGTTGTCACCATGTTCATCTATAGCTTCCTCTTTTTCGGCTTGTTAGATTCGGGTAACCCGACGTTAATCTTCTTGGGCGCCATTCTTGGATCGATACCACACGCCATGGTTTACGGTCCGCAAGCTGCTTTGATCGCTGAACAGTTCACCCCCCGAATGCGTTACAGCGGGGCGTCGCTCGGCTATCAATTAGCATCCATCATCGCCGGAGGACCATCGCCTTTGATTGCGACTGCTCTATTGGCCTGGACTAAATCGGGATGGACCGTCGCGGTCTACATGGCAGTCTGCATCGTGATCGCCTTCGTCTCGACTTTGTTCATGAGAGAGTACTACCGAGAAGATATCAACGAAGAATACACTCATGTCGGCTAGTAAGCCTCTGCCGGTCACAACACCCGCCGGACGGGTCACCGGCATTTTTGACTTGCCTGCACCACGAAACTTTTGCGATTGGAATTGAACCGCACTACACCTGTCATCCGATTAATTTACATAGGCTAAATAGAGGACAAGGGGGTTGGCTTAAAACCGAGGGATGAGCGGCATGTTATCGCGCACGTCAAAGGCAAGAAAGGGGACCACTGCGATTTCGGTCATCTGCGTTTTCAGCGGGTTGACCGGCCTGATGAACAGCGGCTTGGCTAGCCCCGAAAACGCTGACTGGGTGCAACTTTGCAAGAATGACAGCTTAGCGATTTTTTCCAGGTCGCATCCGGGTTGCCCAATAAAGGAGCTCCGCGCAGTAGGATCAATCGACGCTCCCAATTGGGTCGTAAAAAATGTGATCGATGGGGTGGAAGACTACCCGAGCTTCATGCCTTACACGACCAAAACCCAAATCATCGAGCGCAAATTGCATCAAATAATTAGCTATTTTCGTCTGGATCCGCCTTTCGTCGGCGCACGCGATATAACCGTGTCGGTGTATAGCCAAGCAGAAAAACACGAAGATGGGACCATCAGCTATCAATTCCACTGGGAACCAGTGAACTCGCTTGGACCGACCCCGACTCCTGGTGTGATCCGAATAAATCTGGATCAAGGTTCCTGGAACCTCGACCCAACCGATGGCGGCAAGAAGACGATTGCAACTTACACGATTCTGACTGACGGAGGCGGAGGGTTGCCAGCCTTCGTCATCAATTTCGCTAATCGGCAGGGCGTCGAAAGTTTGTTTTCGGCGATCCGAAAACAGATCGGGCTGACTAAGTATTCCCAGAACAAGCCGACGGACTGAAGAGCGTATCGTCGTGTCGGCGAGGGAAGCCGTTGTGGTGGTGGCACGCGCTCAGGGACTAACCAACCGGGGGCTACGCTGACAAATGGGACTTATGGGACTCATTGGACCGAAGCGCCTGAGGCCGCGCGACCAATCACCTTTCACCTTTCACCTTTCACTTTCTCACGCCATCGGCGTGGCCTCTACATGCGGCTCGCTATGCTGTAGCTCGGCAATCTTTCGCGCGGCTGCGCTGACGTCGGCTTGAGTTAAGAGTGCTTTGATGACGACGTCGGCCCGGTGACTCTCTCCGGGAGCAAGTTTTGGGAGGCGGCCGGCTTTGCGCTCTTCTGCCCGGTGAAACGGATAACTTGTGGCGGGCTCTAGACCGGTCACGTATCCGGTTTTCAGCGGTGCTTCATTTTTCCAAAGGGTGAAATAAGGCAGCTGCTGCACGTTAAAAGCGACTAGCGCACCTAAGCTTCCATCCGGAGATTGTAACAATGCTTGGGTGAACCCTTTTTGATCCGCCCAAAGCTCGGCGAAATAGACTTGTTCGGTATAACCGGCAGGTTGTGGTCCGGTGTAGAGATTCCATTTTGCCATATCAACCTCGGCGGCCCGGACATCTCGAGGAGCGACTCGTTTGATCGGAGCCAGGAATTTAGCGCCCGCACCAAGCAAGGGCGGACCAAAGTTAACATGATACAGACTCTCCATCTCTTGAGGGATGTCCGCTAGATTCAACACCGTGTCGTTTAGCACTAACTCACTGCTACCGACCTCGGTCGAAATCTCCGTGATCAATTGCAGGTGCGGCCCGAACATGAATGATTCGTCGACGATACCGCGCAAGACGAGCCGCGGATTCGGTTCCG
>WNFI01563156.1_pt2 | contig 10315 bp, 7 predicted proteins | sample 5400471 | NCBI WGS metagenome assembly WNFI01 (sample SAMN13153348, study PRJNA577476) | soil metagenome | isolation source: 100 cm saprolite on Douglas fir-dominated hillslope | place: USA:California | collected 2013-09-17 | reverse complement strand
GCAAGTAAGCAAGTCCGTTGAAATAAAGATAGTGCTTTGTCCGACCGGGCAAGTCCGTAGCGAGCCGGTACTTCTGAACGGGCTGAAGAATTGAAAGTGCCTGTTGAGGGTCGTTGCGGCCGAGGGCCAGATTGGCGCGCGTGGCCGGGAATATGATGGCGTTGAGCAGGGTATCGTCCGGATGTGCCTTGGCAGATTGATCCAAAAGTTTTTCCGCTCGCGCAAGCTGGCCGCAGAGGACCAGGGCATCAATAGCCGCAGGGGGCGGATCATCCGGTTGAAGGGAAATAGCCCTCTCCGCCCACGCGCGGGCTTGCTGAATTTCGCCATAGAATGCTTCCACACTGGCGTGTTGTGCGAGAGACATCGCGGCTGCGCCATTTGGCGCCTTCTGTTGACCAATGGGAAAGCGCTGATCCAGGAGCCTTCGGGATTTCTCGAGTTGCCCGGAAAACTCAGCGGCCCTGGCTTCCAGAGTCAGTGACATTTGCTCGAGCCCTCTTTTCGCCAACCAGTCGAGATGCGACCGCATACCTGCCGCATCGCCTTGCACAAATGTGTTTATGACAAGGCTCGTGTGGAACCCCGGCGATCCCGGAAATTGGACGAGTCCCTTCTCGTAGACAGACTGAGCTTCGGCGAATCGGCCTTGCATTCTGTAGGAATCTCCCAAGTCTTCGAGAGCGATGCCGTTGTTCGGGTCGACGCGGAGGGCGCCTAAATACTGCTCTATCGCATTCTCCTGCTGCCCGAATTCGCCATAAATCAGGCCGAGATTGGTCCACGGGACGCTATCACGAGGATAGGTCTGTTCCCAGAGCTGATACGTCTCGGCAACCTTGTTCAAGTCCGCGGCCACGAAGTGGTAGTAGTGCGAATCAATATACAGTTTTTCCCGCTCACTCACGCGGTCTCGCAACGCGAAGGCCTTTGACGCATATTCGCGAGAAAGCTTGTTATCGCGGAGGTTTGAATAGGATGTACCCAGAGTGGCATAGGCCATGGCAAAGTTTGGGTCCAGAGCTATGGCGCGCTGAAGCAGGGGTACGCAACGGGTGTCATCTCCTGAAGTCAAAGCGATGACACCGAGCGAATACGCCTTGAGCGCTTCCAGCGAACCCGTCGTGGCTTGTTCGATCAGTGTATTGAATTTCTGGATTGATCCTAGCGATTCACCCAGCTTGCTGCGCATCTCGGAAGCCAGTTTGCCGAGCGCACGCAGGACTTTATCTTTTCCTTCCGCGTCCGCGCCCGCGCGGGCAAGCGATGTTCCCGAGTCACAGGTCACCGCGTCGAGCGTAAGAGCGTATTGATTGCCGATGCCGGAGATTGTCCCCGCCAGTACGGACTTGCTTCCTGTGCGCGTGCAAACTTGACGCGCGAGTTCCGCAGTGATCCGCGCATCGGACTTCTGCTCCATGAATTTCATGGTTTGGCGGATGGCGGCATCCGAGACAATGTTTAGAAAAGGTGACTCGGCGAGCTTGGCGGATAATGCTTCGCGCAACGAGCCGTCAAAGACCGCATCACCCGTGGTATTCACAAAGTCTGCAAGCACGATCGAGTCTTTTTCAGTCAGCTTCGGCGCGCGATGGAAATAGAAAAATGCAGTGGCAGCGATCGCGAGGACTAGCAGTGCTCCAGCCACGAGCAGATTTCTGCGCGTCGCCGCCGTGGCGGGCAGGGGCGTCTGTGAAGTTATCGCGCTTCAAGCGCTTCAAGTCGGCGCGCATCTCGGCGGCAGTCTGGTAACGCAGCTCGCGATCTTTCTCGAGTGCCTTGTTGATGATCCGTTCCAGCTCCGCAGGCGATTCCGGGTTCAGGCGTACAGGCAAAACAGGCGCTTTGTGCAAGATCGAATCAAAGATCGCCGCCGAGGTAGTACCCGTGAATGGGCGTTTGCCTGTGGCAGCCTCGTAGACCACAACTCCAAAGGAGAAAATATCGGTGCGCGCGTCGAGTTCTTTTCCCAGTGCTTGCTCGGGTGACATGTAGGCAACTGTGCCTACGGTCACTCCAGGACTGGTGAGGTGGTGCTCCTCGGTCTCAACGGTCGGCAGCTCTGATAGTTCTGCGCCGTCATCGGCAAGGATTTGTTCCGGCGCTAACTTTGCCAGACCGAAATCCAAGATTTTTGCGTGGCCGCGCTTCGTGACAAAGATATTTGCAGGTTTGATGTCCCGGTGAATGATTCCTACGGTATGGGCCGCGTCCAGCCCATCCGCGATGTGAACAGCGAGCTCCAACAATTGTTCCAATTCCAGGGCCCTGCCACCGATGATTTGCTTGAGCGTCCGGCCCTCGAGCAACTCCATCGCGATAAAATGGCGGCCGTTGTCGCTGTCGATTTCATGGATGGTGAAGATGTTCGGGTGGTTCAGGGCGGAGGCCGAGCGGGCTTCGCGTTGGAAGCGCTCCAGCGCAATGCGGTCCTTCGCAAGATCTTCCGGCAGGAATTTTAGCGCCACGCTTCGGCCAAGCTTGCTGTCTTCGGCTTTGTAGACGACGCCCATGCCGCCGCCACCGAGCTTTTCGACGATGCGGTAGTGCGAGATGGTCTGGCCAATCATTGCTGGGAATCCGCTCTTGGCGAGGCATATTAGGCCGTGCTCAAAGGCAAGTCAACGAACGGAACTCAGGTCGATAGCTGGGAAGAAGACCCAATGCTTGGTAAACGCGGTAATCGCCCAAGTAAAGTTTTACTTCATATCCGTGGAGTCCTAGTCCGGTTTGGCGACTAATCGTCTACTTGAACGCAGGTGCCTCCAGTAGGCGCATTCTCGGTCGGTGTTTCTCCTTACGGTGAACTTCCACACGTGATACCGCGTGACAGTAGGCTGCCGAAGGTTTATTTTGAATCCTTGCGGGCTTTCGTCGCGCATGGGGCAACAATGGGAATAACACAATGACTCAGGACGTGCGTCTCGGCCTGCGCATGCTCCGCAAGAATCCCGGCTTCGCTGCTGTGGCCGTACTCACGCTGGCCCTTGGCATCGGCGCCAATACAGCGATCTTCAGTGTGACCGATGCAGTGATGTTGAAGCTGCTTCCCGTCAGGAACCCAAAACAACTCGTTTACTTTCGTCTGCTGTCACCGCAAGAGGAGGGGAGCGTTTTCTCTAGAGCGGAATTTGCGCAGTTTCGAGAACGGAGCCATTCGTTTTCAGGCATGTCCGCATTCGATACCCTGCGCCTGATGAAGACCATTTCGTTGAAGGGCACTTCATTCACGATTGTTGGAGTCGCCCCTGCACGATTTCGCGGGATTGAACTCGGCGATGCCATGGACATCTGGGTTCCTTTGGCGTTCTGGGAGCAATTGCGTCTGAACGATCATCTGACACTTGGAGTGATGGCTCGGATGCAACCGGAAGCCGACGCAAAACGGGCGAGCGCCGAGATAACGCTTATTGTCAAGGGACCGTGTGAAGGCGATCCTCTAGTTGAAGCGCGCCGGGGGGATGCGTAGCGAGCCATCCCCCGGACTGTCGAAGCGCTAAAGCAACTGCTCTATCGCGGACTGACTCAGCTTGCCATGCAATAAGTATGGCCAGTGATATTCCCGGTTTCTTTGCACCTGAGCGCTACGCGCATAGCTTCTTGGCGCGTTTCATCGGTGTATCCCACGGTACAAACCCCTCATACGATAGGATCGGTACTCGCGAGCCCCAGCCTCTAGCACATACACTTTGGTGCCATCGGGGAGCACTTCGATGGACTGGCCGAATATCGCGGCGGGCGGGCCCTGCGATCCCGATGTGAAGACAAAGTTTCCATTCGGCAGCGTCTCCGCACTTCCTTGGGCATCGGAGAAGTTACCCAAATCGACGTTGAGCACGGGGGACGCCGTCATATTTTCTTCGTTGATTGTCCATATCTGCCCGCGGCTGTGGCAATTTTTGAGGCCGAAACAGCGGCTGTTGCCATTGTCGAAGAGCAGCAGCGTCTTTTCATCGACATAGTGCACGTTGTGCTGATAGGAAAACCACGGGTTCGGTTCCGTAGAGTTAATCGCAAAATTCCCATCTTTCCCCAACCGCCAAATAATGTGTCCGTCGCCGGACCCATGGTCGTAGTCGATCTTGATGACCCAGTCTTGGTGGCGAACGGATATGAGAAGTTCTCCGTCCTCAGGGGACCGCGCTATGCCATTGGCGTGGAGCCAGTCGACCGCCCCGACAATTGGGCACGGTTGGCCGGTGCACACATCACCCAGGATAGGGCCACGATGGACATCCAGATGGTCGAAGGCATCCCAGGTCCAGACGACCTGGAAGTTTTTGTCCAGCACCACGAGCAGATTGCCTGCATACGGGGTAGGAGTTCCGTTCACGTCTACCGTTCTCAGATTCCAACCGTGAGTAGCTATGTTTCCATTCGGGAGGCGCAGCATTTCGTGGTGAAACCCATAGATAATCCCCTGGCCCTTTATCTTCAGTTGCGCGTTCACTGCGTCAATATTCGTTTCCCGCAATGGATTGCCGGCCAGATCGATCTCCCGCAGCACGTTGAAGCCCAGGGTCCGATTGCGATCGCGGCCCAGCACCAACACCGTGCCTCCTGATTCCAGGATGCCGGGATTACCGACGTTCACTAAACCCGATTCCAATGGGTCGTAATACCACTCGATGCGGCCGTTCAAATCCGTCGCCACCTGGTTGACGGCATTCGGTGCCGGTCTTCCAGCAAAGTTGTGGTAGATCATTTGCTGGCTATCGTCGCTTTCCGGGCCCGGCGCCTGGCGTACCGTGAACCGCGGAAAGCTTAACGTCGCTGGCGGCGCCCCGGTTGTGAAGAACAGTGACGCGGACAATGCCTCATCGCTGGTAACGTGCACCATCTCGTAGCTTGTGTTCGCCAGCATTCCCGCCACCAGGAAGTTCCTGCTCCTGCCATCTACGCAAGGGAGCTTGTTGGTGGTCATCCACGGAGAGTCGCTCGTGCCGGCGGCGGGCCTGAACTTGACTTGCATATTTCCGTCTTCGCACGCCGGTGCACTGTACATAGCAACAAGCGGGTTTAGTGTTGGCGTAACCACCGCTTCCGTCCCCGTCACTCGTGAATTCGCCGTGGCGGGCACCACAGCGGAGATCGCATCCGTGGCGTCGAGGCTGTCTTTGACCCTGACCATGATCTGGTAGGGACCTTCTTGCTGAGGCGACCACACGAACGTATTGCCAGGGCTAAAGTCGCGCACCATCCTGAATTGGAGATGCTTCCTCCAGCGATCACCACTGTTCCCGGAACGCTCGAATCGGTCATCGTCATCCTCGCTCGCCTCACTCGTGATTGCCACTCTGTATTGGTAAACCGGAGCATTCCCACAATTTGCGGCGGTAGCCGTCCAAACAACCCGGTCCCCAACGAATTGAGGGGATGGCGTGCTCGGCGTTAGTGAAATTGTGCAAGTATTGGACTGCGCGTTCCCCATTGCTGGAAAGAGAAGCATCGCGAAAACAGCGAAAACTGCAAATGCCGCGAATTTCAAAGTTCTCATATCTCACCTCCTGTGCGTTCTGATAAGCGCACCTTCCCACTGCTGCTGATGACGTTCAATGGACGGCAAATAACCCGTCGATGAACTATTGGGGGCCAGTCAGATTGCACATACGATGTGAGTTAGCGCGAGATGTGTCCGCGCCCCGTTTCAGGTCCTGGCCATGCTATTGGAACACCCGGGCGAGCTGGTTTCCCGCGAGCAATTACACGCCCGGCTTTGGCCATCGGACACCTTCGTGGATTTCGATCACGGGCTGAACGTGGCCGTCAAAAAGCTGCGTCGTGCTTTGAGCGACTCAGCCGAAAACCCGCGGTTTATCGAGACGCTGGCCCGCCGGGGTTACCGATTTGTTGCGCAGGTCGAAGATGTTGCCACCTTCGATGGCCGCCAATCGGTGACGAGTTCCCGCAACGCCGCAGGAGAATCCGCGGGACACAGTGAGGTGCCTGCAAGCAGTGCCGCGGCAGTTGTGCCTGCCCACGCGGCGATGCAACGCCCGCTTCCCTGGGCGGTGATCGCGATTTTTGTCGGGATCGCTGGATTCGTGCTCTGGCGCTGGTGGCCCGCCGGCCCGGCGCCGCGCGTGGTCACTCGGTTCACCATCTCTCTCCCGCCTGCGGACCAATTCTCAATGGCTCGTGGTGGACTGGCCATCTCACCCGATGGTCGCTACCTGGTTTACTCGGCCACGGCATCGAAAACCGGGACCCGACAACTCTACTTGCGCCCCATGGATCGAAACGAACCAGCGTTAATTCCGGGGACAGACGGAGCTGTGGGGCCGTTTTTTTCGCCGGACGGCGAGTGGATTGCTTTCACCGCCGGCGGCCAATTGAAAAAGGCCCCGTTGCATGGTGGAACGCCCATTTCGGTTTGTGCCAAGATAAATCCAAGTATCGGAAGCTGGGGGCCAGACGGCACGATTTTCTTTACCGAAACATTGAATCCAACTGGTAACCAAAATGGGAGACTCATGCGCGTCCCAGCGGCTGGAGGTAAACCCCAGAATGTGACGCCCGCCGAGAAAACGCCTACAGAATTCCCTCCTCGGTGGCCGCAAGTTCTGCCGGCGGGGGACGCAATTCTCTACGTGACTGAAGGCACATCGGCGTCATTTTCAGACGATGCGTTGATCGTCGCGCAATCCCTAAAGACCGGCGAGCGAAAAACTTTGATTCATGGAGGGACTTCTCCGCGCTATGTTTCCACCGGCCACCTCGTCTTTGCGCAAGGCCGAAGGCTGCTCGCTGTCCCGTTTGACGCGGAACGCCTTGAGGTGACTGGAGCCGCGTTCCCGGTGGCTGAAGACGTCTGGCAAGGACCCGCTGGCTATGTTGCCTACGACATCTCGCGGAACGGACTACTCGTCTCTCTTAGCGGCGGCGAAATGGGCGTGGGAAATCGTACGCTGAACTGGGTTGACCGCACGGGAGCGCCGCTCCCGATTAACACGACCGCACATCAATATAGCCAGCCAAGTCTTTCGCCGGACGGTAAACGCATCGCCGTGGCAATCGGCGATCCGTTGCGACAGACTGACATCTGGGTCCTGGACCTGGGGCAAAACACCGCAAAGCAGGTCACTTTCACCAAAGCCGGCGAGACTGCGGCCGCGCCACTCTGGACACCCGACGGCAAGCGCCTCATTTACGCTTCCGGCGCGCACGGGAGGTCGCTGTTCTGGAAGGCTGCCGATGGCGGCGGCCCCGAAGAGTTGCTTTACTCCAGTGACCTCATCGACCACCCCGCTTCGGGAATGATTTTGGCGACGTCCTGCTCGCCGGACGGCCGGTTTCTCGTTTTTCAGCAGGGAGACCTGCGCCATTTCAACCTGTGGGTATTGAGCCTCTCTGGCGAACACAAAGCTTCGCCACTGCTGGAGAGCGGTTTCACAAGGACCTATCCGCTGGAGGGCGGCTTCACAACGGCCTATCCGCAGATTTCTCCCGATGGCCGCCACCTAGCCTATACATCGGACGAATCGGGGCGCCCTGAGGTTTACGTGCAGCCATTCCCCGAGCTTGGCGAGAAATGGCTAGTCTCTGTCGGGGGAGGCGGAGAACCGCGATGGTCGAGAGATGGCCGCCAATTGTTCTACCGCCAAAGCGACAAAATGATGGCCATCGACATTCAAGCCGAATCGATGGTTAAGGTGCGTAGCCCGCGGCTTCTCTTCGAGGGGGTCTACGCTCGAAGCAATCTCTGGACAAACTATGACGTAGCCGCAGATGGCCAGCGCTTCGTGATGTTGAAGCAAGAAGATGAAGCGCAAGCAAAGCAGGTGTTGCGCGTGGTCTTGAATTGGACCGACGAGCTGAAGAGCCACACTCAAGCTGGAAGGAACTGACACAGCTCGATTTGCACGAAGGCCGCGGATCCAACGATTCTGGACGAATCGTCGGCAACCCTTACCTAATCGCGTTAATCGCAAGGCGCGTGAAATCATGCCCGGTTCAATCGCCCTCAGTTGTACCGAATGTACCGAAAATCGCAGCTGAAGTTGAAGAATGAAGTTGCTGTAATCTCTTTAGAAGTGTTGTCTAAATGAATGGTCTTCCAGGTCTTGCCAGCGTCCTGCGTGACAAAGAAGTAGTTTTCTCCCTCTTTTTGATGAAGCGCAATTGCGGCGCGATTAGCATTTAGGCGGGCGAACGACAAGACCTCGAAATAGTCCTTTTTGGGAGGGTCGGTCTCAAATCCGGTGACAGGACTCCAATGGGCGCCGCTGTCATCAGTCATTTCGTCATTTCCGCGCTTAAACCAGTTTGGAGCATTCCATTCCTGTCATCCGCGAAAGCGATTGCATTTATCGTGGACGTTCTCAAGGAGCTTGATATCCATGTTTCCCCAACGTCGGTCGTTCGCAGGAAAGCGCCATTGCTGCCGGACGCAAGGCCATGAAGTCTATCCGCGAAAACAATACTGAGTAGAAGTTCGCCGTCGGCCTTCTGGTGCTTCACTTGCCAGCTTCTCCCCCCGTCATCCGACTTGGCTATCATTTCATCGGCACCGCGAACCCAAAGAGTGTCGCCACTGTCGGTCAAACTAGTCGGTCGAAACGGCATAGAAGCGGTCCACCAAGGAGAAGGCGGTGTTGACATGATTGTTGTGGAACACGCCAAAAACGCGAGTGCAACGAGTATGAGAACTTGGACAATTCGGCTGGCGGACATTTACCGGCATCATACACTAGATCGATTCAACTCTGATTTACGCCGTAACCGGTAGAGTCAAGTACTGGGAATCAAGTTACCGGTAACGACTTACCGGGAGTTAGTTTGGTTCTGCTGCGGCGACTGACCTGACCTAGTAGAATTGTGAATGGGTTCCCTATACGTAAGCACGCCAGGCTGCTCTCATTCTGTTTATTAGTTGCTGTGCTTTGCAAGCATAAGGCAACCTTCATCCGGGCATCCAAGCGTTATCCTAGTTGATCATTTTCCTTGATTCGTCTGACTGTCGATTTTGACAGTCCCGTGCCCACCCCACCGGCGTTATCCTAGTTGATCATTTTCCTTGATTCGTCTGACTGTCGATTTTGACAGTCCCGTGCCCACCCCACCGGCGCGCACAATGAATTTGCGCATGATGTTCCGGTGTAGAAGGGCCTCCAAAGGTCTTAGGAAGGGATACTGGGAGCGATTATTTATTCCCGAATTCCTTATTGCACTGATTGTGCCTGCCTGGGCTGACGACAAGTCGAAAGATGAAGAGACTCTGCAACGGGCTCATTCCAAGGAGCTGCGGAAGTGTTTTCTCGAGTAGGCTCGGTGATTTCGCTCGGATGCCGATGGGTGTTACTCGGTCCGCTGCTGTTCGCGGTCGCCTGCACCCGACCGACAGTTCCCTCTCCGGGAGTTCCATCCACAGGCGAGTGGCGCACTTTCGAAGGTACCTGGTCTGCCTCAGGTACGCGACAAACGCTCAACCTCGACTTGAATCACCGTGCTTCCATCTTCGATCTAACCGGGTCGGTGCTTCTCACCGGGGATCGTGGGCTAGGAGTCGGGTTCCGGGCACAGGCTATAGGCTTTACCGACAGCCTCACCGGGATGCAGGGCCGGTGTGTCTGGACTGACGAGCGTGGCGATAAGGTTTATAGCGAACTGAAGGGTGAGTTCGTGGCAACCGGGAATCACATCGTGGGCACGTTCCTGGGAGGGACGGGCCGTTACGCAGAGGTGACCGGGGAGTACTCCTTTCAGTGGCGGTTCATCGTTGAGTCCGAGGACGGCGCCGTTAGCGGGCGGGCCGTCGACCTAAAGGGCCGGACGCGGTTAGGCTCGGCGGCGGCCGCGGCTGGCGGAGAACACGGAAAATGAGCGCGGCCGCGACCACCAGCAGCCTTCGCAGTCTGCTCAAACAAGCCCTGTCCTTTTCCCTGGCGTTCGGCATTTGGTTCTCGCCGATACCGGCCGGGCTGACGAAAGAGGCTTGGCATCTCTTTGCCATATTTGCGGCCGCTATCTTCGCTGTCATTCTGAACTCATTTCCGCTCTTGACAGCCTCGCTTCTGGCGGTATCGGCTGCCGTGCTTACTCGCACGGTCGATCCCGGTAAGGCTTTTGCTGGTTTTGCCAACGCAAGCGTGCTCCTCGTTGTCGTCGCCTTCCTCGTCGCCAACGCGGTTGTGAAATCGGGACTCGGACGACGCATCAGTCTCCTTGTTGTGAGTGTATTCGGGCGATCCACTCTCGGGTTGGGCTACAGTATCTTTCTCACCGATGCCATGATCGCACCGGCGTTTCCTAGCAATACGGCGCGCGGTGGCGTGCTCTACCCCATTATTCTTTCGCTGGCCAAAAATTCCGGCTC
>WNFI01394673.1_pt1 | contig 10315 bp, 8 predicted proteins | sample 5400471 | NCBI WGS metagenome assembly WNFI01 (sample SAMN13153348, study PRJNA577476) | soil metagenome | isolation source: 100 cm saprolite on Douglas fir-dominated hillslope | place: USA:California | collected 2013-09-17 | reverse complement strand
CGGACGCACCTGATCGGCGCGGGGTCGCCGGGAGCCGGGTCGTCACCTGGCCGGCCGAGTGACGGAAGCGTTCGGACTCTGAGCCAGAAGAGGCACCCCGCCGCCAGGCTGAGCCCGCTCGAAGTCGAGGAAGGGAATCCTGTGGACATAGTCAATCCGGTTATCAGCGACTACCTGCTCACGCACTGCACGCCCCCCGACGACCTGCTACGCGAACTCATCGCCGAGACCCGCGAGGCCTTCCCCCACGCGGCGGGCATGCAGGTCTCGCACGATGAGGGCGAGCTGCTCACCGTGCTGACCCGGCTGGTCGGGGCTCGGCGGGCGGTGGAGGTGGGCGTGTTCACGGGCTACTCGTCGATCTGCATCGCGCGGGGCATGCCCGCCGACGCTCACCTGCTCGCCTGCGATGTCAGCGAGAAGTGGACCTCAATCGCCCGGCGCTACTGGAAGCGGGCGGGGCTCGAGGAGAGGATCGAGCTGCGGATCGCGCCTGCGCTCGACACGCTGCAGGCCCTCCCCACCGAACCGGTCCTCGACCTGGCCTTCATCGACGCCGACAAGGTCAGCTACCCGCTCTACTACGAGGAGTTGGTCACCCGCCTGCGTCCCGGCGGCCTGATCATCCTCGACAACGTGCTCCAGGGCGGGGAGGTGGTCGACCCCGCCTTCCAGGGCGAGTCCACCGTGGCCATGCGCCGCATGAACGAGACCATCGTCGCCGACAGCCGGGTCGAGTCGGTGATGCTCCCGGTCCGCGATGGCGTCACCCTCGCCCGCAAGCGCTGATCGTGCCACCTGGCCGTCCGGCTTGGTTTACGAGCAGGAGCGCGGCAGGCCGCAAAACGATCTTGAAGGAAGATCCTCCCGCCTTCGGTGCCGATCACCCCATCGCCACTGGACTACCGGGAGGCCTCCCGCTCAGATGGATTCGGGTAGGAAGAACGCGTGACCTGGATGCGGGGGGCTGCCAGGGCGCGCGAGGCCGTCGTGCCGGACTGGCTGGCGGAGATCGCCCGGCTTCGCCGTGCACCGGTCCCGTGGGCGGACATGGTCCGCGCCGGGATCGCTACCTGCGGGCCGCTGGCAGTTGCGTTTGCGGTGGGCCAGCGCGGGCCCGGTGAGCTGATCGCGATGGGCGGCCTGCTGGGCACTCTCGTTGACAAGGGTGCTCCATACGCGGCCCGGGTGAAGCGGGTGGGCTCGGCGGCGGTGTTCGGCGGCGCGGCCGGCCTGACGATTGGCTCGTTCATTCATGGCCGTGGCTGGATCGCCGTGGTGGCACTGGTCGGCGTGGCGGGTGTCTCCGCGCTGCTCAGCGCGATCGGCGACATCGGATCGGTGACTGGGCTGCAGTTGCTGATCTACACCTCTCTTGGCCTGGGCCCTCTCGGCGCGTTGCGCCCGTGGTGGCACACGGCGCTTGGCTTTGTGCTCGGGACCGTGTGGGCGCTTATCCTCACCGTGCCCGGGTGGCTGCTTTCCCCCAGTGCCGCGCAGCAGCGCAGCGTGGCGGCTGTCTACCGTGCCTTGGCTAGCCAGTTGCGTGCAGCCGGCACGCCCGGCTTCACCGAGATGCGGCGCAGTGTGACGGCCGCGTTTAACGCTGCCTATGACACTTTGCTGACCGCCCGGTCGGCAGCAAGCGGGCGGGACCGGCAGCTGACGCGCCTGATGGCCCTGCTCAACCAGGCGAACCTGGTAACGGAGGCGGCCGCCGCGCTCGACCGGGAGGGAAACCGGCCGCCGCAGCCGGTCATCGGCATCGTCGACGGCGTTGCTGACGCGATTCGGGATGGTCGCGGGCCGGTGATCACTTCCCGGCCATGGGGAACCAGCCCGGGTGCGCGTGCGCTGCAGGAAGCCCTCGCTGGGGTAGCGCATCTGATATCGGGGAAGGTGGCGGCGCCAGCGGTGTCCCCGGCAGCTAAGCCGCTGCTGCGGGACCGGGCCGAAGCCTTGCGCGACCGGGTGAGCGGCCGGTTCAGCCGGATGTTTGCGTTGCGGCTGATGGCCAGTATCGGCGTCGCCGGCTGGCTGAGCGAGGTGCTGGCGCTGGCGCGGTCCTACTGGGTGGTGCTCACTGTCGCCATCGTGCTCAAGCCAGACTTCGGCTCGGTGTTCGCGCGGGCGCTGCAGCGGGGGATCGGAACCATCCTCGGCGCCGTGCTCGGCGCGATGATCCTGGCGGTGGTGCCGTACGGGCCGTGGCTGCTGATCCCCTACGGCATTCTCGCGGCGCTGCTCCCGTACGGGCAGAGCCGCAACCACGGGCTGTTTGCGACCTTCCTCACCCCGCTGGTGGTCGTGCTCATTGACCTGCTGGCGCCAGCCGGCTGGCACCTTGCCCTGGACCGGTTGCTCGATACGCTGCTCGGCTGCGCGATTGTGCTGCTCGTCGGTTACGCCCTGTGGCCGGAGAGCTGGCAGGCTGATCTGCCGGGCCAATTCGCCCGCGCGATCAGGGATGTCTGCCGGTACATGGAGAAAGCGCTCGTGACCGCAGGGGCCAGCCAGCGGGACAACTCTACGGCCAGCGCGGATCTCGCCAGTGCGGCGACACCGGAAACGGCTCCGGCCGCTGGGTCAGGTGGCGCGGCAGAGCCGAAATACCTGGCCGGGACAGGGCTGCCGCCCCGGTCGCGGCTCCGGCGCCAGGCCTACCGGACGCTGTCCGACCTGCGGGCGGAGTTCCAGCGCACCATGTCCGAGCCGGCTGCGATTAGCCGCCGCGCCGCCGCATGGTGGCCTGCGCTGGTCGGTCTGGAAGAGGTGCTGGACGAGGTGACCGCCACCACGGTAGCCATCGCCTGCGGGGCTCCTGCGCCATCCCCCGGTGCGGTGCGGCAGCTGGACGCAACGCTCGGCGCAGCCGCCAGCACGGTGGAGGACGCTGCTGGCCGCTCAGGCGTAACCGAGCTGCCATCCGACGAGCCGCTCAAGCGGGTGACTGAGGCAGTGCGCTCCGTTCTGACCGTCCTCGCCAGCGGGAAACCCCCGGCCCTGGCCAGCAGCTGACCAGGGTCCGGTGGTGGCCGGCCCCCCGGGCGGCGTGACAGGGACCAGGCCGTCGCGGTATCGGCCTGCTCCGGATACGTGAGCCGTATTGCCGACAGCCCCACGACGGCAGGAGGGGTCCTGCCCGGGGCGACACGACGCGACTAGCGGAGGCCGGCGAACAGGTCGTCCTCGGGGACCGGCGCGCCCGTCGTGTCGCTCGCCCGGATGAAGCTCTCGCGGCCGAACACCCGTGCGGCCAGATCCGGCGGGATCTTGTTGAACCACGAGTCCCGGATCTGGCTGGCATGAGCCAGCAGCGCCGCGCGCTTGCGGTCAAGAACGCTGAGGATGTCGACGTTGGTGGTGATCCGCCGCTCGCGCTCCTCCATCTGGCGCAGCATCTCGGGGTCGATCTCCCTGACGTCGGGCACCTCTACGCCCTGCTCGCGCAGCACCTCCCACAGCTCCCGCCAGTCGCTGCGGCGCATGGCCGTCTGGTAGAACTTGGCCGGGATTCCGGTGGCCGCGACCGCGGCCGCCGCGCACCGGGCCGCGTGCACGTGGTCGGGATGCTGGTAGGCACCCTCGGGGTCATAGCTGATCACGACCTGGGGCCGGTAATGCTCGATCAGCGCGCCGATGCGCCCGGCGACCTCGCTCTGCGGCACATTGCAGAACGCGTCCGGCCGGTTCTTGTACTCCCAGTCGGGCATGCCCGAGTCGTGGTAGCCGAGCAACTCGAGATCGGTCACGCCCAGGTGCTTGCAGGATTCCCGGAGCTCGGCCAGCCTGATCTGGGCGACGGCCTGTTCGTCGTGACCGTCCTGGCCCGGCTTCACGCCGCCGGGCGAATCCCCGAACTCGCCATTGGTGCAGGTTACGACCACCGTGCGGATGTCCTCGTCGCCATACTTGGCGAGCACGCCGCCCGTGCTCGACGCCTCGTCATCGGGGTGTGCGTGGACCGCCATCAGGGTAAGAGTGTCTGCCATGCTTCAAGCCTGCCCGACGCCGGACGGTCCTCGCGCCACCGGGCCATGCGGGAGCGCCGCGCCGGTGACCCATTTCACCCTGCCGGGGACCGCCCGCCGGAACTGCGGAGTGATCTGATGACAGCGACGGCCAATTCATAGAATCCATAACGCAGCGGTCGTCAGTCAATCAGGGAGCCGCAGGTGAGCGGTGGTTCCGCGGACAGGATCCGCGAGCTGAGCAGGCTGCCGATCTGGGTGGCCCCGATGGCGGGCGGCCCGTCCACGACCGCCCTGGTCGCGGCCGCCGCGCAGGCCGGCGCGTTCGGGTTCCTGGCCGGCGGTTACAAGACGGCCGCCGCGATCAGGACCGAGATGGACGCGCTGCGCGCCGCCGGAACGCGCAACTTCGGGGTCAATGTCTTCGTGCCCGGCTCGCCGGCCAGCGACGGCGGCGCCGTGTCGGCCTACGTCCGCTCGCTGCGCGCGGATGCCGCGCGGTTCGGGGCCGAGGTCGGGGAGCCGGCCTGGGACGACGACGGCTGGGCGGACAAGGTGGCGCTGCTGCTGGCCGACCCGCCGCCGGTCGTCAGCTTCACCTTCGGCTGCCCGCCGCCCGAGACGATCGCCGAACTCCAGGGCCGGGGCGCCCTGGTGGCCATCACGGTGACCAGCTCACACGAGGCCCACGAGGCGGCGCGGGCGGGCGCCGGCAGCCTGGTCGTTCAGGGCCGCGAGGCGGGCGCACACTCCGGGACCTTCGCCGACGACGGCGTGCCGCACACCAGGCCGGGTCTTCTTGATCTCCTGGCCGAGGTGGCCGGGGTTACCGGCCTCCCGCTCATCGCCGCGGGCGGCATCGCGGATGCGGCGGGCGTCGCGGCGGCGCTCGGCTCGGGCGCGACGGCCGCCTCGCTCGGCACCGCGTTCCTGCGCTGCTCCGAGAGCGGCGCGCATCCGCTGCAAAAGGCGGCGCTGGCCGACCCGCGGTTCACCGCCACCATGCTTACCCGGGCCTTCAGCGGCCGCCCGGCCCGGGCGCTCATCAACCAGTTCCTGCTCGATCATCCAGATGCGCCCGCCGGATACCCGGAAATCAACAACGCCACCCGGCCGCTGCGGGCCGCGGCCGCCGCGGCGGGCGATCCCGACCGGATGAGCCTTTACGCGGGCCAGGGATTCCGGGCTGCCTCCGACCGCCCGGCCGCCGAGATCATCGACCAGCTCGCCGCGGGCACCCGGGCCGCGCAGGCACCACAGGACCCGAAGGCACCACAGGACCCGAAGGCACCACAGGTTACGCAGGCACCATGACCGGGCTTTCCGAGGCCGAGCAGTCCGCCGCCCGGAGCGTTCTGGCCGCGGAACGCGAGCGCACCGAGGCCAGGATCGCCGCGCTGCAGCGGGACTTCGACGCCATCGTCTCCTCGTCGGGGTCAGCGTCCGCCGACGACGAGCACGATCCGGAGGGCTCGTCGACGGCGTATGACCGGCAGCACGTGGCTGCCTTGCTCAGCCAGGCCCGCGATCACCTGGCCGGCATCTCCCGCGCCACAGAGCGGGTGGCCGACGGCAGCTACGGTACCTGCGAGCGGTGCGGACTCCCGATCGGCGCCGAGCGCCTGGCCGCGCGCCCGGCCGCGGCGACTTGCGTAGGCTGCGCCGCGGGCCGGGCCTAGCCGCGTGCCGGGGAGCTGAGGGCCGCGGTCGGCACCGGACGGTCTCCCTTCGCCGGGGACAAGGCGATCAAGAGCGGAGCGTTCGGCCGGGCTGAGCCCCGTCGTCAGCGGCTCGAGCCGCGCTCTGTGCAGGCCGTTGGCCACAGCCTCGCTAGTCGTGCCCGGGGCCCTCGCTGGTCGGCCGTCCCGGCGGTCCGGCAGGCCCAGGCTCCTGCGCTTCTGGCCTGTCCGGGGCGGGCATCGGGTGGCCGATGCGTCCGGGCCACCACAATGTGCCCAGCGTCCCCTGGGCCGCCCTGGTACCGCCCGCCCCGCCGCCGGACCCGCGCAGGACGTAGGCGAAGCCGACAGCGATGACCCCGCCCGCCACCGGGCCGACCAGGTAGGCCCACCACGAGGCCCAGTCGCCGAGCACCAGGGCCGGCCCGAGCGAGCGCGCCGGGTTCATCGAGGCGCCGCTGACCGGCCATCCCCACAAGCCCGCCAGCGCGATGTAGCTGCCGACTCCGAGCGCGGCGATCGAACCGACCTGCTGCGCGCCCGAGGCGGTCCCGAGGATGGTGCTGACCAGCCCCACGGTCAGGACCATCTCCCAGAACATCGCGGTCACCGTCGGGATGCCGGGGCCCGGCAGGGTCAGCCCGGCAGAGCCGTGCCTGCCGATCAGTGCCCACAACAGGAGCGTGGCGAGCACGGCGCCGACGAACTGGGCAGCTATGTAGGCGGGTACCCGCCGCCACGGAAAGTTGCCGCGCAGGGCGAAGGCGATGCTGACCGCGGGGTTGAGATGCGCGCCCGAAACCGCGCCCATGAACATGATGATCGCGAGCACCATGAGGCCGGGCGCGACCACGCGCGCGTCCGCCGGGACGACGTGCCCGCCGAACCTGGCGTTCACCATCCCCCCGCCCGCGGCGACCAGCACCAGGAGAAACGTCCCGAGCAGCTCGGAGAAGACGCGCCGCCACTCGTACTGGCTGTCCCAGAAGTCGAACCGGCGGGCAAAGGAGTTCGGCTCGCCCATGGAGCGCAGCGCGATCGCGGCACCCCGGGCGACCTGCTGCGCCTCGGTCGCGCTCGCGGCGGGCGGCCCGGCCTCGCTGCTGCTCAACGGCAAGCCTCCCGGATTCCGGGGACCCGACCCGGCTCGGGCCGGTTAACCCGCCCAGAAAGCGACGGATAGGCGATCTTACGTCTGCCATCTTGCCCAGTGAAGAACCTCGCAGTCAGCGCGGCGCCGGTCCGCCACGATAGTGAAGCGGAGCGCACCGTCAGCCCTCGACCGGGCAATGCGCTGGCGCCTACGAGGCAGCCTGGCCGTCAGGGCCGCGCCGACCGTGGCCCCTGCAGACTGGCGCTCGCGGCATCTCACATGACATACGGCGCTACGGCTTGCGCCCGACCCCGCAGAACTGATCCACCTCCCGGGGATCGCCCCCGATGTCGCTGACATCGGGGCGCCACCGCGGGGTCGAGACTATGCCGGGATCCAGCAGTACCAGCCCATCAAAGAAGCGAGCGATTTGCGCAGGGCTGCGGAGGATGACGGGGGGCTTGCCGAACTTGTTCCAGCGCCCCACCGCCTCGTCTGATACAGCGCCGTAAACGACATTGGTGCTATGCGAGAGCACCAGGTAACTCCCGGAGGGGACGGCCTCCATCAAGCGGTTCACGATCGACCGGGCCTGGTCGTAGTCAGTGATGTGATGCAAGATCGCGATCAGCGTGATCGCGATCGGCTCGGTGAAGTCCAGCGTCCGCGCGGCCTCCCGCAAGATTCTCTCGGGATCCCGCAGGTCGGCGTCGATATAGTCGGTGACACCCTCGGGACTGCTGGTCAGCAGCGCACGGGCGTGTGCCAGCACGAGAGGGTCATTGTCGACATAGACGATCCGCGATGCCGGCGCGATGGACTGGGCGACCTCGTGGGTGTTGTTGACCGTGGGCAGGCCGGTACCGATGTCCAGGTACTGGCGGATCCCGGCCGTACCCGCCAGGTACCGGACCGCACGAGTGAGAAAGGACCGGGCGGCGCGGGCCAGTTGGACAATGTCCGGATACATCTCAGCGACCTTGTCACCGACCTCACGGTCCACCGGATAGCAATCCTTGCCGCCCAGCCAGTAGTTCCAGACACGGGCCGAGTGCGACACGGTGGTGTCGATCAGCGGGGGAGATGACTCGTCGGTCACGGGGCCCTCTTCAGTGTGTTGTCATGTGGAGGATCTGCGTGAATCTCATCACATAACGTAAGCCAACCGGGGCGGGTACCCGGCGGCGGCCACGGCGACCATCTCGTCAGCGTCCTCGGCCAGCACGAAGCCGTCCGCCACGGCCCGCGACGTGGCCGCCCGGAACGCGGCGGCGTACTCGGCCTGGCCTCCCGGGTAACGCCGGGCGAGCTCGGCGTCGTCGAAGACGCGCGTGGTACCGAGAAGCACGGCGAGCCCGGCGGAGCCGTCCGGGGCGAGCCCGGACAGGGCGGCCGCAGGCGCATCGACCCAGCCGGTCCTGATGCCGCCGCGCGCGATGCCGGAGGCGTCGGTGAGCAGCCGCATCGGGTCGTCCGGGTCGGTCTCGAGCCGGGGCGCGCTCGGCGGCGCCGGGCCGCCGCGCGCCCAGCGGTCGAGGTAGCTGATCGCAGCCTGGGCCACGTAGTGGTGCTGCAGCCCGGAATTGACCGGCATCGCGCACTGGATCCCGAGCGGCTTGTCGGTCGGCGCCGAGAGCCGAGCCAGTTCGGCGGGCGGCAGGTCGCCCGAGTCGCTGAAGCTGGCGCCGAGGACATAGGTGTCGGCGTGCGCGGCGCCGGCGATCTCCCACCACCGGAACCTGTCGTCATCGGGCTGCCGGGCCGTGATCCCGGCCAGCACGCCGGTCACGTCGCTCTCGGTCTGAACGGTCAGGACTGGGGCGCGGCGGTCGGCGCGAATGCGCACGCCGTCCGGCCCCTCCGCGCGGATCCGGCCATCCCACCCGCCCAGCGGTGCCGCCATGCCCGCGCGGCTACCGATCAGGTACCCATCGCAGGCATCCTCCGGGGGCACGGTCGGCGCCACCGCGTTGACGTAGGTAACCAGGTGGATCGCTGACTGGGACTGACCGGCCGCGAGCAGGCACTCGGGCGTCAGCGGTCCGGGGACGCCGGTCCCGAGAACGCCGGCGCGACGGACCGCCCGGGCGGCCTGGGAGAAGATGTCGAACGAGAATGCGTCGCCCGGATGAAGCAGCCCGCCGTAACGGCCCGGATCGCTGGCCTTGAGCGCGGGTAGCAGCAAGGCCCGCGACGCCTGATCGGGCTCGGCGCCGGCGGAGTCGAAGATGCTGCCGCCCTCGACGCCGGCCCGCTGCGCCGATACGCCCACCCAGGCCCAGCCCGCCCTGACGACCTGCCGGTGGGTGAGCATCCAGTGCGCGGGCGCGTCGAATCCCGCGCTGACGTTGAGCCATTCCAGGACGACCGTGCCGGTGAAGGCACCGGGGTCGGACGGACGGCACACGACCAGCCGGGTGACAAACGGCGCCTGGCCCGAAGGCGTGACCTGCCAGCGCCCGTCCTCACCGGCGTGTCCCACGGGCTCGAAGCTGGTCGCGGTGCCCTCGAGGAAGAACTCCTCCAGCGTGTAGCCGACCCGGCCCAGATCGAAGCCCGCCATGATGATCCCCGGCACGCCCTCAACAGGCCCCTTCACCCGCCCGGATTCGTCCATTTGCCCCGAACCCTACCCGAACCGACAGCGACGAGTCCCGCACCGTCGAAGCTTTTCCATGATCGCGGACCGAAACCCACGTATTTCGTGGGTTTCGGTCCGGGATCACGAAATCCGTCAACGGGCAGCGCGTCATCAATCGTGGCTGCGCGGCACGCCAGGAGCCGGGTGCACGGGATCTCCCGGCCGGGCCAGGGCCCAGAGCCGGCCGTCAATGACGGCCACCGGGTCGGCACGGTCGGCGGGGTCGGCACGGTCGGCGGGGTCAGCGGGGTCAGCGGGGTCGGCACGGTCAGCGGGGTCAGCGCGGTCAGCGCGGTCAGCGCGGTCAGCGCGGTCAGCGCGGGCGGGTATCACCCGCGCCGAGATGAACTCGCCCTTCTGGGGAACGGGCAGGCCGAGGGCCGCCGCTATCTGCGGGTCGTTGTCCTGGTGCCCGAGAACCAGGATGCCTTCCGGCTGCAGGTGGGTGCGGGCGCCGCCGTTGCCCCGGGCCCGCTTCATGAAGTCGTCCTGCTGCGCGACGGTGGCCAGTTCGGCCCGGCGGATGATCCGGCGCTGCACCGAGCGGAAGAGCTCATTGGTCCTGGCCTGGCCCGTGGGCAGGCCGCGCCGGGATCGCGCGCTGAAGATACGCTGCCGGACCCGAGGGTCGCAATGCAGGAACAGGTTCTCGGCGAGCCGTCCGTGAGCTGGCCACAGTGGCCGGATCCGCTCCCGGCTGGCCGCGCTTAGCTGGCGTTTGGCGTCGCGATTCGGCCGGCCGCGCAGAGCGCCCTCGCGCACCCGGATCAGTCCGGCCGTCCACGAGCTGCTCTCGTCGCTCGCCGTGATGACGAGGCAGAGATGATCTATGGATTCCGGCGGCAGTTCCCAGCCGCCATAGGACATCGAGTACTTGCAGTCGACCTCGATCCCGGCGATCCGGTAGTCGGTGGCGTCACCGTCGCCGAAC
>WNFI01102992.1_pt1 | contig 10315 bp, 9 predicted proteins | sample 5400471 | NCBI WGS metagenome assembly WNFI01 (sample SAMN13153348, study PRJNA577476) | soil metagenome | isolation source: 100 cm saprolite on Douglas fir-dominated hillslope | place: USA:California | collected 2013-09-17 | reverse complement strand
GCCGCATACACCAAGCCTTGCCACGAAAAGCGCGTGGCGGAGCACCTGGAAATCCGCAAGATCGAATTGTTTCTCCCCCTCGACCGCAGCGCTCGGCGTTGGAACAATGGCTGCGTTCCTCCCGAAAGGCCGCTCTTCCCCGGATACGTGTTCGTGCACATCCCGCCGGACGAGCGGGTACGCGTTCTGGAATTGTCAGGCGTCGTCTCTATCGTGGGTACAACGCGCGAGCCCACGCCGCTGCCGGATGAGGACATCGAGCGACTTCGTTCCGGCCTGCATTTAGTGCATGCGGAGCCGCATCCTACCCTGACGATGGGCGAAACCGTAAGGATCCGCCGCGGTCCCTTGCAAGGAATGACAGGGGTGGTCACTCGCCAGAAGAATAGTTTTCGTGTGGTTCTGACGGTCGACTTAATCATGAAGAGCGTGGCCGTGGAAGTTTGCGCGGATAGTGTGGAACCCATCGGCAAGCCTAAACCGAGCTACTGCGCAATGGCGGCTTACGCGTGCTGAGGAAGGCGTCTTGGAAATAGAGGAAATGGCAGTAACCGAAACTACAGGTACAAAGAGCCCCCGACCGGACAAACACGCGCTGTCCATCGAAATCCCAGTGTCTGTCCCCCAGCAGGCACCGGAGGCAAGCGCGGAAATATCGCTTCTGGATTTGCTGATTGTTCTGGCGCGCCGCCGCTGGGACCTGCTGGCTGGCACGGCCGGTGCGGCATTGCTCGCGGCAATCATTGCCTTTTTGTTACCGAACCGCTTTACCGCAACGACAGTCATTCTTCCTCCTCAGCAAAGCGCTTCGTCTGGGGCCGCGCTGCTGACGCAACTCGGTAACGCAAACCCGCTGGCTTCGCTGGCCAGCAGCGGCCTTGGCTTGAAGAACCCCAATGATCTGCAGGTCGCCATGCTGCAGAGCCGCACGGTGGAAGACGCCATGATCGACCGCTTCAATCTGATGGCCCTATACCGCGAGAAGCGCAGGTCTGATGCGCGCAAAGCTTTCGAAAAGTTCACCGACATCGAGAACGGAAGCTCTCGGCAACGATTGCCGTCACGGAGGCTTCCCAAAGGCGCTTGTTCTTCGAACAGCAGCTTGTGCAAGCCAAGGAGAATCTGGCAGACGCCGAAGAAGCTTTGAAGCGGACCCAGCAGAAGACCGGCTTGATCCAACTCGATGGTCAAGCCCGCGCCGTCATCGAATCCGTCGCGCAACTCCGCGGCCAAGTTGCCGCGAAAGAGGTCCAGATCCGCGCCATGCACCAGTTCGCCGCGGAACAGAATCCGGATCTTCAGTTGGCCGAGCAGGAGCTAGCTGGCTTGCAGAGCGAGGTGGCGCGCATGGGGGCCGGGTCGGGCAGTTCCTCGGGCGACTTCCTGATGCCCAAGGGCAGTGTGCCCCAGGCGGGCCTCGATTATGTGCGCAAACTCCGAGATATGAAGTACAACGAAACAATCTTCGAGCTTCTGGTCGCAGGGTTCGTGCTGGCAATTTTCTGGGTCCTGTTCTCCGAAGCCCTTCGCATTGCGCGCAAAGATCCCAGGCAGCGTGAGCAGTTGAACGCTCTGGCCAGATCGTTTGGACGCGCCTGATGGCGACCGGTGTGAAAAACGCCTCACTGGTTCCGCCGGCGCCTGGCGCGGAAGCGGCCCCACGCCGGCATGCATTAGCCTTGCGTTTGAAGCATCTCTTTGGCGTGGATCGCGCGATTGCCTTCACGGTTCTGGCGCGCGGCCTTCAGATTCTGGGCAGCACCGGAACCGTCCTATTAATCCTTCGGTTTCTTTCGCCGGTCGAGCAGGGCTACTACTACACACTGCTCAGCCTGGTGTCGCTGCAAGTCGTCTTCGAGCTGGGTTTCTCCTTTGTAATCCTGCAGATGGCGGCGCACGAATGCGCTCACCTGACGCTTCATGCCGACGGACGCATCGAAGGCGACGCAACCGCGCACGCCCGGCTGGCTTCCATCCTTCAGAAAACGGTGCGCTGGTATCTAGTGGCTTCAGTCATCCTGTGCGCCGCGCTGCTTCCCGTCGGCGCGTATTTCTTCTCCCGGCACGCCCAGGCAACAACTCCGGTGGCCTGGCACGGTCCCTGGGTCGTAGCGGTGTTGGCCACCGCCGTCTTGTTTTTGCTGAATCCCTTCTTTTCCTTTGTCGAAGGTTGCGGTCTGGTCTGGCAAGTAGGCCGCATGCGCTTCGGCCAAGCCCTCCTGGGAGCGGCCATGTCCTGGGCAGCCCTCCTCGCGCACCACGGCCTGTATTCGCCAAGTATGGTGATCATTGGCTACGCCGGCGTAAGCCTAGCGTTCGTCTACAGCCAGCGCCACCTATGCCTCGGGCTGTTGCGCTATCCGGTCGGAGAGCGGGCCGTCTCCTGGCGCAGCGAGGTCTGGCCCTTTCAATGGAAGATCGCTGTCAGTTGGATTTGCGCGTATTTTACGATCCAGATTTTCACTCCGGTGCTATTCGCTTACCGTGGACCCGCGGAGGCCGGCCAGTTCGGATTGTCCCTGAGCATCACGACCTATCTCTCCACTCTGATGCTTGCCTGGATGTCCACCAAGGCCACCCCGTTTGGTCAATTGGTCGCCCGGGCGGACTTTCAACAGCTTGGAAGATTGTTTTCCCGCACTCTAAGGAAAGCGCTCATTTTACTGGTCTTACTGGCCGCCATGTGCGAGGGGGCTACGGTTGCGGTGCAATACTGGTCTCCGGGGCTGTCCGCCCGGATGGTATCCCCAAAAATCTTTGTGCTACTGCTTCTCACGGCTGTGAGCGGCTTCGTTGTGCAAAGCATGGCCATTTACCTGCGCTCCTTCAAACGCGAGCCATTTCTGGTGCAGTCCGTCGTGATCGCGGCCCTTTCCGTCTTGCTCTCGCTCTTGACCGTAAAGGCTTTTGGCACAACCGGCATCGCGCTCAGCTATTTTCTTTGCACGGGAATCGTAGGACTGATCCTTGCCGTTACAATTTTTCGTTCCTGGCACGAAGTCATAGGGGCACGTTCATAGGGGAGATTAGGTGTTCTTATCAGCGTTTCGCAAACCCGTGGATACCCTTGCGCCGGCGGTCGGGCATCTTTATCGTCGCCTGCGCGATATTGGTGTCGCGCAGAGATCCAGAGAAACGATTTACGGCTTTAAATTAGCCGGTGATCCCAGAATGGCCACCAGTGATTTCGAGCCCGATGAGGTGAAGGCGTTTCTGGAATTGCTCGAAAGCCATGACACCGTTTTGGATATCGGCGCGAACATCGGCTTTTATTCGTGCTTGGCCGCCAGCCGCGGAAAGCATGTCGTCTCTTTCGAGCCATCACCGAGAAACCTGCGATTCCTCTACCGCAATCTCGCGGAAAATCGCTTCCAGGGCACAGAGGTTTTTCCGGTTGGCGTTGCCAAACAGTGCGGGCTGAGTCGCATCTATGGATTCGGCGGTATCTCATCGTTTGTCGCTGGTTGGGCGCAAGCGGACACGTCGAAATATTCCGTGGTGCCTGTCACGACTCTGGACGCCGCCCTGACGGACAGATTTCAGGGCAAGAGGCTTCTCATCAAAATGGATGTGGAGGGTTTTGAGCTGGACGCCTTGGCTGGTGCGGTAGAGACATTGAGGCTGAACCCCAGACCGACATGGATTTTGGAGATTCTGCTGCGCGATGGTGTGATTCCGGAAGAAATCAACTCCCGATTTCGCGACACGTTTGAAATGTTCTGGAGTTGTGGATATCAATGCAGGAAGCTCGATAAGGCGCGCGGCCTGGTTCAGGACGCCGATGTGGAGCACTGGGTTAGCTGCGCTACTGCCGACTGCAAGAACTTTCTGTTTTCTCCGGCATAGAGCCCAAATGCTACGGGGCACCTCTCGAAACCAAGAAATACAAATGGCAACTCCGGAAAAAGTTCTGATAACAGGTGGACGCGAGGTCGGCGGACTAACAGCTTTTGCGGCTGGATTATCCGAGGGATTCACGGCCCTCGGCATTCTCAGCGAAGTTGTTTCCCCGGGACAAATTTTCAAACGATGGCGCGACCTGCGCGATCCGAGTGTCCTTAAAATCCTAAGCACAACCGCGGTCTTCGCCGCGCCTTTTGCCCGCCGCGCTATCTGCGTGGCGCACGGCTTCCCCCGCGCTGACGCGCAGGGCTGGCGCCGGATGCTGGCAATACTCGGTTCCTTCAAGCTGGCAAATTCCTGCTCCCACGCCCCGCTCGTCGCAGTGTCGGATTACGTCGCGGCGCACCTGAGGGGATTGTTCAATCTGAAGGTCGCCGCGACAATTCGCAATCCGGTGCAATTGTCTTTCCTTGAGCCGGGCGCGGAAATGTCCGAACGCCACTACCTTACGTACGTGGGGCGCCTGATTCCCGCGAAGAACCTTCATCGTTTGCTGCCGGCCATGTGCGATTTGCAAAGGGAAAATCCGGACCTGCGCATCTGCGTCATCGGAGACGGCCCGCAGCGCGCCGAACTGGAATCGTCCTTCCCGAGGGATCCGCCGATTGAGTTCACCGGTGATCTGGATCCGCTCGAAGTGCGACGCTACCTCCAGCGAACAAAGGTCTTCGTTTCCGGAAATGAAATGGAGCCTTTTGGAATTACTTACCTAGAAGCGTTAAGTCAGGGTTGTGCGATAGGGATGCCCGCCTGCGGGGGCGGTGTAGAAATAGCACCAGAGTTTGTCGGGACCAGGGTCCAATTGCTTCCGCTGTCCTTTGACCGCCAGGGTCTCTTAAGCGCTCTCCGCCGAGCGCTGAATTCGACTGGCACTCCGGTTTCACTAGCAGGGTACGAGCCCAAAGCCGTGGCTGAGGCCTACCTTGAAACTGACAAGAGTCTTCCCGTCGCCAACATTGAGCATCGAGAACGAACACCATGCGCCTCAAATCGTTACGTTTAAACTTGGCTAGGTTTCTGGTAGTCGTGAGCTTTGTGTGGCCATTCATCAATGCCAACTACTTCTTTCCAGAATCAACGGTCGAAATTAACTTTCTACTCGTGTTCCTGGCTATTGGCCTGGCACCAGAGCTCTTGTTTGAAGATTTATCCTCCCTGCTTCTTATAATTGTTGCTGTGGCACTCGCCGCCGTTTGGGGTCCGACCGGTTCCGCGCTCCGACTCGTCGTTGGCGTTTTGCCTTGCATTTTCTTGCCCTCCTTGTATCGCCGTTTTCGAAGCTGCGGGAAGGAACTGATTCCTCGTTCGCTTGCTTACGTAGCACTGTTGGCTTTTGTTGGTTTTTGCATCCTCCAACACATTAATTTCAACGTGTTTCCGATCATTCCCGATTGGCTCACGAGGGTGTTGGCGACCATCGTCCCTCGCTACATGGATGCACCGTATGATGAGTTCGGGATGCGTGGGGTCCAAGGTTGGGCGTCTGAGCCATCGAGCGCAGCCATGACCTGCTTTGCATTTTCGGTCGTTGCAATACACCAAGAACCCAAAAAGCGTTGGCTTATTCTGTTCGCTTTCGCTGTTCTCGCAGCCCTTAATAAGTCCGTGTACGGGATGTTGTTCTTGGTCTTTTTGGCAGTCGTTTCAGTCTGGGGTATGAGAAGGAAGTTGCACGCTCTTTTGGTCGTCATTCCCATTGGGGCCGTGTTCTCGTATTTCGTAGTGCAGTCGAGCCGAGTGACTGAACTCCGCGAGAACCTCCTTATTTTCGGTTTGAGTCAAGATTCGAATCGAGAGTTATTAAGGTTTGCTCAAATCGTTTACCCGCTCGCAGCGTTTCCACGAATGTATAGGCCGGTTAGTGTTTTAGGATTGGATATGCAGCCCCTGGGGTTGCTGCCTTTACTGATCGGGTATGGCAGCATAGTCGGCTGCATTCTCTACTACCGGCTCACCTTCCGCAATTTTCACTTTATCGATGTAGGATCGATGCCACTCGCCCTCGCCGCCGTCTTCGCGCTCACATTCATGTCATCTGCAAACTTCCTCCCCGTAATTGTTGCATTTGCTTATGCAACGGCACCAAAGCAGGTGGCTATATCGACTGCGGAAGACTCTGCCCGAATTAGTTGGCTCGGGCAGTTAAAGAGACTACTTGCCGAGTCCGCAAGAGTAGTTCGTCGAGAGGCGGCACAGGGGGAACAGGAGATCTGCGCGGGTATCCGGCTGCGAGCACATTCTCGTGACGATGGCTTGGCGCCAGGGTCAGCAGTTGTAGGTGGTGACAAGAACATGAACACGTCACGCGTGAACCTGGATCGCCTTGTGTCGGTCATTATGCCTGCCAAGGACACCGCCAACTACATAGCAGCCGCAATTGAGTCCGTCATTGCGCAGGACTACCCCTATTGGGAGCTGCTGGTCGTCGACGATCAGTCGCGCGACGGCACCACCGAAATTATAAAAGGATACGCGGCGGGAGATACCCGAATAACGTACTTGTCCCTGGGCCCAGGAGGCCCAACGGGGGCATCGGCGGCGAGAAACCATGCGACTCGAATGTCTCGCGGGCGCTACATCGCTTTCCTGGACAGCGACGATGTTTGGTATCCAAACAAACTGTCCATTCAGTTGGGTGCGCTTGAGGCGCAAAAAGCCGCTCTCTGCTATTCGGCGTACAGAAAGATGTCTGAGGAGGGGACTGTCGGCGAGAGAGCTGTTCAGGTTCCTGCGAGGACTTGCTATAAGGACTTGTTGAAGTCGAACGTGATTGGTTGTTTGACGGCAATTTACGACACGACAGCCGCTGGAAAAGTTTTTCTGCCTGAAGTGAGCGCCGAATCCCTCCATTACTTCGAGGACTATGCGATGTGGCTTCGGATTGCGCGCGAACTGACCGATCAAAGGAAAGTGTTTGTCGGTGTACAAGAGCCGCTCGCGATATACCGCCTCCGTAGAGGGAGCATTTCCTATCGCAAATGGAAGGCCGCGCGATACACCTGGAGAGTGTACCGCCGCATCGAACGCCTTCCGCTGCACGCGTCGATTTACTACTTTTGTCATTACGCCGTTCAGGGACTTAAGAAGTACGCGATCTGACTAGAAGCCATCTCATAAATGCTCGCACAATCGCGGAAACGACAGCATTTACGAAGTGAAACTGTCGAAACTCAGCCAAATCATCACTTTCCGCCGGTTGCCCCTGCACAGGTTTTGTGGTTTTTCTGCAACAGAGCCATTTATGAGATAAGTTCTAGTAACGCGTTCAACGATGCGTACTGTTTTTGGCCCGCGGTTGTACGCCTGAGATGACTTCGTGGCGCCACAAAACGAAACACCGTAAATAGATGTCGCTAGTCGCGATGTAATTCTTCAAATTTTTTAATTTGGTGCTGTGCCCTAGCGGAGGGCATAAGCATTTGTGTATCACCCCAGCCCTCTTCACGTTGCTCCGCGCAAAGCATGAGTTGTGTCCCTTGGCTGGGGAACCTAACCACTGAAAGAAAGGTCCACCACCGTGCTCAAGGTCATGCCCGACGCCGAAACAGCTCAGCACACACGTCCGCAGCACAGCCGCAATCAGCACCATTTTCCGGGGCAATTCGCGCAGTCGCCGCGAAATCGCATTCGCATCCACCCCCGCCCCGCACCTGCCACGTCCGGGGGATGGAGCCTGTCGATCGAGAGGCGCTGCTTCGACTTCACCGTGTCGCTGCTGGTGCTGATCGCCGCGCTCATCCCGGGATTGCTGGTGTACCTATTGATCCGAGCCACCTCCAAGGGACCGGTCTTGTTTCGACAGAAGCGCGTTGGCTATGGCGGCGGCCTCTTTACGCTGTACAAGTTCCGCACCATGGAAGTCACAGAATCTGGCAGCGGGCCGGGCTTGACCCAGGACGGCGACCCGCGGATCAAAGGCATTGGCAGAATCCTGCGCAAACTGAAACTCGACGAGCTCCCGCAATTTTATAACGTGCTGCGTGGCGACATGAGTTTGGTGGGCCCCCGTCCCAAGCTGCCCAAGTACGCCGCCGCAGCCGATAGTTTGTGCCGTCCCGGTATCACCGGTTTCGCCACGCTTGTGTTCCGCTCCGAAGAGGAGCTACTACAGCATCTGCCCGCGACCGATCTGGATGGCTTTTATGAGGCGCGAATCAAACCGCTGAAGTCGCGACTGGACATCCGCTACATGAAGAAAGCTTCCCTCTTCTCGGATGTTCGCATTTTGTTTCTTACCGTTTTTCCTGGTTCGGTTCCTTCGATCGTCAGGAAAACGCCGCCGAAACACAGTCTTGCCGACAGGCGAGAGACTCCTCGGTCGCCGGCGCTGGAAATTGAATTCGAATGAGAAAACAGAATTGGAAACTGGTGTTGGCCGCCATTCTAGCGTTAGGTACATCCCTGCGCGCACAAGAAACATCACCTCTTCGCACACAGGAAGCTTCATCCTCGGCCGCGGCCGATAGCGTCACGACGGAAAGAAGATCGCAGCTCGGGAAGGGAACTGGGTCGCCTTACGTGGAGCTCGACAGTTGGATTTATCCGGTGCTAGATCGACTCGCAGCGCTTGGCTACATCCATTCGCAATTCAGTGACATGCGTCCCTGGACCAGAATCGAATGCGCGCGCATGGTGCAGGAAGCCGGAACGAAATTGGAGATCGAACACGGCGGTTCGTCAGAGGCACAGCGGTTCTACACCACATTACGGAACGAATTCCAACCGGAGCTCAGCGAATCGGATAGCGCCGAAGGAAAAAGGACCGTTCGTCTGGAATCTCTCTATGCACATGTGACAGGTATCAGCGGCCAACCGCTGAACGACAGCTACCATTTCGGGCAAACTATCATTAACAACTACGGCCGCCCATACCAGGAAGGATTTAACAGCTATAACGGTTTTTCAGGTTACGCCGTAGCGGGCCGCTTCGTAATTTATACTCGTGGAGAATTTCAGCACGCGCCCTCTGCTCCCGCCTACCCGCTTTCCGCTCGCCAAGCAATCGCCACGGCCGATTCCAATCCGCTGCAACCAGCGGCCCCATTCTCCGGCACGGACCAGTTTCGCTTGCTGGATGCCTATGCAGCCGCTAACCTCGCGGGCTGGGATTTCTCCTTCGGCAAGCAGAGCTTGTGGTGGGCGCCAAACTACGGCGGCGCACTGCTTTTCAGCAACAACGCTGAACCAATTTACATGGCCCGCGTGAGCCGCATCGCGCCCTTTCAACTTCCGTGGATTTTCCGCTTGCTCGGTCCCATGAAATGGGATTTGTTCTTCGGAAAGCTTTCAGGCAATCAATATCCCCCGCGACCGCTGGTCCATGGCGAGAAGATCAGTTTCCAGCCAACCCGCAACCTCGAAGTTAGCTTTTCGCGCACCGGCGAATTTGGCGGGGTGGGCCGCCCGGTGACGCTGGGTGCAATCGTTCATAGTTATTTCAGTTTTCAGTCTTCGGTCGGCTACTCGGCTTCGCAGAATCCCGGCGAGCGCAACGGGGGATTCGATTTTTCTTACCGCCTTCCAGGCTTTCGAAACTGGATAACCGTCTACGGCGATCTCATGTCACGTGACGATCCAAATCCTCTTGACGCCCCTCGCCGCGCATCCTGGAATCCCGGGCTATATCTGGCTTGGATACCCCATGTGCCGCGGCTTGATTTTCGAGTCGAAGCGGTAAACACCGATCCTCCATCCTCCCCGGATCGTAACGGGCAGTTTGACTACTGGGAGGCCTACTATCACGACCTGTACACCAACAAAAATAATCTAATCGGCGATTGGATCGGTCGACAGGGCACAGGCTTCCAAGCCTGGAGCACCTATTGGCTCACTCCTCAGAACACCATCCAGTTCGCCTATCGTCACGCAAAGGTTTCTGGAAGCTTTATTCCATCTGGCGAGACCTTGAACGATGGCTCTGTGAGCCTAAATTGGTGGCTGCACGACAGCGTTCAATTCAGCGCCTTCGTTCAATATGAGAAGTGGCTCGCACCCGTCTTGGCGGCGAGTCCGCAAACGAATTGGACATCATCAGTTGAAATTACCCTGTGGCCAAAATCGCTGAAACGATAGCAGGGCCCGCTGTTTCCATCCAATACCCCACATTTTTCGGAATAATTTTTGATAACCAAGTTGAGGTGATGCATTGACGGTGAGAATTAGCGTTGCTGGGCTGGTGCTAGCTTTAGTCATTCTTCACGCAGATGTTTCTTGGGCTCAAGATACGGGTAGCGCAAGCGCGCAGGATTGCCTAGCTCATCCGGAGGCGGCCGGCTGCCAGCGAGCCTCCAAATCCTCGCCTACAATCAAGAGCGATACGTCCGCGGGAAGCCAACAGCCCCCGACCCTATCGCCTGTGCCCTCGCTCGCTTCCGGGCCGGAAGCGGCCAGTGAGTCGGCCAGACCCGCCCAG
>WNFI01083974.1_pt1 | contig 10316 bp, 9 predicted proteins | sample 5400471 | NCBI WGS metagenome assembly WNFI01 (sample SAMN13153348, study PRJNA577476) | soil metagenome | isolation source: 100 cm saprolite on Douglas fir-dominated hillslope | place: USA:California | collected 2013-09-17 | reverse complement strand
GCGGAGGAGCCCTTCGTCGATCTGAATTGTGCCGGCCTCACCCGCGAATTCCTGGAGTCGGAGCTGTTTGGCCACGAACGCGGCGCTTTTACCGGCGCCGTCAGCGCCAAACCCGGCCTGCTCGAAGTCAGTCATCGCGGCACACTTTTTCTGGATGAGATCGGAGACATCGATCCGAACGTCCAGCCCAAGCTGCTCAAGGTCGTGGAAGAAAAAAGATTTCGGCGCATGGGCGACGTTCGCGATCGCTTCATCGACGTACGCTTGATCGCTGCAACGCACCAAGACCTTCGGCACTTGATCGAGACGAAAGTGTTTCGCAGCGACCTGTACTTTCGCATCAGTACCGTTCCCCTGGCGATCCCGCCGCTGCGCGAACGCCAGGATGACATTCCTGCGATCGCTCAATCGCTGCTGAATCGCATCTGCTCCGACATGGCGCGGCCCCGCGCCGAGCTTTCCACCAAAGCTCTCGATCGTCTGCGATCCTACTATTGGCCGGGAAATATTCGCGAGTTGCGCAATGTTCTGGAACGCGCTCTCTTGTTTTCCGACCGTGCGGCTCTCGAGCCCGGCGACCTTTCCTTCGAACCCGGCCCCGAACATCATTCAAACCCGTACAAGGCCGACTGGACTCTCGAAGAACTGGAACGCTTCCACATCACCGCCGCTTTCTCCCGCGAAAATCAGAACGTCGAAAAGACCGCGAGACGCCTGGGAATCGCCAAGAGCACGCTTTACCAGAAACTCAAAACTCTGCACCTGATCTGACCCGCGAGTTCGAATTCCGTGAGTGATTTCTGGAAATCGAACTCCGGACAGACTTTTCCTCCGCCTAGCGTAGCCCGCTAAGAGATTCGTCCTCAGTGTCTTACCGTCGTCGCTCATCCCCACTCGAATTGGCCTTGCGATTGCCATATCACCTCCGGATAAAGAAATCGATTCCACAGCCTCCCCCAACACTTGCACCGTTAGAGGTCAACGAAATGCCGAAAAAAGTCTTACTAGTGGACGATTCAACCACCACGCTGATGATGGAAGAAATGATTCTGAAGCAGCGCACTGCCTACGAGTGCGTGACCGCCAAGGACGGCCTCGACGCTATCTCGCGCGCTGTTGTCGAAGCGCCCGATCTCGTACTAATGGATGTCGTCATGCCCCGGATGAACGGCTTCGAAGCCTGCAAGCGCATGCGCCTGGAGAGCAGTCTGCGGGAGACTCCGATCATCCTGGTGACCACCAGGGGCGAAGAAGAGTATGTAGAAGCCGGCTTCCAGAGCGGCTGCAATGACTACATCACCAAACCGATCGACAGCTTTGAACTGGTCACACTCCTCCAGAGCTATCTCGGGGAATAAACGAATCCGAAGGAAAGGATGTTTCGAGAAAGCATGAGCAATATCTCCGACTCGCCCGCGGAGCTCGAAAGCAAAAGCTCAACCGAAGATATCGGCTCTCAGGCCAAGGTGTATGCCGCCCGCATGCGCCTGCAGAGTGCCAGCGATCAAGCCGATGCCCTGGATGCCATTCGCGAAATTGCCGCGAACTTGATCGGCACGGAAGAGGTCGCCGTGTTCAAGGTCGACAAGAAGCGATCGGAACTCTGGCTTTACTGGTCATTCGGCGTCGATCCCAATAAGCACTCGGTTCTCGAAGTAAGCTACGAGCCGAAGCTCAAACAGGTACTCAGCGGCAAGCCCGTGTACCGGCTCAAGCTGTCCAACGAGAACCTGCTGTCCACCGACGATCCCGTGAGCGCGCTGGTTCCGATTCTTGTCGATGGCAGTGCCTGCGCGGTGATTGTGTTGTTTCGCTTGTTTCCCCATAAGCCAGGGATCGAGCCGGTGGACCGGGAAATCTGTGAAGTGCTGTCGCACTGTGCCGGACGAGCCATTGAACCGTACCACTCACGCTAAGACGAAAGACGGAACTTGGACATGAACTTCAAACCTAAAACACAGAGCTTCAACCCGGCCGTGCTGCCCATGGAATATTTGCCGCACGTTCTGGACGCCTCCGACGACAAGCACGCGCGCCACTACCTCATTCCAGGCAAGATCTTTGCTGCGGCGCAGCCGTTTGCCATCAGCACCATCGTCGGCTCCGGAGTCGCGCTCTGTTTGTGGGATTGCGAGCACAGGATCGGCGGAGCCAATCATTTCATACTGCCCGAAGGTCCCGAAGACAGCGTCAACGCCACGCGCTACGCCAACGTCGCGAACGAGGCGCTTCTGAAGCGCATGCTTGATCTTGGCGCTCAGCGCAATTCGTTGGAGGCAAAAATCTTCGGAGGTTCGCTGCCTGCCGTGACGTTTAGTAGTGGTGGAGATTGTGTTGGCGAACGCAATGTCCAGGCCGTCACTCACTTTCTGAAGATGAACAGTATTCGCCTGGTGCAGAGCGAAGTCGGCGGTACAAGAGGACGCAAGCTGGTTTTTCAAACGGATGACGGCCGCGCCTGGTCGGATCAGCTCTGATGGCCCTGAGGCAGCCAAAAGCGCGGCGCGCGGATCTTGCGGAACCTTCCAGAGTGCTCGCTCTTGGGGAGCGCCAGAGTGCTTATTTGCTGCCTGGACAACTCCATGTGAGCGCTGGCCCGTGCCAGATTCGCACCATCCTCGGCTCTTGTGTGGCGATCTGCCTTTGGGACAGTCACCAGCATATCGGAGGGATGAATCACTTCCTCCTTCCGGCGTCGAGCGAAGGCCATCCCGCAACCACGCGCTTCGCGGATGTGGCCACCAAGGCATTGCTCAACAAGTTGTGGGCACTCGGGTGCCGCCTTCCACATCTTCAGGCCAAGGTTTTCGGCGGCTCTTCCATGTTCCAGAAGCAGGATCGACCTGGAATGAGCCTAGGCGCGCAGAATGTGGTCGCCGCGCTCGAGTTGATGACAAGGGCGGGAATTCCGGTGTTGGTCCAGGAAACCGGCGGAACGCGTGGCAGAAAAATCATGCTCAACGCCGATGATGGCGTCGTCTGGTGCCAGCGCATTTAAGCGCTCTTTACGAAGAGCCATAAGCAAAAAGAAAGCAAAGAATGGACTTTGATCGCGAAAAAGTCGTGGCCGCGTTTCTAGCCGAGTCCGAAGAGGGCCTGGAGCGCACCGAACAGCACCTGATTGCCGCCGAGACCGATCCTGGCAATCTCGAATTGCTCGATGAGATGTTCCGCGTCGCCCACACCATCAAGGGCAACGCCTCCGCCCCGGCAGCCGCCGATGGGAACGATCGACTCAGCCCGTCGCATCAGGAATTGAAGAACGTCATCGCTGGGTACGCGTCGGACATGAAAACAGCGAAGCACGGCGCGGCCCTTGCTTCTGACCCGATTTCCACGGAGTCCTCCCCCAACGCGATTCCGGGCCCCGCACCGCTGGGTGCCCGGAATCGCACGCTTCGCGTCGACACCGACAAGCTCGATCACATGCTGAACCTGACCGGAGAGATCGCCATCGCCCAAGGCCGTCTCCGGCGCATGATCGAGGATCTGAGAACCGATGCCGGGCGCAGGGTTCTCGAAGTTCATCGCGAGATCGAGAGCTTGCAGAAGAACTTGCAGGAGCAGGTGATGGACGTACGTCTGGTCCCCGTAGGCCCACTATTCCAGCAATTCGCCCGCTCCGTCCGAGATATTTCCCAGAGCCACAACAAACTCGCGCGACTCGAGATCGTCGGCGCTGACGTTGAGGTCGATACTCGTGTCCTCGAACACCTAAGAGATCCGCTGCTCCACATGATCCGGAATGCTGTCGATCATGGCATCGAACCGCCACAGGTTCGTCACTCTCTCGGGAAACCTCCCTGCGGCTCGCTGACTCTCACTGCGTTCCATAAGGCGGGAAATATCCTTATCCAGCTTTCCGACGATGGCGCCGGTTTCAACCGCCAACGCATTCTGGCCAAAGCTCGCGCCCTCGATCTATTGCCCGATGGTGAAACAATTACCGACCAGGAACTCTTCAATCTAGTCTTCAAGGCGGGCTTTACAACCGCAGATACAGTGACGGATCTGTCAGGGCGCGGCGTCGGCATGGATGTGGTGCGACGCAATATCGAACTCCTGCGCGGCAATATCGAGATTCAGAGCACCGAGAGCCAGGGCACGATCATCACCATTCGCCTGCCTCTTACTCTGGCCATCATCGACGGCTTCTCCGTGATCGCCAACAACGAGACTTACGTCATTCCACTCGAGATGATCAGCGAGTGCCTGGAGCTTCCGGCAGACCAGATTTCCAGCGAAGCTGTCGGCGTCCTAAGTCTGCGTGGGGAACCCTTGCCTTATGTCCGGCTGCGCGAAGTATTCGGCAAGCCAGACCGACGCCCTGAGCGCGAGAACGTGGTCGTCGTTCATCGCGACGGCGGGTATGCCGGAATCGCCGTCGAAACGTTGTTGGGAGAATGCCAGAACGGCCGCGTGGCTCTGATTCTCGATGTCAGCACACTGCTGCGCGAAGTGGTCGCCGAGCAGGCCAAGGCAGTGAACTAAGTTGCCAGGAAGATTCGAGAGCCGGAAACTCGGCGCTCAGGAAAATTGAAATTGAAAGGAACAACCGTATGTTGAACAAGTCTTCTATCGCAAAGCGTCTCGCCTTCGGATTCGGCGGCGTCCTGTTTCTACTCCTCGTGGTTGCCGTGACGGGCTATTGGGGCATGGAATCCGTGACCCATGAGACGGTTTCCATGCTCCGCGGGGATTCCAAGATCTCGCAATTGGCCGATGAAGCCAAGATCGCCACGCTGGAACTGCGTCGCTATGAGAAAGACACGCTGCTCAACATGGATAACAAGCCGGTCATGCAGAGCTACCAGGAAAAATGGAAAGCTCAACTTGCGGATCTGCGATCCATTGTCAGCGACCTGGATACGCGGGTGGCCTCCGACAGCAGCAAGCAACTCGTGACCGCGATGGAGCGCGAGATCGCGACCTACGAGCGCGGTGTCGACGCGGTGGTAGTCGGCATCAACGACGGCACCATCAAGACTCCGCAACAGGGCAACGCCAAGGTTACCGAAGTGAAGGACGAAATCCACCGCATGGAGGCGGCGGTCACCGATCTTTCCGAGAAGCATCGCAAGATCATGGCCGACAAGGAAGAGACCATCACCGCCTTCGCGCGCCAGACGGCTCTGGTCATGTTCCTCGTGGTCCTGGTGACATTCATCGCGGCCACATTTGTCACCGTGTTCGTATCCGGCGGAATCACGCGTCCCGTGCGGGCGATGGCCGACCACCTCGGCGAGATGGCCCAGGGCGGCGGCGATCTGACCAAGCGTATCGAAATTGTCTCCCACGATGAAGTCGGGCAAATGGCGAATTCCTTCAACGCCTTCGTTAAGAAGTTGGAGGAGATTATCAGCGAAGTTCGCGTCAGCAGCGACGGCGTGGCCAGCGCGGCCTCGCAGGTTGCCGCGTCGGCCGCGTCCCTTTCTCAGGGAACGAGCGAGCAGGCGGCTTCGATCGAAGAGACCACGTCGAGCCTCGAGCAGATGAGCGCATCGATCACGCAGAACGCCGAGAACAGCCGCCAGATGGAGCAAATGGCCGTTAAGGGGGCGCGCGACAGCGAGGAGTCCGGCGGTGCGGTGCGCGAAAGCGTGTCCGCGATGAAGCAGATCGCCGAGAAGATCTCCATCATCGAAGAAATTGCCTACCAGACCAATCTGTTGGCGCTCAACGCGGCCATCGAAGCAGCCCGCGCCGGTGAGCATGGCCGTGGCTTTGCCGTGGTTGCCACGGAAGTTCGCAAACTTGCCGAGCGCAGCCAGACGGCCGCGCAAGAGATCGGCGGCCTTGCCGCCAACAGCGTTGCTGTTGCCGAGCGTAGCGGAGAACTGCTGCGCGAGTTGGTTCCCGCCATCAAGAAGACCTCCGAGCTGGTGCAGGAAGTAAGCGCTTCCTCGAGAGAACAATCTTCCGGCGTCGTTCAGATCAACAAAGCCATGTCCTCCGTCGACACCGTCACGCAGCGGAACGCTTCCTCTGCCGAGGAACTCTCCAGCACTGCCGAAGAGTTAGCGGCGCAGTCCGAGGCACTACAGCAGCTCATGGCATTCTTCCGCGTGGCAGGAGAAAGAGTTACGTCAGCCGCCCGCCGGCCGTCGCCGGAGCACAAGCCGTTTCACGCGGCGCCGTCGATCCCGCCTAAGAAGGCTAACGGTTCCGCCCTGGAGCACAACTTCACCCGGTTCTAAGAGGGCAAAACTCCCATGCAGATCACACGCGAAGAAAACAGCCACGATACCGAAATGCGCGTTCAGCAGTACCTGACGTTCATGATCGGCAGCGAAGAATATGCGGTCAGTCTACTCAGGGTCAAGGAGATCATTGAGTACGACACCGTCACGCAGGTTCCGAAAACGCCGGAATGGATTCGTGGCGTCATCAATTTGCGAGGCAGTGTTGTTCCCGTAATCGATCTTGCCGTGAAGTTCCGGCAAGCTCCCAGTATCGCCGGAAAGCTGACATGCATCGTCATCACCGAAGTCCTGAGCGGTGACGAAGCGGCCGTGATGGGCATTATGGCGGATTCTGTCCGGCAGGTGATCGACCTTAGGCCGCAAGACATCGAAGGGCCGCCGACCTTCGGCACCCGCGTCAAAGTCGATTATCTGCTCGGCATGGCGCGTTCTGGCAAGAAGTTCTGCCTTCTTCTCGACACGGAGAAGGTGCTCTCCACGGACGAACTTCTTGAACTCCCGGACCTGGCGGAACGAACCACCGGAGAGTCACAACCCGAACTTGAACTTCTCTCCTCCTCCGATCCTGTCGAAACATCGACGACTCCTGCCTCCTCAGCAGAGACCCAACCGGAGTAAGCCATAGGAATGTCCAGGAGCCAGACAGATCCGCACCCTCACGCTGCCGCCGCGCAGCAACGTGAGATGAACGACTGTTCCACTCTGGCTCCCAGTGTGTTCAGCAAGTTTCAGCAGCTAATCTACCAAGAGGCCGGCATCTGGCTCGCGACTCACAAACACGCCCTGCTTACGGGCCGGCTTGCCCGCCGTTTGCGCCTTTTCGGCCTGAAAAATATGCAAGAGTACTACCAGTTGGTCACGCAACCCGACCAGCAGCACGAGCGCGCCGTGATGATCGATTGCATCACCACCAATGAGACTCATTTCTTCCGCGAGCCGCGGCACTTCGACTATCTCGAGTGCCACGTGTTCCCCAAGTGGCACCAGGAAGCTGCAGCCCGAGAGCGAGTCAAGCGGCTGCGCATCTGGAGTGCCGGGTGTTCCAGCGGCGAGGAGCCTTATTCCCTCGCCATGCTCCTGCTGAAGAATTTCCCCGAGAGCAAAGGCTGGGACCTTGAAGTGCTTGGCACAGACATCTCCACTCGCGTCCTCGAAAAGGCACGAGTCGCAGCTTACCCTATTGAAAAATCAAAGGACGTCCCCACCGAATACCTCCGCGCCTACATGCTCAAAGGCAAGGGAGAGCACAAAGGCGTGATGAAGGTCAGTCCTGAGTTGCACCGCGTGGTACGCTTCGCCCGCGTCAATCTGCACGCCGATTCCTATCCTATCCTCGGCTCCTTCGATCTCATCTTCTGCCGTAACGTCCTGATCTATTTTGATCAGGAATCCAAGATCAAAGTGATCGACGGAATCCTCCGTCATCTCTCCCCGTCCGGCCTGCTCTTCGTTGGCCACTCCGAACACTTGGGGGCGATGGCGCCCAGCTTGAAAACGGTTGCTCCAACGATCCATGCTTTGGCTAGCTCGATCAGCGCGCTGCCAGCCCAGACCCGGGCGCGTGCCACTTCCGTCCCGTGATCCCGAAACCCAATTGATCTCCTACTCGCAAAAACCGAAGAGGTCTGACGGTGCCATCCACGTTCTGGTGGTCGACGACTCGGCCGTTGTTCGCCAAGTCATGCAAGGCATCCTAAGCGCGGACCCGAAAATCAAAGTCAGTGTCGCCGCCGACCCCATCATTGCCCTCGCCAAGATAGAGAAAGAAACGCCGGATGTCGTCATTACCGACCTGGTGATGCCGCGCATGGACGGTCTAACCTTTCTGAAGAAGATCATGGCTGAGAATCCGTTGCCGGTCGTGGTCTGCTCTGAGGTCGCCCATCGCCGCACCGAGGACGCCATCTCTGCTCTGGAACTCGGAGCCGTCGAGGTCATCAAGAAACCAAAAATCGGCGTGCGCGATTTTCTTCACGAATCCGCTGTCATGCTGATTGACGTTGTTCGCAGTGCCGCCCAGGCTAAATTGGCGCCGGGTCCGTTTCTTCCAGCCACGCCGCGCCATACGGCCGACGTAATTCTGCCGCTCGGCCCTCTGCCGCGTCATCAGCCCGCAGCGGGACAAAAAATCATTGCCGTCGGGGCGTCCACAGGAGGTACCGAAGCGCTCCGAGAATTCCTCCAGGACATGCCTGTGGACTGTCCCGGAATCGTCATCGTCCAGCACATGCCGGAAGTCTTCACCCGCGCTTTCGCCGACCGCCTGAACCGCGATTGCAAGATCCAGGTCAAAGAAGCCGCGGACAGCGACCGCATCCTCAGCGGCCGTGCACTGATCGCACCGGGAAATCACCATCTTCTCGTGCACGGGAGCCCGTCCGGCTACATCGCTCAAGTCAAAGATGGACCGCTGGTCTCTCGTCACCGGCCGAGTGTCGACGTGCTTTTCCGCTCGGTCGCAAAATCCGCGGGACCGCATGCCGTCGGCGTGATCATGACTGGAATGGGGAACGATGGCGCCCAGGGACTGCTCGAAATGCGCAACTGTGGCGCCCTCACCATCGCCCAGGATGAAGCCAGTTGCGTCGTCTTCGGCATGCCCAAAGAAGCGATCGCGCGGGATGCTGTGGCAGCCGTCGTTCCGTTACGAGGAATTGCCGAAACAGCATTAAAAATGGCCGGGTGCTAGTCAAACGCTTGCAAGAGAAAGCGTGGACTGGAACAGAGGAGGACTCGGAAGTAACCGACGGCGAGCTGCGTAGCCTCGACAAGGCAGAGTTATGGACGCTCGAGCCTCCGGATTGTCAGCCGCACGGACGTGATTACAGATTAGGGCATATTTAGAGCATATATGGTAGGTTCCGATGAGTCGGCCAGTGTATACGGTTCCCTAGCAACTCCGTCATCGTTCATAAGGACACATCGGCTTCAGATCGATGCGATCGTTTAACCATATCGCGGAAACGCTGTTTGCACCCCAAGTATCGCTCGGTCGTTTTGAATTGAAAACGTCACCAACAGGAACTGAATTTGTTTCAGCGCGCCTCCTGGCTGGTGGCATAACCGTGCAGGTACGCCGCTGCCACCGGTGGTCCGCGATCTGAAAACGGAGAGAGTCGAGAACCACCTTCACTGCCTCTGGGGTCGTTGTCTTAATCCGTACCCTGCCACCTGTGGGTTGTGAAGATAGAGAGAAACGGTGTTTCTGAAAAATAGGTCCGATTTTTTTCGGTCGATCTAGGCGAACCTGAGGGATACTGTGGTCACTGTGTGATGTCAAATAGCTTCAGAGCAAAAGCATTTTCGTACAATAAACGTATAATGGATTGGGCAATGGGGCCTTTCTAGCCTTTGTTGCAGTTCAGAGAATCAATAACTTACGAAGTATCAATACGCTGATTAGCTCGACTCCCGCCGCCACCACCACTTTCCAAATATTATCAATTGCTTGCATAAACATTTTAATTTCGAACAATCACATTTGCAGGGTCACGGATCCTGAACTGTAATACTGACGATGTAAACTCGCTCTCGACGCGAGATGGGCGTGTCAAGCTAAACTAGAAGTGGTCTTCTCGCAAGGTTGCGATCTCTTCTACTGAACCTGTGCTTGACCATCCGCCCGTATCCGCCTGTTCTGGAGTTGTCCTGTACGGGGACACCCCGTGGTCAGCCCGTGCCGCAGGTTTTATTCCACTTCGCGCGGACGTTGCGAAGCAGCAACGGATAGACGACCAGCTTGCGGAACGGGTCGATCAGGGCCATGTAGATCGGCGTGAGTCGACTGACGCTGCGAACGTAAATGCCGAAATAGAAGCGGTACCCATTTGCCGTTTCGACAAGGGCGCTCAGCGCTGCTGCGTGGGCGGTACGGTTGATTAGCTCAAGGAGTTGCTCGTTCTCGAAGCGGTATACGATCCGGAAAAGTCCTTCGCGAGTGCCCGCTGGCGCAAGGGACCTGGAGCGATCCGCGGTTGTCAGGCGCGTTGTGAAGGTTTCCCAGGCGGTTGCGGCTGGCTCGCGATCCCAGCCAAGGAGCCGGCCGACGAAGAAACGGATGTTCAGGAGCACGCGCACGAGCGGCGGCGGTGTAAGCAGACTCCCTTTGCTGCA
>WNFI01164548.1_pt1 | contig 10317 bp, 13 predicted proteins | sample 5400471 | NCBI WGS metagenome assembly WNFI01 (sample SAMN13153348, study PRJNA577476) | soil metagenome | isolation source: 100 cm saprolite on Douglas fir-dominated hillslope | place: USA:California | collected 2013-09-17 | reverse complement strand
CCGAGTAAGAGTATGACTGAACTTGGCAACTTACTGTGAATGACCAAAGTCGACATTGCAAGGTAGTGGATACGCGACGGTCGAGGAATCTGGTTCTAGTTGCACTTCGGAGCTGACGCACTGGCGATGGCGACGGTTGCGGTCATCAGACGGAGCTGTCAAACGGCAACTCTACTTATGGTAATCAACTGACGACAGCGTATACGAGAATCCTTCCATAGCTTTCCTGCACAACGCCCTTCTCCTGTCACCTCTCTCTCAGAACAGCCTTCATCTGTGAGACCATATCACGTCTCACACCCGCGAACGTCTTCTTCGATACAACAGGTTCTATTCGGATGTTGGGTGGATAATTGGAGCCTGCGGCCTCCTTTTCCTTCAATAGAATTTCGAGCAATGTCGACTGTTTTCTGGAGTCTTTTGGTAGCTCCTCGTAGATCCGTGGTGGGGGGAGGCCGTGCTCTGGTAGAGCGATGGCAGAACGTGGTAAAATACGGACGAGGCGCGGAAGAGAGGCACGCATTACGGATGGCTGGTAGAATCAGTTCCAGTGAGAGTAAATATCGTCAACAATTACGCACCGTAAACTCTGAGCCAATGCAACTATCGACCTGAGGGATACTGTGTCAGTTGGTGCAGCGAAGACAAATTAATGTTGGTGGATCGCGTGACATACGGGCATGTGATGTGACTGGCGTAACGCGTCCACAAGACGCGACGCGCTCTCACCCGTCTGCTGCTGAGCCGCTGACACTTTATCAGGAGGACGAGGACGAGGAGGCCAATACTATTCCCCACAATGCAAGAAGATCCTGGACCAAATTGTTTATTCGACAAGAAGCGCAAAGCCGTTGAGGTTCCTAACCCCAACACATCAGAGAAAAGAATAAGGACGACCAAGAGCCCATCAGAAGCAGGAGACACGGTCAGCGCCGAACCACAATGGCCCGACTATTTCAAAGAGGTAAGTGTTCATGAAGGCAGTTTGACGTTGACCTCGGGAACCTCTTTTGTCAGTTGTTCAAGGTGTGTTTGACGTCGATCCTAGAATTGTCGTTCTGTAGTTCATTTCTCTTTGCGACTAGATATTCAAGGTCTGTCGCAATAGTTTAATGCTTTAACCCAGTATCAACCCTTGTGTCCCAGGCATTGAACACGGTATTGGCGTTTTGCACTTCAAGGAAACAGTTTGCTACTTCGTTCAACTCCCTCCGTGCTTCCACTGAGGGCCTCCTCAAACGGTTGGCATCATTCCCGAGTTAGGCTTGAACAAAGGTCTCATACCGTTTCCATCCCCAGTCCCCTTGAACTAGAGAAAGTTGCTGAAATAAAGTATTATCTGCGCGGCTGATTATGAATGATCCACTTTCATGACCATTTTTCTCGTTTCTCTTAGGGCTCTTTTGCCTGAGCTTTTGACTTTCGCCTATATCCCTGCTAACCATCTCAAATTCAACGGCGCTAGTCAACAACCGGATCTCCGCAAAGATATATTCTCCGACTATGCAGCCGGCGCTCGTCCAACACAACACGACGAAGATGAGCATGTACTCGTCCTTGAAATGGATGACAGTATGGTTCGCAAGAAAAAGAGCAGACCTCCTTCCGACTCGCAAGTATTTCTGGGTATCGGGCCAGTATTCTAGTTGATACTGTAAAAGTCTTAGCGCGAATCTCGTTCCGGACCGTCTCGATCCTGCCACCGTGAAGCGGTTAATTGAGAAGCGAAATGCGACTTTCTCCAAAGCAGTTGATGAGTACGGGAGCTTGCCGGTTTTTCCTCCCCTATGGATTCCGTGACACCCTCATTAGGTTGATTGAGGCCTTTTCTGATGCCGAAGACCCGGTCGCATTACTTGTGGCTTCGGCACAAGAACATACGCCTCTAAATGCTGTTGGCCGCACGAGGGGACCATCGCACATACTTGACCCTGAGAACCGGCAACCTATCGATCGGATTATTGAGGAACTTCATGGGCAGGGGGGTTATATGCAACAGACCAGACACCGAAGGACCTTTGATGCTAAAGCAGGATCCCTTGGTAGGTGCGACGAGAATAACCTGTCGTCGCATCTTAACAAAACGTAGGGATACTTGACCCGCCCCTTTCCGAATCCATCACGGCGGCCTTGCGGGATGCTCGGAAAATAACAACACTATATACTCATCAAGTAGATGCGATAACTGCACTGTCAAATGGAAAAGATGTCATTGTGTCCACAAGTACAGCTTCAGGCAAGTCAGTGATCTATCAGGTAATCAAAATTGTACTCTTTTCGTCCGCACTAAGTTGCAGCCTGATTTCACAAAAGGTTCCTCTGTTGCGAATGCTCGAGCAAGACAAAGGAACCAAGGCGCTTTTCATCTATCCGACTAAGGTTAGTCCCTATCTACTCGCAGCTTTAATAAGGTTGAATTCTTTGTCAAGGCCTTGGCTCAAGACCAAAAGGCAGCGCTTCAACAACTGCTAGCTTGTTGTCCAGGTTTAGAGTCTATTTTTGTGGGTAAACCTATGGTGCCTTGTTTTGCGCTTCTTAGATATCGACCAGGTCTCGACATACGACGGCGATACCCCCCAGGACGCACGAGCGTGTAAGCACCATACACACAGTAACGAAACTTTATACTTAGCACTGATCGAAGCGATTCGCGACACGGCGTCCGTTCTGTTCACAAACATTGTCTGTCCTCTTAAATCAACTTTGGAGTATTCTCATTGCCCTTTCCAGGATACAATACACGCCTCCATATTACCTCACGAAGAACGGTGGCGCAGGTTGACTTGTTTAGCCTCGTCAGAAAATGCTATAGCTAATAAGATATCCCAAGGTTTTTGAAGAGTCTCAAGCTCGTCGTAGTTGACGAGTTACATTATTATTATGACATGTTCGGCAGGTGTGCACCAATTGAGCCATCTCACTTGGGCCCTCACCAACATCACACAGCAATGTGGCCTTCGTAATGAGGCGGCTGAGAAGAATATGTGCTGCCGTGGGCAGTCAGTGCCTGTCGATTTACCTTGAAGTTCTAAACTGACTCACGAAACAAGATCGTCGCATTCGATTTGTCTCATGTAGTGCAACTATCTCAAAACCCAAAGAACACATGGTGGCTATATTTGGATTGGAGGTATGCTAACACCCATGTACAATACACAAACTCAACATTTTAGCTAGAATGTGGAAGCGATTACTGAAGATGGTGCACCCTCGGGAAAGAAGGAGTTTCTGCTGTGGGGCTGTCCAACTTCGTCGGATGCGTCCCCAATAGGCGAGTGTGTCTGGCTCATGTCGTATCTGATGAAGAGAGGCGTCCGCGTCATCTTGTTCTGCAAGGTGAATTTCCAATTTGTTTCGTATTTCCTGTTGACGTTGACTTTTCTCTAGACCAGAAAATCTTGCGAATTGGTCAGATATGATTTTTATCTCCTACATACATACTCCATCTAACCACCGACGATGTAGGCAATGAAGGCTCTCAGGACTAGACTAAGCACTGAACGACGGTATGATGTCCTCAATAGAGTTATGCCCTACCGTGGTGGTATGGTTCGCTTCTCGTTGTGATAACACAGTCGTTTGAGTTCTTTCAGGTTATCAACCACTCGAGCGGCGCAAAATAGAGCAAGAAGCTTTCTCCGGGAAACTTCTTGGCCTCGTGGCTACAAATGCACTCGAGCTGGGCGTGGATATCGGAGTTCTAGATGCTGTAATAGTGTGCGGGTTTCCCACATCACTGGCCAGCTTCGTAGGCAACCCTATCGCGTTCCTTCTCCACGTGCACTCACATTCTCGTAGCGTCAACAAATCGGAAGAGCAGGAAGGAGAGCCCGTGATTCGTTGGCCATATACGTCGCCGGCGGATCCGGAGCTGACCGTCACTATTTCGCTTACCCTGATGATCTCTTTGACAAGCCTACTCCAGACCTTGTCGTTAATTTAGAAAGTCCGCTAGTCATCGAAGCCCATTTACAATGCGCTGCTTTTGAGATGCCAATGTCGAGAGATGATACTCGTTGGTTCGGCCCATTGACAACTACACTCTGCGAAACAAAACTCGTTCGGGACAAGGAAGGCTGGTGCGTGAAACTGATTTTTCAGCTTCAGGCAGTGTCTCAACCAGTCGTTAGGTTCCACACGCACCCAAAGCACCTACCTTATCCTGCCAGTGGCGTCTCCATTAGAGGGGCCGAGGAGGAGAAATATACGGTCATAGATGTCAGCAGCACGGACCTTGGTGTGAAAGGTTGTATTCTTGAGGAGACCGAGTTCTCGAGGGCGCTATTCGAATTATACGAAGGGGCTATCGTGAGTTTGGGTCACTTCGATCATCATGCTGCCTTACTCATCGTTCATCGATCGTAGTTCCTGCACCAAGGCAAAACTTTTCTCGTGAGACTTTACCAGAATATTGCATCCTGACAATGTGCTTCTGTTAAACGAGAGTTCCAGGTCAAAGAAATTAGTCATGACCCAAAGCAAGCCAAGCTTATACGCACGGATGTTGATTGGTTGACGAGGCCCAGGTATGTTCTATTTGACGTCAAAATTTAGCACTAGCACGAGTGTCGCTCACACGTTAATGGGTCGGCCAGGGATTTCACGTTTGTGTCGCTTTATCACTGACAGTGACACTTTAACTTTAAACTCTTGTCACTTTTAGGGATGTCGACCCTATACAGACATGGCGAATTCGGGAGATCAAAGCTTCGCCACGAAGGGCTCTATACGGCAGTACGTAGTTTGATTGCGTGTTGTGTGGACGCACCTACTAGGAACCCCACAGGAGTCGACGTGCGTACGGTTGTGTTTGGTGCGTTGCTTACGATGTTTTAGTTTCCATGCGCTCACGACATCCGACCTAGGCTACCATAAGATACGGTGTGTCCAAATGTTCAAATTTAAAAATCCGGCGGCTGATTTGTTTTATCAAGCGGCGGAATCGTCATCGAGACCGTGTGGGTTTCCTCAACCAATTCCCCATGGCGGGTGATCTACGGACAGAATGCCCGACGCCTGAGAGAGAGAGTGCGACCAAAGAATCCATCCGGAAGAGACCTGGCCGGTACGTTCTCTAGCTAGAATGGCGAGCAGGAGGTTACTTAATCCAAGAACAGTCTTATCTGCTATGACATTGCTGGGAGAAGTGTGGGCGGTGTTGCCGCCAAGGCATTTGATCACAGTGAGTGAATGCTCTGGTCATTATGGTCCCAGGGATTAAACAATCGACAAAGCATCCGACCTTCTCTCCCGTGCCCTGGAAGCTGTTAGTTCCTGCGATTGTGAGGAAGGCTGTGAGAACTGTGAGCTCTCCTTACTTCGCTTATGAAAACGGGGGCATTAACAGCCGGCAAGGTGTTGAGAGCAGTCTCTGTAGAAAGGGCAATGAAGTCAGCTCAAAGAAAGGCGCTTTGATGGTTCTAAGAGATATGCTGGGGCTCCCTCAGGGCGAACCTGAGCCCGCGGAAGATGCGATCCATCGGCCCTTGACAGTAGTCCAAGCACGAGGCGTGGGCGTTGCTGAGGGCGTCGTTGTTGAGAAGTTTGACGCGTAATGGTTACTGTGTTACACGCGCCATCCACCTGCTGTTCAGGTGTATCTCAGACAGTTCTCAGCACGTTCATAGACGGTAGACGTGTGCCGTTGAAAGATAAGGAAAAGATTGCGGTCATCCAGGTAAATTAAAATGAATGGAATATAGTAATAAGAGAACCTATGCGAGTGGATCAAAATCGTTCAATATATCCTTCGATGCTTGCGCTTTTGTGCCGACTCCAGACAATGACGTTCGTTGCGGTTTGAGAGGTGTAAGAATATCGCCCATTCCCTGGCGCGGAGAGAATGCTGGGGGAGATACGACCGGTGTCGTGGTACGGGGATTGCCAATAGGCGCATGCAACTGGTTTATCTGGCTCGTGGATGTCATGAGAGGTGCAGAGAGCCGCGGCGGTTGTTGACTCGTGTTCGTAGTGACGTCAGATAACGAGGTGTAGTTGGGTTTTGGGAGGGAGGATCTTTGTGACGGCTGTGTGCTTTGAGATGACAGCAGACTGCCTTGATATATAGATTGTGTACTTTGGGCTGGTGAGCTCATGGCACGCGAGGACGTCGATGCGAATGTCGAAGAGGTGAGAGGTGGCGGCACGATGGACCCGCTCGGCCGCAGTAGCCCATTGCTTCCCGTATTGGTTCGCGAAGTCAGTGGCCTCGATAATGGGGTGGCGCCAATGGATGTGCCAATACGTGGCGAAGACGGAAGGCTCTGAGTTGTAGATTGCGATTGCGCGGACATTGGAGAGGCAAAAGTTGTTTGAGATATCGAAGGGCTCTTTGGTACAGGACAGAAATCAGTCATCTCACTTCTCTTTCTCATTCGGGGAGAAATACGGACCTCCGAGTTGGACGACAGGATGCTGCCCCAGACGTCATCTTCCCAGTTTCCATTTAACTCAGTATCGGCTTTGATGTTACCGGAGCCTGCTCCGCCTACAAGAGTCTCAAAGTCCATGCCCCCTCTGGTTGTCAGCCCATCCACCGAACCGTTGACTGCAGTCACAGAGCGATCTTCTATCCGCTGTGAATCGCGCAAAAATTGATCGTGCTCCTTTTCGACACGGTCCCCTAACTTCTTGATAACAAACATAAATCGCTGAAATTGTTTGACATTTAGCACTGTCCAGGAGAGATTTAGAAGAAAATGGACACAAAAAACGCAAAGCCTACAAGGGCCGATGGACATTGCCCATAGCTGTGGAAGAACAAGGGTGGCTACGGCTTCTCTGTCCACCTTAAGACCCATCGCCTCTTGCACAGATAGAGTCGCCATCTGTGAAGTCCTATATAGGTATCTGCTGAGCGGGAAAAGAGTGATCTAGGGCGCACCGTTACTGCTGGCTCCTTGGTACGGATCTTAGAAAGGAGAGGGACAAGCTTTTGCGTCAGACTTGTCTGGACCATAATCAGCCAAGCTGTGGATGCGCATTAACCTGAACATTATACCTGATCAAGTGTTTTGACCATGCTTAAGAATGTGACGAGAGTGGCCACTTTCACGGACAGAATGCGCGTTTTCGTGAAAACAAGCTATAGATAGCGTCGTAGGTGAAATATCCACGATAACGGTTTAAATAACCGCACCGCAACCCTCGGGAAGAGAACGGATTGAACTTCGGCATAATCGATGCTCTCGCAAAGGCCGGGTACAACCCCAAGGGCACGTTCTTGCACCTTGGAATGACTAAGTATAGTTCTAAAAAGTAGGAGCGCCGTAATCACGTACAGGAGCATGTTCCGACTCGAGAGCATTGTATACCAGGGGAAGGACATCTAAAGCGCATATTGAGACACAGGTAACATAAAAGTGGATTGAGACGTACGTTCCCTGAATACGGCATTGTCTGTTTTTTCCTGAAGCGTGTTCAGGTTATCTAGGAGTGTGAGCATGTTTTGGGGTGGTTCCTTGATAGCGAACAGGGGTTTGAGGCTGGGCAGGACCAAGGAGGCAAATTGCTGGGGAGAAACGATCGTCGCGATGGCGAAGACGTTAGGCAGGATATAAGGTAGAAGGTGGGGGTCTTTCATCTAGAGAAAATTGAACAGTCAAATTCCACATTGAGAACCTGATCCGTACCTCTTCAAGCAGTGACGGAAGGACCTTCCGTACGCGAAGTCCTTCGGAAAAGCGATCAAAGACACTAGTCAGCCCTTTCATAAATGATATCTTCTCCTCTCTAGACTTTGCAGCAAAGTTGGATCGGTCTAAAAAGTTGAGCGTCGAGATCGGTAACGACGAGAAGAATGCGTGAGATGGGAGAGAGCTGGGTGTCGGCCGGCTCTGTGGATGCCGGGTAATCAGAGAAGCGAGCATCGCTAGACCAGAGACTTTACTCAGCAACACAAACTGACAACTGGAAATGGGACATGCCCTGGAGATCCCTGTCTAAGCGTGCTGTTCCAGAAAGCGGCCGCCCGGCATGTTCTCGTACGCTCCCTAAGTTACCAAAGTTTTTGAAGGGGGGTTCGCCCTTGAGATGCACCGCGTGTATCAGGCAACCCAGCGAATACATGTCCGAGGCGGTGCTCAAGACTTCGTCAAGGGCATATTCCGGAGCTGCGACAGTAATGTCAGCGTGATGCGATGACCTTGTTCTACGCAGCGAACGTGTTGTTGCGCACCGATGTAATCAAATGATCGTTGAGCATAGGATGGCATCCGGCTATCATACGACGGAAATTCCCAGTCAGTCGAGGAGCCATCGGGTCGTTTGAGTGGAATAGTGAGACCAAGGCCACCCAGTTTCCAATCTCCCTATAATTGGTGACATGAGACACGTCGGTTTCAGGCCCTGAGACCGGACGTACGGCATTATTAATCAGAATGCTTTCTGGGTTGATATTGGAGGGGATGGTGCGCGCGGATGTGTGGAGAAACGATAGGCCCTTGCATAGTTGTAACACGCCTTTTTGGATCTGTGGTTGCCTTTGTTAGCTGAGTAGAGGTTCGGTCGCGAATATGAGCTCACTACGCGTCTCTTCTAAGGGTTCGACCATCTCTTCGTCGCCATGAGGCACATGCGATACGCAAAATTATGAAGAACATCGAGCGCACCAAGAATACAGGGATGCCTTAGCTTGCTCAGCGATGTAACCTACGCATTTACGTTCGTTGGAAAGTCATTCCCAATCCCGCTTGCATGTGACGTACCTCTGCTTTAAGGACGTCCGTTGCCTTGTCCTTGGCCATCGGCGACAGGCGGTCTATTTCCGGACTCCTCTTGTCGAAGGTCCACACTGAGACGCGTTTACCAGTGACCTTGTGAGTCGCTGATTGAATACGCCACAAGCCGACTTGGAATGGAGGGACATGGGCGGGTGCAGGAAGATTGGAGGAGGACGCTCCAGCTCCCGGTACTGGCGTTGGGGTGGCCGTGCGACTGCCAGCAGCGGTTGAGGAACCACCGATGGCATAGTTTTGAGAAATATTTGATCTCGAAAAGAAAGAGGTTGCGGCGGCGAGCATTTGAAGGGGAGGACAAAGATGTACGGGGCAAAAGAGTGAGGCGAGCGGGGCCGAGAGGAAGGATGAGACCTAAATGGGGATATCACAAGCGTAATCGTGTCTAAAGGGTACTCTACTGCCAACCTGCATTTACTCTCGTCGCTCGTCGTACCTCTAATCGCTCGTCGCTCATTCCAATCGCTGGATCAGAAAATCCACCGAACCCAAGTAGTCCACGTTCACGGAAAGCCCACATTTCCGTGGCTACTCCGATCCGTGATGCGTGCTTATACGTTGGCACAAAGTTCAGGGCGCTGTCCGGACAACTCACAGAGACTCGAATTAGATACTGTTCAATTAGTACAAGTCAGTCAGTCTCAGAATACATAAGACGGTCAACTCACGGTCACTTTGATGTCGTCGTCAATCGCCCAAGACTGCTCTTTCCCAGGCACGCCAAGAGTGAGATCGAAATACGAGATGGCACAACCTTCTTCAATGGTGTCGATTTCGGTGACGTTCCCTCTGCTCAGTACTACTTCTTTCCCCTCAACAACCTGACCATTTTGTGTCCGTGCTACCATGTACTTTACCAATTGGGCTTCCAGCCCTTGGATGAGCAGTAGTGCCAGAGCAGGAGACTCCGTACTCCGGATAGTAAGTCTGAGATGAATGGATTGACCTGAGGCGTATGTAACGCCGGATGGGTAGAACAACTACTGTTCGATGAGCATAATGGTAGATGCAAGTGTTTGTGAAGCTTGCCTCAACTGTCGGCATCATTGCCATGGCTTTGGGGGGGACGTCGGTGGGCAATTCAGGATGTAGCGAGACGGTCTTATAGACAGACGAACTTGGAAGCGAACTAAAAATGGATTCTCTGCTGGGCATCGGATGGGAAGGCCATGTTTTGGGGAGGTACATTATTGGGATAATCCTCCTAGAGGGACGGTCGTCAAAGAACGAAAGCGTGGCAAAAGAGACCATACAGCTCATGTCTGCGAAGCCCCTTTCGATGTACATCGACCCTGACACAGTACTCCACTTGAGTTGAAAACGTAGACGACCACCAAGCGCAGGAGGGTGGGAGTGGGCTTGTACCATCTGCCACATGCGATGGAAACGGAATGGTGAACGGTAAACACTCCTCGGTAGGAGTAAACCCATCACGCGGAGGACAAGAGAGGACAATGGCAGATGTGAGTAGATTCCGATGGACCTGGTGAGAAATCAATCCTCTGTCTGAGGAAGCCACATTGACTCTCCCTAGGAGCTGGAAAAAACCCGAACATGTCGATTAGCTGCACCCCACGTGGTG
>WNFI01023001.1_pt1 | contig 10318 bp, 8 predicted proteins | sample 5400471 | NCBI WGS metagenome assembly WNFI01 (sample SAMN13153348, study PRJNA577476) | soil metagenome | isolation source: 100 cm saprolite on Douglas fir-dominated hillslope | place: USA:California | collected 2013-09-17 | reverse complement strand
AGAAGGAGCGACGCGATCGACGAGGCGTTCTGCAGCGCCGTGCGCACGACCTTCACCGGGTCGATGACGCCCGCCGCCACCAGGTTCTCGTACTTGTCGGAGAAGGCGTTGTAGCCCTCTTCCCCCTTCGCGTCCTTGACCTTCTGGACGACGATGGAGCCTTCCTGGCCCGCGTTGGTGGCGATCCAGCGGAGCGGCTCTTCGATGGACTTGCGGATGATGTCCACGCCGACCTTCTGGTCGCCGTCGAGCTTCAGCGAGTCGAGCGCCTTGCCCGCGCGGAGCAGCGCCACGCCGCCGCCAGGGACGATCCCCTCTTCGACGGCCGCCTTGGTCGCGTGCATCGCGTCCTCGACGCGCGCCTTCTTCTCCTTCATCTCGGTTTCGGTGGCCGCACCGACCTTGATGACGGCGACGCCGCCCACGAGCTTCGCCAGGCGCTCCTTCTTGGCCTTGCCCAGGTCCTCGATCTTGATGTTCTCGAGCTTGAGCCCGAGATCTTCCGTGATCGCCTTGCCGCCCGTGAGGGTCGCGATGTCCTCGAGCATGGCCTTGCGGCGGTCGCCGAAGCCCGGCGCCTTCACCGCGGCGGCCTGCAGCGTGCCGCGCAGCTTGTTGACCACCAGGGTCGCCAGCGCTTCGCCGTCAACGTCTTCCGCGATGATCAGCAGCGGGCGTCCCGCGCGCGCGACCTGCTCCAGCAGCGGCAGCAGATCCTTCATCGAGCTGATCTTCTTCTCGTGGATCAGGATGACCGGGTTCTCGAGCACCACTTCCATGCGCTCGGGGTCCGTCACGAAGTACGGCGACAGGTAGCCGCGGTCGAACTGCATGCCCTCGACGACCTCGAGCGAGGTCTCCATCGACTTGGCTTCCTCGACCGTGATGACGCCGTCCTTGCCGACCTTTTCCATCGCTTCCGCGATGATCTTGCCGATGGTGTCGTCGCTGTTGGCCGAGATCGTCCCGACCTGGGCGATCGCGGTGCCGCTCACCGGCTTCGACTGTTTCTTCAACTCGGCGACGATCACTTCGACCGCCTTTTCGATGCCGCGCTTCAGCTCCATCGGGTTGGCGCCGGCGACGACGTTCTTCGCGCCTTCGCGGAAGATCGCCTGCGCGAGCACGGTCGCCGTCGTGGTGCCGTCACCCGCGATGTCCGAGGTCTTGCTGGCGACCTCGCGGACCATCTGGGCGCCCATGTTCTCGAGCGGATCCTTGAGCTCGATCTCCTTGGCGACCGTCACGCCGTCCTTGGTGATGGTGGGGGAGCCGAACTTCTTGTCGAGGACGACGTTCCGCCCCTTGGGGCCGAGCGTCACCTTCACCGCGTTCGCGAGCTGGTTCACGCCGCGCAGGATGGCCTGCCGCGACTCCTCGCCGTAGACAATCTGTTTTGCCATGATGATCTTGTTCTCCTCGGGTTATTTCGTGACGACGCCGAGGATTTCTTCCTCGCGCATGATGAGGTATTCCTCACCGTCCATCTTGATTTCCTGGCCGGAGTACTTGCCGAACAGCACCGTGTCGCCTTCCTTGACGTCGAGCGGTGTTACCTTGCCGTCCTTCTCGACCTTGCCCTTGCCGACCGCCACCACCTTGCCCTGCTGCGGCTTCTCCTTGGCCGAGTCCGGGATGATGATGCCACCGACCTTCTGCTCGCCCTCTTCGATGCGCGACACGATGACCCGGTCGTGCAGGGGGCGGATGCTCACTTTTGTTGCTGTAGCTGCCATACGTCGTTACTCCGTTTGTTGGTAGAGGTGCCGTGGGCGTCCGGGCCTGAAGGCCCGGCCTCAATGCGTTAGCACTCAGTAGGCCCGACTGCTAAGTCTATGTAAGGGAAATCCCGATGTCAAGCAGTCTCGGGCGGAGACTGCTAGAGGTTGGGTTTGGCCAGCCTCCGGCCTCCAGCCTCCAGCGTTCAGCATTGCCTAGGCCGTCCGTTTGATGCGATATTCGGCGATTTTCCGGGCGACCGTGTTCCGGTGGAGCCCGAGCATATCGGCGGCAATCCCAAGGTTGCCCCTGGTCCGCTGGAGCGCGCGGGCGATGAACATCTTCTCGAATTCGCGCCGGGCCTCGTCGTAGTGGACGCCCTTGTCGAGTAACTCGGAGACAAGCCGTTCCATCTGGTCCCGCACGTCGCCTACTGGAGTTCCCGATCCGACAGGCGCCGGAACGCTTCGACGTATTTCTGCCGCGTGCGGAGCACGACCGGGTCCGGCAGTGAGGGCACCGGCGGCTGCTTGTTCCAGCGGATCTCTTCCAGGTAGTCGCGGACGTATTGCTTGTCGAAGCTGGGCACGGCCCCGCCCGGCCGGTACTCGTCCCGGGGCCAGAAGCGCGATGAATCGGGAGTCAGGACCTCGTCGATAAGGACTACGTCCGTCGCCGGATCGCCTGCGCCAACCAATCCGAACTCCAGCTTGGTGTCGGCGATGATGATGCCCTTGGATTCAGCGCGGGCCGAGCCGCGCGCGAAAATCTTCAGGGTGAGGCTCTTGACGCGCGCGAGCAGCTCGGCCCCGACGATTCTGGCGGCCTCGGCTTCGCTGATGTTGATGTCGTGCCCGGTCTCGGCCTTCGTCGCCGGCGTGAAGATGGGTTCCGGCAGTCGATCCGACTCCCTGAGTCCGGATGGCAGCGTCACCCCGCAGACGCTGCCCGTCTGCTGGTATTCCTTCCAGCCGGACCCCGACAGGTAGCCGCGCGCGACGCACTCGATCGGCAGCGGCCGCGTGCGCCGGCACAGCATCGACCGGCCGCGCAGCGTCGCGGCGTGCGGCTGCAGCGCCGCCGGATACTTCTCGACCTCGGTGGCGATGACGTGGTGCGGCACCAAGTCGCCCATGCGCTCGAACCAGAACGCCGACAGCTGCGTGAGGACCTTGCCCTTGTCGGGGATGCCGGAACCGAGCACGTAGTCGAACGCGGAGATGCGATCCGTCGCGACGAGCAAGAGCTCGTCTCCGATTTGGTAAATGTCGCGGACCTTCCCGCGCCCGTGAAGCTTCAGATCGGGGAAGGCCGTCTCGAGAAGCGGAGCAGTGGAAATCACAGTGGGCCTCGGAAGGAAACCGGAAGCTTACACCAATCTGTGACCTGTCAACCGTGAACCGTAGGAACTGCAAACCGTGAACTGCAAACCGCGAACTGCAAACCGTGAACTAGGTTACTTGCCCGCAGGCTTCTGCACCGTAATGCTGCCGCGCGTGGCGCGGAGCGTCAGGGTGGGGCCGCCGCCGCGAACCGGGCCGGCCGCGTGCTGATCGCTGCCCTCGGACGGCGTGATCTCTCCATCGTCCACATTGATCCGGCCTTCGGTCGTCACCGCGTCGAGCGTGTAGCCGGCCGGCGGCGCGGTCACGCGGATCGCCCCGAGGTTGTAAATCGTGGCTGTTGCGGGATTCGATCTCGAGCGGTCCCACGACGTCGCTGACGGTCAGGTCGCCTCCCATCGAATCGACCGCCATCGGCCCGTTGACGTGCTTCACCGTCCCGTGGCTGTTCCGCGCGTTGAGCTTCAGGGACGGGACGTCCTCGATTTCAAGTGAGCCGCCGCTATGGGTCAGCGCCACGCGTCCCGTGAATCCGATGATCCGCGTCTCCCCTCGCGACCCCGTGATGTCAGCGCCTGCGAGCTTGCCCGCGATGAGTCGTCCAGTGTGCGGCTCCATCCTCAGCGTCAGCCGCTTCGGGACCTTGAGCACGATTGACAGCTGGGCGATGTTGCTGTTGCGCGGCTGCGCCTGGGCCGGCGAATTGTCGAGAGACACGACCAGCGCATCCCCCACGCGCTCGAGTCTCAGCCTGAACGCCTCGGCAGCGGCCTTGGCCTCGGTCGGATTGAAGCCGCGCGCCGTGGCGTGCATCTCCGCGGCGACATCGGTCCGGTCTTCTCCCGCCACCGTCATGTCGTTCCACCGTGCGAAGTTGACGCGCAGCTCTTTGACACTCGCGTCAACCGGCGCCGTCTGCGCCGAATCCGCCGAGGCGGAATCGCGGGAACCGTGGACAGTCCGCCGGATGTTGCGGAAGATGCCGCTGAGGCTGACCCCCTCCGACCCCGGCGGGGGCGGGGGGGCCGTGAACTCGTACAGACCGATTCCCAGCACCACGAACACGGCGATGAGCACTAACTCACGTTTTCCCATAGACTTGGAGGAAGTTTCCGTAGTAGAGTTCCGGGGGATCATCGCCCGGCCACCCGGATTCTAATCCCGACTGTAACCTTTAATGCCGTCTCGACTTCGCGCGGCCCTCGTCCTTGTCTTGACGGTCGGGCTGCTGGCGTTCTTTCTGCGCGGCGTAGATTTCGGTGGCGTGTGGGAGGCGACCCGACACGCCGACGGACGCCTTCTCGCGGTTGCCATTGGCGTGACGATGCTGACCTACGCCCTGCGGGCCCTCCGGTGGCAATATCTGTTGGCGCCGATCGGACCGACCCGGTTTTCGACGGCGTTCCGCACCACCGTGATCGGATTCGCGGCGAGCTTCGTGCTGCCGGCGCGTCCTGGCGAGGTGCTGCGGCCGTATCTGCTGGCGCGGCACGAGGGGCTGCCACCGACGGCGGCGTTCGCGACGGTCATTCTCGAGCGGCTGCTGGACCTGGTCACGGTCCTGCTGCTGTTCGGGCTGTTCGTCCTTCTCGTCGACCCGGCGTCGCTCTCGGGCGAACCGGCGTTGTACAGGCGGGTGCAAGCCGGTGGCCTCCTCGCGGCGGCCGCGTCGGTTGCGGGTCTGGTCGTGTTCTTCGTGCTGGCGGGGCACCCCGAGCGGCTTGGCGCGTGGGCCTTGCGTATCGAACGCGTGCTGCCGGCGAGGCTGGCTCGCGCCGTCGCCGGCTTTGTCGAAACATTCGCCCAGGGGCTCGCCGTCATGCGGCAGCCGAGGCGGTTGCTGGTATCGCTCATACTGTCGTTTCCGCTGTGGCTTTCTATCGCGGCGGGGATCTGGATCACGTCGCGCGCGTTTCATATGACGTTCGGCTACCTGGCTTCGTTCCTTGTGATGACGCTGCTCGTGGTCGGCGTGGCGATGCCGACACCGGGACAGATCGGCGGATTTCACGCGATGTACAAGATTGCGGTCGTGACGTTCTTCGGCGTCCCGCAGGACACCGCCGTCGGTGCGGCCATCGTCCTGCACGCCGTCTCGTTCGTGCCCGTCACGCTTCTCGGCCTGCTGTTCATGGCGCGCGAGGGGCTGAGCCTCGGGCGGATGACGGAGATGGCAGCGGCAAGCGAGGGCCGTCCGCCTTCGCCGAAGGCTACGGCGGAGTAATCAAATGAAGTGTCCGTTTTGCGGGAACCTCGGCGACAAGGTCGTCGACTCGCGCGAGAGCAAGGAAGGCAACAGCATCCGCCGCCGGCGCGAATGCCTCGGCTGCGGCAAGCGCTACACCAGCCGCGAGCATATCGAGGAAATCGAGTACCGCGTCATCAAGAAGGACGGGCGTCCCGAACCGTTCAACCGGCAGAAGCTGATCGGCGGACTGGTGCGGGCGTGCGAGAAGCGGCCGGTCAGCGTGCAGCAGCTCGAAGGCATCGCGGACCGGATCGAGTCGGACCTTCAGGATCGTCCCGAGCGGGAGATCAAGACGACCGACATCGGCGCCCGGATCATGGACGAGCTGCGGCGCATCGATCAGGTGGCCTACGTCCGCTTCGCGTCCGTCTATCGTCAGTTTCGCGACGTCGGCGAATTCAAGCGTGAGATCGATGAGCTGCAGCGCAACAAATCGTAGGGTCTGAGGCGAGGTGCGTGCGCCATGAATACAGTGCGCGAGCTTCATCCTCGTCCGAAGCTGCCGCCGCGGGCGCCGGCGCCGCCACGCGTGCCCGAGCGCCGTCCGTTCCGCGACAACCCCCGCCTGATTCTCGCGGGCATCGTCCTCCTTTTCGTCAGCCTGGCGGCCATCATCCGCCTTTCGGACCAGACGACGCGGCTCAATCCCGACTTTCTCAGCGAGGTCGTCCTTTACGCGCTGTCGATCGCCGACGTCACGATGCTGCTCGCCCTCGGTTTCGTGCTCGCGCGCAACGTGATCAAGCTCGTCGTGGAGCGGCGCCGCGGCCTGCCGTTCTCGCGCTTCCGATTGAAGCTGGTGGCCGCGCTCCTCGGCCTGACGATCGTGCCCGCCGTGCTCGTGCTGCTCGCGGGCAGCGAACTGATCCGCCAAACGACAACCCGCTGGTTCAGCCAGCCGGTGACCGACGTCCTGAGCCATGCGAACGCGATCGCCGGGCGGTTCTACCGGGATCGTGAAGCGGCGGTCGCCGGACAAGCGTCGCACCTGGCCGCGGGCGTTCCGACCCAGGCCCTGCTGTCGGGGAATCTTGATGCGTTGAAGGCGTCGGTTTCCGCGCCGGTGATGGACGGTCGCGTCGACATGGTCGAGATCTATCGCCTCCAGCCGGCCGACGGCGGGAAGACGGAGGTCATTCCGGTCGTGGCGCTGCAGTCGCCGTCGCTGCCGCCCGGGCATCTGCGCGCGTCGTCGGATCGGCTGGCCGCGAAGATCGCGGCCGGGAGCACCGACACGCAGGCGCACGAGCCGTTGGAGGGAGGCGACGAACTGGTGCGCGCGGGCGTCGTTGCCCGCGACGCGTCCGGCAAGCCGATCGGGATCGTCATCGTGAGCGACTTTCTTTCCGGCGACCTGGCGCAGCACGCGCGCCGCATCGCGCAGGCGTACGAAGACTACAGTCAGTTGCGCGTGCTGAAGGCCCCGCTCGAAGGCGTGTACCTCTCGCTCTTCGTGATGATGACGCTGATGATTCTGGTCAGCGCCACGTGGCTCGGTCTCTACCTCGCGAAGCGGATCACCCGTCCGGTCGGGATGCTCGCGGCCGGGGCGCGGGAGATTGGCGCCGGGCACCTGGACCACCGCATCGAGGCCGAGACGCGTGATGAGTTCGGATCGCTCGTGGAGGCGTTCAACTCCATGGCGGGCGAGCTGGCGACGAGTCAAAGGCGTCTCGAACGGACGCGCTCGGAGATGGAGCGCAAGAACACCGAGCTCGACGAGCGCCGCCGGTATATCGAGACCGTCCTCGAGCGCATCGCCACCGGCGTCGTCTCCATTGGCCCGGACGGCCGCGTCAGCACGATTAACTCGGCGGCCGCCCGCCTGCTCGACGTCGATGCCGGCATCGTGGGCTCGCCGGTCGAACAGGTGCTGGGGCGCGAAGACCTGCTGCCGCTGGGCGTGCTGGTGCGCTCGGTGACGGCTGGCTCCGCGAAGCCCGCCGCGCAGGAGATCGCGCTGGCCCGGGCAGGCCGCGAAATCCACCTGGCCGCTGCCGCGACGGCGTTGCAGGGGGAGGGCGGCGCGCACGAAGGGACGGTGCTGGTCTTCGACGACGTGACGCCTCTGGTGCGGACGCAGCGGGTGGCGGCGTGGCGGGACGTGGCGCGGCGGCTGGCCCACGAGATCAAGAATCCGCTGACCCCGATTCAACTGTCCGCGGAGCGGATGGGGCGGCACTTCGGCGGCGCCCCAGAAGCGACCCGGGCGCTCGTGGATGAGTGCACGTCGACGATCGTCGGGGAGGTCGAGTCGCTGAAGGCGCTGGTCGACGAATTCGCGCAGTTCGCGCGGATGCCCGCGCCGCGCGCGGTGCCGTCAAACCTGAACGCCGTGTTGACCGATACGCTGGGCCTCTATAACGGTTTGTTCAGCCAGATCCAGATTGACCGGCGGTTCGCGCCGGCCTTGCCCCCCGTGCGGCTCGACGTCGAGCAGATCCGGCGGGTCGTCATCAACCTCGTGGACAATGGGATCGAAGCCATGGGGGGTATGCAAGCGGGACCGCGGCCCGGCGGCGAGCCGCCGTGCATTTCGATCGAGACGCAGCACGACGCGGCGAACGCGGTCGCGCGGATCGTCATCTCGGACAACGGTCCGGGCGTGCCGGCGGCGGATCGCGACAAGCTGTTCATGCCGTACTACTCGACAAAGGGGCGCGGCAGCGGGCTCGGCCTCGCGATCGTCCGCCGTATCGTCGCGGAGCACGGCGGGTCGATCTGCGCGACGAAGGCTACGCGGTCGAGGCGGTGGAGTCGGGCGAGACCTGCCTGGATCGCGTGATGCGCGCAGCCTACGACGTCATCGTCCTCGACATCTGGCTACCCGGCATGGACGGCCTGGTCACGCTGGCGAAGCTGCAGGAACGGCGCGTGGACGCGCCGGTCATCATGATTTCCGGCCACGGCAACATCGAGTCGGCCGTCCGCGCGATCAAGATGGGGGCGTTCGATTTCATCGAGAAGCCCCTGTCGCTCGAGAAGACGGTCCTGGTCGTTGCCAACGCGGTGCGCCAGCGGCGGCTGGAGGCGGAGAACCGCGAGCTGCGCGCGACGGTCGATCGCCGGCATGCGATGGTGGGGGAGAGCTACGTCCTCCGTCAGCTCCTGGAGCAGGTCGCGATGGCAGCGCCGACGAACGGCCGGGTCCTCATCCACGGCGAGAACGGCACCGGAAAGGAGCTGGTGGCGCGCTCCATCCACTCGCGCAGCCGCCGGAACAACGGGCCGTTCATCGAGGTGAACTGCGCGGCCATCCCCGAGGAGCTGATCGAGAGCGAGCTGTTCGGACACATGAAAGGGGCCTTCACCGGCGCCATGTCGGACCGCCGCGGCAAGTTCGAGCTGGCGGACGGCGGGACCCTGTTCCTCGACGAGATCGCGGACATGAGCGTGAAGACCCAGGCCAAGGTGCTCCGCGCGCTGCAGGAGCAGATCGTCGAGCCGGTCGGGGGCACGTCGAGCGTCAAGGTCGACGTGCGGATCATCGCCGCGACGAACAAGGACCTGCCGACCGAGATCCGCGCCGGGCGGTTCCGCGAGGACCTGTATTTCCGCCTCAACGTCATCCCGATCTCGGTGCCGCCCCTGCGCGATCGCGACAGCGACATCGCCCTCCTCGCCGAGCATTTCATGGCGGAGTTCGCGCGCGAGTACGGCCGCCGGCCGAAGCGGCTGGATCCGGGCGCGGCGACCGGCCTGCGCAGCTATCGCTGGCCCGGCAACGTCCGCGAGCTCCGGAACGTGATCGAGCGGCTGATGATCATGGTGCCCGGTGACACGATTGCCTTCAGCGACCTCGCCTTCCTCGACGGCGGTGCCATCACGGCGGCGGAGGAGCCGGGAGGCCATACGATGCCGCTCCACGAGGCGCGGGAACGCTTCGAGCGCGACTACATCCTGCGCGCGCTGGCGGCCCAGCACGGCAACATCTCCCGCACCGCCGAGGCCCTCGGCGTCGAGCGCAGCAACCTCTATCGGAAGATGAAAGCGTTCGGAATCGCGCCCGTCCGCCGGGAAGAAGAGCCGGTCTAGCAAGGGACCGAGGACCCAGTAAGCCCGGGACCAGGGACCCCTACTCTCCGGTTTCCTTTTCTCTTAATTTGTTTTCGAGGATCTGGTCCGCCTTGAATCCCGCAATCTGCAGGTAGAACTCCGCAGCCGCGTTCAGCGCCGCCGAAGGAATGAGTCCGACGATCTCGCTTTCCAGGATGGCTACGCCGTATCGCTCGGCCTCGCGCTTCACCGTCTCGAAGACCCGGGAGATCGGCGTTTTCTCGTAATTCGTCAGGTTCATCGACACCTGCACGATTCCGCGATCCTTCAGCTCGAACCCCGCGGCCTTCACGTAGCGAAAGCCGCCGCTGCTGTGGCGGATGGCGGCGGCGATTCTCTTGGCGACCTCGAGGCGATCGGTGTTCAGGTTGATGTTGTAGGCGATGAGCGGCATGCGGGCGCCGATGACCGATGCCCCGGCCGACGCATGCGCCGCGGCGGGACCGAAATCGGGCGTCCAGCCCTGGGTGGCCATCTTGGCGGCCAGGCCCTCGAACTCACCACGGCGGATGTCTTCGAGGTTCTTCCGCTGGGGATTCGCCGAGGCCTCTTCGTAGAGATAGACCGGGACGCCAAAGCGCGTGGCGATCTCCCGGCCGACGTCTTTCGCGAGTGCGACGCACGCGTCCATCGTCGCGCCCTCGATGGGGACGAAGGGGACGACGTCGACAGCCCCGAGGCGGGGATGCTCGCCCTTGTGCGTTCGCAGATCGATCGCGGGGATGGCACGCTCGTACATCGCCAGAACCGCCGCCTTGATCGGCCCCGCGTCGCCGGCCATCGTGAAGACGGAGCGGTTGTGCGATGCGTCCGAGGAATAGTCGAGCAGCCGGACGCCGGGGACGCCGCGAATGGCGGCGGCGATCGCGTCGACCACCTCGCGCCGTCGCCCCTCGCTCACGTTCGGAATGCACTCGATGATTGGCATGGGAACCTGTATAATCCCGCCATC
>WNFI01394450.1_pt1 | contig 10319 bp, 9 predicted proteins | sample 5400471 | NCBI WGS metagenome assembly WNFI01 (sample SAMN13153348, study PRJNA577476) | soil metagenome | isolation source: 100 cm saprolite on Douglas fir-dominated hillslope | place: USA:California | collected 2013-09-17 | reverse complement strand
GGCACCATGCGGATCGCGCCGTTCTCGGTGGTGAAATCGTCCAGCATCCAGACGGAATTGCAGACCCAGTAGCCGCGATCGTCCTTGACCGCGCCGCTGTCGGCGTGCAAAGGTTGCGAACAGTCGCTCAGCGGGTCGGCCGCGCGCACGTTCAGGCTGCTGAGCTTGAACGCCGGTCCCAGCACATGCTCCATGCACGCGAGCACCTCGGGCGTGGCGATCGCCCGCTCGAAAATTTGTCCTTTATTCACCAGGTTCGCCAGACGCCGGGCGTTCCGTTCCTGCTTGAACTCGGATCCGGCGGCTGCGCCTTCTTGCGAAAACAATTCCTCGACGCGCGCGCGGAGCGACGCCAGCATCTCGCCGTCCATCAGGTTCGGCAGGACAAGATAGCCCTCTTCGTCAAGCTGTCGCTTCCCGGCTTCGCTCAACATAAGTCGCTTCCAGATCCAGCAGCAGCCGCTTCCACGCCAGACCGCCGCCGAAGCCCACCAGGCTGCCGGATGCTCCGATCACGCGATGGCAGGGCACGATGATCGGAATAGGATTCCGGCCGTTGGCTGCTCCCACGGCGCGCACCGCTCGCGGAGCGCCAATCTGCTCCGCGATCTGGCTATAGCTGCGCGTTTGGCCGTAAGGGATGGTGCGGAGCGCATTCCACACCCGCTTTTGGAAGTCCGTACCCAGAATTTCGAGCGGAACGTCGAAGGATTTTAGCTCGCCGTGGAAATATGCCTGAAGCGCGCGCACGGTATCGAGCATCACACCATACGACTGCTGGTTGGCGCCGCGGGCTCCAAACTCGATGCGGCGCACGCCATGGGGCCCGGTTTCGATGGAAAGCGAGAAGCCTTGACGAACCTCGAGGTCACACCATTCGTACATATCGCAAGTGTTGCAGATTGTGTTTTTTTAATCCAGTTTGTTTGCTTGGCGCCCTGTCTGAAACGGTCAAGCTGTTATAATCTAGGGGTTTAAGCCCCGACATACTCAATATGCCACTAAAGCCCATTGAGGCCAACCATAGCGCGGAGAAGAAGATTTACCTCCTGAAGCCGCGCGGGTTTTGCGCGGGCGTAGTGCGCGCCATCGACGTCGTTAAAATCGCCCTCGATCTTTACGGCCCGCCGGTTTATGTACGGAAAGAAATCGTACACAACAAGCACGTTGTGGATGAATTAAGACAGGCCGGAGCGATTTTCGTCGAGGAATTGCAGGAAGTGCCGGGGGGCGCGCGGGCCATTTTCAGCGCCCACGGGGTTTCGCCTGAAGTTCGCCGGGAAGCGAAACAGCGGCGGTTGCAAGTGATTGACGCGACTTGCCCGCTCGTCACAAAAGTTCATCTGGAAGCGGTGAAGTTCGCGCGCGACGGGTACACTATCGTGCTGATCGGCCATAAAGATCACGACGAAGGGATTGGGACGCTGGGCGAAGCGCCGGACCGGACTTTCCTGGTATCGACGGTGCCGGATGTCGACGCCTTGGTGGTCCCCGATCCCGAGCGCGTATGTTACCTCACGCAGACGACATTGAGCCTCGATGAAACGCGCGATATTGTTGTCCGCCTGAAGGAGCGTTTTCCTTTGATTCAGGGACCGCCCGCTCAGGATATCTGCTACGCCACCGAGAACCGCCAGATGGCCGTGAAGGCGGTGGCGTCGTTCTGCGATCTGCTGCTGGTGGTGGGTTCGCAAAACAGCTCGAATTCGAAGCGGCTGGTGGAGGTTGGCGACAATACCGGCGTGCGATCGTTCCTGGTGAACGATTGGGACGACGTGGACGAGCAATGGTTGAGCGGGGTGAAGAACGTGGCGGTGACCGCGGGAGCTTCGGCCCCCGAGCACCTGGTGAACGAGCTGATGGCTTCGCTAAAAGAGCACGGCTTTCACCAGTTGGAGGAAGTTGAATTGGTGGAGGAAGACGTTCGCTTTTCATTGCCCGGAGAGCTGGCGCACGCCGCTTCCGGGTTGACGACAATATCCACCCGATGAGCCCAACAGTCGAGCGTACAGACAGCCTGGTTCGAGCGATTCCGGCAGCCGTCGAGCGTGCCGCGGAGAATCTGGTGTCGCGGCAGGATGCGCGCGGCTACTGGTGCGGCGAGCTGACGGCCGACACCACTCTCGAATCCGATTACATCCTTCTGCAGCTCTGGATGCACCCGCCGCAAAACGGCGTCTGGAATCCGCCCACCCGGCCGCTGGTTGAGAAAGCCGCACAGTCGATTTTGATGCGCCAGCTTCCCGACGGCGGTTTTAATATCTATCAACAAGGGCCCACCGAAATCAGCGCCACAGCGAAAGCTTATTGTGCCCTGAAGCTGGCCGGCCTGCCGGCGGACGACCCGCGCATGACGCGCGCGCGCGAATGCATTCTGGAGCGCGGCGGGCTGCAGGCGGCCAATAGCTACGTAAAGATCAATCTCAGCCTCTTCGGCCTCTACCCCCGCGAGCACTGTCCGGCGATTCCTCCGGAGCTGATGCTGCTGCCCGGCAACTTCATTTACCAGATGTCCTCGTGGACCCGGGCTATCGTCGTTTCGCTTTCGATCGTACACGCCCACAACCCGCGCCGCCCGGTGCCGGCGGGGTTCTCGCTCGAAGAACTGTTCCTTCCCGGCATCCCTCTCTCGTTCTACCGCGACGCGGAAAAATCTGCCTCCCGTAACGTGTTTTTGCGCATCGACAGGGCTCTGAAACATTGGGAGCGGCGCGGCCCCAGCAGCATTCGCCGGAAGGCCATGCGAGCGGCGGAGGAGTGGATGCTGGAGCGCCTCCAGGGTTCCGACGGCTTAGGCGCCATCTATCCACCCATGATGTACTCCATCATGGCGCTCGACGTTTTGGGTTATGCGGAAGATCATCCCGCGCGCCGTGAAGCCGTGCGCCAATTCGAGCGTCTGATGGTGGATGACGGCCGGCGCCCATTGTTTTTCCAGCCCTGTTTTTCGGCCATTTGGGATACCGCGATCGCCATGTTCGCGCTGGGAGAATCCGGCGACGCCCCAAGTGCCTCTCTTTCCCGCGCGGCCAACTGGGTGCTGGAAAAAGAAATCCGGCGCAAGGGCGACTGGTCGGTGAAGTCGCCCGATACCGAGCCTTCGGGCTGGGCGTTCGAGTTTAACAACGAATTTTATCCGGACATCGACGATTCAGCCATGGTGCTGCTCGGCCTTAGCCGGTCGCGCGCGTCGGATGTGGAAGCGCAGCGCGCCACCGAGCAGCGGGCGCTTCGCTGGATCCTTGAAATGCAATCCAGCGACGGCGGCTGGGCGGCGTTCGATAAAGATAATAACTGGGAGTTTCTGAGCAACGTTCCGTTTGCCGATCACAACGCCATGCTCGATCCCACCTGTGCCGACATCACCGGCCGGGTGATGGAATCGCTTGGCGCTTACGGCTACGATCTCAGTTATCCGGCGATGCGCCGCGGCGTCGATTATCTGGTGCGCACACAGCAGCCCGATGGCAGCTGGTATGGGCGGTGGGGCGTCGCTTACATCTATGGAACCTGCTTTGCGCTGCGGGGCCTGCGTGCCGCCGGCGAGGACGATCGCGAGGCGCATGTGCTGCGCGCCGGCGAATGGCTGCGCGCCATCCAGAACGCCGACGGGGGCTGGGGTGAAAGCTGCGCCAGTTACGACAACGGCACTTTCACGCCGGCGCAGAGCACGCCCTCACAGACCGCGTGGGCCATCTCCGGCTTGCTCGCCGGCGGCGACACCACCAGCCGCAGCCTGCACCACGGAATCGAGTATCTGCTCGAAACGCAGCGCGCGGATGGTTCGTGGAATGAGGATCTCTCCACCGGCACCGGTTTCCCCCGGGTTTTCTATCTGACATACCATTTATACAGGCTCTATTTCCCGTTACTGGCTCTATCCGAGTTTGCCAAAGTAAAAACTTCCCGATCCACGGAGCGTGCATGAGATTTCCGCTTTCCATGACGGCTGGCATGGCTGGGTACATCTTTAAGAACAAGATGCGGCCCAAGCCAGAGTGGCAGAAAACCGCTGCTCCCGTGCTGGACGCCTCGAATCCGTTCCGCATTCTGCCGGCTCGTCTGGCGGAGGGTGGCAGCCGGGAGCCGCACCCCATGATCAACAAGCGGTTCCCCATCGTCCTGATGCTCGAGCCGCTGCACGCCTGCAATCTCACGTGCACCGGTTGCGGGCGCATCCGCGAGTACGAATCCACCATCACGGAGAGGATTCCGCTCGAAGAGTGCCTGGCGGCTGTGGATGAGTGCGGCGCGCCCATGGTGTCGATCTGCGGCGGCGAGCCCATGATGTATCCGCAAATCGGCGAGCTGGTGTCAGGAATTCTGGAGCGCAACAAGAACATTTACCTGTGCACCAATGGCATGTTCATCGTGAGGCGCCTGCACGAATTCACTCCCGACAAGCGTTTCTTTTTCAACGTGCATCTGGACGGGCTCGAAAAAACGCACGACATGTGCGTCGAAAAAGACGGCGTTTTCCGTGAGGCCATCGAAGGCATCAAAGCCGCCAAGGCCGCCGGTTTCATGGTGTGCACCAACACCACGGTTTACAAAGAAACCGACATGAAAGAGATTGCGGCGCTGTTCGAATATCTCCAGCCGTTCGAAGTGGACGGGCACCAGCTCTCACCGGCCTATGGCTATTCCGCCGTCAACGATCGCGAGATTTTCATGACGCGCGACGACATCCACGAGAAGTTCAAGGATGTCGACACGCTCTTCAAGCGTTTCCGGCTGAATCAGACGCCGATGTTTCTCGAGTTCCTGAAGGGCGACCGCGATCTGCCGTGCACTGCCTGGGGCAACCCGACTTACAACATCAAGGGCTGGAAGGGCCCCTGCTACCTCATCACCGACGCGCATTACAAGACATTCGAAGCGCTGATGACGCAGACGCCCTGGGAGAATTATGGCCACGGCAACGATCCGCGTTGTGAGCACTGCATGGTGCATTGCGGCTATGAACCGTCGGCCGCGTTGGGGATTAACGCCAAATTGGCGGACAGTTTCAAGATGTTGACATGGGCGCTGCGGTAGTGGCGCCGGCGCCGCGGCGTTGAATCCGTGAAGCCCACGCTGGTTACCGGCGCCTCTGGTTTCATCGGGTGGCACGTCGCGCGGTTGCTGACAGAGCGCGGCCAAAAAGTTCGGGCGCTGGTTCGCCCCACTAGCGCGCTGCGGGAATTGGAAGTTGAGCGGGTTGCCGGCGATCTGCGGGACGCGGGATCGCTCGATCGTGCGGTGGCCGGTTGCGGGCGGGTGTTTCATGTGGCCGCCGATTACCGGCTTTGGGCACGGCATTCGCAGGAGCTGTACGAATCGAACGTAGAGGGCACGCGCAATTTGCTGGAAGCGGCCCGCAAGCATGGGGTCGAGCGGTTTATTTATACCAGCACCGTGGGTTGTATCGGCGTGCCGCACGGAGGGCTGGGAGACGAGACCGTCCCGGTAACGCTCGATGAGATGACGGGTGCCTATAAGCGCTCAAAGTTTTTGGCGGAGCGGGTTGCGCTGGATTTTGCGGCGTCCGGGTTTCCGGTAGTCGTAGTCAATCCCACGGCGCCGGTCGGAGACCACGACGTCAAGCCGACGCCCACTGGAAAGATCGTGCTGGATTTTTTGAAGGGTGCGATGCCGGCATTCATCGATACTGGTCTGAATGTAGTGGACGTGCGGGACACGGCGGAGGCGCATCTGCTGGCGTCGGAGCGGGGAAGGCCTGGCGAGCGTTACATCGTGGGTTGCGAGAATCTCACGCTGGCCGAGATTCTGCAAAAGCTGGCGCGCCTGACCGGGAAACAAGCCCCGCGAGTGAAATTGCCGTACGCCGTGGCTTACGCCGCGGGAGTGGTGACCACGGGTTGGGCGCGCGTAACGGGCCGTCCGCCTCTTGCGCCGCTCGACGCGGTTCGCATGGCGAAGAAGAAGATGTTCGTTTCGACCGAAAAGGCGCGGCGGGAATTGGGCTTTGCGCCAGGCCCGGTGGATGCGGCTCTGGGACGCGCGGTGGAATGGTTTCAGGCGAACGGCTATTGCTGATCGCCGCCGAGCCGCGCGAGTTTAGCGGGCTTTTGCAGTTTTGCCGGCACGTGAAACTGCTGGCGTGGCCGGTGTATTCGGCGCGGTCGGCTGATCTGAATGGCCGTGAGGCGCTGCTGGTGGCAAATGGCGCTGGCAGTCGGGCGGCGCAGGCAGTCGACGTCGCGAGTTCGATGGGCAAGCTGGATTTGATCTGCAATATGGGATTTTGTGGCGCACTCGAGAAAGAGATGAAGATCGGCGATATCTTTGTCGCCGGACTCGTGCAAACCAGCGATGCCGAGTATCCTGCCCTGCAGCCGAGATCGACGCGTCCGTTCCATGCCGGTGTGCTCGCCTCAATCGATCGCGTAGCTCAAACGGCCACGGAGAAAGGTGTTCTGCGTGCGCGCGGTGCGTCCGCCGTGGAGATGGAAGCCGCGGGTGTGGCCGCAAAGGCCGCCGACCTGGGTGTGCCGTTCTACTGTGTGCGATCCATTACGGATCTGGCGGATGAGAGCTTTGGCTTGGACTTTAACGCGGCGCTGCGCCCCGACGGCAGATTCGATACAATGCGATTAATTGCGGCGTCCTGCCGCCGGCCCCTGAGTTTGTTACCTGAATTACTGCGTCTGGGGATGCGTAGCCGCACCGCGTCCCGTGCCTTAGGAGAATTTGTTGCCGATTGCCGATTTTGACATAGCGGTGCCTTCCACCATGCAAGCTGCCGTGTACAAAGGCGGCAGTGTGGTCGCGGTGGAGCAGATACCTACGCCCGAAATTGGCCCCGGTGAACTGCTGGTGCGCGTGGAAGCTTGCGGCATCTGCCACACCGATCTGAAAAAGATCGAACACAATCTTCTGACGCCGCCGCGCATCTACGGGCACGAGACGGCGGGCGTGGTGGCGCGCGTGGGCCGCGGTGTGCGCAACTTCGAGCCGGGCGACCGCGTCGTGGTCTTCCACCACATTCCATGCTCGAATTGTTTTTATTGCCGGAAGAAGCTGTATGCGCAATGTCCGGTTTATAAGAAAGTCGGAGTGACGGCCGGCTTCGAACCGGCGGGAGGCGGATTTTCGCAATATGTCCGCGTCATGGATTGGATCGCCGCGCGCGGCGTGGAAAAGATTCCCGACGGGATATCGTTCGAGCGCGCGTCGTTTGTGGAACCCGTGAATACGTGTTTGAAGGGCGTTGTGCAGTGCGCGCCCGGCCGCGGAGAAGTGGCGCTGGTCCTCGGTCAGGGTCCGATCGGGTTGCTCATGACCATGCTCGTGAGGCGCACCGGCGCGCGCGTCATCGCAACCGACATGATTTCAAGCCGCCGGGAATTGTCGCTGCATTGCGGCGCGGAGCAGTCGCTCGATCCGCGCGCGGAAGACGTCGGCGGCACCGTCGCATCGCTCACCGGCGGTCGTGGCGCCGACCTCGTCATTCTCGCCGCCTCCGCTCCAGGCTTAGTCGAGCAGGCCGTGCGGTGGTCGCGCGCAGGCGCACGCATCTTGCTATTCGCGCAAACTTCCGATACCGAACGTATCGAGCTGTCGGGCTCCTCCATTTGCGTCGGAGAGCGCATGATATTTGGCTCCTATAGCGCTTCCGTGGAATTACAGAAAGAGTCCGCGGAACTGGTTTTTTCAGGCGAGCTTCCCGTGGATTTGCTCGTCTCGCACCGTCTTCCATTGGCTAAGGTCCGCTCAGCCTTCGATTTAGCGTTGCATCCAGACTCCCAATCGTTGAAAATTATTCTTGAGCCACAGAGGTGGACTGAGTGAAAACCCAGATGATGGCGGCCGTGCTCTATGGCAAGGAACACTTGCAGGTGGAGCCCGTAGCCGTTCCCAAGATTGATAAAGGCGACCTTCTGGTTCGCGTCAAGGTCGCTTTGACCTGCGGCACCGACGTTAAGGTTTTCCGGCGTGGATACCATGCGCGGATGATTGTGCCGCCCGCCGTTTTCGGGCATGAGCTCGCCGGCGACATCGTGGCGCGCGGCGAAGGCGTCACGAGATTTTCGGTGGGCCAGCGCGTGGTAGCCGCCAATTCGGCGCCCTGCAATGACTGTTATTTTTGCCGCCGGGGCCTCGAGAACCTTTGCGAAGATCTGCTTTTCAACAACGGCGCATACGCCGAATACATTCGCATTCCCGCCCGCATCGTCGAGCGTAACACGTATGAAATTCCGGTCGACGTCTCATATCAGGACGCCGCGCTGGTGGAGCCGCTGGCCTGCGTGCTGCGCGGCCTGGAAGAAACCGGCATTCGCTCTGGCGATTCTCTTGCCATCATCGGCCTGGGCCCCATCGGACTGATGTTCGTTCGGCTGGCCAAGCTTTATGGGGCGCGCGTGATTGCCATCGGGAGACGGAAGACGCAGCTTGAGCGCGCCGCCGCCGCCGGGGCTGATGAGCTGATCTCCACCGAGAAGAATTCCCGGCCCGCCAACGCCGTCCGCAATCTCACCAGCGGGCGCGGCGCGGATGTGGCGATTGAGGCCGTCGGCAATCCCGAAACCTGGGATTGGGCTGTGGATATGGTGCGCCGCGGCGGCACAGTCAATTTCTTCGGAGGCTGTCCGAACGATAGCCGCGTGAGCCTCGACACGTCGCTGCTCCACTATTCTGAAATTACCTGCAAGGCCAGCTTCCATCACACGCCGCATTACGTTCGCAAAGCGCTCGACATTATCTGCAACCGGGATATCCGCGCGTGCGACTTCGTAAACCGCGAAGAGCCTCTGGCCAACCTGCTGGAAGTGATGCGCCATCTGATGAGCCATAACGGCCATCTGAAGACGGCCATCTTCCCATAAATCCTCGCGTGTTTCTCGGCCCGAAAGATTTCGTCCGCGATCCGGCGGCCTTGGCCGCTGTTTACACAATTCCAGAAGCGCTCACCTACACTCGCTGGTTGGCCACTCACCACTACGAGAACTTTCACGTGGTGAGCTGGCTGTTGCCCCGACGGCTGCATCAGGATTTCTATAACGTCTACTCCTACTGCCGCTGGGCTGACGATTTGGGCGACGAAATGGGCAATACCGCCGAGAGCCTGCGCCTGCTTGCCTGGTGGCGCGCAGAATTGGAGCGCATGTACGCGGGCAAAGCCACGCACCCCGTGTTCGTCGCGCTCCGCGGCACCGTCGAGCGCCACTCCATTCCGCAGCAGCCTTTCGGCGATCTCATCCACGCCTTCGAGCAGGATCAGACCGTGACGCGCTACCGCAATTGGGACGAGCTATTCGGCTATTGCCGGAACTCGGCGAATCCGGTGGGCCGCTTGGTGCTATATCTCTGCGGTTATTCAGACGCGGAACGCCAGCGCTTGTCCGACGCCACCTGTACCGCGCTGCAGCTTGCCAATTTCTGGCAGGATGTGATCGTGGATTGGGAGAAGGGAAGAGTGTATATCCCGCTCGACGTGCTGGCGCGGCATGGTTCGTCGGTGGAAGATATCGCCAACTGCCATGCGGGCTCGGCCTTCGCCGCCGCCATGCGCGAGGCCGTGGATCGCGCCCGCGCTCTGTTTCTCGAAGGGCTGCCGCTGGCGCGCAGGGTCGACCGCCGCCTGGCTGTCGATATCGAGCTCTTCAGCCGCGGCGGCGTGCGCATACTCGACAAAATCGAAGCGCAGAATTACGACGTGCTGCGGCGCCGGCCCGCCATTTCAAAGACGGACCGCGTCTGGATTCTGCTGGGCACACTGGCGCGTGCGGCTTTTCCGCGGGCAGCCTAGATGGCCACGCTCGCCGAATCGTACGCATTCTGCCGCGGTGTCGCCCGCGCGCGCGCCAAAAACTTCTACTACTCTTTTGTCCTGTTGCCGCGCGAACAGCGCAACGCCATGTGCGCCATCTATGCGTTCATGCGCTATTGCGACGACCTGAGCGACGAGCCCGGCGCCTCGCTCGAGCCTCTCGATCGCTGGCGCTGCGCCCTTGTAGATGCGCTGTCCGGCAAATTCGACGCCTATCCCGCCTGGCCGGCTTTCCGTGATACGGTCGTTCTCTATCGCATCCCTCACGAGTATTTTTTCCAGGTGATCGAAGGCGTGAAGTCCGACCTGGAACCGCGGCGCCTCGCCACGTTCGATGAACTCTACGGCTATTGCTATCAGGTTGCATCGGTAGTCGGCCTGAGTATCATTCATGTGTTCGGTTTCGACCCGCCCGCGGCGTTACCCTTGGCCGAGAAGTGCGGAATCGCGTTCCAGCTGACCAATATTCTGCGGGACATCGGTGAAGACGCCGCGCGTGGACGCATCTATTTGCCCGCGGAGGATCTGGATCGCTTCGGCGTGG
>WNFI01430838.1_pt1 | contig 10320 bp, 8 predicted proteins | sample 5400471 | NCBI WGS metagenome assembly WNFI01 (sample SAMN13153348, study PRJNA577476) | soil metagenome | isolation source: 100 cm saprolite on Douglas fir-dominated hillslope | place: USA:California | collected 2013-09-17 | reverse complement strand
CAAACGGACTGACCTTCGCGATCTCTCCGGAATGGACCTGCCGCCCCCCGGTGTAGATGGATTCCACGCTTCCGATTCCGGTCCCGACAATGCACGCTGTTCTGCCGGATTGCACGTCGGCCTCGGAAAGGCCGGAGTCCCCGACGGCATCGAGCGCGGCGAGGCAACAGTACTTGGATCCTTCTGAAATCACGGGGCGCAGTTTTTTCGGGATGGGCGAGCGCTCGAACTTCGCCTCGACGCCCGTGATCGCACCGGCCACACGGCTCTTCAGGCCCAGGCTTTCCCAGTCGGGCATGGCGCGAACGCCGCTTGCCCCGCTTTGGAGAGCCCTCACCACCTGGCTGTAATCGTGCCCGAGGCACGAAACGAGACCGACTCCCGTGATCGCCACGCGTCGAGGAGCCATCAACTCAGACCGCGTCACGCTGGCCGATTCTGTCGCTTCTTGCCCTCGATCGCCTTGAAGAGGTCGCCGATCGTCTGTATGCGGCCAAGTTCCTCATCCTCGATATCAATCCCCAACTCATCCTCCAGCTCGGAAGCCAGCGTGATCAAGATCAGTGAACCGATATCCAGATCCTGTCGAAGCGACGTCGCTTCGTCGACGTCGGCAGCGGTAAGCTTTGCATCGGATGCGGCTAGCAGGCGCTGAATTACTCGGTCATGCAGTGATACGTCAGCCATGGTTTCTCGCGCCGCCCCTTATCCATGCCACGTCCTGGCTCAGCGGGCCGCGCTCTGGCTTTTCTTGAGATAATCGAGGAGCGAAGCACGCGCCTGCAGAAACTGCTCCCGTATCACCTTCAAGACACGGGGTCCGCTCGCTTGCAGTTCCGATGTCGTCTGGCCGTTGATTCCCACGCACGTCCGGCATAACTGCTCGGCGCCTAGCGTGATCGCCGAGCCCTTCATGGCGTGCACGAGGTCCCTGAGCGTTTCGTATTGCTCCGCCGCCACGGCGGCATCCATCTGCCGCAGCAGCGCTTCGCCGTCCTGGATGAATCCGTTGAGAAGTTCCGGCATGAAGGTGCTCTCCGAGCTGATGAGTTCGAGCTCCGAGAGCGCCGCCGGATTGATGACCGCCACGCTCTCATCCGCGTCGCCGCCGGATGCCGGGGCGCTCGCGCGCTTCGCAATCAGGCTCGCGATGGCGTCGAGCAGGCGGCGAGCCTCGACCGGCTTGGGCAAGAAAGCGTCGATCCCGGCGTCCTCGCATTCCTTTATCGCCTCCGACGTCACGTCCGCCGAAAGCATGATGATCGGGACTTGTACCGCCTCCGGATCCATGAAGCGGTAAGCCCGCGCAGCGTCCAGCCCGCCGAGCTCGGGCATGTTGAGATCCATGATGATCACATCGAATCGCTCGTTCTCCAGAACATCGAGCGCCTGCTCCCCGTCGTCAACGACCCGGACTCTGTGCCCGGCGCGCTCGAGTATCCCGAGGATGACGCGCTGATTGACGGCGTTGTCTTCGGCCACCAGGATCTGGTAGCGGCGCCGGTTGGCGTCGCGGGTGGCGTAGTAGTCGCTGAGCGAAATGACGCCTTCCTGCGTGCCTTGGATCGCAGTGGCGGAATGGATGACGTTGAACAGGAGCCGCTTCTTGAACGGCATTTCCAGCACCGCAACGAAACCTCCGGCGAGCGCTTCTGCGCTGCGAATCTGCGATACCCCCGCCGTGCACAGCACCGTGGGGGGCGCCTTCTGGCTGCGGCTGTTGCGGAGCCGCGCCAGATTCCGGCCCGGCTCGATCGCCTTGTCTTCGCGCAGGAGCACCAAGTGGTAGGGATGCCCGAGCGACTGCGCTTCGGCGAGACGCGCGGCCCCCGCCTCGACGCCCGCTGCGCGTCCTGTGCGTGCCCCCCAAGTGGCGAGGTCATGCTCGAGCGCCTGCAGTTCCGCGTCGGAGAAACCGAGCAGCATGATGCGGATATCGTTGAGGCGCAGCGAAGCTTCGGCCGCCTGTCCCACCACCTGCTTCTTGAAGGGCAGCTCGAACCAGAATGTGCTGCCCTTCCCGGGTATGCTGTTGAGGCTGATCTGCCCGCCCATCATCTCCACCAGCTGCTTCGAGATGGTAGTGCCGAGCCCGGTGCCGCCGTAGCGGCGCGTGGTGGAGTCGTCGGCCTGGACGAAACTCTCGAAAATGCGTTCCTGAGCTTCGGGCGCGATGCCTATCCCGGTGTCCTCGATGGCAAATCTCAGTCGCACCGCATGCTCGCTCTCGCCCAGGCTCGAAACGGTCAGGATGACGCTGCCGGACTGGGTGAACTTGATGCCGTTCCCGATGAGGTTGTAGAGCACCTGGCGCAGATGATAGGGATCGCCGCGCAGCGCGTGCGGCACTTCCGGCATCACGTGAGCCCTGAACAGCAGCCCGCGGATCTCGGCCTGCGGCGCGAGCACCGCTCCCGTCCCGTTGATCAGGCTGTGCAGATCGAAATCGGTTTCTTCTATGTTGACCTTGCCGGCCTCGATCTTGGAAATATCGAGCACGTTCTCGATGAGCTTGAGCATCGATCGCGAGGCCTCCTGCATCGCCTTCACCATCTCGGCCTGTTCCGTGTTCAAAGGCGTGTCGCGCAGCAGGTCGTTCATCCCGACGATCGCGTTGAGCGGGGTGCGCATCTCGTGGCTGACCGTGGAGAGGAACCTGCGCTTCGCCTGGTTCGCGGCTTCCTCGCGACGCAGCGAATCGAACAGCCGGGTCACGAGCTTGCCGACGAAGAGCGACAACAGAATCATGCCCACCAGCAGACCGACGCCGAGCGTCCGGTTTTCGACCCAGTAACCGTTGAACACGAGGACCAGGGCGAAGCCAACGACGCTGAGTCCCAGCGCGTTGTACAAGTAGGGCCTCCCGTAGCGGAACCCGTGACCGAAAATGATCAATAAGTAGACGGCGTACAGCGGCGCGCCGTACTCTCCGGTATTGAACATGAAGAAGGTGACGGCGCCGACGTCGAGGATTTCCGTACAGACGCGGCGCGCTGGCGAAGTTGACGGCGACAGGTGGATCCAGCTGAATATCACGCTCGCGAGCACCAGGTAGCACACCATCGCCACCAGGAACAGCAGGTCGGTCTTGCCGTGGGTGATGAATGCCTGCGGCAATAGGTACAGGAACAGTACCGCCCCCACTACCAGCCGGACGATCGACTGTTCGTACTCGGTGCCCGCGGTGACGCGGGCCGGAACGGCTGCAAGAGTCGATTTCAGCGTCATCTGGCCCGGTCCCGGGTCACTGCGCCAGCCGATCGGCAAACCGTTCGCCGATGGAAAGGACTTCCTCTCGGTTCCGCGCCATGATTTCCACGAGCTGCGGATCAAAATGCCTGCCGGCGTGCTCCTTCATGTAGACGAGCGCCTCTTCCACGGGCCACGCCGGTTTGTAGGGGCGAACCGAAGTGAGCGCGTCGTAGACGTCCGCGATGGCGACGATTCGCGCCTCAAGCGGAATGTGCTCGCCCCTCAAGCCGGTCGGGTAGCCGCTGCCGTCGTACTTCTCGTGATGGCGGATTCTGCAGGATTCGGTCGGGTATGCCGATTTTCCCGATATCGTGCATCGGCGCGGCCAGCTCGATCGCATCCTGCTCGGCCGAGGACAGCCCGACGCCCTTGGCGATCAGAGCGGAGTACTTGGCCATCCGCACCAAGTGCATTCCGGTCACCTTGTCGCGCTGCTCTGCAGCCTTCGCCAGCCGAAACAGCGTCTCGACTTCGCGTCGCCGCAATTCGCGCGTGGCCTCGTCGATCTTCTGCTCGAGAATCCGGGTCCGGTTTTTCTTGAGGATTTCGTGACGGCGCAGGCTCAACAGATTACGGCAGCGCGCGCCGCATTCGAGCCGGTCGATCGGGCGAATCAGGAAATCGGTAGCCCCGGCCTCGAGGGCACGGTAGCGGACTTCGCGATCGTTGACCACCGTGATACAAACGATCGGAACGTCCTCGTAGCCGAAAATGCGGCGCAACCGCCGGATGACTTCGATTCCATCCACGCTCGGTCGTCGATGACCAGGATCTTGAGCGGCGCGAGCTTGGCTTCGATCGAGTCGTGAACCAGCGTAAGCGGTCTAGACGACGTGGTGGTTTTCATTGGAACTCCCTGCCCCGGCCCGATTGGGAGGCTCCCCTATCCACGCTCCCAAGTCCAGGCCCAATTACACTATATTTGGCGGAAAATTGCGAGATATCCCAATTCCTTAGCATTTTTCGGGCCCGGTCCCAGCCCTTTTAGGCAGCGCGTTGTTTCGGGGGGAAGAACATCGATTCCATTTCGCGGCGCACGCGCACCGCCTCGGCCCCTGCGTCGTGCGCAACGTCTGCCCAGCACAGGACCCGGCCGGCCTTGACGGGATTGACGAGCTTCACCTGCTGCGCCAGGCCGAGCGGCAGCGCGCCGAGCGCAAGGGAATCCGCTGCGGGCATAAGCCTGCCCACCACCATATATCCGCCTTCGCCGTCGAGAATTTCGCCAGCCCTGAGGTCGCGCTTGGCGCTCGCCACCGCATCGGCGCGAAACCCAGTCGCGCAGCCGGTCGGCTCTCCGCGCAACCCGACCGAGGCAACCGAAATTCCGACCTCGAGCCCGATCAGGTGCCAGCGCTTGTACATAGCCGCATAACGGCCCGAGGGGTCGGTTCGCACCCCGTATTCCATGAAGCAGCGCCGGATGTAATCGGACTCGCCCTCGAACACCACCCACACGCCGAAGCGGATATCGTAGGGAATCGCCCGCCCGTCGCGATCGAGCGAGGACACGACTTCGACCTGCCCCTTGTGATGCAGCTGCCCGCCTTCGGATTTCGGCCGCATCACGACCGGCAGGTCTTCTATGGACGCGGGTGGATACGCGAGCCCCTCCGGCGCCGGGGTGAGCCCGGTTGCATTGCAAACCGCAGTGGCTTCGATCGCAGGCTTCGAGCCGTCGAGAAAAGAATTGAACATCTTCGGGTTGAGTCCACCGACGCGAGCCTGCTCGGGCGTGAGCCCGTAGTAACCCCACACGGTCTCTGGCGTGGACTTCGCAAAATGCGGCAGCCATTTGTGGCCGCGCCCGGCCGCGACCACCGGGAATCCCGCCGCGCGAGCCCAATCGACGAGATCGCAGATGATCGCGGGCTGATCACCGTAGGCGAGGCTGTACACGACTCCCGCCTCCTCGGCTTTTTTCGCGAGCAAGGGCCCGCAGAAGGCGTCCGCCTCGACCGTGACCATCACGACGTGCTTGCCGTTTCGGAAGGCAGCGAGCGCGTGCTCGACTGCGGCGATCGGATTCCCGGTGGCTTCGACGACGATCTCCACGGCCGGGTGCGCGACGAGCGCGCGCCAGTCCTCCGTGACGTGCGTCCGCCGCTCCTTGAGCGCCGCATCAATCGACGCGGCAGCGTACTGTTCCGGTTTCCAGCCCACGCGCTCGAGGCTGGCGCGCGCATTCCCCGGGGAGAGGTCGGCGATGCCGACCAGATGCACGCCCGGCGTCTTCGGCACCTGTGCAATGTACATGGCGCCGAATTTGCCCGCGCCTATCATCGCGACCCGCAACGGTCTGCCCTGCGCTTCGCGCTCCCTGAGCTTTGCGTAGAGATTCATGCTGCCCTGAGTTCGCCTTGCAGCTCTTCCGGCGGAGTTCCGTCTCTCCACGGAAGCGGCACGTCGTAGTGCTCGAGCAGGCAGTCGTCGGGAAGGCACCTCAGCGGAGCAAAGTCGCGGTGCGCGATGTACCCGGGACGCTTGAAGCGCCGTATGTGGTTCGACACCGCGCACAGGCTCAAATAGACGCTGACCCGATTCCAGGGAGAGAGGTTGGAAGTGGAGGCATGGACCAGGCAGGAGTGAAACAGAATCATCGACCCAGGTGGACCTTTTGGAGCCACGATGCCGCCGCGCTCGACGAGCTTCCCGATGGTGTCGTGGTTGATCGTCCAAAGCGGGTAGCTGGTCGTAGAGGTGTCGTGGGCCGCTTCGATCACGCCCAGCTTGTGGCTGCCGGGAATGAGCATCAGCGGTCCATTGAACTCGTTGACCTCGTCGAGGAAGATCGCGACGTTCATCGCGCGCGCCTCGGGCATCAGATCGTCGTTCTTCCAGGTGCCGTAGTCCTGGTGCCACTGCCAGACGTCGCCGTCGAAAGCCATCTTGCCATTGATCTTGAACTGGTGCATGTACAGCTCTTCGCCGAAGAGCTGTATGATCGGCTCGACCATGCGCGGATGGCGCGCGAGCTTCGCGAAAGGGTAGCTGTACATGTGCGCGGCGAAGTTCGTGCGCACCGCGTCACTGCCCTTCTCGCGCACGTTCTCCGGCCGGTGCTGCTCGTACAAGCGAGGCACCTCGTCAGTCAGAACCTTGATCTCCTCGCGCGCGAACAAGCTAGGAAAAAACAGGTAGCCTTCACGCTCGAAATGCTGGATTCGTTGCGGGTTGAGTCTCATCGCGAAATCCCACCGTTAGATTTCGACCGCGCGATGAGCGGCGCTCGCGGGGCGGACGGGCCCACCCTCTCCCTTGGCGTCCGCTCCATCGCGCGGAGGTAAAGCCGCACGCGCAGCGTGTCGGCCTTTACCAGATTATAGACCCGAAACGCCCGCTCTCAGCGGCCGCCGGCTCCGGGGGCAGGAGCCGGCGGAACGACCTGAAAGAAGATTTCATCCTGCTTGATCAGGCCGAGTTCGTAGCGCGCACGCTCCTCGATCGCTTCGAAGCCCTGCTTCAGGTCACGCACCTCGGCATCGAGCGCGCCGTTGCGCTGGCGCAGCCTGGCGTTGGCTTCTTTCTGCTCCTGCACCTGCTGGTCGAGGCTCCATACCCGGAGCCATCCGCCCTTCCCGAGCCACAAGGGATACTGCAGCAGAAGGATGAAGGCGGCGAGGGTAAGAGCGAGTATTCTCATCTCAACTGATAGAACGCATCCCGCCCCGGGTAGCCGACCGCGTCGCCAAGGTCTTCCTCGATGCGCAGCAGCTGGTTGTATTTCGCGACGCGATCCGAGCGCGACAGCGACCCGGTCTTGATCTGCAGCGTGTTCATGCCGACGGCGATGTCGGCTATCGTCGTATCCTCGGTCTCCCCCGACCGGTGCGAAATCACCGCGGTATAACCCGAGCGCTTCGCGAGCTCGATCGCCGCGAAAGTCTCGGTGAGCGTCCCGATCTGGTTCACCTTGATGAGAATCGAGTTGGCGACGCCGAGCTGGATTCCCTCGCGCAGGATCTCGGTGTTGGTGACGAAGACGTCGTCACCCACCAGCTGCACCTTCTTGCCGAGCCTGTCGGTCAGTGCGCGCCAGCCATCCCAGTCCGACTCGGCCATCCCGTCTTCGATGCTGATGATCGGATACTTGTCCGCCCATCTTGCGAGAAATTCACCGAACTCCGCGGAGCCGAGTTTTTGCTTTTTCGAGTCCAGAACGTATTTGCCGTCCTGATAGAACTCGGAGCTGGCGCAATCGAGCGCGAGCGCGACGTTCGAGCCCGCGTGATATCCCGCGCGCTCGATCGCCTCGAGCACCAGCTGCAACGCGGCTTCGTTGCTCGGCAGGTTCGGCGCGAACCCGCCTTCGTCCCCGACCGTCGTCGACAAGCGCTTGCTCTCGAGGAGGCTCTTCAGCGCATGGAAGACCTCCGCGCCGCACCGCAGGGCTTCGCGGAAGCTAGCCGCACCAACCGGCACGATCATGAATTCCTGGATATCGAGGTTGTTGCTCGCGTGAGCCCCGCCGTTGATGACGTTCATCATCGGCACCGGCATCTGCATGCCGCCCGAGCCGCCGAAATACCGGTAGAGCGGCAGCCCCGATTCCTCGGCCGCCGCTTTCGCGACCGCCATGGACACCGCGAGAATGGCGTTCGCGCCGAGGCGCGACTTGTTGTCGGTGCCGTCCAGCTCGATCAAGGTCTTGTCGATGAAGCTCTGCTCCTGCGCGTCCAGACCCATGATCGCCTCGGAGATCTCGGTGTTGATGTGCTCGACCGCCTTCAGGACGCCCTTGCCTCCATATCGCCCCTTGTCCTGGTCGCGGAGTTCCAGCGCCTCTCGGCTTCCGGTGGAGGCTCCGGAAGGCACTGCCGCGCGGCCCATTCTGCTCCGCGAAGCGCCCGCGCTTCACCAGCGCGTCGAGCTCTTTCAAGGTGGCCAGCAACTCCTTCATCCGGTCGAGCGGCCAGGCGTTGGGGCCGTCCGAAAGCGCCTTGTCCGGGTCCGGATGGGTCTCCATGAACACTCCGGCGATGCCGCTCGCCACCGCGGCGCGCGCCAGCACCGGCACGAACTCGCGCTGCCCTCCGGAAGAAATTCCCTGCCCGCCCGGGAGCTGCACCGAATGCGTGGCGTCGAACACCACGGGACAGCCGGTCTCGCGCATGATCGCCAGCGAGCGCATGTCCGATACGAGATTGTTGTAGCCGAACGAGGCGCCGCGCTCACACACGAGGATATTGTCCTTTCCGCTCGCCTCGCGCGCCTTCTCCACGACGTTCTTCATTTCGGCCGGTGACAGAAACTGGCCCTTCTTGATGTTGACCGGCCTTCCCGCCGCTGCGACGACGTGTATGAAATCGGTCTGGCGGCAGAGGAATGCCGGGGTCTGCAGGACGTCGACCGCCGCCGCGACTTCCGCGACGTCCTCCTTGTCGTGAACGTCGGTGAGCACGGGCACGCCGACTTTCCTCTTGACCTCGGCGAGAATCTCCAAGCCCTTGTCCATCCCGAGGCCGCGGTAGGACTTACCCGAGCTGCGGTTGGCCTTGTCGTAAGACGATTTGTAGATGAAGGGCAAATCGAGCTCTTTGCAGATTTCTTTGAGCGTATACGCAGTGTCGAGCGCCATCTGGCGCGATTCGACCACGCACGGCCCGGCAATCAGGAACAGGGGTTTGTCTAGGCCTGCCTCAAATCCGCACAGCTTCATGCTCTCAAGCCGCGATCGCGGTCTTGGTCTTGCTGGCCTGGTACTGCAGCGCGGCCTCGACGAACGCCGTAAAGAGAGAATGCCCGCCGCGGGGCGTCGAAGTGAATTCAGGATGGAACTGGCAGCCGATGAACCAGGGGTGCGAAGGCAGCTCGATCATCTCGCACAGCTGCTCGCGCTGGGTGAGGCCGGAAACGCGCAAGCCCTTGTCCTTCAATCGCTGCACGTACTGGTTGTTGACCTCGTAGCGGTGGCGGTGGCGTTCGTTGATCACGTCCGCGCCGTAGACCTTGCGCGCCAGGCTCCCGGGCTCGAGCGCGGCGCCCTGAGCGCCCAGGCGCATCGTCCCGCCGAGATCGGACTTTTCGTCGCGGCGCTCGATCCGGCCGTCGCGGTCCTGCCACTCGGTCACGAGGGCGATCACCGGGTGCGGCGTGTCGCGGTCGAATTCCGTGCTGTTCGCGCCCGCGAGCCCGACGACGTTGCGCGCAAACTCGACCACCGCGAGCTGCATGCCCAGGCAGATGCCGAGATACGGGACCTTGTTCTCGCGCGCGTACTGGATCGCCTTCATCATGCCTTCGACGCCCCGCTTGCCAAAGCCCCCGGGGACGAGTATCGCGTCCACGCCTTTCAGGAGCGCGCCGATGCCGTCCTTCTCGATCGTCTCCGAATCCACGTAACGGATGTTGACCCTGCTGCGCGCGTGGATCCCGGCGTGGACGAGCGCCTCGTTGAGCGACTTGTATGAATCGGTAAGGTCGACATACTTGCCGACCATGGCGATGGTGATCTCGTGCTGGGGATGCTCGAGCGCCTCGACCAGCTTCTTCCATACTTTGAGCTCGGCCGGCTTGGCGATGATGCCGAGCTTGTGGCAGACAATTTCATCGAGCATCTGCTGATGCAGCATCCAGGGAATCCTGTAGATCGAGTCCGCGTCCCAGACGGAGATCACGGCATTGGCCTGAACGTTGGTAAACAGCGCGATTTTTTTCTTTTCGTCCTCGGGGATGGGCCGATCGGAGCGGCACAGGAGCGCATCGGGCTGGATGCCGATCCCGCGCAGCTCCTTCACCGAGTGCTGCGTGGGCTTGGTCTTGATCTCGCCGGCGCTCTTGATATAAGGCACGAGCGTCAAGTGAACGTAGCAGGTGTTGTGCGCGCCGAGCTCCAGGCCCATCTGCCGCACCGCTTCGAGGAAGGGCAGCGACTCGATGTCCCCGACCGTGCCGCCGATCTCGACGATTGCCACTTCCGCTTCGCCGGCGCCGCGCGCGATGAACGCCTTGATCTCGTCGGTGACATGAGGGATCACCTGCACGGTGCGGCCGAGGTAGTCGCCGCGGCGCTCCTTTTTTATCACAGAATCGTAGATCTGGCCGGTGGTGAAGTTGTTGTTCCGGTGC
>WNFI01127819.1_pt1 | contig 10320 bp, 11 predicted proteins | sample 5400471 | NCBI WGS metagenome assembly WNFI01 (sample SAMN13153348, study PRJNA577476) | soil metagenome | isolation source: 100 cm saprolite on Douglas fir-dominated hillslope | place: USA:California | collected 2013-09-17 | reverse complement strand
CTACGGACCCGGGCAGCACCTGCCTCCGTCGCATCCTCCGGTTGTGCCATATTTTCTGCGGCAGGCATTACGGAGTGGCACGCTGGTGGTGCACGGGGATGGCGGGCAGACCCGCGACTATGTTTATGTCGATGACGTGGTCACGGCGATGGTTGCAGCCTCCACGGCGCCGAATATTAACGGGTTGGTCATTAACGTCGGCTCCCGGACCGGGATCAGCGTCCGGGAATTGGTCAAACACGTTCTGGACGTGACCGGCAGTAAACCGGAAGTGATCTATAACTCCCAGACTCCCGGGGGTGTGTCACACATGACCGCCGATCTCGGCCTGGCCCTGGCCAAACTCAATTACCGCCCGTCCATCAAGCTGGATGACGGCTTGAGACTTACCCTGCAGCGCGATCCGCGCTTCAGATGAAAATTCGACCGGCTCTCTATTGAAGATGCCACTGCCTCGAAGTTTCTATGACCGCCCAACTCTCACAGTCGCCCGCGAATTAATTGGAGCCCGTCTGGTTTGCCTTTCCAACCGAAAAAAGCTGGTTGGCATCATCACCGAGACTGAAGCGTATATCAGTGAGCAGGATCTCGCCTGTCATGCCAGGGCAGGAAGAACGCTGCGAACGGCGGTGATGTACGGAAAAGCGGGCAACGCGTATGTGTATTTTACCTACGGCCATCATTGGATGCTGAATGTCGTGACCGAGCGCGAAGGATTCCCCGCCGCAGTTTTGATCCGTGCGATCCAACCGATTGAAGGTGTTGCCACGATGATGAGGCGTAGGAGCGGACGAGATACCTATGGACCTGGAAAACTCACACAAGCGATGGGCATTACCAAGGCGGAGAACGGGATTGACGTAACCTCAGTGCATTCCACCCTCCGGATCGAAGCGGGCGAGGCGGTCCCCAACTCGTTCGTGACTATTGGGCCGAGAGTGGGTTTAACTACTGTGCCAGAGCCATGGCTTTCCAAACCCTGGCGCTTTCTCGTCATGGGTTGGAACATCAATCAAGAAGTTTAAGCGGGAGGTTGTATGGGTTTACTCGATGGAAAGACTGCGCTGATCTTTGGATTGGCCAACGACCGCTCGATCGCCTGGGGCATCACTCAGGCATTGCATCGCGAGGGTGCCAGGATCGGGATCAGTTATGCCGGGGAAGCATTGGCGCGGCGGGTAAAGCCGCTGGCCGAGCAGATCCAATGCAAATGGGTCGAAGAATGTGATGTGACCAAAGACGATCATATTGCGATGGTAGCTGAGAAGGCCAGAAAAGAATTCGGGCAGATCGATGTGCTCATCCATTCGATCGCATTCGCCGGTCGCGATGAACTGAATGGACCGTACTACAACACCAGTCGCGAAGGATTCAGGAACGCCATGGACATCAGCGTATTCTCCTTCGTCGCACTGGCAAAGGCTTTTCGGCCCCTGCTGCGAACTGGCGCTTCGCTGGTGTGCATGACCTATTACGGCTCGGTGAAGGTGGCGCCCCATTACAACGTGATGGGCGTTGCCAAAGCTGCCCTGGAGTCCAGCACTCGCTATCTGGCTTATGATCTCGGGCCTGAAAAGATACGGGTCAATGCCATTTCCGCCGGCCCGATCCGGACTCTCGCCGCCGCCGGCGTGGGCGGTTTTCGGGATATGTACAAGCATTTCGCGGATGTTGCACCGATGCGCGAGAATGTCACCATCGAAGATGTGGGCAATGCCGCGGTATTTTTGGCCTCGGATCTCTCGTCACGGATCACCGGCGAGGTCCTGTACGTAGATTCTGGCTTTAATGCTGTAGGGGTCCAGATGAATCTCAACGAAAACGTCAGCGAACCCTAAGCGGCAGCCTCGGGAATCACCCGAGATACCGTTGCATGCACCGCAGAGACCTTCTGCCCTACTTCTCCAAATGCGGTCACTACTCCCCACGCCTAAAGGCGTTGGCGTTGGGGCTTTACGCCGCCGTCTGGTAAAATTAGGGGATTATGTTCAAACGTAGCGGTTCGCCGACTGAAACTCCGCAGCCCTTGCAGGCTGTGGAGCGCATCACCTCCGTCCTGGGGCCCGGGGTTGTCTGGCACGGATCGATCAATGGCTCGGGCGGGATCCGTATTGAAGGTGCGTTCGAAGGGGAGATTGCCTTGCGCGGCATGCTAGTCGTGGGCGAGACTGGCCGTGTCACCTGCCAGAACGTCCGGGCGAACACGGTCATTGTCGCAGGAGCAGTGCGGGGCAACATTACCACACAAAAACTGGAAATACGAGCCACCGGTCGGATCTGGGGCGATGTCATCACCACCGCTTTCGTTACGGATGAAGGCGCGTTCCTGCGCGGCCAGATTCGAATGGAGGAGACGGTGGATCTGGAACTCGAGGCGGCTCCGGATACGACTCCAAGTGAAGCGGCTCAGGCGGAAACGATAGCTCAAACGCCGATTCCACTGCCTCCACCGAGGGTGGATTCCTCCACGAGCACGGTCATCCGGAAGAAAAAGACTGCGGCTTAGAGTTCGATCGATGGGGGACGATGAATGAAATTCCGGGATCTCAAAATTGAAACTCTGCGCCAGGCCCCGTCCGATGCACGGACGGAGGCCTTGTCTTTGCTGATACGCGCCAATTACCTGACACATGAAAACCGACCGACTCTGCTCGGTCAAAAATTGATCGACCGCCTGGGGGGCATACACGCGGGCAGACCAACCACTTTTTTTGAAAAGCTCCTCCTCCCGGTTTTACAGGTTGAGGATGAATTCTTCTTCGAGACCCCCCGAGGCGGCGTCACCCTCCTGCGCTGCCCAACCGGTGATTACACTGCCCGGCGCCAGGGCGCGAAGTTCCAGAAAAAAATAAATCCGGCGAGTCCACTCATGCCTCTGGAAAAGGTGTACACACCGGAGTGCAACACCATTGATTCTCTGGCCCAGTTTCTGGGAATTTCAAAAGGACAGACTGCGAAGGCTTTGATGTATACAAGAGCAACTGATGGCCGGTTTGTTTTTGTGGCCGTGCGGGGAGATATGCAGCTCAGTGATGCGAAGCTTGAAAAAATCGTTGGGAAACATCGGCTGGCAGGGGCGGAGGAAATCATGCTAGCGGGGGCCGTCGCCGGTTACGCTTCCCCGATCGGCCTGAGAGATGCACTCGTGATCGTCGACGATCTCATCCCTGATAGCACGAACCTGGTGGTGGGTGCCAATGAAGCTGGATATCATTGGACACATTCGAATTATGGCCGTGATTATTCGGCGGACATCGTGGCGGATGTCGTCCTGGCCTCGCCTGGTGATGCGTGCCCGCGCTGTGGCGCCGAGCTCGTTTCCTCGAATGCGGACGGACTGTTTGATGGAAGCGGATATCAATTCGAAAACATTCTTGCAGCGATGGCTGAAGTCTGTCACGATGAGAGGGGCTTGATCTTTCAGGCGGGAGCTTCAGCCTTCGATGTGTATCTCATGCAGATCCAGGGCAAAGAAACAAATACCTTTGCGCAGGCAGGCGAGCTGTACACTCAGTTGCAGGATGCAGGCATTTCGGTGTTATTCGATGACCGCCCTGAGAGGGCGGGGGTGAAATTCAACGATGCGGATCTCATCGGTTGCCCGATCCGCATTACGGTTGGAGAGAAGAATCTGAAAGACGGAATGGTAGAATTGAAGCTTCGTACCAGTGCACAATACCAACTCGTGCCGGTCGGGGAACTGATCCCCACCCTTCAATCGATCTTAGAAATCCAGCCATGACCCTTCCAATCCCAATGTCTTCCCCTGACCTGACAGATGCCGAACGCCAGGCAGTTCAGAAAGTCCTCAATACGCCTGTCCTCAGCATGGGGCAGAGGATCATGGACTTCGAGCGAGCTTTTTGTGAGCTGACCGGTGCAAAATATGCAGTGGGTGTCTCTTCAGGTACCACTGGCTTGCATCTATGCATTCGGGCAGCCGGAATCGGGCCGGGTGACCTGGTGATCACCACGCCCTTCTCGTTCGTTGCCTCTGCAAATGTCATGCTCTACGAAAATGCCGTACCCATATTTGTCGATGTGGATCCGAAAAGCGGGAACATCGATCCACGGCTCGTCGCAGAGGCCGCACGCGATCTGACAGAGGGCGGGAACAGCGCCAAACGTTGGCTGCCCAGGAGGGAATCAGGAACGAAGCAGAAACTCAAAGCTCTTCTGCCGGTGGATGTCTTCGGGCAGCCTGCAGACCTCGATCCGATCCGCAATACTGCGCATCAATATAAACTGAAGATGATCGAAGATTCCTGCGAAGCTCTTGGCGCCGAGTACCGCGGCAAACCAGCCGGGACCTTTGGTGATTACGGCGTTTTTGCCTTCTATCCCAATAAGCAGATCACGACGGGAGAAGGCGGTGTGGTCATTACCGACGATCGAGAGGCGGCGGACATGATGCGCGCGCTCCGGAACCAGGGCCGGGCACCGGGTGACACGTGGCTGCAGCATACGTATCTGGGGTACAACTATCGTCTGGATGAAATGTCGGCTGCGCTCGGAACGATTCAGATGAGCCGGCTGGACCAGTTGATCTCGAGGCGCGACCAGGTTGCGAATTGGTACGGCGAACGCCTGAGTGAAATCCCGGGAATCGAGCCCCCCAGCGTCGAACCCGCTACCACCCGCATGTCATGGTTCGTTTATGTGATCCGCGTCGACGCGAAATTGAACCGTGATTCACTTGCCAAGAAATTGGAAGCGGGCGGCATCCCAGTCCGTCCATATTTTCTGCCGATTCACCTGCAGCCGTATATGATGGATCGCTTTGGATACCAGACAGGAGACTTCCCGGTTACCGAAGATCTGGGCAGACGCGGACTCGCACTTCCTTTCTCAGGAGTGATGACGGAAGCGCAGGTCGAGGTTGTCTGTCAGGCGATCCGAGCCGAGCTGACCCGGGCCATAATTTTATGAACACAGGACTGTTCCCTCCGTCAAAGCGCGGCGGCCTCCTACTGCATGGAGGTCTGCTGCTCATATTGATCAGCGTGTCCGCCCTCGGTTTTTATTACCTCTCGCGCACGGATCTCGGCCCGAACTTTGTGATTTTCCTCCTGGTGGGCCTGGTCGCTTTTGCGCCGATACCGCTCTTCGCGTATCGGGCCTATGCACTGCTGCGGGCCAACTATATCCTCGATCGGGACAGTCTCGAGTTGCGCTGGGGGTTGCGGGATGAAGACATCCCGCTGACCGACATTGAATGGGTGCGTTCTGTGGACGACCTTACGCAGCCGCTCGGACTCCCGGCGCTGCCCATGGCGGGCGCGATCCTGGGCCTCCGGCGCCATCCCGACCTGGGGGTCGTTGAATTCATTGCGAGTGACAGAAAGAATCTTTTGCTCGTGGCGACTGCCAAGCGCGTATATGCCATCTCGCCTGCTGACCCGGCGGAATTCGCCCAGACCTTCGCACGGGCAGTGGAATTGGGTAGTCTCACGCCGGCCAAGCCCAAATCAGTCTATCCTTCCTTTGTGGTCGTCCAGGCCTGGACCTCCGGGCTCACGCGTTATCTCTGGCTGGCAGCATTGTTCTTGAACATCGGTTTGTTCACCTGGGTGAGTTTGTTGATCCCTTCGTTCTCACGGGTTGGGCTTGGTTTTCGCCTGGACCGGACCCCGGATGCCGTTCCATCCGCGCAGTTGATCATTTTGCCCCTGGTCAGTACGTTTCTCGCCCTGGTAGGCTGGGCAGCTGGATTGTATTTCTACCGCTGGGAAAAACAGCGGATTTTGTCTCAGATCATCTGGGCGTCGTGTGCCCTTTCCGGTCTCCTGTTCCTGATCGCAGTGTTATTCATCATCACGACCCCTGTCTAAATATTTCTCGATGCAGTTGTTGCTTGGATTTCTAGTCGCCGTCATCATTTGCTATGCAGCCTTCCGAGTCCACAGCCTAAGTAAGGATGGCGCATATGCTGCCGCTGCAGTCGGCACGATCGTTTTTGGCCTGGGGGGCTGGCAATGGTCGCTTCTTTTGCTTACTTTTTTCGTCTCGTCGTCTGCGCTGACACGCGCCTTCGGGAGAGGGCAAGGGGAGTTATCGGAAAAATATTCGAAGGGCGGCCAACGAGACACAGGTCAGGTCTTGGGCAATGGGGGCGTGGCGGTAATCTTTGTTCTCCTTCATCTCTTAAACGTGCACGCGGCCTGGCCCTGGTTGGGATATGCAGGAGCACTCGCGGCGGTCAACGCAGATACGTGGGCGACTGAACTGGGGGTCTTGAGCCCCGCACCACCCAGGCTGATCACAGATTTGCGCGGGCCTGTTGACAAAGGCACCTCGGGGGCAGTCTCACTATGGGGGACCCTTTCTGCTCTACTCGGCGCCGCGCTGATCGGACTGCCGGCTGCCCTCCTAAACTTGCCCCGCGCGGATACGCTGGTGTTCATCTGGGTCACGATCGCCGGCCTGCTTGGCTCGCTCTTTGATTCGCTCTTGGGCGCGACCGTTCAGGCGATGTACTTTTGTCCCAAAGATCAGAAGACCACTGAAAAGCATCCAACCCACACCTGCGGGACACGGACCATCCATATCCGCGGTTGGGAATGGCTCAGTAATGACTGGGTGAATCTTGGCTGTGGGGCGATTGGCGCACTGGTTGTCCTGCTGGTGACCGGGTCGCTCTCTTAAAACCTTTGGATCATTTCGTCTAAAAAAACCCGAATTTGCCGGCACATCTGTCCCCACGTTGGTTGGACTTGAAATCGGTCCAGTGCGCTGAGCGAAAGACGTGTGAGCAGTGCGCGGTCGGCAGACAGCTGCTCCAGCCGCCCGGCGAGCTTGCGCGCATCCCCTTGGGCAATGAGAAAACCATTTTCGCCATCTGTAATCAATTCGGGTATGGCGCCCGCCCGCGTAGCGATCGCGGGCAGGCCGAACGCCATCCCTTCCAGGAGGGCAATCCCAAAACCTTCATAGGAGGAGGGGATTACCATGACCTGGGCGCCTTTCAACTTTTCAATCAATACCTCCCCATCCAGAATCCCGTGAAAGCGAACGCGATCCGAAAGATTGTTTTGCTCCGCCATGCGCTGCATTCTCCGGCCATATTGGGGATCGGCCGACATCGACCCCACCACTTCGAGCTCGAAGGCCGAAGGCTGGCTGCTGATCGCTTCCAGAAGTACGTGTAATCCTTTGAGGGGGATTACACTGGCAAGAAACAGGATCCGCAAAGGACCAGCCTCCTCGGCCCGGCGGAAGACTACATCCGCCGTCAGCCTTCCCAGACGATCGCCGCCGGGTGTCGCAACCAGATGGGGCTTGGGTTCCGCGAGGCACGCCTCCGCCGCGGCACGAGTGGTCTTTGAATTAAAAATAAACCCATCGATATCGTTGAGATAGATCCGCTCAATGGCGCGATACAGAGTGTTTGCCGCCCTGGCGCGCGGTTCAGACGAATGGAGATTGTGGACAATGCTCACCACTGGATAGGGGTGAGGGCCGGCATTGGCGGCCAGTAGAGACGGATGATTCAGTTCGTCTTCGATCACGACATCCAGATGATGGGGAAGGCGGAAATGAAGATTGTCTGTCAGGTGGGCGGCGTAGCTGCGCCAGGGAAGAGAGATGACCTCGACGCTGTCCCCGCAGTCCCGAAGGTATTCTACAAGTTTGCGATCGTACAGGTATCCCCCGCTCATTCCCCCGAGCGAACCATAGATAATGAAGCCAACCCTCATGACCGATCAATTTCAAAGGACGCCCAGGCCGCCTCGTTCTCCCACAGCACTACGCGCAGCATAGTAATGTTTTTTGCCTGGATCCGTTCACTCAAGGCTACTGCCAGGATCCGGGCGAAATGTTCAAGACTTGGATTCAGGCCTGTAAATTCCGGAAGGTCATTGAGGATCTTATTTCGATAATAGTCGACCTGCTCGGTCAAATGTTTTTCAACCTCTAAGATATCGACCAGGAAGCCATGCGCGTCCAGCTGGTTCCCCTGGAGTCGCAGTTCGAGCACATAGGGATGCGAATGTGGAAAGTTTTCCGCGCCCCAATCGCCCCCGACCAAGAAATGAAGTGCGGGTAATTCGCGTCGGACTGCCAGCTGATACATATCATTCTTCCCTGAACTTGCGATCACGGAAACTGGAATATGACCTGGATGGTTTGGGCAGGGGAGGAGTCCAAAAGTTGATAGGCGCGGGCCGCCTCGCTGAGGGGGAATCGATGGGTGATCCATTTTTCCGGTTTGATCCGCCGGAGGGCATTCCAGGCCACTTCGAATCGTCTCGATTTATCCCAACGGGCGCCCAGCTCCGGAGCGATCGTACTCACCTGGGAGGAGATCAACCGAATCCGTGAGCGGTGGAATGAACTCCCCAGATCGATCGGCGCCTGCTTTTCCCCATACCAGGAACCGATTAGAATGCGCCCGCTGAATTTGGTGAGGGTGATCGCCGAGTTGAGCGCCGCCGGATTTCCGCTAAGTTCAAAGGCGAGATCAAAACCCGGGCCTAGAGCGGGCGGAGCCAGCCCGGGTCCGGGCTCATTGGTTTGATGACTGTCGCGCAACGCCGTTTCATAAAACTCAGGCTTTTGCGGATCGAGTGAAGAGGTCACATGCAGGTCGAGTGAAGATTTACGGCGCAGTGGATAAGAATCTGCAGTAACCAAAGATTCAATCGGAAATTCTCGAAGTAGTGCCGTCGTGAGCAGGCCCACAACACCCTGGCCCAGGACCAGCGCGCACTCTCCCAGGATCGGCGCGGCATCCTGGACAAGGTTTACTGCTGTTTCTATGCTGGGTAGGAAGCAGGCTGTATCTGGAGAGAGATCCGTGGGAAGGGGGAAGAGCGACGCTGGCTTGGCGATGAAGTGGGAGGTGTGGGGTTGGAAGGAAAAAATGAGACGGTCGACCCAATATGAGTCAACCTCTGATCCGGTCTCGAGCACTCGACCCACGCAGGCATAACCATACGGCACCGGATAGTGGATACCTGAACTGATGGCATCGAATGCTTCTCCAACTTTCGGGAATTGACCGCGATAGACAAGCATTTCCGTTCCGGCGCTGATGGCAGACACCATCGTTTCGACTAAAACGTCATGGGGCCCAGGCGCGGGCAGGGCCTCCTCGCGAAGTTCGACCTCCTCCGGGGCGGTGAAGAACAGGGTCTTGCGTTTCATGGTTCCGGGCTACAAACCCCCTACAGCCACTTTATGGTTTATCCTTCCAAAGCAGGAAGAGCAGGACAACTTCAATGATCTTCGCGGGCACCCCGTAGAGGGAATCATGACTGAAGAAAGGAACACCCTGGGAAATTACGTTTAGACCAACCCAGATGACCAGCCAGGCGACGATCGTCACAATCACATAAAGGAAGAGCACCCACCAGACTAATTTATGTCTCTCTTGAAAAAATGAGATGGGCAGGAAATAGGCGCCGAGCAATCCCAAATACCCCAATCCATTCAGGGTGAATAGTGGATCCGGTGGGCTTGGAAATAGCTGCTGATCAAACGCGGCCGCCAGGTGCAGGAAGGCGGTCGCGAGCACACCGACGATGATCCCGATTTGTAATCCTGAGAGTTTCTTCATCATATCTCCTTCTGAATGAGTCCGACCGGGACGAAGAGCATAGATTACATCATTTTACCTGCGGGCGCGGACTCCTGCCAGCAGCAAACCCAAGCCACCGATCGCCAGATCACGGCTGCGGATCCAAACGATCACGCTGACCGCAGAGGGCGCGCCGTAACCGAGGGCGCCCAGCGCAAATATCTGCCCGGCCTCTAATGCGCCCACGCCCCCGGGCAGGGGAGTCAGAAATGAGAGCCAACTGGCAGCCCACGCGGCTCCCGTCTGCCAAAAGTTCAGGCCAATTTGCAGAAATGCGGTAACGAGCGCGTATTCGCCGATCATAGTCATGCCGGCCAGAAGCGATACCCCGAGCGCAGCGATCAGGGCCTGTGGATGGCGCTGGCAAAACCTGCCGGCCAGGTGCTCGCAGGCTCGTAAAAACCTGGTCAGTTTTGAATTTTGGGGGACAAAAGACAAACGGCGCAGCAATGCGGACAGTGGATAGTGACGGCGGTAGAGTAGAAAGATATGGAGGAGGGGCCAGGCTGCGAGTCCTGAGAGCACAAGGAGACTGGTTGGAGATATCCAGTCGCTATGTGATAAGAAGCCTGCCTGAATGATCGCCGCGATCGCGAACGCAAGCAGAAAAAATGTCGAGAGCAGCTCGAGGTATTTATCCAGGATGACTGTGGAAGTTGCGCGGGTATAGCTCAGTCCGTAGTTGCGCTGCAGATAGAAGATCTGTAACGGCTCGCCACCAATTTGCGGTCCAAGGGTGA
>WNFI01617726.1_pt3 | contig 10321 bp, 11 predicted proteins | sample 5400471 | NCBI WGS metagenome assembly WNFI01 (sample SAMN13153348, study PRJNA577476) | soil metagenome | isolation source: 100 cm saprolite on Douglas fir-dominated hillslope | place: USA:California | collected 2013-09-17 | reverse complement strand
TCGTCCGCCCGAACGTTCAGGTAGACGCGGATGATGTCGCGCGCGTCCGGGTTGATGACGCGGTCGCCAAACATGACTTGCTTGATCGGGCCCCAGTATTGGCTCAGCGCCGGATCCGGCTCGGCTTTTTCATTGGCGGATGCCGGCATGGATGCGAGCAAAGCCAGAATGCCGGCTGACAACAGGCGCAAACCCGATTTTTTCATTCTGATCCCCATCCCGCCTCGCATGATCCGCGAAGTATACCCGTCACCGGGCGCGCGCATTTTCCCGCGTTGTCTATTCCCATTCCAGCTCCGCGTAGGCCGCCGTCACATTGCGCCGATGGAACAGGTCGAAAGCCGCCCAGTTGCCCGCTTCGGACAGGCCGACTTCGTCGGTCGCCTGCTGGATGGTCTTGCGATCGCGGATGGCGGCGCGGGTTTCATTCAGGATGATCGTGAAATAACGCTGCTGCGCGTCCAGCGGTTGCGGCCAGTGCAGGTCGCTGCGACCATGGCCGGGCACGTAGTGATCCGCCGCAATGGCGCGCAGATCCTGCATGACGCGAAGGAAGCCGGTGATGGTGCCGTCGATCACCGGCGTGTGCCCTACGAACAGCAGATCGGACAGCCACAGCGTACGGGTCGATGTGTCGAATACGGTCAGGTCGTCGTCGGTATGGGCAGGAGGCCAGGCCTGCACGACGACGCTCCTGCCGCCCAGATCGAGTTCGAGTCGTTGTCCGACCAGCAGCGTAGGCCTGACGATCTCCGATCCTGCCGCAGCCGGGCCCAGGTCGCGTTGCAGCGAGTTCACGTAGGAACGGGCACGTGCGGCCAGTTGCGCCGGATAGTTTTCATGCGCGATGAATTGCGGATGATCATCGAGGAATGCCGCGGCCCCAAAGAAATGATCCGGATGCACATGCGTCAGCACGACATGGCAGACCGGCAGTGGCGTGACCCGGCGGATCGCCTCGCGCAGCAGGCGGCCCACCGGCAGGGACCCGCCGGCATCGACGGCCAGTACGCATTTTTTGCCGACGATGAAGCCGATGTTGGCGTTATCGCCCAGGTTTTCCGGCGAACGCTCATCGAAGCTGCCGTAATGGACATAGATGCCGGGGGCGACCTCGGTAACGCCGAAATGCGCCAGCCGCTGGGGTTCCCCCGCGCTGGCAGCGTGGGCCGCCGGAAACAAAGCAATGGCCAGGACAGCGAAGAGGGTGATCGGGGATGCCAACTTCGTGATCGGATATTCGATGGAAGCAACATGTTAGATCAGAACAACCCGGCCGACTTGCCGCCGCCGCCCGCGTCGGCTACGGTATCGACGATGCCCTCTTTGCTGTTGCGCGCCATCCGTTTCGCAGCCACCGCCGTCGCGATGGCGCCACTCACGTTGTTTGCGCAGGAGGCGCTCCGGCCGGAGACTGTTGCACATGGTGTCTACGCTTTTATCGGCGACGCCGGCGAGATAGCCGCTGCGAATCGCGGCTTCGTCGGCAACAGCGGATTCATCGTGGGGCCTGCGGGCGTGGTCGTCATCGATACCGGCACTTCTTATCATCATGGCCGCCGCATGCTGGAAGCAATCGCGCGCATCACCGATAAACCGGTCGAGCTGGTGATCGTCACCCATGCGGTGCAGGAATTCCTGTTCGGCAGCGCGGCGTTCGCCGAACTCGGTATCCCGATCCTCGCGCATCGGGAAACGGCGAAGCTGATGAAGGCACGTTGCGAACATTGCCTGGAGAATTTGAAACCGGTCCTGGGCGAAGAACTTGAAGGCACGCGCCTGATTCCGCCTCATCGCGAGATCGACGCCACGACGGCCATCAATGCCGGCGGCCGCCGTCTGGAACTGATTTACCTGGGTTGGGCCAGCACCCCGGGAGACCTGGCCGTCCTCGACGTCGAGGCTGGCGTCCTGTTCGCGGGCGGGATGGTTTCCGTCGGCCGCATTCCTGATATCCGCGACTGCGACTTCGAAGGCTGGCAGCGTGCGTTGCGCCGGCTGGAAGGGTTCGTGCCGGTGCATGTCGTTCCCGGACACGGCCCGGTATCAGGTCCGGGCGCCATCGCCGAGACGGCCGCTTACCTGGACGCGCTCGACCGGGTCGTCAAATCGCTTTACGCCGAAAGCTCCAGCCTCATGGATGCAGTCGAAAAGGCGACCCTGCCCGCCTACCGCAACTGGTCGCTGTATGCGACCACGCACCGGCAGAACGCACTGCATCGCTATCTGCAACTCGAGTTGCAGGACCTTGGCGGGGATCCGCGCTCCACAGCGCTGCCGCAGCGTTAATCGCAGGGCAAATCCATAAAACCTCGATGCTCGTCGCAAAGAGCATTGACGCAGCGCGGTATCTCATTCCCTTATAGAATGCGGCGTCCGACGAATCCGATTGATCCTTATGGCTAACCGTCTCAGCAAGATCTACACGCGTACCGGGGACGCCGGCACCACCGGCCTGGGAGATGGTTCGCGCGTCGCAAAGGACAGCTTGCGCATCGAGGCCATCGGCGCAGTCGATGAGTTGAACAGCGCGCTGGGCGTGCTGCTGGCCGAAGCGATTCCCGACGACGTGCGCGCCGGACTGCTCGCAGTCCAGCACGACCTGTTCGACCTGGGCGGGGAACTGAGCATTCCGGGGTATACGAGCGTTGGACCGGAGCACGTTACGCGGCTGGAGAACGAACTGGATCGCCACAACGCCACCCTGGCGCCGCTCAAGGAATTCATCCTGCCGGGCGGATCGCGCGGCGCGGCGCTATGCCACGTCGCGCGTACGGTGTGCCGGCGCGCGGAGCGACGGGTAGTCAGCCTGGGCACCGCCGAGCAGCTGTCGCCGTCGCTGCAACATTACCTGAACCGGCTCTCAGACCTGCTGTTCGTGCTCTGCCGCGTACTCAATCGCGAGTCGGGTGTGGCCGACGTCTATTGGCAAAAAGGTAAAAATCGCAGTGAATCTGCCTGAAGCCCCCGCCGCGGAACAACTTTCCGACCTGCTGTCGCGCTGCGCGCTGCGCGACCAGCGCGCTTTCGCGATCCTGTATCAATTCAGTTCGGCGAAACTGTTTGCCGTTGCCGTGCGTATAACACGTCGCAGGGACTGGGCTGAGGAGGTCCTGCAGGAGGCTTTCATCAACATCTGGAACCATGCGCAGGGCTATAACCCGGCGAAAAGTGCGCCCATGACCTGGATGACCGCGATCGTGCGCAACCGGGCGCTCGACTGGCTGCGCCGGCCGCGCGAGGTGGAGATCGACGAGGCGCACGAAGAACTGATGGCCTCGATTCCCGACGAATCGCCGGGACCCGAAGAGTTGCTGCGCCGGTCGCTGGAAGGCGGGGAGCTCGCCGAATGCATGAAGACGCTGACCGAAGAGCAGCAGCGCGGCATCACGCTCGCGTTCTTCTATGGATTGTCGCACGCAGAAGTGGCGCAACAGATGCGCAAGCCGCTGGGCACGGTCAAGACCTGGATTCGCCGCGGGCTCGACCGCCTGAAAGGCTGCCTCGAAGCGTCGGGCGGATGAACATGAATTCTGACCCCGCCCTGATCCGAACCATGCAATGACGGGAAACGTGCAATGAGATTCGCCGACGAGAAACTGCGCAGCAAACTGGCCGCCGAGTATGTGCTCGGAACCATGTCTGCACGCGCGCGCCGGCGCTTTGAAATCCATCTGCGCGGCAATCCGCAACTGCGCCGGGCCGTGTCGGAATGGGAAGCGCGACTTTCCCCGCTCACCGACGCCCTGCCGGCGATCGAGCCGCCCGCGCGCGTCTGGCAGGCGATCAAGGCGCGGCTCGGGATCGGGCAGGCGCTGCGTAGCGGATTCTGGGAAAGCCTGTCGTTCTGGCGTGTATCGTCGTTTGCGTCTGGCCTGCTGGCGCTGGCGCTGATGGTCTTCGTCGTGGCGCCGAAACCGGAAACGCCGGTCGATGCCGGCCGGATGGTCGTGGTCATGAACGATCTGGCCACCAGGAAACCGGCGATGACGGCAAGCTGGGAACCGGGGCAGCGCGGCGGCCGCAGTCTGCGCATCCGGGTGATGGGTCACGCAGAAATGGGACCGAATACGGCGTGGGAATTGTGGATGCTGCCCGGCGACGATCAGAAACCGGTCTCGCTGGGGTTGATCACCACGCACGAAACCCAGGTCGTGAAGATTCCCGAAGTGCTGGCCGTGAAACTCGACGCCGCACAGGGGCTCGCGATGAGTGTGGAACCGGCCGGCGGATCGCCGACCGGGCTGCCGACGGGCCCGGTGCTTTACGCCGGCGATTGCATCAAGACCTGACGAACTGCAGATTCAGCGGCGGGCCTTGTCGATGCCGGCGCAAAGTCGTTCCGCGGCATCGACGATACGGGGCGTCTGGCGAGTGATCCGATCTGCGGAAACGGCAAACACGCTCCCCGTGCGCACGGCCTTCAGGTAGGAAAATTCCGTCCAGTTATTTACGTCGGCATCGTCGGCTTCGGAACCCACGACGATGGCATCCGGGTCCATCACCAGCGCCTGTTCCAGGGAAATTTCGCCCGCCAGTCGCGGCAGGCCGGCAAAGATATTCCGTGCCCCGCACAGCGCGAGCACCTTGCTGATGATATGGCCGCGATTCACCGTGAACAGGGGCCTGTGCCAGATCTCGAACATGACCTGCACCGCAGCGCGGCCCGCGTAGCGGTCTCTCAGCGCACCGATCCGCCTTTCAAATATTCGCGCAACGGCCTGCGCGCCCTCATCCAGACCCGTCAGCTCACCCAGCATGCGCAGGTGACGCGGAATGTCTTCGAGCTGCCGCGGCTCCAGCACCAGCACGCGCAGCCCGAGGGCACGCAATCGGGCGATGTCCACCGATCTGTTGCCGCTGCCCCAGGCCAGCACGAAATCGGGTCGCGCGTACAGGATCCGCTCGAAATCGAGCCCGGACGCATCGCCGATCTCGGGGAGTCCGGCGGCCTCGGCGGGAAAGTCGCTGCCACGCACAACGCCCGCCAGACGATCCCCCGCGCCAATCGAGTACATCAGCTCGGTCAGGTGCGGCGACAGCGAGATCACGCGCTGCGCCGGCCGGTCGAGCCGCAGTTCGATGCCCGAATCGTCCATCACCGTAGCCGCGGAGGCGGGCGCCTCGACAGACAGGAAGAACGCCGGAATCAGGAAAACGAAGGCTGTGCGCACCGGGGCGGCACGCCAGGCAAGGCGCGCGATTCAGCGCTCCATGTAATGGAGCAGATTGGAACTGGTCTGGCGCAGGCGCTGGGACAGCAAGGTAACGAGTTTGACCAGCACTTTGGCGCCGAGGCCAGGTTCTTCGAGGATGATCTGGACCATGCTGTCCCGCGACAGCACGGCGAACGTGGTCGGCTCAATCGGCATGCAGGTCGCGAAGCGCGGTTCGCCGTCGATCATGGACATTTCGCCCAGCGTGGCGCCGGGCCCGACGGTGGTCATCGGCTGCAGATGGCCATGGGAATCGGTTTTCACGATTTCCACCTGACCCTGAATGATCAACAGCATGTAGTCGTCTACGTCGCCCTCGCGGATCATCATCTGCGCCGCCTCGGCCCGGTAGATCTGCATGAAAGCGGTCAGCCGCTGCACGTCCTCGCGGGTGAAATCGGCGAAGAATTTGGAATGGCCGATCATGTCGAATATCTGCTGCGCGAGCGCCGTGCCCTCGCCCAGATGTTCCAGCGTTTGCAGGAGCGCGTTTTGCGGCGCCTGGAGATCGGATTCAACCATTTGCACGAGAGTAGCCTCTGCTGTTATCCGGCTCTGATGTGATCCGGGCGCCACCCCCGGAACGACCCGGGCGCCCCCAAGGCTTGGAATGACAAAGCATTATGCGGGAGCGGGAGCGGCCGGTAAAGCGCCGCCGCGGGCTCGTTCAGCCCGGGGCCGCGGCGCGAACTTGACGGCGTGCCAGCGCTGCACGCTTCAGATAGGCATCGCGGGCGATGGCAACGTCCTCGATGAACTGGGGCAACTCGTCCAGGCGCAAAGCCTGCGGCCCGTCGACCAGCGCCTTGGACGGATTGGGGTGGAAATCCACCAGCACCATGTTGGCACCGGCCAGGACGCCCTGGGCCGTGACGTGCATGACATCGAGAATGCCGTCGGGCCCCGCCATGCGCGAGCCGACCGAGTGACTCGGATCGATACAGACCGGCATGCGGGTCAGCCGCCTGACCACCGGAACCTGCGCGAAATCCACGAAATTGCGATGAGGATCGCCGAGATTTGTCTTCATGCCGCGCAAGCCGAAGACGACCCGGTGATTGCCCTCGCTGGCCAGATACTCGGCCGCATTCAGGGACTCGTCGAGCGTGATGCCGAACCCGCGCTTGATCAGCACCGGAAATTCCTTCTGCCGGCCGACGATCTTCAGCAATTCGAAGTTCTGCGTGTTGCGCGTGCCGATCTGGAGCATCACCCCGGTCGGATTGCCGGTTTCGCGCAACGCCTGCCGGATCTCCTCGACGTGCGATTCGTGCGTCACCTCCATTGCGATGACACGGATGCCGTGCTTGCCGGCCAGTTCGAACACGAATGGCAGGCAGGATTTGCCGTGCCCCTGAAAGGCGTAAGGGCTGGTTCGGGGCTTGTACGCCCCCATGCGGGTGCATTGCTGGCCGTTTTCCTTGAGCGCACGCATCATGATATCGACATGCTCGCGGGTATCCACGGCGCACAGCCCGGCGAAGATGTGCAAGGTATCCTGGCCGAAGCGCAGGCCCTGATAGTCGAAATGCGTCGGGCGGTTGTCGTCCCTGTGGCGACCGAGTACGCGAAACTCCTCGGAAACGCGGATCACGTTTTCGACGCATGGCAGGCTCTTCATGTCGTCGATGGCGAGCGCCTTGGTATCGCCGAGCAGGTAAACCTCGGTCACCGAGCGTTCCGTACCCTGGATGCGGTGCGCCCGTGTCTTGAATGAAGAGCAGAAGGCGAAAAGAGTTCAATCCCCTCGCCCCTCGCCCCTTGTCCCTCTGCCCTCACTCACGCCGTTCCCCCCACCGTCAGGCCATCGATGCGCAAGGTCGGCTGGCCGACACCGACCGGCACGCTCTGGCCATCCTTGCCGCAGGTTCCTACACCCGAGTCGAGGCTCATGTCGTTGCCGAGCATGGAAACGTGCGTCAGCGCGTCCGGTCCGTTGCCGATGAGTGTGGCGCCCTTGACCGGATAGGTGATCTTGCCGTTCTCGATCATGTAGGCCTCGGCCGCCGAAAACACGAACTTGCCGCTCACAATATCCACCTGGCCGCCACCGAAATTCGCGGCATAAAGTCCGTTTTTGACCGAACCGATGATCTCGGCGGGATCCTTGTCGCCGTTGAGCATGTAGGTGTTGGTCATGCGCGGCATCGGCACATGCGCATACGACTCGCGCCGCCCGTTGCCGGTGGGCGTCATGCCCATCAGGCGCGCATTCAGCATGTCCTGGATGTAACCCCTGAGGATACCGTCCTCGATCAGCACGCTGCGCTGCGTGGGATTGCCTTCGTCGTCCACGTTGAGCGAACCGCGGCGCCGCGAAATCGTGCCGTCGTCGACCACTGTCACACCCGGTGCCGCGACACGCTGGCCGATGCGGCCGGAAAAAGCCGAACTGCCCTTGCGGTTGAAATCGCCTTCGAGTCCATGGCCAATAGCTTCGTGCAGCAGGATACCGGGCCAGCCCGGCCCCAGTACCACGGTCATCGTGCCGGCCGGTGCCGGCCGCGCCGCCAGATTGGTCACAGCCTGGTGCACCGCCTTGGCCGCGTAGTCGCGCAGGACGTCATCGGTGAAATAGGCGTAGTCAAAACGCCCGCCGCCCCCCGCGCTACCCTGCTCGCGGCGGCCGTCGTGCTCGACGATGACCTGCAAGGAGAGCCGCACGAGCGGACGCACGTCGGCGGCGAGCATGCCATCGGAACGTGCGACCAGCACGACTTCGTATTCGCCCGCGAGCGAAGCGACGACCTGGGAAACGCGCGCATCGATCCCGCGCGCATGGCGTTCGAGCTTTTCCAGCAGCTTTACCTTGTCGGTATCGGCAAGGCTCGCCAGCGGGTCCTGTGGCAGATACAGTTCGCGGCCGCGCGTGCGGCTTGCGACCTGCGTTGCACCCTGCTCCCCGCGGCGCGCGATCGAACGAGTGGCCCGCGCCGCGGATTCCAGCGCCGGCAGGCTGATGTCGTCCGAATAGGCGAACGCGGTTTTCTCGCCGCTGACCGCGCGCACCCCGACACCCTGATCGATGTTGAAGCTGCCGGACTTCACCATGCCCTCTTCCAGGCTCCAGCCCTCCGAACGCGAATATTGGAAATACAGATCGGCGTAGTCGACACTGTGGGTCATGATCTGGCCGAAAACGCGAGCGATCCCGCCGGCATCGAGTCCATAGGGTGCGAGCAACGTGCGGTCCGCAGTCGCGAACAGCAGCTCGTGGGTGTTTGTCGGATCGTTGGGCATGAGAAATTAGGAGCTAGGGGTCAGGGGCGAGGGATTAGATTTGGTCTATTCGACTTTGATTGGATATCCGAGTATTTGGGCACTGAGCCGGGGATTTCAATTGAATTTCCCTAATCCCTCGCCCCTCGTCCCTCAGATTCTATGGATCACCCTGTGCGTCAGCGCCGGCAGGCTCTTGCGCAGGCTCGCCTGGTACGCAGGATTGATCGAAGCGACAACCACACCCGATCCGCGCGGCAGACGATCCAGTACCGTACCCCAGGGATCCACCACCATCGAATCGCCGTGGGTTTCGCGTCCGCTCAGGTGATAGCCACCCTGCGCCGGCGCCAGCACGTACGCCAGGTTTTCGATTGCACGTGCGCGCACCAGCGATTCCCAGTGCGCCTTGCCGGTGGTCTCGGTGAAAGCCGAGGGTACGACGATGATATCCACGTCCTTCATGGCCCGGTACAGTTCCGGAAAACGCAGGTCGTAGCAAACCGACAAGCCGATGCGGCCGAAGGGCGAATCCACCACCTTGACCTGCTTGCCCGCCTCGAGCGTGCCCTCCTCGGAAAACCTTTCCTGGCCCAGGTCGAGGCTGAACAGGTGAATCTTGTCGTAACGCGCCGCCATCTTTCCGCTATCGTCGTAGAGCTGGCAGGAGTTGTAGACCTTGCCTTCGCTGGGCGCCGCGATCGGCACCGAACAGCCGACCAGCCAGATCTTGTGTTTCTTCGCCGTTTCAGCAAGAAAGCGCTGGATCGGCCCGTCGCCCTCCTTTTCCCGGACTTTTACCTTGTCGGTGGCCCGCATGCCCATGATCGCGAAGTACTCCGGCAACGCGACCAGCCGCGCACCCTGAGACACCGCAATTTCGATCAGCCTGCCGGCTTCATTCAGATTTGCGGCCACACTCGGACCGGAGGCCATCTGCACGCCGGCGACGCGAAACGTCTGCGCCTTTACCTGCCCTTTCACGACGGCCGTCACCGGCACAGCATGGTCGCGGGCGCCGCGTTGCTTTGTGCGGCCGAATCCTGATCTGGTGGCGGTTGCCATGCGGGTTGCGAAGTCGGGTTCCTGTCGAAGCGAGGTCGGATTGTAACCTCGCCCGCCAGGAATGCTCTAACGCCCGGTTCGCTTCTCGTCGGATGGCGCCTTGGATACCCGCGCAACGACCGGATCGGCCCAGCTTCCGGTGACCGAATAATCGAATGAAGCAATTTGGCTGAACGGGTCCTTGAGTGCTTTTTGCGCGATCAGAGCGGCAACGCCGATGGCGGGATTGACGATGGCGCCGGCGATCGCGATGCCCTCCGACAGCGACGGCGTGACCCGCACGATGAGATCCTGGGTTTCGCGCGCCAGATCGACCTGCCCGTGCATTGCGACACGCGCCGCGGAGCCCTCCATCAGAAAATTCTGCGTGTCGGCAATGCCCGAATTGATGTTCAGGTCCGCGGAGATGCGATTGAAGCTGAAACCCTTGCTGAATACGTCACGAAAATCCAGCGAAGCCCGTCTGGGCAGTGCCTGCAGGCTCAGGATGCCGAGAAGTTTGGCTACGCCCGGCTCGATCTGCCGGAAGCGGCCGTCCTTGGCCTCCAGTTTGAGCTGGCCCGACAGGGACGGGATGTCGAACCGGGTCGGATTGCCGGTCCAGCCGATCGGGCCTTCGAGCCTGGCAGTCCCGCCCTTCACGCTGTCCGGCCAGCCCAGTCGCGCAAAGAACTCCCCGACGTCGGAAACGTCGAGCCTGACCGTCACGTCGGTACGCGACGCCTCGGCGATCCCCCAGCGCCCGCTCATGCCAAATTTGCTCTCCGGATTGACGATGTCGAGCCGCTGCAGGTGCCAACCGGCGGGTTCTGGTCGCGCCT
>WNFI01217050.1_pt4 | contig 10321 bp, 4 predicted proteins | sample 5400471 | NCBI WGS metagenome assembly WNFI01 (sample SAMN13153348, study PRJNA577476) | soil metagenome | isolation source: 100 cm saprolite on Douglas fir-dominated hillslope | place: USA:California | collected 2013-09-17 | reverse complement strand
CATTCATGAAACATCGCAAATTCGATTGTTCGCCCGGCTGCCCGGTGGAAGCCACGCTGGAACTCATCGGCGGGAAGTGGAAAGGCCTCGTGCTTTATCACCTGCTGCAGGGAACCATGCGCTTCAACGAATTGCGGCGAAAGGTTCCGGGTGTCACACAGCGCATGCTCACGCGGCAGTTGCGCGAACTCGAGAGTGCCGGGCTTATCCTGCGAACCGTGTATGCAGAAGTGCCGCCGCGGGTGGAGTACGTGTTGACCGTGGAGGGTGAAAGCCTGCGGCCGGTGATTCTGGCATTGCGCGAGTGGGGCCGGAACTATCTGGCGGCAGGGCACGAATCCACAAAAAAAGCGGCCTGAACCAGGCCGCTTCTTACGAGTCTTTCGCGTCAGTTTTTGTAGGCGGCCGCAGGCAGGTTCGGCGCATTCGCAAACTGAGCCGGAACTTCTCCCGTCAGGCTTTGCAGGAAAGCGGTGATGTCGGAAATGTCGGCTTTGGTCAGATCGCGGCCGAGTTGCAGCTTGCCCATGATGCGGACAGCGTCGCCCAGTTCCGCAACCGAACCGTCGTGGAAATAAGGCGGCGTCATCGCCACGTTGCGCAGTTGCTGCACCTTGAAGATGAAGGCATCGGCTTCGTTTTTGGTGTCCTGGAAGCGGCCCTTGTCGCGCGCCTTGAACAAATCTATTTCCTTGCTGCCCGTCAGTTCCCAGTAATCCTGGGTCAAGCCGAATTTCTGGTACATCTGGCCGCCGACGGTGACGCCGTTGTGACAGCCCGAGCAGCCGAAAGTCAGGAATTTGTCCAGGCCTTGTTTCGCCTGGGCGCTCAATGCCGCCTTGTCGCCCTTGAGGTAATGGTCGAAAGGCGCGGGTGTGATCAGCGTGCGTTCGAATGCGCCGATCGCTTTGCCCCAGTTTTCGGCCGTGACCGGTTCGGCTTCGCCGGGAAACGCCTTTTCAAACATCGCGCGATATCCGGGCAGCGCTCGCAGCCGGGCTTCCGCGGCGGCGTAGTCGGCATTACCGTAGGCCAGCGGGCTCACCAGGGCCTTGACTGCTTGCTCTTCGACGTCCGCGCGATTGCCGCCGTAGTGCTGCACGAACTGCAATGCGGTATTGAACACGGTCGGCGCGTTGCGTGGAATGACTTTGCCGCCTACACCCACCGAACGCGGCAGCGCGTCGGTGCCGTAGAAAAACGGGTTATGGCATCCGCCGCAACTGCCCTTGCCATCGCTCGACACCCGCGTCTCGAAAAACAGCGACCGGCCCAGGGCGATACGTTCGGGGGTGAGCGGACGTTGCGGTGTGCCGGCGTCCGCGGGCAATGGTTTGAACATCTGCTGCGCCCGCGCGAGCAGCGCTTCATCATTGTCTTCGGCTGCGAGCAACGAAGCAGCGGCGGCCAGCGCGACCGCACAGGAATACAGAACGGCCTTCTTCCGGATTGCCATGTCCCCTCCCCCTTATAATTTTCTTCGCGGTTGTCCGCCGTTCGCTCAGCTATCTTTCCTGCAGTAAAGCTCCAGGCAATTCTCCTCCGGATCGAAGGTGCGGAACGCGTTGAATTCGTCGCCCTGCTTGACCGTGGCCCCGAACTTGTTGGCCCAGTCGGCCAGCTTCTGGTTACTCGGCACCTGGAAACCGAGGTGCAGTTCGGGCGCACGCTTCACCGGCTCGCCCGCCTGGAAGGCGATCAGCACGCCCGGCCCGCGTACCTTGTTGCCGTCGGCTTTCAGGCCGAAAGTCTGCGCGTACCAGCGCACGAGGCCCTCGGGGTCGCGCGCCGGAATGTTGAGGTGGTTGAGTTGGAAATCGGACATGCAGATTCTCCTGTGAATGGCCCTTACATGCTGCGGCGGTATTGTCCGCCGACCTCGAACAACGCATCGGTGATCTGGCCCAGTGAGCAGACGCGCGCGGCGTTGACGAGTTCGGCAAACACATTGCCGTTGTCGATGACCGTCTGGCGCAATTTCGCCAGGGCGGCCGGCGCGTCCGCGGCATTGCGTGCCTGGAATTCGCGCAGACGGCGGATCTGGCCCCGTTTTTCTTCTTCGGTAGAACGTTGCAGCGGGATGCTGCCGCCCATCTCTTGCGCATCCGGATTGCGGAAGGTGTTCACGCCGATGATCGGATAGGATCCGTCGTGCTTCTTGTGCTCGTAAACCATCGATTCTTCCTGGATCTTGCCGCGCTGGTAACCGGTTTCCATGGCGCCGAGCACACCGCCACGCTCGGAGATGCGCTCGAATTCCTGCAGCACCGCTTCTTCGACCATGTCGGTCAGTTCGTCGATGATGAACGAGCCCTGGTTGGGATTCTCGTTCTTCGCCAAGCCCCATTCACGGTTGATGACGAGCTGAATGGCGAGCGCGCGCCGCACGGATTCCGCAGTTGGCGTCGTGATCGCCTCGTCGTAGGCGTTGGTATGCAGCGAATTGCAGTTGTCGTAGATCGCGATCAGTGCCTGCAGCGTGGTGCGGATGTCGTTGAACGCGATTTCCTGCGCGTGCAGCGAACGGCCGGAGGTCTGCACATGGTATTTCAGCTTCTGGCTGCGATCGTTGGCCTCGTACTTGTTCTTCATCGCCGTGGCCCAGATGCGCCGCGCCACGCGCCCGAGTACCGTGTATTCCGGGTCCATGCCGTTGGAAAAAAAGAATGACAGGTTCGGGGCGAAATCGTCGATATTCATGCCGCGGGCAAGATAGGCCTCGACGAAGGTGAAACCATTCGACAGCGTGAAAGCGAGCTGCGAGATGGGATTCGCACCGGCCTCGGCGATGTGATAGCCGGAGATCGACACCGAATAGAAATTGCGCACCCGGTTCTTCACGAAGTATTCCTGGATGTCGCCCATGACCTTCAGAGAGAACTCCGTGGAAAAGATGCAGGTGTTCTGCCCCTGGTCCTCCTTGAGGATGTCGGCCTGCACGGTGCCGCGCACGTTCTCCTGCGCCCAGGCGCGGATCTTCGCGCTTTCCTGCTCGTTCGGCTGCCGGCCATGCTGGGTGACGAACTTGTCGATCTGCTGGTCGATGGCCGTGTTGATGAACATGGCCAGGATGGTCGGCGCCGGGCCGTTGATGGTCATCGATACCGAGGTCGCGGGATCGCACAGGTCGAAGCCGGAATACAGCACCTTCATGTCGTCCAGCGTGGCAATCGACACGCCGGAGTTGCCGACCTTGCCATAGATATCCGGCCGTTCGTGCGGATCGAAACCGTAGAGCGTCACCGAGTCGAACGCGGTCGACAGGCGTTTGGCCGGCATGTCGCGCGACAGGAATTTGAAGCGTGCGTTGGTGCGGAACGGATCGCCTTCGCCGGCGAACATGCGCGTCGGATCTTCGTTCTCGCGCTTGAACGGAAAAACGCCGGCGGTATACGGAAAATAACCGGGCAGGTTTTCCCGCATCAGCCATCTGAGCAATTCGCCGTCATCCTCGAACTTCGGCAGGGCCACTTTCGGGATCCTGGTGCCGGACAACGAAGTCGTCGTCAGCGTCGTGCGGATCTCGCGGTCGCGGACCTTTGTGATCTGTTCGTCGCCGGAGTAGGCCTGTTCGATACTCGGCCATTGCTCCAGCAGAGCCTTGGCTTCGGCACTGAGCGCCTTGTCGCGCTCCGCGATCAGCGGATCGAGATCGGAGGACGACTTCTTGGCCGCATCCAGCATGCGCCTCACCTCGCGCAGTTGCTGGCGTTCGCGCGCCACCTTCGTCTGCCCTGCGACATCCGCGTGATATCCGCGGACCGTCTCCGCAATCTCCGCAAGGTAACGCACTCTGGCCGGCGGAACGATGACGTTCTGCCCGGAAGACGATCTCACGTTCGTGGTCTTGAGCTTGCCGTCGGCGGCCTTGAGTCCGCGTGTTTTCAGTTCCGCGGCGATGGCCTGGTAGAGCGCGGTCACGCCATCGTCGTTGAATCGCGACGCGATGGTGCCGAACACAGGCATGCTGTCGGCGGCCACGGTGAAGGCGCTACGATTGCGCTGCATCTGCTTGCGTACGTCGCGCAGCGCGTCCTGCGCCCCGCGCCGGTCGAACTTGTTGATGGAGACAAAATCGGCAAAGTCGAGCATGTCGATTTTTTCGAGCTGGCTGGCGGCACCGAACTCCGGCGTCATCACATAGAGGGAAAAATCGACGTGCGGCACGATGGCGGCATCGCCCTGGCCGATGCCCGAAGTTTCCACCAGCACCAGATCGAAGCCCGCGCATTTGCAGGCGGCGATCACATCCGGCAGGCAGGCCGCAATTTCGCTGCCCGCATCGCGCGTGGCCAGCGAGCGCATGGTGATGTTCGGATGGTTGATCGAGTTCATGCGAATGCGGTCGCCGAGCAAAGCGCCGCCGGTCTTGCGCCGCGACGGGTCCACCGCGATGACCGCGATCTTGAGGGTATCGCCCTGGTCGATGCGGAAGCGGCGGATCAGTTCGTCGGTGAGCGACGATTTGCCGGACCCGCCGGTGCCGGTAATGCCCAGAACGGGTATTCCGTCATTCTGCGCGGCGCGGGCGGCCAGTTTCTTCAGCAGCGTTTCGGGCAGCGTCGCATTCTCGAGTCCGGTGATGACGCGTGCCAGCGCGCGGGGCTTTCCCCGAAACAGCTCGTCGAGATTGGCCGGCAGCTCCGCGGCGAGGTTGCGGTCGGCGGTACGGATCATGTCGCTGATCATGCCCTGCAGGCCCATCTTGGCGCCATCTTCCGGCGAGTAGATGCGGGCGACGCCATAGCGATGCAGTTCTTCGATTTCGTGCGGAACGATCACGCCACCACCGCCGCCGAAGACCTTGATGTTCTCGCCGCCACGTTCGCGCAGCAGGTCGATCGTGTATTTGAAATACTCGACGTGGCCGCCCTGATACGAGGAGATCGCGATGCCCTGCACGTCTTCCTGGATGGCGGCGTTGACGATTTCATCGACCGAGCGATTGTGGCCGAGGTGGATGACTTCGACGCCGCTGGCCTGCAGGATGCGGCGCATGATGTTGATCGAGGCATCGTGGCCGTCGAACAGGCTCGCCGCGGTGACGAAGCGGATCTTATGGGCGGCCCGGCCTTTCTGGTCGGCGGGCTGCTGGCTCAAGTCGGTCATGATTCTCGCTCCCTGCGGCTTATGACACCCCGGACGGGCCGGGGCTATGAGCCGGTCATTAACTACGAACGTTAGCCCAAATTCCCGTCACCCGCTTGCCGTCAGGCCGCCAGCACAATGCCGGCGTCGTTGCGGAATTGCTGCAACAAGCGGCTGCGCTCCGCTGCAACCGCGGCAACATTGTGCTCCTTGACATGGCCGAAGCCGCGAATGCGCTCCGGCAGCGAGGCCAGTTCGACGGCCGTGCGATGATTTTTCTGCGAAAGGTTTGCCAGTATTTCCGTTACGAGGGATTCGTAGTCCCGGATCAGGCCCCGCTCCATCTTTCTTTCCCCGGTGTAGCCAAACGGGTCGAGCGCCGTGCCGCGCAGACCTTTGAACTTCGCCAGCCACTTGAACGCGTGTTTCATCCATGCGCCGTATTGTGCCTTCACGAGATGCCCCTGCACATCGCGCTTCGCCAGCAGCGGAGGCGCCAGGTTGTACTTGACCTTGAAGTCGCCCTCGAAGCTGTCGTTAAGCCGCTTTTCGAAATCGCCGCTGGCGTAAAGCCGGGCGACTTCGTACTCATCCTTGTACGCCATCAGCTTGAACAGGTATTTCGCCACCGCCTTGCTCAGCGCATCTCCCGCCGCGATGCCTGCTTCGGCATCGCGCACCGTCGTGACCAGGCCCTCGTAACGCTTGGCGTAGGCGGCATTCTGGTATTCGGTGAGAAAAGCGACGCGGCGGCGGATCAGGGTTTCCAGGTTCTGTGGCATCTGCACGACGATCGGCTTGACGGGCAGCGCGACCTTCTCCACCTGCTCCAGGCTGACGGCTGCGCGCCGTCCCCAGCCGAAGGCCTGTTTGTTGGAGTCGACGGCGACGCCGTTCAATGCAATTGCCTGCAGGATGGAGGCTTCCTGCAGCGGGATGAGCCCTTTCTGGAAAGCATAGCCGAGCATGAACAGGTTGGTCGCGATCGAATCGCCGAGCAGTGCGGTGGCGATCCGGGTGGCATCGATGAAGTGGGCGCGGCCGCCGACTGATTCTTCGATCAGGGCGCGGATCTGTTCCGCCGGGAACTGCCAGTCGGGATTTTGTGCAAATTGTCCCGGAGGCTGTTGATGCGTATTGATGACCGCGACCGTGCGACCGGGGCGTGTCTTGGAAATGGCATCGTGGGCCCCGGCGGTCAGCATGTCACAGCCCAGGATCAGGTCCGCCTCGCCGGTGGCGATGCGCTGTGCGCGAATATCTTCCGGCGCGCGCGCAATGCGTACGTGGGACGTGACCGCGCCGTTCTTCTGCGACATGCCGGTCATGTCCAGCGCCGACGTGCCTTTGCCTTCCAGATGGGCGGCCATTCCCAGCAAGGCGCCGATGGTGATGACGCCGGTGCCGCCGATGCCGGTGATCAGGATGTTGTACGGCGCTTCCCTGAGTTCCGCCACAGCCACCTCAGGCAGGGACTCGAGTTGGGTGGGAAGAAGCTGCTGTGCCGCGCGCGACTTCTTCGGCGCGCCGCCCTCGATCGTGACAAAGCTCGGACAGAAGCCCTTCACGCACGAGTAATCCTGATTGCAGGACGATTGGTCGATCGCGCGCTTGCGGCCGAATTCGGTTTCGACCGGCAGGATCGAGGTGCAATTGGATTGCACGCCGCAGTCGCCGCAGCCTTCGCAGACCGCCTCGTTGATGAACACGCGTTGCGTGGCTTTCGGATACTCGCCTTTCTTGCGGCGCCGGCGTTTTTCCGCCGCGCAGGTCTGGTCGTAGATCAGCACCGACACGCCTTGGATCTCGCGCAGTTCGCGCTGCACCGTTTCCATGTCCTTGCGATCGTTGATCGTGACGATCGCCGGCAACTGCGATCGGTCCTGGTAGCGCGACACGTCCTCGGTGACTACTGCGATACGCTTGACGCCTTCGGCCGCCATCTGCTGCGCGATCATCGGCACCGAAATTTGTCCGTCCACCGGCTGGCCGCCGGTCATCGCGACCGCATCGTTGTAGAGGATCTTGTAAGTGATGTTGACGTTTGCCGCGAGCGCTGCGCGAATCGCGAGCGACCCGGAATGAAAATAAGTGCCGTCTCCGAGGTTGGCGAAGATGTGAGAGCGCTTCGAGAACGGCGCCTGGCCGATCCACGGTGCGCCTTCACCCCCCATGTGTGTCGGACTTTTGTTGTGCTCCGGGTAGATTACGGTGGCCATGACGTGGCAGCCGATGCCGGCCAGCGCCAGGCTGCCGTCGGGCACTTTGGTCGAGGTATTGTGCGGGCATCCCGAGCAGTAGTACGGTGGTCGCACCGGAGTGTCCACGGTCTTCTTCAGTACGGCTTCTTTCGCATCGAGGAAAGCCAAACGCGCCTTGATCAGGTCGCTCTGGTGAAAGCGTGCGATGCGTCCAGCGATCACGCGCGCGATCTGCGCGATCGAGAAATCGGCCTTGGCCGGCAACAGCCATTCGCCGCGCGGATGCACCCACTCGCCCTGGTCGTCGAATTTGCCGATCACGCGCGGGCGCACATCAGGATGCCAGTTGTAGAGCTGCTCCTTGAGTTGGTACTCCACCATCTGGCGTTTTTCTTCCACCACCAGGATTTCTTCCAGCCCCTTTGAGAATTCGCGCACCCCGTCCGGTTCCAGGGGCCAGGGCATCGACACCTTGAACAAGCGGATGCCGATCTGCGCCGCGTTCTCTTCGGTGATGCCCAGTTCTTCCAGCGCTTCCAGCACGTCCATGTAAGATTTGCCGGATGCGATGATGCCGAGCCTGGCATTGGGTGAATCGATGGTCGTGCGGTTGATGTGGTTCAACCTCGCATAGGCCATTGCCGCATAGATCTTGTAATCCTGCATTAATGCTTCCTGCTTGCGCGCCTGCAGGCCGAGCAAATCGCTGGACAGCCGGCCATTCAGTCCGCCTTCCGGCATTACGAAATCATCCGGCAGCCGGGTTTGGACGCGAAACGGGTCGGCCTCGATCGAAGCAGACGACTCGACCGTATCGGCCAGTGCCTTGAAGCCGACCGCGCAACCGGAGAACCGCGACATGGCCCAGCCGTGCAGACCGAGTTCGACGTATTCCTGCACGTTGCACGGATACAGGACCGGAATCATCGATGCGGAAAACAGATGGTCGCTCTGGTGCGGCAATGTCGACGAATAGGCGCCGTGGTCGTCGCCGGCGACCAGCAACACGCCGCCGTGTTTCGAGGTACCGGCAAAATTCATGTGTTTGAATACGTCGCCGCAGCGATCCACACCCGGCCCCTTGCCGTACCAAAGCGCAAAGACGCCGTCGTAATTCGACTCGCCGATCAGCTCGACCTGTTGCGATCCCCACACCGCCGTGGCGGCAAGCTCTTCGTTGACGCCGGGCTGGAATTTGATGTGATGGGCTTGGAGATGCTTTTTGGCTTTCCACAATGCTTCGTCGAGACCCCCCAGCGGCGAGCCGCGATAGCCGGAGATGAAGCCGGCCGTGTTGAGTCCCGCGGCCAGATCGCGTCGGCGCTGGACCAGGGCGAGGCGCACCAGCGCCTGAATACCCGTCAGGTAAACGCGGTCCTGGTCGGAGGTGTACTTGTCTTCGAGGGTGACTTGACGCATGTCCGGCTCCTGTAGATCGTCGTCTCGTTCAACATCACTTCGTGGTGCCCGCTGCCGGCCGCGATCATCGGAAAGCAGTTGGCCTGCGGTGCGACGGCTACGTCGAGAAAGAACGGCCCGTCGTAAGCCAGGCATTCGGCGATCGCGGCATCGAGTTCCGCCGGGTCGGTCACGCGCCTCGCGCCCCAACCAAACCCTTTCGCGACCGCCACGAAATCCGGCAACGCCGCGGTATAGCTGTGGCTGTAGCGGCTGCCGTGATTGAGTTCCTGCCACTGGCGCACCATGCCCATATAGCCGTTGTTGCACAACATCACTTTCACGGCGGTCCGATGCTGAACGGCGGTGGATAGTTCCTGCAGATTCATCAGCACAGACGCATCGCCGCTTACGCAAACGACGAGCTTGTCCGGATTACCAACCTGGGCGCCGATCGCCGCGGGCAGCCCATAACCCATAGTTCCGGCGCCGCCCGAAGTGAGCCAGCGGTTGGGCTGCTCGAAGCGCATATGCTGCGCGGCCCACATCTGATGCTGGCCGACGTCGGTCGACACGATCGCGTCGCGTCCCGCGACCGCATGCTGCAGCGATTGCATCAGTTGCTGCGGCACGATGCAATCGTCGCGTGTTTCGAACCCCAGCGAATCCTCGGCGCGCCATTGTCCGATCGTGTTCCACCATTCGCGCAGCCGTTCGGGCTGAAAAACGTGCCCACCCAGCTCGACGCGCAAGGCCTCCAGCAGCTCCAGGCAGTCGCCGACCATCGGCACGTCGACCTTGATCACCTTGTTGATCGAAGAAGCGTCGATGTCGAGATGGATTTTCCTGGCACCCGGACAGAATTCGCTGAGCTTGCCGGTCACCCTGTCGTCGAAGCGCGCACCGACGCAGACGACAAGGTCAGCTTCGTGCATGGCGAGATTGGCTTCCAGCGTGCCGTGCATGCCGAGCATGCCGAGAAATTGTCCGTCTGACGCCGGAAACGCGCCCAGTCCCATCAGCGTCAAGGTACAGGGGGCACCGGTATGTCGCACGAGGCGAGTGAAAGAAGCGCAGGCCTCAGGCCCCGAATTGATCAGCCCGCCGCCGCCGTAGAACACCGGGCGGCGCGCATTCTTCAGCAGTTCCGCCGCATCGCGCAGCCGACCGCGCCGCATCGGTTTGCGCCTGGATTGTGGTTGCTCTTCCGGCGACTCGGCCGGCGCATCAAACGTCGCGAGCTGAATATCCTTGGGGAAATCGAGCAGCACCGGCCCCGGCCTTCCCTGCGTTGCGATGCTGAGCGCCTTGCGCACCAGTGCCGCTACTTGATTCGCGCTGCGAATCTGCGCATTCCATTTCGTGACCGGCCGCGATAGCCCGAGCGCGTCGCATTCCTGAAACGCATCGGTGCCGATCGAATGCGTCGCGACCTGGCCGCTGATGCAAAGTACCGGAACCGAATCGCAGATCGCATCCAGCAACCCGGTGATCGTGTTGCTTACACCGGGACCCGAAGTGACCAGCACGACGCCGGGCTTACCGGTCGAGCGCGCATAACCTTCCGCCGCATGGACGGCGGCCTGCTCGTGCCGGACCAGGATATGGCGGATACGATGCTCCGCGTGCAGCGC
>WNFI01681317.1_pt1 | contig 10322 bp, 13 predicted proteins | sample 5400471 | NCBI WGS metagenome assembly WNFI01 (sample SAMN13153348, study PRJNA577476) | soil metagenome | isolation source: 100 cm saprolite on Douglas fir-dominated hillslope | place: USA:California | collected 2013-09-17 | reverse complement strand
GGCGTTTGAGCGCGAAGTTGCCGCCTTCTGCGGCGCAGGCGACGCGGTTGGATGCTCCTCCGGTACTGACGCGTTGTGGTTGGCGCTGGTTGCCGCCGGAGTACAGCCCGGAGATCAGGTTCTTACAACGCCGTTCAGCTTCTTCGCCTCCGCCAGCGCCATTGTGCGGGCGGGCGCGCGGCCGGTGTTTGCCGATATCGATCCGAGCACGTTTAATCTCAATCCCAATCAGGTCGAATCTTTTCTGCGCGGCGGCCGGCGTGACAGACTCCGCACTATGGTTCCGGTTCATCTCTACGGGCAGTGCGCCGACATGGACTCGTTGCAGCGCCTTGCGGATGAATTCCATTTGTCGCTGATTGAAGACGCCGCGCAGGCGATTGGAGCGCGCTGGGGAACTGAGCGGAGTAAAGCCCGCATCGCGGGATCGATGGGCGTCTCCGCGGCGTTCAGTTTTTATCCCACCAAAAATCTCAGCGCCTACGGCGACGCCGGATTGGTGACCACTAGCGATCCCGCGCAGGCATCGCATATGCGGCGCCTGCGCAATCATGGCAGCCCGCGCCGCTATGTTCACGACGAGATTGGCTGGAACTGCCGCCTCGACGCGATTCAGGCCGCCATCCTGAGCGTGAAGTTGAAGTATGTCGAGGGCTGGAACGAAGCTCGCCGCCAGCGCGCCGCGATCTACGATCAACTTTTCACCACGGCCGGCCTTACCTCAAACAGTCAGCCGGAAAACTCTGGGCCCATTCAGCTTCCACAGACTTCCGCGCAGGCCCACCATGTTTTCCATCAGTATGTGGTCCGCGCCTACCGCCGCGACGAGTTGCGCGAGTTTCTTGCTGCGCGAAAGATTGGCACCGAGATCTACTATCCCATCCCGCTGCACTTGCAGCCCTGTTTCGTGGGGTAGTAAAGAGTGTTGCAGATTTCTACTGCTAGCACGCATTCTTCGAGTTTGCTGCGAAACGACATCGTAACTTTCCGCCACAACAGGCATCAGATTTCGCATTGAGGAGATGCGGGGATGAGAAAAATTTCTGGAGCGGGGCTCGGGCTATGTCTCGCGCTCTTTCTTACATGGTTTGCCTTCTCGGCAAGACCGAAGGCGCAGACACCTGTGGCGCAAACGGCTCGCACGCCCGTGCTGGTTGAGTTATTTACCTCTGAGGGCTGCTCCTCCTGTCCCCCTGCGGACGCCTTGCTGCGAAAGCTTACAGCACAACAGCCAATCGCCGGGGCGGAGATCATTGGGCTGGAAGAGCATGTCGACTACTGGAATCACGATGGCTGGACCGATCCCTACTCGTCGCCAGAATGGACGGAGCGGCAACAAGATTATGTGACGCTGCTCAAGGAAGACGCATACACACCAGAGCTCGTGATAGATGGGCAGAGGCAGTTCGTAGGCAATGACTCACGTCAGGCACAGGCAGAAATCGAAAAGGCGGCCAGCCGTGTGAAGACAGAGGTTACCCTCAGTGCAGCAAAGCCGGATGGCTCTGGCTCGCAGCGCTTCAGCGTATCGGTCGGAAAACTTGCCGGCGGAATTCTCCCCCGCGCAGCGGACAATGCCGCCGAGGTATGGCTGGCAGTTACGGAAGATGGCCTGCATTCGGCGGTAAATCGAGGCGAGAATGCGGGTCGGGTGTTGCAGCATGTTGCCACGCTGCGTTTACTGCACAAGATTGGGACCGCGAATGTAAACGGAGGTTCAGCATCATTCACCGGAGATACTCTGGTGAAATTCAATCCCCGTTGGAATCCTGAGAAACTCCACGTGGTGGCATTCGTCCAAGAGAAAAAGAGCCGGATGGTTCTTGGCGCGGCTTCGTCAACCGTGAGAGACAAGACGGAGAGTCAGGCCAGCACCAAGCCCGCTTCCACCCACTGACGCGGAGGAGACGGAACAGAAAAAGATGTAAAACTACGTCCCTGCGATGAGTGGCCGCTAGCGCCGGCGACGCTTCGCCACTGGCCTCGATGCCTGCTTCTGCTCCCCCGGGGCCAGAACGCGGCGCACGATGGGAGTGTTCAGCTTGTATTTGCGTTCGCTGACATTGCCGCTTTCGTCCTTCACGCGCAGGATGAAGACTGGCAGCGTGCCTTCCTTGTCGAAATTCTCATTGGTGACCGTCACCGGAAGCACTCCGTTCAGGCCGTGCTCGCGGTAGGCGGTTTCGTAGCGATGCTTTCTTACGTTCCAGGTGAAGACGCGGATCTGATCGTAGTCATAGGGCAGGCCGTCGTGGGGTTCAGTGATGACGCACAGATACTGCGAAACTTTCTTTTCTGCGCCTTCTTTGCCCGAGTCCTGCACCTGATTTAGAACGAAGAAAGCGACAAAGCGCTGGCCTTCGGCATACTGCGCGACTTCCAGCGGGACGTCCAGATCGACCATACGCGCCAGCACCCAGCCTACGCGGTTCTGCGCATCGCGCACCAGCCACCAGTCTTCCAGCACCGGGCCAGGAGCCGCTTTGCCGGAAGATTTGGCAAATTTGGCGGAAGCGGCGGCGGCCCCTGGCTGTTTTTCCGCCGTAGCGCGTTTTAGCACCGCGACCTTCGCTTGCGCCGAAAGCTGGTACAGATGCTCAGTCTCGCGGCCCGGAGTGATGTGGAGGTTGGTATCATTGCGCAGCACGGCGGGTGCCTGCACGGGATCATTCAGGTTCTCTTTTGTCAGTTTTTGCAGGGCATCGAACGTTGCCTGGTCCACCAGATAGCGTTGCTCGATCCAGCCCTCGATTCCGTCCCCGGTGCGCACCCGGGAAAACCGTTTCTCGCGCTCCAGAACCTCGACGCGATCCCCGTTCTTCACCGTGCCCACGCGGTTGTAGATGGTCGCCACCTGATCGCGCAGCGTGGCTTGCACCGCCGAGACATAGTTCACTTCGAGCACGCGATGGCCCTTGCGATTGCAGGCGGAACTCGATACCAGAACGAGTGCGGCCAGCGCTGAGGCCAGTGCGACCCGGCGGAAATGCACAAGACAGGATGGTTTCAAGATTTTCAATCAGGTTAACGCCTGTGGGTTACCTTTCTACTATAGCGCGGCGCGATGCCTTGCGGAGGGCGAGGCAAGGCGGGCGGGCCATGCAACCTTCTCCGCGCATTCCGCGTCCTCCCTCGGCGAACTCCGCGCTTCAGGCTTTACAATGACCGCCGGAACAAATCTTGAATCGCGGAGGCGGCGGCCTCTGGAGTTGATCCGGCGACCTCGCACCTGACATCGTGCAACCGATTCAGTTACCATTAAAGACATCACGCGTCTGAATAAACGTGGGTCGCCTCGCCAAACATGAAAAACGATTCCAGAAATAAGTTTCCTCTTCTTGCGCTATTAGTTTTTGTTTCTGTCGCAGCTCTGTGCGCGACGGCGGCTGATTCGGTGAATCCCGTGCTACGCCCGCCCAAGGGTGCGCCGGTGGCCATTGTTGTGTTCGAGGATCTGCAGTGCCCGCAGTGCCGCCGGGTCGCGCCCATTCTCGAACAGGCTTCGAAGACCTACAAGATTCCGCTGGTCCGCCATGACTTTCCCCTGCCCATGCACAACTGGTCTTACGATGCGGCCGTGATGGCGCGCTACTTTGACACAACTTCGAAAGCGCTGGGTAACGAGTTCCGCGACTACATTTTCTCGAACCAGCTCGAGATCAATCCGCAGAACCTGCGCGGCTATGCAGAGAAGTTTGCTGGCGAACACAAAGTGGCGCTACCTTTCGTGATCGATCCCCAAGGCAAGTTCGCTGCCGAGGTGAATGCTGATCGCGATCAAGGCAAGGCCATCAAACTCGAACACACGCCTACGGTGTACGTGGTGAGCAGCCGACATCCGGACAAGCCTTACGTGGAGATGAAAGAGGTCAGTCAGCTTTATGCATTGATCGATGCCATGATGAAGGAGTAGTTCTCAGTACGTGAGTGCACGAGTACCCAGACCTGGTACCCAGGAACCCAGTTTGCGTTTTCGATTTCTGACTTTAGGTCTTGTTGCTCCGCTAAGTTGTTGAGTCCTGGTGGAAGTCGTTCATTCTTTTGCAAATTCATTCGGATGAATTTTTGTTGCCGGCCTTCCGGCCTTTCACTCCCTGTTAAGTTGTTGATTCTTCGTGAGGGCTCGCCCTCCACTGAAAAGTGGGGTCGCAGTTGCGCCTAGAATGCCCTGCCTTTGCGTTTAGAAGCGCTCTGACGCACTTCATTGTCGAGGATGAAGGGAACCCCGCTTTGAGATTTTGCAGGGCTAGAATCCACTCTAATGCTCATAATATCTTTTGGCTAATGCCACCGGCGGACCTCGCAACGGGAATCAACAACTTACAAGCGCTGCATGGAGAATCAATCACTTACAGGCGTCGCATGAAGAATCAACGACTTGCGGACCCAGCGAAAGCGCGGGCGGTCCCGAAGGTCAGAGGAACAGAATGAGTCTGGCGAGAAGCAGGAGTGACAATGCAATGGCAGCAATGCTGTTGGCGCGAACCGCGCGATAGCTGGCCGCCCAGGGGAACAGCAGGACGTCGAATACCGGCCTGAATTTTTCCGGCCAGATCAATCCGGCCACCCCGAACGCCAGGCACAACTGAGCCATGACGCACAATTCCAAAATATTCATCGCAATGATTCCAAATGCAGGTCTGCTTTCTATTGAAGCGCGACTCGGATATTACAGGGGAGATTACGAAGGTACCTCGAAGAATCCGCGCCATCAAGCAAATTTTATGGAGGAAGGAAATTTCGGGGTTCCATGCGAGTCGGGCCGGGCGGATGTCTTCCACCGTCAGTCTCCGAATCCGATGCCGATGGCGCGGGCGGCGCGCACCATTTCACCTTCCGGGTTGACGGACTTGAGATGGCCGATAGCATGGGCCACATCGACGGAGACGATCAAGCCACCATGCAGGGCGACCATCTTGCCGAACTCTCCGGCGGCGATCAGATCGACAGCCGCCACTCCGAAGCGCGTGGCCAGAATGCGGTCAAAGGGCGAGGGCGTACCTCCACGCTGAATGTGCCCCAGCACGCTGATCCGCACTTCTTTCCCTGAGCCGCGGGCGATGGCATTGCCGATCAGGTTGCCGATGGAACTGGCGCGGCGGTTCTCCTTCATCTCCGGAGGCAGATTCACGCCTTCGGCCAATACCACGATGGTGAAGTGTTTGCCGATTTTTTCGCGCTGGGCGATATGTCTGCAAACATGTTCGATGGTGAAGGGGATCTCCGGAATGAGGATGACGTGGGCGCCGCCAGCGATGCCGGCCTCGAGCGCGATCCAGCCGCAAGCCGACGATCTTCATTCCTTTCTGAGAAAGTTCGTAGCCGATCTTCTGCGACCCATCGCCGCCGATTGTGATGATGGCATCAATGCCCAACTTGGCGGCATTGGCAATGATTTGGGTGGAAATATCGCGCGATACTTCCTTGCCGTTCTCGATGGTCTTGTAGTGGAAAGGATCGCCGCGGTTGGTGGTACCGAGAATGGTGCCGCCGCGAGGCAGAATGCCGCTGACCTCCTTCAGAGTTAACTCGAATGCTTTCTCGGGCCAGATGAGGCCGTCGAAGCCATCGGGGATGCCGATGACTTTCCATCCGTACTTGATGATGGCAGCTTTGGTAGCGGCGCGAATGACCGCATTGAGGCCGGGAGCGTCGCCGCCTCCCGTACCGATGCCGATACAGCGAATGTTGGACATAGGGTAGAAAATCGTCGCTGGTCGTTGGCCATTAGCGAACCAACTGCACAACACGGGACGACTCTTACGATAATACTGAGACTGCGGAAGTTGGCAACTTACCAGTGGGCGTGGAGGCGGATTCGGCCCTGCGATCGTCAGCGATCAAAAACCACATGCAGTGGAGAGGCGTCGGCGAAGGCGTGGAAATCCTGGTCGCGCGTAAGAAGCGGAATGTTTCGGTCGAGACAAGTCTGAGCGATCAGAGCGTCGCCGAGGCGCGCTTTGCGGCGATTGGACAATACTTTCGCCCGCAAAAGACCGGCGCGCTGCCAGTAGCCGGAGCGCCTTCGAGATATGCGATCCACGTGCTGGTGTCGGCTGCGATCATCGAGATGATGGGGGAACAGCGTGCTACTCGCGATCGTCTTTCAATTCCTCCCACGTCCGGCTAAAGCGGATTTTGCCTCGCAATTGGCGAAGATTGTCATACGCCTGCGAAGCCGCCAGCAGTTGCAGCCCTGTCCGTATGGTCTGGGTGATGCCGCTGCCGCTGGCCTGCTGGGCCTTCTCAAGAAGGTCCTGTGGGATTTCGACCGTGATTTTCCGTGTCGCCATAGTGATCTGATTTTACCATACTCAATACCAGTATTTAGTACGGTATTCCCGGGTTGACCTTTAAAACAATCCAGCTTAAGCTAGCTTGAATGGCCAATTCCAGTATTCGTGAAGTCGGCGCTTTTGAGGCTAAGAACACGCTTGGGAGTCTGCTCGACCGCGTCGAAAACGGCGAGGCGACAGTTGGCGAGGGACAATCCCGGACGCCCTGCCTTCGACTGGGAAGAGATCAAGAAGCTGCGGGACGAAGGCCGCCCGTGATCGCAACTGGGGGAGCCTGTGGGCCGCCGTCATGAACTTGGTTCTCGATAGTTCGGTCGCGCTCGCCTGGGTCTATGCCGATGAGACGACAGACGCGGTTCTGGGTTTGTTCGACGAAATAAGAATCCATGGGGCATGGGTACCGGGGCTGTGGCGATGGGAAATTGCGAATGTGCTGCAGTTGAATGTCAGGCGCGGACGCCACGACGCAGATTTTCGCGATAGCGCATTGTCCAGTCTCGCCCTGCTTCCCGTAAAGGTGGATGCGGAAGCCGACCGGCAGGCTTGGAGCGCCGCTCTACATCTGGCCGAGCGCCACCGGCTTACGGTTTACGACGCGGCCTACCTGGAGATTGCTTTGCGGCGGAAAATTCCGCTCGCCACGCTGGACGGGCAGCTTCGCGCGGCTGCGAGTGATGAGAAAGTTCAGCTACTAGGATAGGGGAGCGGTCCCTATCATCAGCCCAGCTCCGGGAAATCAGAGCCTATAAGCCGGCAGTCGAGAGCGGGCGCGTCCGGCCAATCGAAGTGCCATCGCTTACTGTGCCGTGATGGTCACCGAGTTAGAACTGGTGACGTTGCAAAGCGTGGCCGTAATCGTCGTCGACCCTGTCGTACCGCTGCCAGTGGTCGTGCCTGAGCCGTTGGAGATCGCCGTAATGATTGCCGTGTTCGAAATGTTCCAAGTCACCTCGTTGGTGACATCCGTGCTTCCACTGCCGCTGAAAGAAGCCTCCGCCGTGAACGCGATGGGGGTGGCCGTGTTGGCCGGAACAGTAAGGGGGCTGGCGGTTATTGTGAGGTCGGTCACCGAGGGGCAGACTGAAAGACTGGCCGTGGCGGGCGTGAGTGCTTGGAAAGCCGCACTGATGGTCGTGGTCTGTGGAGGATTCGAAACCGTCGCCGCGGCGGTAACTAATCCCGTTTTCGAATCAATGGTCGCTGCGGCCGGGTTGCTGGAAGTCCAAAAGCATTTGTCGGTGATGATCTGATTGGGGGAGCCGTCGCTGGGAACGCCAGAGGCCACCATTTGGAGGGTCGCTCCGGGTATGAGAGTCTCACCGGTTGGGCCGATCGTCATGCTCGTTATCGTCGGGCTGGTAAAAAATCCAGTGCAGCTTACGGCGAGGGCCAGCACTGCGAGCGCGGCAAACCCGCCAGTTAAACGGAGTTTATGGTTCGCGGATGACATAGTTATCTGAGACTCCTTGGGCGCGCGCTGCTAAAAAATTGTAGCAGAAGAAGATTCTGAGTCGAGCGCATACTGCACTTCCGTGCGGGCGCGGAACCACCGCGGCTAACGCCACTTCTCTTCGTAAGAACGCCGGAGGAACCAGGAGCTTGCGGAGAAAAAATTCGCTCCGAGCTCGGCAGAGGAGCTGCACGCCGCGGACAGCCGGGGGCGGCTGTCCCCACATAAACATTCACACTGCGACATTCACACTGCAGGAAAAAATGGCCAGGGCTGTCAGCAGCCGCTGGCCATCTACCCTTGACGCTAAACCTGTTACCGGCCCTTCTCGCGCTTCTCGTCGCGGGACTCCTTCTGGTGTTTGGGCGGCTTTGCCTGCTTGGCCGGCTTTGACTTGGAGGCGCTTTCGGCGTGCGAGTCGCCGTGCGGAGTGGACTTCGGCTCGCTGGCCGTCTTGTCCTTGCTCTCACGCTCCGCGCCACTTCCGCCACCGTTTTTGGAGGGCGGAGTGAATGCGCGGTCGGAAGCGGCCGCTGGGGCGCGCGCTTCTTTGGGCGACATTGAGGGCGCGTGATACTCGGCTCCAGCTTTCGCAGCTACTGCGCCGTGCCCACTGAATTCGCCGGGGCGTGCCGTCGCGGCTACTGCGGGCGCGCCATGGTTTTCTGAGGCAAACGACGCGCGGTTCTGGCTGGCAGCATGTTCATGCTGGGTCTGCGTTGCCAGCGCAGCTTGGTGCGGTTCGCGCGCGGCCGACTCTTCTTCGGCGGTCGCATGCGCGGCGACTCCACCTTCGCCGCCGTTAAACGCGACATGGGACTCGTTGTTCACCACGGTATGCGTGTAGACGTTGGTCACGTGGACCGTATCCACACGAATCACGGCGGTGTTGTAGAAGAAAACTCCGCCGCGCCACTCGCCGCCGTAGAAGCCGGCGCCGCCATAGCCGTAGCCGTAGTTAATGCCTCCATAGAAGCCAACGTGCGGGCCCCAGTAGCCGGGATGCCACGCGTAGAAACCGGCGCCCCATCCCCAGTAGCCCGGCGTCCATAGCATGCCGATGGGGGCGACCACCCATGTCCCGGGCACCCAGTAGTAGCCTCCTTCGTCATTCCAAGCCCAGTAGCCGGGCGTCCAAAAATAGCCGGGGCCGGGACAGAGTGGTTGCGGCGCGCTTGCGCTTTCGATTGCAGCGCGATAGCCGGGCGGAAGTGCCGGGTAAATCGTCATCATTGTGAACACCGCAATGGGAAAGATGTTGCTGCTGAAAGTTGCCTGGGGGGGGCCCATCACCATCGTGAGCGGATGGATAGCCGGATAAGCAGAGTTTCTTTCCGCTGGACACCTGCGGTTTGCTGGGTGTTTAATTCCCGGTCATGGAAACACTAGGCCTGTCCGGATCTGCCGAGCGCAGTGAGGGCCGACTTAAGAGTTTGTTCTGGCCCTCAATCCAGAACGGAACTGACGTCGACTATCTCGGTGCCCAGGGATACTGGGTCTGCACCATCGTTGCCATTGTGTCTTTCGTATTTCTGGCCATTAACGGTCAACCGATTACCGGCGTGGCTGTTCTGCTGCTCTATTATGTGGGCGGCGTGGGAGTGCGAGAACGCAGCTACTATGCCGCACTCGTAGTTTTCATCATGTATCTTCTGGATACGCTGTTGGCGCCGGGAGTAGTCCGCATAATTCTCTCCGCCCTGCTGCTTTCCAACCTGCGCGCCACCTGGATCGCCGCGAGGTGGCGGCCCGAGTCGGAAGAAGCTGCCCTTCCGCCCCGCCTCAATGAAACATTCGCCGACAAGCTGGCTGACCAACTCCCTCCCTGGCTCTGGCCCAAAGTGCGGATTGCGTATTACATCTACTCTGCTGGATTCCTGTTGTTGGTGACCGTCGGGCTGGCGAGCATGGCGGCGAAAGGAAAGATCCCGCACTAAAGCACGGCGCGCACCGCTCCCTCGGACGAGGGCGTCCGGGGCTCCGTGAATTTCTTAATTCGTTCGCTTGGACCGGGCGATGCGTTCGTCGATGGGCTTGCGGCCGGCGAATCCTTCGTCGGTGCTGTGCCAGTGAGTGATGGAATTCTCTCCCATCTTCCAGCAGAGCAGGACGACCCGGCCATCCACATCGCAGGGAAAATCGAGCAGACCGATCTCGAGATCTTTTACCTGCACGCCGATGGAGTCGATTTCGGCGAGCGCATCTTTGGCACGCTGCTCGGCCTTGGCGCGCTCGGCCTTGCGGCGGGCAATGGCGACGACATCGACGTGCGTGCCTCCATTGAGGAAGATGCGGTGATTGAGCGCCTGCATTTCGGCCTCGACGTCTTCCATGATCTTCTTGCCGGCGATGGCGGTGCGCAGAAGAGATTCGAGCACGGGAAGCAGCGAGAGGGCTTCGTCGAGAGTGAAGGTTCGGTCGGACATGGGGGACGAGTCTATTGTAGCGCATGCGGGCAAAGCAGCAGTTGGCACTTAGCAATTAGCTAGAACCGGCTGGCCCATAAATCGGAAACGCGTGCTGACTCTAAATGCTAACTGCTAATTGCTAATTGCCAACCGCCAATTGCTATTTCG
>WNFI01644504.1_pt1 | contig 10322 bp, 7 predicted proteins | sample 5400471 | NCBI WGS metagenome assembly WNFI01 (sample SAMN13153348, study PRJNA577476) | soil metagenome | isolation source: 100 cm saprolite on Douglas fir-dominated hillslope | place: USA:California | collected 2013-09-17 | reverse complement strand
AGTTAAGCCCGATCTGCCGAACGCGGACCGCGCAAACTGCGATGCAAGTATTATTTCGCATTTGCTCCCGAGGGATCTGACTGATCGGCTCCGCGATTTTAGCAACGCTCAGGGTGGTACTTTTTTTACGACTACCCTGGCTGCCTGCCTGACTCTCTTACGCCGCTACACGGGAATGGACGACGTCGCGGTTGGCTCGCCACTCGCTGGACGTTCCCGTGCGGACCTTGAGGGTCTTGTTGGCCAATTCGTGAATCACATCGTTCTCCGAGCCGACGCTTCCGGTGATCCGATGTTCCCCGAATTTGAGAACCGCGTTCGCGATGCGGTCTGGGAAGCATTTTCCAATCAAGAAGTTCCCTTTGAAAATGTAGTCAAGGCACTACAACCGGGAAAAAATCTGCATCGCGAACCGTTTTTCCTGCTTAATTTCATTTGCCAGCGGGAGTACGGCCGGGCCGCCACTTTCAATTTCGATTTTGCTGGGATTCGCATGTCCACCATGCCCTCAAAAACGCAGGGCGCCCTTTACGACTTAAATTTTTTCCTGGTCGAACGCGAAGCCGGCTGGCGGCTTTCGCTCGAGTACAAAACCTCTCTTTATAAGCCTGAAACCGCGCAGTCTTTGTTGGACCACTTTAAGGAATTACTGGTGGGAATTGCGGCCAATCCAGTTCGGCGCATTTCGGAATTTGCGCTTTCCGGCAACGCGCCCGCAGCCAATGCTTCGACATCCGCTCAATCTGAATCCGAGGAAATCTACGCGATGCCGGCCAGCCCGGTGCAGCGTCGATTCTGGTTGCTCGATCGACTCGACCCCGGCAATCCAGCATTTCATATGCTGGCCTGTGTCCGGGTCGATGGCCTGTTGGACCGTTCCGCCCTGGAAAAGAGTTTCGCGCTTCTCATTCATCGCCACGAGTCGCTGCGCACTACTTTTCAAGAGGTGGATGGCGAGTTGGCCCAGATTATTTCGCCGCCTTCGCCTTTTTCGCTGCCCCTGTCGGACTTGACCATTGAAGCCGCCGAGAACCCGGAAGATCGGCTCTTGAAATTGATCCGTCAGGAAGCCAGCGAGTTTCTCGACCTCGAAAAGGGCCCCACCTTTCATGCCCGGCTGTTCCGGCTCGGTCCTGAACGGCATGTCCTGGCGACGATCGTTCACCACATTCTGGCGGACGGCTGGTCCAACAAAGTGATTCAAGACGACATTTGGCAGTCGTACGCGGCTCTTGCTGGCGGCCAACAGCCGGTGCTGTCACGGCTCCCAGTGCAATACAGCGACTTTGCTACCTGGCAGAAGGATTGGCTGAATTTACAGGAAGCGCAAGACCATCTGGCATTTTGGATGGAACGCCTGCATGGTGAGTTGCCGATTGTTGATTTCCCAACCGATCGGCCTCCGTCGCTTAAGCATGCATCGCGCGGGGCGATTGAGACCCGCCTTCTGCCCGAAGATCTGGTCCGCTCACTTGAGAAATTTGGCCAGACGCACAATTCGACCATGTTCACGATGTTGCTGACAGCCTTCGGCCTGCTGCTTTCACGGTACTCAAATCAGGACGATTTGATCATTGGCTCACCAGTAGCAAATCGCCGGCCCGAAACCGAACCGCTGATCGGCCCCTTCGCCGGCCCGGTTTGTTTGCGGCTCGATTTCGCTGGAAATCCCACGCTGCTCGAAGCACTCCAGCGTTCCCGGGATATCTGTTTTGACGCCTTAAGCCATACTGAATATCCGTTCGAGTGCATCGTTGAGAAGCTTAAAGTTCGTTCGGTCCACGGCCGACGTCCGTTCTTTCAATTTTACTTTTTCTATCAGGTGGCGTTTCTGCAGTCGCGCCATGTTGGACCTCTGACCATCGCTCCAATGTCGACGCTAAGCACCGGAACGCCATTCGAGATGCAGCTTGCAGTGATCAAACGGGAAGAAGGCCTTCGCGCGCAACTCGGCCCCGAGACTCGCGCCCGGGATCTTTTTGCGCCCGAGCGAAAACTCTCCGTCGCTGCCGCCAGTCAATCGCCGGACTCCAAGGCTTCCTCCTACGTTCCGCCGCGTGACGAAGTAGAAGCACAATTGGTCCTGATCTGGCAGCTTCTTCTTGATTTGCCGAAAATCGGCGTTCGCGACGACTTTTTTGACCTTGGTGGCCAATCGCTGCTCGCTGCTGAACTCATGTCTGAAATTGAAAAGAAATTTCATCGAAAGCTAAACCTCTCCCGCCTGGTCGCCTCTCCTACCATCGAAGGCCTCGCTTCTGATTTGCGCGACACACCCAGCTCCAGGCATTCACACATCGTTCCGTTGCGTGCCAGCGGCTCTCGCGTGCCGCTCATCTGTATGCACTGCGGCACTGGGCATGTGCTGCGCTACCGGGCTTTGACTTCGTTCTTAAACGAAGACCAACCGGTCTACGGTCTGCGCGCGCCCGACATCGCCAACATGGCCAATCTCCCGTCGGTGGAGGAGCTTGCAACTATTTATTTGCAAGATATTCGCGCATATCAGCCTCATGGCCCGTATCAACTTTGCGGACTCTCGTTCGGTGGCGTGGTGGCCTTCGACGTCGCGAGCCGCCTAAAGGCTTTGGGCCAAGAAGTTTCGCTGATTGCGCTCTTCGATTCCGGCAACCCCGCCTACTATCGCGACGTGCCCTTCCGACGCTGGATTCGAGTCCGGTCAACCTATCTTTTCGACCGCCTTCTGAAGTATGCGCGAAGAGTCGTCCGCGGCGAGGGTCGTCAGCTTTTCACCGACTTGAGCCAATTTTTGGCCTGGCATCGAGATTCGCTGACCTGGAAGCTATTCGGAAAAAGCTCACGCATCGCCGCAAAATCCGCGCCCGAGGCAGCCCGAGAAACGGTCATCATGTTTACCGCTATGGGTGGAAAATATACCCCGCAGCCTTATCCCGGTCGCATTCATCTCTTCCGGGCTGAAGGTCGAACTCGCGAGTTTGGTGCGGACCCGACTCTTGGCTGGGATGTCATCGCGCGGGACGGCGTCGAAGTTCACCACGTGCCCGGGATGCACGTAACCATCCTGGAAAATCCGCATGTCGCCGCCCTCGCAAAGCAGCTTGAAGGTTGTTTGGTCGGAACAAGACGCACTGCCGATTCAGATTAGCTACCGCTGCCGGTGGCGCGAACTAGCCTACGTGTTTGTACAGAAATCTTCCCATTAACGAAAGCAACGGAGCCGGCGAGTTTGCAAAAACCATTTCCGCCAGGCGCATTCGCCAACTGGAGCTGGCAGGCTGAAATGTTAGCCCCCCCCTGCCGTGTACCGCGTAACGGTGGTATTGCAGGATTGACTGAGTCGCTCCCCAGCGTCTCTTGAACGTCATTAGGCCTTCCTGGTCGCTGTCGCATCGGCCGAAATCAAACACTTGGCAACCCAGCGCCTTCGCCTGCTGAATCGATGTCCAATAAAGCAAGTGTATCCCGCCTAAATTGTTGTACCGGACGTCCGAACATCCGTACTTGTAAACAAAGAATTCCTTGTGGCGTACCGTCAGCATCCCTGCGATCGGTTTTCCCTCGTGAAATGCCATCCGGACGGTCAGTGACTTTCCAAAACAATCGATCAACGTTTGAAACCATTGTTTTGGCTGCGGAGGAACCCGGTGCCTGCGCCGGGTGATTACCATCAATTTGTAGAACGAATCTAACTGTTCGTTCCCTTCCCGATACTCCACGCCCTCGCGTTCCGCGCGCTTGATTTTTCGCTGCACCGAATCTTTGTGAAACGCTTTAAAAATCATTTCAAGATCCGGCCTCAAATCGAGCCGGTGAAAACCGTACGTCTCATTTACATAAATCAGTTCGGCTAGCGGTTGAAGCGTTTCAATCGGCCGGAGTTCGAAATATTGATGCGAACTCTCCGAAATCCATTTGCGGAGTTCCAAAACGATCGCTCGATACTCCTCCTGGGTATCGATCAGCGGGTCACAATGGTCGGAAAACGGCAGCGAGACCAGCCGTTCGCCCGTTAGCCAGCTGTTTACATCGCAAAAAACCATTCCGTTTTTGATCGGTTGACCCGCCGGCGTGGTGGTGTAGACAACTGGCCGATAGCCATACGTCTGCTGAAGGGCTTTCAGCCAGGCAACTGAGTGAAACATCGATGACCGAGGATGCCGGTCGACAAACTCTTCCCAGCGCCGGTCCGTCAACGGATCTACGGTAAAGACCTGGGCTCGCGTGCGTTGCGCCGAAAGCGATTTATCGGTCTGCCTGCTCGTCAACATCGATTCGGGGCTATCCGTCATCGTCTTGCCAGTTAGATCGCGGGCCATTGGGGTCTAAAGAGCTTCCTGAAAAATTTGCGGGATATTGACTGTCGGAAAGTTCTAACTACAGGATGCCATGTTCCTCCCAAGGACCGATATTCCCCTCGAGTACTGTTTCCGGCTATGTACGAGGTGCCTTTCTCAGGGTTCCGTCGAGACCGCCACACGCACTGCTGCCCCAGGAATCTTTCACTCCTCGAGCCCTTCCTTGCTGACCACGTCGGCTACCTTCATGATCCGGCATCCGTCTCTTACGACCGCCTTCACCAGGGCTTCCAACAATTCGGGCGTGCAGCCGAATTTTGACGGGCCAATGCTTCTTTCCCGCCGTATAGAGCATTTGCGTGCAGCAAATTTTTGTCGGTGATCGCACCGTTCAACCCGGAAAAATTCCCGCGGCAGCTTTGCATCTCCTTGCCAACTTTTATCTTGAGGCGGACGTTGGTGCAGCCGAACGGATACGCAAAGCTCGCACTTGGAACTAATCCGGCCATCGCCTCGATAGATTCGCGGCCCTTTCGGGCGTTGATCACAAAATTCGCATTTGAGACATCGCGAGCGGACACGTGGTCCAGGGTGTGGCTCGCGAGTTCGTGTCCGCGTTCGACCAATTCGTGTAAGTCCTCAATCTGGAACTGCTGGCCCAGGTTGTTGCTGGTTCCCGCTAAACCTAACGCAGTATAAAACGTGCCCCTGGCCCCAGCTTCTTCCAAAATCCTGCCACCTTCACTCAACGCAGTTCGCGGAAAATCATCAAATGCAAATGAAATGATCGGTCTGCTGTTTCGCAGTTGCATGGGTTTCCGCCCAACCCAATTCAACAGCCCTCTCCAGATGGGCCTTAGAAAGTTTTCTTTCGGATAGGAAAGAAAGGAAAGACGGTCGTTGGAAGAATTCGTTATAGTATTCCCCACGCGATGCCTGAGAAGTCTGACTCCGTCCCGGCGGGGATACCTGAACCTCTGACTCTAGGACGGCCCATCCGGATGACCCCGTTAAATCCAGACTCCACGTCTACTCGACGCTGGATTCTGTTTAGCCTTTGGCTAGCCGTAACCATTATTCTATTCTCGCACCCGGTCCGCCAGTGGCTCGCTTACTCGTTTGCGGACGATGACGCCTCGCATTTGCCGGTCATTCCATTGCTGGCTATTCTTGTTGTGTACTTCGAACGTAGAACGATCTTTTGCGGGGTTGCCACCGACCCGGTCGTTCCGTCAATACTGGTTACTTGCTCCCTAGCTATTTGCGTAATCGTAACATGGGCGGGCCAATCTTGGTTGTCCCTCAATCGCCTTTCCGCTTACATGCTAAGCCTCGTGCTCCTCTGGATTGCCGGCTTTACCGCACTTTTCGGCCGAGCCGTAGCTAAGAAGGCATCGTTCTCGCTTCTGTTCTTGTTTCTGATGGTGCCCTTTCCGCAATTTGTCCTGGATCAGGTCATTTACTTCCTACAAAAAGGCTCGGCGGAAGTGGCCAGCTTGCTTTTTGATCTCAGCGGTGTGCCGGTACTTCGCGATGGCTTCAAGTTTCATCTGGCCCGCGTGAGTATAGAAGTTGCTAAGGAATGCAGCGGCATCCGGTCCAGTCTGGCCTTGATTGTACTCGCTCTCTTGGTTGTTCATTTCCGGTTGGATACCACTTGGAAGAAACTCTTATTTGTGGCTGCGGGAATCCCGGTCATGATCTTGAAAAACGGGATTCGCATTTTTTCCCTGACTTTGCTGGCCAGTTACGTGGACCCGGGATTTTTGTATGGCCGGCTTCACAGGGACGGTGGAGTGGTGTTCTTTCTTCTCGGACTCTTGATGCTGGCTCCATTGCTCTGGTTTCTTGAACGCAAGGAACCGCAACCAGTTTCGAGTTCCGGCGCTTAACTGCCTTCGGTCTTTTTCGCTTCTTCGCCCGCCGGATAGCGGTAGTAATATCCGCCGTACCCTATATCCGATTCCACGCGGTTTAGCACCACGCCCAACAGATTCTTACCTTCGAAGCTCCCAGATGCCTTCGCCGCAACTTCGTGATCGGTTGATCCTGCTCGAACCACGAACAGTACCCCGTCGCACAAGTCTGCCATCATGCTCGCATCATGCACCGGCAACGATGGCGGCGTGTCGATTATGATCCAGTCGAAAACCGGAGCCGCCTGCTCTAATAAACGTTTCATCCGGTCGTTCAGCAGCAATTCGCTCGGATTGCTCACTTCACTTCCACTGGCGATCAAGAACAGATTGGCGTCCGAACCTTTTTGTATGACCTTGAATTCGTCCGCCTCACCGCGGAGATAATCGGACAATCCGGGATTTCGCGGCGCTCCCATCACCTGATGCAGGCGCGACGCCCGCAGGTCCGCGTCAATCAATAACACTTTGCGATCTGGCTGCCGCACGATCGATTGGGCTAGATTCGAGGCTACGTAAGTTTTGCCTTCCGCAGGAACGCTGCTGGTCACCACAATGCTTCGCAGTTGCCGCGTACCGGCAATCTGAGCCAGCCTCGCACGCAACGTACGAAATCTTTCCGCTCCAATATGACCGTCGTCTCCGCCTTCAAACGCGCTCATTCTCGGATCAATCTTCCATTTCGGTGTCGCGCATCTCTTAATCAGTTCCTCGAATCGGAGGGCTCCCGGAGGCCCAGTCAAGACTCCTGGACGGCCGGCCTGAGCCTCATCCAATTCGCGTCGCGGGACGCCTGTACGCGGCGCGTCTACTACTTCCAGGAAGCTTGGTTCAACCCCGGCGGCAAGCTGCGCGGAGCGCTCTTGCGCTGCCTTTTTTAGTGCTTCATGAATTCGGCTCATAGCTTGTGATGTTTTCCCTTCGCGCTTCCTCTGCCGCCTACGTTCGAGTACTTGCGAATCCTAATCCCGACCCCTTGCCTTCAACGTTCGCCAGTTGCCTTCCGGCGGGCTCAAGCGTCGGTAACATCGCTAATACCGGCAACTTCAAGCAAACCTCAACATCACGCTCCGTATGCATCGATGAATCCAACGCCGCAATTAAATACAGTATCGCCAGCCCGAGTGCCAGTCCTCCGCCAAATCCGCCCCCCGCAAACAGCGGTTTCTTGGGGAACGACGGGCTCATGGGCAGGCTCGGCGGATCCAGCACGCGAAACTGCTCGCCTTGCTGCTGCCTGTTCAAATCTCGCGACACCGCTGCCTGATCATGTTTTCGAAGCAGGTCGTTGTAAAAGTCCACCGCGTTTTGGTGACTACGGGTCAATTCCTTGAACTGCTGTTCTACCGCTGGCGTCGACTGAATCCGCCCTTGCAGAACGCCGATCTGGCTCTGAACTTGAGTCTGACGTTTCGCCAGGTCCGCGATGTTTAGGTCGTCTTGGCGGAGCTTCGCTCGCAGCTGCTGAATTGACGGCGGCTCAATGCCGGCCTGGGCGTTTGCGACCGGACTGGTGGCTTTCGGCGCTTCCGACATTCTTTTTGGCTTTCGGCGCTTCCGACATTCTTTTCTGCAGCTGCGCGATCTGATTTTCGACCTTTCGAACGTCCGGATGATCCGGCGTATAACGCGCCTGCAATATCGCCAACTGGTCCTGCAATCCGGTCAGCTGCTGCTCCATGGTTTCCGGCGGTACGTCGCCTGCCTTCGTGGTCTTCCAGTTCGCCAGCTGCGACGAGAGTATCGACTCGTTAAAGCTCTTGTCCTGCTGTGCTCGGGTCATCGCCTGGGTGATCGCATCCAGTTGGGTGTTCATTCCGGCTAGCAATCCCAGGTTTGTCTGCTCTTGCTCCGGCAGCGAGCCCATGTATTTCTTCTGGAACTCCGCCAGCCTCGCATCCTGATCGTCAAGTTTCCTCTTGGCTTCCTCCACTTGCTGCGCGAAGAATTCCGTGGTCTGGGTGTTCTGTTTGTCGATGTCGCTGGAATTCTGCTCCATGAACATCGTAGTGATCTCGGTGCAGATTCGTTGCGCCAGCTGTGGATTGTCGGACGTCACGTTGACGTGAAATCCAGGCAACTGCCGGTTGGACATCCCTTGCATCGCCTCCAGCGGCGTTACTTCGATCGTCGAGCGTAGCGTCGCAACAAGGTCTTCCATATGCACTTTGTTCCGCAGCGCCGGATACATTCCAAACTTCTCAATGATTGGCTGCAGCCGCGACCGGCTCAAAATCGTTTCTTTCATCGATGCTAGCCGCTGATTTGACGCTTCGGTAATAACCGGCTTGACCAGTTCCGTGGACACAGCTTGCTCATCAACCAGCACCAGAGTCTGCGAGGTGAATTTGTTCGGCAGGAAGAAGGTCACTCCAAGCGCCAGGCTCAATCCTAACGTCGTCGTTAACGGTAGGACCCACCAATACTTCCGTAGGATCCTCTTGACCTCGGACATGCTAATTTCGCCGTTTCGAATCATTGCTTGCTCTTTACTCCTTGCGTCCATCCAGTCGCTATCTTGCGGCGCGAGGGCACTTGCGGCCTTCCACGTCCGCCGCCGCATCAACTGAAAAATGACACGAATACTGCCAGATCCAAATGCAAGCCCAGTGCCACCCGATCAATCCTCATCAAGCCAATCGTGCTCACTTAACTATCCTTATTTCAATTACTTACGTGGCTCTGATGCATCCCGCTTGTCTTCAAATCTTCAATCCGTCGGGTTCCTCGACAGCATAGTGGAACTTTTCTATCCACCTTATCCCTAATTTTAGCCTTTTTTCGAACCAATATTTTAGGTATCTTACGTCGCTATTCCACCATTCACTAGGGCTAATTCGACAGGCCTCGTGTATGTATAAGAAAATAAACAGGTTAGTTTCAGGTTTGGAATTCTGCGCCGTTCCGGCTTTCGGGACGTAAAATTGCTGCCTCAAGGTTCTGTAAAACCATGCCCACTACTTTCTCATTACTCGAATCCAATCTCAATCCTGCTCGACACGCCACAATTCGCCGCTTAGGCCTCGCGATCCTTGTGTCCGCGTTGTTGATCTCCGGCTGTTCACGCGATCCCAACGTCCGCAAGCAAAAGTTCGTCGCGCAGGGCGATGCCTATTTCAAGGCTGGGAAATACCCCGAAGCTCAAATCACCTACGCGCGCGCTCTTCAGATTGATTCCCGTTATGTGCTCGCGCTTTACAAGAGCGCTCAATGCAGTATGCGCCTGGGTAATTGGAATTCCGCGTATCAGGAGCTTTTACGGACGGTTGATCTGGAGCCGACCAACTGGCCAGCTCAGTTGGATCTTGGAAAACTTTATCTTGGTTCGGGCCGGCTGCAGGCGGCCAAGGAACGCGCCCTGCTTATTCTTCGCTCCGACCCCGCTAATGTTGACGCCAAAATCCTTTTGTCCGACGCCGACGCTGGTCTTGGAAATCAGAAAGACGCTTTGAACGAAGGCCGCGAAGCTATCGACGCCGCTCCGAACAATGCCATGGCACTGTTGAACATGGGTGTGCTTCAGCAGCGTTCTGGCGCTTACCAAGAGGCCGAAGCCAGTTTTAAAAAAGCGCTCACGGTGGATCCAACCTCCATCGCCCCTCATATGTCTCTCGGCTCCCTCTACCGCACGCAAAAGCGCCATGACGAAGAACGCCAGCAGTTCGAGGCTGCGATTCAGCTCGAGCCCAAGAATCCTTCTCCGCGCACCGCTCTGGCCAGCTTCTATTTCTCTCAAGGCCAGATCGATCAGGCTGAGCATGTTCTAGCCGACGCCAAAGCCCAAATGCCAGACGTGCCCGCGGGCTACCGCATGCTCGGCGATTTCTATATTGCTCGTAATGATTCCGCCAAAGCACTTTCCGAGTTTTCCTCTCTGGTCTCCAGTCATCCCGACGATCTTGCGGTCAAAAAGACTTACATTCAGTTGCTGGTCCTCACCCGCAAACTTGACCAGGCCGCGCAGCTTAATGATTCAATTCTCAAATCCACGCCCCACGATCCCGAGGCCCTCATTCTTCGCGGCGAAATACAGGTTCAACAGAAAAAAGCTGACGATGCGATCCCCACCTTACAGGAAGCTCTGAAATACGCTCCAGACAATGCCGCCGGCCATCTCCAGCTCGGCTAC
>WNFI01051971.1_pt1 | contig 10322 bp, 8 predicted proteins | sample 5400471 | NCBI WGS metagenome assembly WNFI01 (sample SAMN13153348, study PRJNA577476) | soil metagenome | isolation source: 100 cm saprolite on Douglas fir-dominated hillslope | place: USA:California | collected 2013-09-17 | reverse complement strand
CGGAACACGCTGCCGCCGTCGCGGATGAACGCGTTCGTGCCGTGCCATTCGTCCACGCCGAAGTCGGTGTCGAAGCCGTCGGTCATGGTGTACCAGGGCATCGTCCAGCCCATCCGCGCCTTCACCCGCTCGATGTCGGGCTGCGGCGCGCGCGAGGCGAAGGCGAGAGTGGTGTCACGGGCGTTCAGGTGGGCGACGTGGGCGACCTGGTCGGCCACCAGTGAGCAGCCGCGGCAGGCATGCTCGGGCCAGCCGTACACGCCGGGCTCGAAGAAAGCGCGGTAGACGATCAGCTGACGGCGGCCCTCGAACAGGTCGGGCAGGCTTGCCTTGCCCTCCGGCCCGTCGAACTCGTACGCCTTCTCCACCGCTAGCCACGGCATCCGCCTGCGCTCGGCGGCCAGCGCGTCACGGGCCCGGGTCAGCTCCTTCTCCTTCACCAGCAGCTGCTGGCGCGCAGCCTCCCACTCCTGCGGCGAAACGATCGGGGGTGTCTTCATTGCGAGATCTCCACCTTTCAGTTCAGGTCTAAGATGTAGCAACTGACTGGTTGCCATACTAATGGCAACCAGTCAGTTGCGTCAATGTGCGGGCTCGCGCCGGGTGCGGTCGGGCGGTCAGGAACGGGCCGGGTTCCTTCGGAGCGCGGCGTCCCGGGTCAGTCACCCTACCCAGTGGTGGTCAGCTTCTGCCACAGGAACTCGAGCACGAGCGCCCATTTGAAGGCCCGCTGCTCATTGTCGGCGGCCGCGCCGTGCCCGCCCTCGATGTTCTCGTAGTAGCTGACGTCGTGCCCGGTCTCGCGCAGCCGCGCCACCATCTTGCGGGCATGCGCGGGGTGGACGCGGTCGTCCCTGGTAGAGGTGATGAACAGCACCGGCGGATACTGCCGAATAGCGGGTCAGCATCACGCCCATCAGCAGGCCGCCGTTGCTGCCGCCCTCGATGCCCAGCCGGTCGCGCGTGGTGATGCCCCTGTCCACCAGGTCCGTTGCGACGGCGGCGAAGTCCTCGTACACCCGGTGCCGGTGTTCCTTGGTCGCCGACTGGTGCCACTGCGGCCCGTACTCGCCACCACCGCGGAGGTTCGCCACGACGTAGGTTCCGCCGCGGGCAAGCCAGCCGCGGCCGATGACGCCGCTGTAGGACGGGGTGAGTGAGATCTCGAAGCCGCCGTATCCGGTCAGCAGGGTGGGCCCGGAGGCCGGCCGGCCGTGCCCGGCGGTATCGGGCCCGGCAACATCGGGCCCGACGACGAAATAGGGCACCCGGGTGCCGTCCGCCGACGAGGCGAAGAACTGCCGCACCGACAGGGCCGCAGGGTCGAAGAACGCCGGGGCGCGCTTGAGCGTCTCCGCCTCGCCGCCGATCTCTGCGCGGCGCAGCGTGTCAGGCTCGGTGAACCCGCTGGATACCAGCATGTACTCGTCGCTGTCGAGCGGATCGGTGGCCACGATGTCGGTGTGCGCGAACGCGGGCACGCCGGCCAGGGCGGAGCGCCGCCATCCGCCCTCGGAGGGGGTAAGCACCGCCAGCTCGCTGCGCACATCGCGCAGCATGTTCAGGATCAGGTGATCACGGGTCCAGGCGTGATAGGCCAGCGACGTGTGCGCATCCGGCTCGAACAGCACGGCCAGCTCCCGGTCGCCGGCCAGGAACGCCTCGAACCGGGTGGCCAGCAGCGCCCCGGCCGGATAGCTGGCGCCGCCGACGGCCCAGGGCGACCGGGTCCGTATCACCAGCCACTCGCGGTGAAGATCGACGCTGGCGTCCTCGGGCACCGCCACCCGGACCAGGTCGCCGTGGCCGGCGCGCAGGTACCACTCGCTGCGGTAGAAATCGATGCTGCGCACCACGAAGTCGCGTTCGAACCCCTCGGTCGGATCGTGGAACGCGTGCACCGACACGTCCTCGGGCTGACCTTCGTACACCACCGTCGCCTCGGCCAGCGGGGTGCCGCGGCGCCACTGCTTGACGACCCGCGGGTAGCCCGACGAGGTGAGAGATCCGGGACCAAAGTCGGTACCGACGTAGATCTGGTCGGCGTCTATCCAGCCGGCGTCGGTCTTGGCCTCGGGTACCTCGAACCCGTCCTCGAAGAAGCGCCGCTCCTGGAGGTCGAACTCGCGGACCACGCTCGCGTCGGCACCGCCGCGGGACAGCTGCACCAGTGCCAGGCGGTATCCGCCCGGCCGCAGCGCGGTCGCGCCCTGCCAGACCCAGTTCTCGTCCTCCTTCGCCGCCAGCGCATCGACGTCGAGCAGAACTTCCCAGTCGGGCCGGACCCGCCGGTACTCCTCCAGCGTCGTGCGCCGCCACAGGCCGCGGGGATGAGCCGCGTCCTGCCAGAAGTTGTACAGGTAAGTCCCGCGCCGCCGCACCAGCGGGATGCGGTCGTCAGCGTCGAGCACCTGGCGGATCTGGGTGCGCAGGTCCGCCAGCCGCGACCCCCCACCCGCCTCCCCTTCCCCCTTCATCTCGGCGACGGTCTCCGCGTTGCGCTCGCGCGCCCAGTCCAGCGCCGCCGGCCCCGTTACGTCCTCCAGCCACCGGTACGGGTCGTCATCAGCTCCGTCATGCGATTGGCTCATCCTGCAAGTGTCCCGGGTGGCTGACTGCGCAACAAATCGGTCGCGGCCGTACCGGATATGCCCGTATCGTGCCATGCTGGCCCGGACTTCATACCCGGACAAAGGAGTTTGGCATGTCTGTCCGGCGCCTGCCGCTCCGCCTGCCTGTCTTCACCGCCGCGATGGTCGCCATCACCGCGTTCGCCGTGCCCGCGTCCGCCGGGCGATCCCATCCCGTGCCCGGGGCGCCGGGATCAGGCCGTGGCGCATTAAGCTCCGCGGCCCCGGCCGGCGAGCCGCACCGCTGCGATCCGATCGGCACCGGGAACTGCCTGATCCCGTTCCCCGACGACTACTACGCGGTCAGCGACCCCGCCAGCCTGACCGGCGAGCGGATCGCGTTCTCCGCGGGGATGATGCCAGCCAGCGCGTCCGGCGTGCACATTGATCCGACCACCTGGGACCGCAGCGACGGCTTCTCGCCCGGCGGGCCGATCCTCACCCTCCTGCCCGGCGTGGATCTGGCCGCCTCGCACGTGGCGCCGATCACGGACATCGGTGCCTCGCTCTCCGCCGACGCGCCGATCGTGCTGCTGGACACCCGCACCCGCCGGCGGATCCCGTACTGGGCGGAGCTGGACGCGACCAACCCGGACCCGGCGACGCGGGCACTGCTCATCCACCCGGCGTACCGCCTGTCAGACCAGACCACCTACATCGTCGCCCTGCGTGATCTCGCCACCGGCACCGGTCGGCCCCTCACCCCGCCACCGGGGTTCCAGGCCATGCTGAGCCCGGAGCCGCCGGCCACGCAGCCGCTTCGCCAGCGCTGGCTCGAGCTGCGTCCGGTGTTGCGTTACCTGGCGCGCAGCGGGGTGCCGGCCCGCGGGCTGGACCAGGCCTGGGAATTCACCACGGCGAGCACCCGCAGCCTCACCGGCCAGGCCCTGCACATGCGCGATCAGGCGTTCGCCGCCCTGCGCGGCCGCGCCCCGGCGAGCGTGGTCACCAAGGTGACCGACTACACCCCGGACCAGAACGCCGAGATCGCTCGCCTGGTGGACGGCTACGTCGAGGTGCCGAGCTACCTGAACGAGCCCGGCGGGCCGCCCGGATCCATGCTGCACTACGCCAGTGCCGAACCCGGGATGTACGCGGTGCCCGAGCAGGTCCCGGGCAACGTCCAGCAGGCTGCGTTCGAGTGCGTCATCCCGCGCGGCGCGATGGCCGCTCCGGCGCGCAACGTCCTGCTGTTCGGGCACGGGCTCCTGCAGGACCAGACGATCGTCTCTAGCACCCCGATCGAGGTGGCGGCGGCCGAGCACGACGCGGTCGTGTGCGGCGCGGACTGGCTGGGCCTGTCCGCGCAGGACCTCGGCACGCTGATCAGCCTGTCCAAGAACTTGTCGGAATTCAGCACGGTCCCGGACCGGATGCAGCAGGCGTACCTGGACTTCCTGTTCCTCGGCCGGGCGATGATCCGCCCTGGCGGGCTGGCCGCGCTCCCCGCGTTCCGCGATCAAGCGGGGCAGCCGGTGATCGCGCCCCGCCCGCACCTGGCCTATGCCGGGTACAGCCTCGGCGGCATCGAGGGTGGCGCGCTCGCCGCGCTGGCACAGGACTACACCCGCGCCGCGCTGTACGTGCCGGGCAGCGAGTTCAGCCTGATGATCGAGCGCAGCGCGGACTTCACCGCGTTCGGCCAGCTGATCGCGCAGACCTACCCGGACCGGCTGGGGATCCAGGTCGGCATCGCGCTGATCCAGATGCTCTGGGACCGCGGCGAGCCTGACGGGTACATCGACCATGTGCTGCGCGACCCGCTGCCCGGGACCCCGGTCAAGCGGCTGCTGGTTCAGGAGGTATTCGGCGATCACCAGGTGCCGAACATCGCCACCGAGACCGAAGCGCGGACGCTCGGGCTGCCCGCGTACGCTCCGGAACTGCAGCCGGGCCGCAGCGCGGACGTGGTCCCCTTCTGGGGCATCCGGCCGATCCGCCAGTTCCCGTACGCCGGCTCGGCGTTGTTCGTCTGGGACAGCGGCAGTCCGCCGGTCCCCTTGAGCAACATCCCGCCCACGGCCGGCCACGACCCGCACAACGACCTGGCGACCACCCCGGCGCCGCAGGAACTGGGCACCGAATTCGTATTCGCCGGACTCCTCCCGGACGCCTGCGGCGGCACGCCGTGTTACGCGCTGCCGGGCGGCTGAGTAGGAGGAGCGGACCGTGTAGTGGAGACTTAGGCCATGTCCGACCGGCCCGCAGCCACCCGCCGGGCCCGCAGCTACCCGGCGGCGGCCGCCATCCTGTCCGAGCGGGACCCCGTCCTGCGCCGCCTCGTCGCCGAGGCCGACCCTCCGCGGCTGCGCCCGCCGACGGAGACCAATATCGCGGCCCTGGTCCGCGCGATCGTCTACCAGCAGCTGGCCGGCGCCGCGGCATCCGCGATCCACGGGCGCCTGATTGCCGCGCTCGGCGGCGAGGTCACCGCGGAGCGGCTGCTGTCGCTGCCCGCTGACACGCTCCGCGGGGTCGGCCTGTCCGCCAACAAGGCAGCGTCCGTCCAGGATCTGGCGAGCAAGGTGCTGGACGGGACGGTGGTGCTCGACCCGCCGGGGCTGCGGACCGAGAGCGACGACGAGGTGGTCGCGCGGCTGTCGGCGGTCCGGGGCATCGGGAGATGGACGGCGCAGATGTTTCTCATGTTCCAGCTGCGGCGCCTGGACGTGTGGCCGACCGGCGATCTCGGGGTCAGGAAGGGATTCGGGCTGGCGTGGGGAATCCCGACGCCGACCCCCAAGCAGCTCGAGCCGCTCGGCGACCCGTACCGCCCGTACCGTTCGGTAGTGGCCTGGTACTGCTGGCGGGCGGCCGAGCTTTACGGCGGCGCGGCCGACAGCGCGCTCACCCGCTGACCGAAGACCAGTCCTTGAAGCCGCTCGGGTCATGCCGGCCGATGCTCGCGTGCTCGAACATCCCCCAGCCCTCCTCGCCGCCGAGCCGGGCCCGGGCGAGGTGGTCGATCACGCCGAACGGTACCCGGCCGGCCACGGCCGGATCGGTCAGGTCGTACACGCTCGAGCTGCTCCACTCCCGGACCATCCACCGGCACGCTCCACTGGCGGTCGCCGCAGCGCGCTGTCGCGTACGCGTCGATCACGCCCAGGTTCGGGTAGACCCCGAGGCCGGTGACCAGGAAGACGTCGCCGCTGCGGTCGTGCGCGTTGAAGTAGCAGCGGTCGTAGAAGTTGCGGTCGCTGCTGGCCACGCGGTCCATCGGCAGCGGTGTCTGGTGAACCGGATACTCGTCAAGCGGAATTGGCACTCGTCTCAGTCCCATCGGTAGGTGCCTGCGAGCAGCTTCTCCAGGCTCGCCCGGTGCATCACGTAATCATCGGGATCCTCGGGCACCTGATCCTCGCCAAAATGGATCATCCGCCGCTTGATCCTGGCCATCACGATCGCGTGGCGCAGCGCGGCGTAGGTGAGATAGAAGTCCATATCTCGTAACGTCCGGCCGCTGAGCTCGGTGTAGCAGCGCTCGACATCCGAGCGGCGCAGGAAATCGGGCAGCCCCTCGACGTCGAAGAACTCCGCGATGTCCTGGAAGAACCGGTGCAGGAAGACGAACCAGCCGACGTCGAGCTCGCGAGGGCCGAACGCGGCCATCTCCCAGTCGAGCACGGCCGCCGGCTCGAAGCCGCGGTAAATGATGTTGCCGATCCTGGCGTCGCCCCAGCACAGGACGTCCGGCCCGCGATGGCGCGGCCAGTGCTCCTCCAGCCAGGTCAGGCTCCGCTCGATGATCGGCACCCGGAAGCCTTCGTCCGCCAGCGCCCAGCGGTAGTAGTCGCGCTGCCCGTCGACGTGGCACCGCAGCGCGTCTTCTCCGGCTGGCGGACGCAGCGCGGGGAAGCTGGCCGCGGCATCGGGGATCGCGTGCACCTGCGTCAGGATCGCGACGCTCGCCCGCTGCAGCTGCGCGCGCTCCTCGGGTGCGGCCTCGAGCAGCCATCCGGTGAACACATAGGGCGGGTTGTCCAGCGGGATCCGGCCCTCGACCTGGTCCATGACGAAGAACGGGGTGCCGAGTGCGCCGCCCTCCGGCTCGTTCCAGCGGAGCTTCGGCAGCGGGATGTTGCAGCGCTCGGCGACGCCGCTGATCACCTCGAACTGGGTAGGCAGGTCATAGCTGGGGAACACGGGCACCGCGCTCGCCTCGGGCGCCATCCGGGCGACGAAGGCACCGTGCCGCTGCGCACCCTCGCCGTCCCAGCAGGCCTCGAACAGCACCGAAGTGCTGGACAGCCCGCCGGTTTCGGGCATGCGCACCCCGGTCACCGTCGGCCGGCCCGGCCCTTCCGACCGCCCGGCCAGCCAGTCCTGCAGCGCCGTGGTCAGCGCGCCGATGCTGCGCTCGCTGACGGTCATCTTGCGCTTCTCGCTGTGCGACTGGTCCGCTGTCGGCGTGGTCATGGCGGCCTCCTAACGGAAGACCGGCCCGCCGCCCGCGCACAGTCCGCAGCAACCCGCGGACGCCTGCCGCCGACCCAGGCGATACACCATCGCCCGCAGGGCCGCTCGCCTGTGAATTGAAACACGTTCCCCCGCCGCATCCGTTCAGCTTGATCCACAGGTCGACGTCGGCCCGGTCCGGGTAGGAGAGCGCGACGACCTCGGCGGAGCCGTCATCCGCGGGACAGCTCACCCTGGCGCCGTCGACGTGACTGAGCAGGAGCCCGGCCATGGCCCTGGCCACCCGGCGCGCGGCCGCAAGGTTCAGCCGGGTCGCCGTCCGCAGCCGTCTGGCCAGCCCGTTCATGCCGTAGTAGCGGCACTGCAGGCCGGCCGTGGGCTCGGCGGCCGGCAGGAGCCGGCGCGCGAGGTCGGTCCCGCGGTTGCTGACCCCTGCGAACTGGGCGTCGCTGCCCGGGCAGCCCCCCGCCACCGTTACCCGCATCCGCGGACCGGCCATCGTGTCCGGCACCGGGCTCGGATCCAGCCACACCACCACGCCGTCGGCCCTAATGATGCTCGCCCCGCTGCCCGCGGGGGCCACCGCGATCTCCAGTTCGGCCGACTGCCAGGCGGGGCTGCCCTGGCCGGCGTAGCCGTAACCGATCATGGTGATCCCACCTGGACCTCCTGCGCTATCCGAGCCGTCATCGCGCAGCCCGCGCGGATGGTGGGCCTTCAGCCACGCCAAGCTCTGGGACAGCGGCATCGGGACCCGCCACGAGCGCACCTGGTCGATGAGCGAACTCACGCCGGGCGTGCCCATCGCGGGGCCGGGCAGCGACCGCGGCGCCGACCCAAGCGGCACCGCTTCGCCTGGCACCGGTGCCAGCGACAGCAGCCGCACCGCTTCCTGCTCAGCCAGCTCACGGTTGCGCGCGGCGGTGGGAGCCCCACGGCCCGCGGCGCCGGTCTGCGCAGCGGTGCCTAGCTGCAGCGAGCCGCAGCCTGCCGACAGCAGGCAGGCCATCGCGCCTGCGGCCACCTGCCTCTTCACGCAAGTCAGACGCAGCGGCGCCGCCTCCGGTTCCCGTGTTGCACACGCCTACGGCCTTTCCCCGCCCGTTCGACCCGGTGCGCTGCGTCAGGGGGCGGCCGCCTCGCTGACCTGCAGCGACCCGCCACGTTCAACGTACGGGTGGGCGCGGACCAGGTCGACCGCGCTATCGAGATCCGCGGCGTCGAGGATCGAGTAGCCGTTGAACGGACCCGGGGCGGCGCCGTCAGTCACGGAGCCCGGGCTGACGGTCTTGGACGCGCCCAGCGGCGCGCCGGGATCGACCAGCGCCTTGCCGGTGGCGCCAATCCATGCGGCGAACGCGGCCATGGCCTGCTGACGTCCTTCTTCCGATTCGGGCATGCCGCCGCCGTGATATGTGACCAGGAATTTCGGCATCGAATGACCTCCGCTGGAGAAGTGCGAGGATTGGAGCAGCGGCCCGCCGCGCCTGGTTCGGACCGCCCGGCCGGGCTCGCGTGGCCGCTCGCCCAGTGTGATCAGTCGCCGGCGCGGATCACAATGTCCGATCGGACAGGATGCATGTCCGATCGGACAGCGCCGCGACTCGCGGACCGCGAGGCTGGCTAGGTTGGCCGTCACCCGGGTGACGGAAGGCCACGATGGAGCGCCTCAACACCAACCGCGATGACGGGCTGAGCGTCCTGCTGCGCGAGGTCAACGTGCGCAGCGTGGTGTACTGCGTGTCGGATTTTGCCGCCCCCTGGGGCTTCGAGGTCGAGCGCTCCCCCGTCGCCAAGTTCCACGTGGTCCTGCACGGCGCGGCGTCGCTGGCCCTCGGCGACGCCAAGCCGGTCGCGCTGGCTTCCGGGGACCTGGTCCTGCTGCCGCACGGGGACGGCCACATCGTGCAGGACCAGCCGGGGGCACCGGTGCGGCACCTGGACGCGATCCTGGCCGACGATCCGGTGGACGGGGCCGGGCGGCTGTCCTACGGTGGCGGCGGGCCCTGCACCCGGCTGTTGTGCGGCGGGTTCGAGCTGCGCCCCTCGCTGCCCGACGACCTCGCCGAGATCCTGCCCGTGATGCTGGTGCTCGACGCCGCCACGGCCGGGCTCACGCGATGGCTCGAGCCGCTGTTCGCGCTGCTGCGGGAGGAGACGGAGGCCAGCGCGCCCGGCGCGTCAGCGATCTTCGCGAAGCTCGCCGACGTGTTCCTCTCCCAGGCGCTGCGCAGCTACCTGGCCGCGGCCGATCCCGTGACCGCCCTGGGACACCCGGTCTCGGCCGACCCCGATATCGCGCGCGTCCTGAGGCTGCTGCGAAGCCAGCCAGAGGTGCGCTGGACGCTCGATGACCTGGCCCGCGCCGCTGGGATGTCACGGACGTCGTTCACGGTGCGATTTCGCGCCGCGGTCGGCGTGCCGCCTATCAGCTACCTGACCCGGCTGCGCCTGACCCGCGCCGCCGGCTACCTGGCCACCACCACCGAGAACGTAAGCCACGTGGCGCGCCTGGTCGGCTACGACAGCGACGCTTCGTTCTCCAAGGCGTTCAGCCGCGCGTTCGGGCGCCCGCCCGGTGACTACCGCCGCGACCGCTTCGCCTCTCCCACCCTCGCCGACCACAGCGACGCTTGAGGGCCCGGCCGGCGGCGGCGAGGCCGGGCTCAGGCCGGTGCGGCCCCGAGCACGAGGTCGACCAGGTCGCGGGTGCGCTCAGGCTCGAAGGAACGGCCCGACATGAGGCGGCCGTAGAAGATCGGGCCGAGGAGCGCCAGCGCGGCGAGCTCGGGGTCCAGGGGCGCGGGGAAGTCGCCCGCCGCGACGCCCTCGGCGATCACGTCGATGAGGCCCTGACGGCGGGCGGCCGAGTACCGGTGGTGGAACTCCCGCACTCGCGGATCACGCTCGGCCCCCTCGATGAGCGCCGGAATGCAGGCCGAGAATGTCGAGTCGACCAGGACCTGGGCCACGTGATGGACCAGGAGCTGAACGCGCTGACGCGGCGGGACGCCCTGGACGTCGGGCACGGCCTGCTCGTGGAAGGTCTCGAACGCATCCGCGATGAGGGCCAGCTTGTCGGGCCAGTGCCGGTAGATCGTCGACTTCGCCACGCCGGCCCGGGCGGCGACCGACTCGATCGCGAAGGCACCGTAACCAGCAGCGCCCAGCTCCTCGAGCGCCGCCTGGCGGATCACCAGCCGTGACCGCTCGATCCGAGGGTCGGTCCTGCTCTGCGTCTGTCTTACGCCTGCTGGTTCCCGGTCCTGGTCG
>WNFI01577415.1_pt1 | contig 10323 bp, 10 predicted proteins | sample 5400471 | NCBI WGS metagenome assembly WNFI01 (sample SAMN13153348, study PRJNA577476) | soil metagenome | isolation source: 100 cm saprolite on Douglas fir-dominated hillslope | place: USA:California | collected 2013-09-17 | reverse complement strand
ACTTCCACTGGAACGATATCTCCGTTTCTCCGGACGAACTTCCTCTCAAAACGCAGATAGGGCTCTGTCTTCATCATCTCCATCCGCGCAGGCAACAAGGGACGTTCTTCCGGGACGAAGGTCTCGGCAATCGGCGTGCCGATCAGTTCCTCCTGTGTGCACCCTGCTAACTCCGTGCCGGCCGGATTTGCTAGAACATAGGTGAGGTCAGTATCGATGATATAGATCGCGTCTGGCGAGACATCGATGAGATCTCGGTATTTCGCTTCGCTTCGGCGCAGGCTTTCTTGAGCCCGCGTGTGTTCAATGGCAACGCTGGCGACATGAGCAAACTGCTCGAGTAGCTTACGCTCTTGCGGTGTTGGGCTGCGCGGCTCGCGGGAATAGATTGCGAAGGTCCCTAACACCGTCTCTTGTGCGGATAGTATCGGCGTGGACCAACCTGCGTGCAGCCCGTATGCCAAGGCTAGTTGACGATAATCGGCCCAAAGAGGGTCCGTGTCGATATCAGAGACGATGACTGTTTCTTTCCGATAAGCGGCGGTTCCGCACGAGCCTACGCGAGAACCGATGTTGACCCCATCGACCGCAGTCATGAAATCCGGCGGGAAGCTGGGCGCTATTCCTTTTCTGAGCCGCTCGCCATCGGCATCCAAAAACAGGATCGCACACAAAGAACCGCTAAACATTCCTTCAACTAGCCGGCACAACGCCTCAAGGATTGTCGCGAGCGAATTGTTCCCAGTGATCAATTCGAGAATTTTCTTCTCTGCGGCAAGAACCGCTTCGGCCCACTTGCGGTCATCGATGTCGGTGTTTGTGCCATACCACTTGACGATATTTCCCGTCTCATCGAACAGCGGTTCGACCCGGAACAAGAACCAACGATACACCCCGTCGAAACGCCGCAACCGAGCTTCCCATTCCCCGGGCTCCCCTGAAGCCAGCAACTTCTGCCATACATCCAATAGTCGCGGGAGATCTTCAGGGTGAATGGCAACCTTCCATCCCCAATCCCGGGCCGCCTCAATCGAGAGACCCGTATAATCAAGCCAGCGTTGGTTTAGGAATTCATTCGAGCCATCAGGTCGGTTGCACCAGGCGGAGGTTGGAATCGTATCAATTGTGAGTCGAAGGTACTCTTCGCTTCGCCGCAATGCCTCTTCGATTCTGGTCCCCTCCGTGACATTCTGTGCCGTGCTCCCGGCGTTTGTGAACCGCTGGCTCTCGGTCAAATCTTTCTCATTCTGACGCGATCGCGGTTCAAGGCGTTTCTGTTCGGTGACAACCCGGCTGAACACGACGATCAAATCCCGTCCTGCGTGATTTTCTCGAGTCAGTCTCACGTCCACGATCTTTTGCTCACCGCTTTTGCACCGGTACGCGCGCTGGACCGTGACGGGATCTCCCAACGGCATTGTGCCTATCAACTCAAGAATCCCTTCCCAGGAGGGGCTTGTGGCGAAATCCCATGGGTGCATCTTGAGCAACTCTTGCCTCTCATAGCCTAAGAGCGAGCAGGCAGCCGGATTCACGTCGATGATCCGGCCGTCAAGGTCGACCACAAAAACGGCATCGGCTACATGCTCGAGCAGCTTCTCCGTCAGATGCAACCGACTGTTACACCGGTCGAGTTCGCTCCGCAGCCGCTCCAGTTCAAGCTGCAGCCGCTCGGTTGCTTTCTCAGCTCTTCCGACCGCATTTGAGCTGGTGTTCATGGCCTCTTTTTCAACCGAAATCCGACCCACGGTCAAACTTCTACCAAATTTCGGATACGGCTAGCGACTGAATTTGCTTCTTAGAGCATCGAACCCGCATTGATAAACACCAAGCACAATCTTCGTCAGCTCCCGTTCAGCTCTGGGGCACAATTGAACTCGGAAGTCCACTGGGCGTAGGTCTGATCGGTATCAGTCACAGACCGCAGCTGGACGGTCGATACGTCGTCGGTCATCGGCAGAGGAGACTCCAGTACCGTATAGGTGAACATGTACTCACGGTCTGAAAGGGTCAGCAGGCGCTCTCGAAAATGACCTCCGCTTTTCAGGTACAAGCTCCGAGCCCACCGCATCGCGCGGCGCGCTGCCTTCAATAGAGCTGTCGCTAACTTCCGGATGCCAGGATGGAAATTCGTTGAAGTCGTGGATGATCGACCAGACTCGGTCTATCGACGAAGGTATAACCGAACTGTAGAATATCTTAGGCACGCTGTTTCCTCAGTCATCGGGTTTTCGAGGATAGTCCGTCGGCTTTATTCTTCACCATCGTAGTAGTCCAACGGCTCAGAGCGGATAAGTCTGCGCCCCGGGTGAGACTACGCTCCATTTCTTGCTATCAGGATAATAGCAGGACCCTCCAATCGGCTTACGCCCCAGTGCTACAGAGATTTCCTTGCTTGCGCCGGCGAACTTTCCTTTTGGTGAGGTCCAAGACTCCTCAGTAATATCCTTTATGTTAATCTTACGCATGTTTTTCTCGCGTAACCTAGACTAGACCGGAAGTACCTTTGTTGCACGGTCGAGACAGGGATCGCTAAAGCTCTACGCGAACTAGCTGGGTCGGCCCGCGCAGCTGCACACTGGATAGTAGGCCGCCGCTCGTTTGTTGAAACGCCCAACCATCAGCTAGCGATCTTCAGCACCAGGTTTGCCGTCCGCTGCGGATCTTGCAGCATCATATCGTGGCCGGTTGCGATTTCTTCAGTCTGCCAACCGGAAGAAACTGCATACTGCCAAAACCGCCGGAGACTTACCATCGGCGGAGCTGTATGGCGGACATAGATCTTGTGCAGGGCACTTAATGGGGCGGGATCGTAAACTACCGGCTGAGTCTGGCAGGACAAGCGGAAAATCGGTAAGACGCTTTCCCACCGCTTCTCTCAGGACGGGATCACTAATGCCCCATTGCTCAAGAAATTCAGTGGTGGCAGGTAACCGCCAGCCGTCGCCTCTCTCCAGGGCCAACCGGCGATAGCGAGTCGCCGTAGTTGGCGGTTCGACATCGAGCAAGCATTCCCCTGGCTGGACAAGAAACGCACCCAGGAACGTAATCGAACTTAAAAGCTCAACAGTTCTTTCCGCAATAGGCCGTGCAAGAATCCCGGCATAGCTATGTAATACAGGATGGACCTGATCGATATCCTCGAACCATAAGGTCTCCAAGACATCTTCAATATGGGTTTCAACCCGGACTTGCGGGCTGAGTTCCCGGCGTCTTTCCCCTGACCGGTTAAGGTCGGTGTCAATACCAAATGGCCTGCTTGCGCCAAAATGGAACGCACATTCTTCCAACACCACCCACCGTGCATTGCTCCGTGAACCAGAACGAAATTCGCCATTTTTCGCCATGTATTCTACAGGATTTGGCTGGTTTTACCTAGACCCGAAAAGAGCCTTCACGCTCCTTGATTACGCAGTTAGACTGCACCTTCGCTGCTAACGGGAGGTCCACTCCACTCCATTCCCGACCCTCGACCCGGTGGATCAGGAGGTTGTCTGGGACAGGAGGTGTTTGGGAGATTGTCCTGGGCAGGTTCCAGGCAATAGCGCCCGGCAATCATCGGAAGTCCGTCGAAATGCTTGAGAGAGAAACAACGATTTCAGGATAATCCGTTCGCCGTAATGGCTTCGACCGCAGGATGGCGGATTTTTCTTTCGGCGGTAATCGCATAAAGGTCTATCTCTGCACCTTTGACCACTCCAAACTTCCGGAGGTCGTACATTTTTGTTAGTTCTGGAAGTACGGCCGAGTACGCCGGGATGAACCCCAAACCCTCGGCTCCGAAGTGGTTCATCAAAGCAGCGTCTTCAACTTCCGCGACGACAGTTGGTCGGGCATGAATGGTGTCGAACCACTTTTCCAGTAATCGTCGCAACGGCATTTCCATGGTGGGCAGGACGGCCGGTGCTCCGTTCAATGAAAGGGGAAATGTCCGGCGTAACTTTGCCGCCAAGCGCGCCGAAGCGCACAGCACAACGCCAGATTTTTCGAGACGATAATTTAGTGTCTTCAATCGAAAAGCGCTCGTTGACGGCTCGTGAGCCAGAACTACATCAAGTTGGTGCGCCGCCAATTGCGTTACCAAGTCGCGAAGATCCCCCTCACGGCAGACCAGGCGAACAGGTCTTGGCAGACGAAATACCGGTAACAAGACCTTACGGGCGATCACCTTAGGGACGGAGTCAGAGATTCCGACCTGCAGCCGGAGTGGCCGTTCGCTCGGCTCCTGACCGAGGGTAGTGATCAACTCCTGGCCCAGGGCGAAAATCTCTTCTGCATACCCGAAGACAAGGTGGCCGGGATCGGTCAATGTCAGACGCCGTGTACTGCGCGAAAAAAGCCGCTCTCCAAGCGCTTCTTCGAGCTGACGTATCTGTGCGCTGATCGTGGGCTGGGATATGTGTAGCTTTTCGCCCGCGCGCCGCAAACTACCTTCCTTTGCCACCGCCCAGAAATAGAGGAGATGATGATAATTCAACCAATTCATTGTTGGTTAGAGAATAGCGAAGAATAGGCTTAAATGTTCGTACGTGTCAAAATCTGTAGTTTTTGCCAGGCATTTTGTACGTTCCAACGGTGACCGCACTCGCTTTGGCTGTTGTGATTCTGCTGACCGTGGCTTGGGCTTTCTTTGCGTCAATATTGGTGCGCACTGAAGCACGTTACTAATGTATCAATTGATACTGCCGTGATCAGTGAACCCCGATGTGCCTTAGAATTCTGGTCCCTCGCTGTTGGGCAGTGGGTAGCAGGTGACTTAAAATAATTTACGGAGCGAACTCCGACTCACCACTAAGGTCGAGAAGAATCGGCGCAAAGATTTTTAATGTCAATTCTTTGCGCCCTTCTGTTTTCCCTCGCACGAAACAGCGGAGAGCCGAATTTCGCGATCGAAAGCCGTTATTCAGGTGCAGTGAGTCAATTAGAGAAACACGAATAATCACTTCGATTATTCGTATTAGTCAGACAAGGAACGCCGTCATAATCTTGGGCGTTTCTTTTAAAGGAAACGATTTGGAGCTGATCCGCTCTTGTGTGTTTTGGGTCGGATCACAATAACGGATTGAACCAGAAAGAGAACGACATCGTACTCATGTGGGAACTGATTACGCCGGTCGAACAGTCGACTCCCCGAAATGCAAAGACTACCAATGAACTCCTACATCAGTCTAATATTAGCGGCAGAAGGCGCGAAAGAGCGGCTCCGAAGATTGTTTCAGTCAGCTCCTGAACCGGAGAAGCCTGGCTGCGCACGACTCGATCTCGCTGAAGAGTCAGCCTTAATCGTCGAGCGATCTAGCGAGGAAGTGCTGCGTGTCGACCGTCATGCCGAATTCGATGCGTCTGCACGAGCGCGACTGGCGTTCAAGCAGACCGGGCTAATACGGACGGTGGAAGAAGAGACGGGCGCAAAGGTATTGCGACAGGGGCCTACCTGCGTTGCCGCGTTCATCGCATCGCTTGGTCACTTCCTTGTGCATCTTTACCCCTAGTCGTCGGAGGCAGAGAGTGACGAATGTGAAGAATACGACAAATAAGAATAGGCACTTATGAAACCGAAATCAAAATCAACTGAACCGGATGTTGGTGCGAGTAAGCCGCTAACCTCTCAGTTTGGCCAGGTTTCCCCCGCCGGACTAGTAGAACTAATTCAATAACAACTCGGGACCATCCCGAGACCGAACAATTTGGAAACTATGACCGCGAAATATGCCGACTTTAAAGAATCGATGACCACGGAATTAATCGACTTCGTTCAAAACCAGGCCAGCGGACTATCGGTTGCCGACGTGGATCGGCTGATTGCCGATTTGCCGGCATTGCGCAAACGCTTTACCACGATTCCATCGCATACATACCCATACCTATCAGACCAGCTCGAATTCCTTTCCCTTGTGATCAGAGACGAGGTCACCGGGCCAAACCGCTATCTCACTTCGCAGACTGTGAGCGAAGCGGCGTTCGCGCTCCTCTATTTTCGGAGCGCTACTGATCTGATTCCCGACTCCATCCCCGGGATGGGCTTATTGGACGATGCGATGGTCGTCAGCCTGGTGCTGCGCCGCCATGAAGACGCGTTCAGGCGGAGTTCGCACGGGCACAAGTTGCGCTGGCCGCTTCCCCCCTTTGACATCGATCAACTGCTCTCAGTTGTCTCGCCACTTCGGTTGGATTCGTTTTATTCGTCGATGAGGACCGTGCGACGGTTGTCTGCGGCCCGACTAGATCAGCCGCTTAACCTGCAACCGCCGAGCTCGGCGGCGAATTGCCAAGTAGTCGCCTGAACTCAATCCTTACTAGATTAACGTTAGATGCACACGAATCTCTGGCTTTGGATCGCCTTTAACGCCGGCGTGCTCTGTGTGCTGGCTATCGATCTGTTTGGCTTTCAGCGCAAGGCGCACGCCCCGAGCACGAAAGAAGCGGCGATGTGGACTGCCGTTTGGGTGGCGCTTTCGGTCGGGTTCAACTCACTGATCTGGTATTGGGAGGGACACGCGAAAGCGTTGGAGTTTCTGACCGGGTACATGGTCGAATATTCACTTAGCGTCGATAACATCTTCGTTTTCGTTCTCGTCTTCTCCTATTTTGCCGTGCCGGCGGCTTACCAACACCGCGTCCTCTTTTTGGGTATTTTGAGCGCACTGATCTTACGCGGTGTTATGATCGGCGTTGGAGTCGCGCTCGTTGAAAGGTTCCACTGGGTCATTTATTTCTTCGGTGCCTTCTTGATCTTCACGGGCATAAAGATTGGTTTGCGCTCACTGTATTTCCTGATCGCCGGCGTCGTTCACAAGTTTGTCTATCTTAAGCCAGCCCTGGCAGTCATCCTTTCCTTAATCGGCACCAAGATGCTCCTGGTTGATCTTTACCACATCCCAACGGCGGCCTCACTCACCGTCATTGGCTTGGTGCTATTGGCCGCGATCGGCCTTTCTTTATTGATAGACCGCCGACGTCAAGCGGCGGGAGGGCCTGCACCGAAAACTAACCACGATTCACTACCTGTTACCAATTTACGATGACGACTGATCAAAGCTCCTCCCAATCGCACCTGTCGACCGACCTTGAAACGCTGCATGCCCGTGTGAAAGACAAGGCGCTTACGCTGGCCGAGTTGAAGCAAGCGCTCAAAGGCCGTGGCTCCGCCATGTTGCTGAGCTTGTTAGCGTTGTCATTTTGCTTTGTTGCTATCCCGGGTCTGTCGACGCCTTTCGGTATTGCCATAGGCTTGATCGGAGTATGTCTGGCGATTGGGCGTGAGCCGTGGTTGCCCCGCTTCATTATGCAACGGCGCCTATCAACCGCCCGGTCGGACCAACTCCTAACTGCTGCTATCAAAGTGGCGCGCCAACTCGAGAAATTTGGTCGGCCACGCTTTGCTTTCCTGCACGCCGGGCCCGGTATGTTGCGATTGATCGGCTTGGGGATAGTTATTGCCAGTCTCGGATTAATGTTGCCATTGCCCATTCCGTTCTCGAACAGCATTCCGGCCTGGGCGGTAGTGCTTCTGGCCATTGGAATGATGGAGAAAGGCGGCTTGTGTGTGTTGCTTGGCCATTTAACTGCAATGGGCACTTGGATCTTCATTGGTCTGACCTCCGCGTTTGCCGTCGGAGGCTTCCAGAGGCTCTTGGACTCTTTGTCGGCATGAGGCGCGATTTTCATCGTTGTCTTGACCGGCCGAATCGCAGCGGTAACAAAGCAACCGCAAAGTGCTCCTCCTGCCGAATACTCTTTGCCGCTTTACCTAATAGACCATCATGAGATCCGCTAACGGTTCGCTGGAATTCCTGCGTCGCATTTCAAGGCGACGTCGCTCGGCTCAAGGCGGCGTAGAGTCCATCTCCGAATACGTTGAACAGCGCGCATCGCTGCTCTCGCCAGAACACCTGGACGAGGTGCGGGAAGAGCTACCAATCCTGAATCTTCAATTCGCCGCCATTTCAGTGCGGGAATTCCCGCACCTGCAGCAACAGTTAAAGCTACTAACTGACTTCCTCGAGGATACCGCCGCAGGCGTATTTCCGGATGGGTCTGAGGCATCGCGAAAGGAGACTGCGTTTGCGCTTCGTTATACGGTCAAGGAAGCAGATATCATCCCCGATTCTGTTCCTGAGATCGGCTACGCTGATGATTCGCTTATCGTTCGCACTGTCCTCAACCGTCACCAGGATGTTTTCCGCGACTACTGCCGTTTTCGCAAAATTTGCTGGTCGACGATCTCCTTCGCCCCTTAGCGAGCTGGCGGACGCGTAGGTCCGTCCGGAAAAATCAGCAGGCCCCGGACAATAATGCTAGTAAAAATTCTGTGGCCGTCGCAGGATGAATATTACTGAGACGATGACAGGCGATATTGCAACCAACTCGGTGGGAGTCGACAATAGCCGTATTATACGTGCCTTCGGGCAGGAAGCCCATGTTCTGGTTAGTTCTGAGCAAACGGATGACTCCTTTTGCATGTTGCGGTTTTCCTCTCCGCCCGGCAATGTAACGCCGCCGCACCTGCATCGCACGACCGATGAAACATTTTTGGTTGAATCCGGTGAAGTTGAGATAAATCTCGGCGGAAAATTGCTCCATGGGCGAATGGGCGACGTTATCTATCTTCCCAAAGGAATTCCCCACGCGCCAAAAGTCAGGGGGAACGACAACCTGACCGTCGTTGTGCGTGCCTGCTGGTTTTGATCGTTTCTTTGCGGCTTGCGCTGAAGAATTCAAAAAGGGAGAGCCTGAATTGCCGCTTCTCGTCAAGCTGGCTGCTGAATATGGAATTGAGTTTCAGACCGGTCCGCCGGCCTGAGGCAATTGTTAGATGGCGTTCGTTTATGACGGTGTCAGTTTGGCTGGACCGTATCGATCCGGGCACTCACCGCCGCATAAAAGGCCTGCGCCTAATCACGTTCGAATAATCCGTTTCGGTCAGGTTCGGTCATGTTTCGCCAGAGTTCGGTTCGGACTATCCCAGCACAGACGAGATTCACTCTTACCGGCGCCAGTTCAATCGCCAGCGCGCGGGTGACCGCTTCGAGAGCACCGCAGATTCCCGCAGCGATGACCCATCCTTTGTGCGGGCGCAAACCGATGACGCCGTTGGTCAGAATGATTGATCCGGTCGATTTGATTCGCTTGGCAGCATACTTTGCTGCCGTGACTGCACCCCAGAAACGGACTTCGAAAAATTGGCGGGCTCTTTCCAAATCGACAGCCGCAAACTCACCCAGATCCAAGGATTCGCCGGCTGTGACTGCGAGATGATCAAATGCGCCAACGGTCGAAAAGAAATCCGTAACAGCAGATTCCTGTGTGATGTCGAGGACATGACCTTCTGCGCCGGCTGGAAGGTCGGCCAAAGCTCGATCGACGTTGGTCTTTTTGCTTGACGCGACAATAACCGAAGCCCCTTCAGCCGAAGCCGCTTTGGCTGTCGCCATTCCAAATCCGGAAGTACCACCAATAATGACTACCCGTTGTCCTTCCAAGCTACGGTTGAGTGAGGGACGGGTGGGAGATTTTGTTTGTTGCATGACCATAATTGCAGGCGAAGCATGAACAATTCGAATACAATGGTGCGATCCAGTGAAACCTTTTTGCTATCATCCTTTCGATCTGCGCCAATTAGTGTCGTTCGCAGAAATCGCGCGAACAGGAAGTTTCCGGCAATCTGCCAAAACGCTTCATATCGCACAGCCCGCATTGAGCCGGCAGATTAAACAATTGGAAGCGGCACTCGGGATTTATTTGTTCGACCGAACTCCTCGTCACCTGCACCTTACGATCGAAGGAAGAGAATTAGCCGGCCGGTTGCCTGCTCTTTTTTCGCAAATCGATCATCTGACAGAAACGGTTAAAGGAGCGAGCACCGGAGGAACTGGCCAGCTTCGGATCGGGGACGCGGGCGTGCTGACGACCGAGGTTATCGCGCCGGCCTTGAGAAGGTTGCGTAAGCATTGGCGGAACTTGCGTCTTTCAGCCGTTCAAAATACCTCGGAAGGTTTTTTTCAAGATCTACTCGAGAATACGATCGACTGTGCTTTTCCGACGCTGGAAGCGAAGAGCGTCGATCTCACAAGTCATAAGCTATGCAAATTGGAAATCGGACTGGTTCTGCCGCCGGGTCACCGGCTAGCGGACCGGTCAGAAATTCGTTTCGAACAACTAAGAAACGAACACTGGATATTGCCGCCGCGCGAAGCTAATCCGGTCCTCTATGATGAGCTGATCAGCTGTTGCCATAAGGCCGGATTCACGCCGGATGTAATCGCTGAAATGACTCAACGGCCCAGAGTTGTTTCACAGGTCGCATGTGGCATCGGCATCGCC
>WNFI01384108.1_pt1 | contig 10323 bp, 12 predicted proteins | sample 5400471 | NCBI WGS metagenome assembly WNFI01 (sample SAMN13153348, study PRJNA577476) | soil metagenome | isolation source: 100 cm saprolite on Douglas fir-dominated hillslope | place: USA:California | collected 2013-09-17 | reverse complement strand
GGCTTTCCGCGTCTGGGATGTCCGACTCTACTGGTAGCGGCCTGGATGAGGTCGTGTCGCAGGGGATGCTCACTAACAATTTGACTCATGGCCGCACAATGAGCATTGAGCAGGTGATGGAGAGCGATCGCGCTCGCCGTGAGCGCATCGGGCTGAAGGGCATGGATGAAGTGCTCGACAAGCTGCGCGCCGTTGCTGGCGTTGACCCTGGGGCCGGAGCCGGGGTAAAAAAGTGACAACGATGTTGCGAACGGCGTCACGGAAATGACCAAGGTGCTCCGAATGAACGACAGGTGACGCGTTCGTTTCCACGGATAACTTATTATGGACATGATTTACTTGAAACTGAATTTGATATTCACGACAATCGTTTATTTATTCTCAGTTAATCCATATTCGCATACTGCGACGCAACGTTCTTTCGTTATTCTCGATTCTGGTGATCCGCAAGCATTGTACATCCTTATCATCACCCTAGCACTTACCCATTCGTTCAGTTCATGATCATACAATTCAAGCACTTGTATCACTTTTAGCTTCAATTGAGGTACGCTTATTGACCTGACTTTTAATACTTGGGGCAAATAAACAGCCCAATGGCAACGAGTGTCGCTGAGATGGTTTCTACCCAGCCAACATCCCCCCCATGGAGGCCAACAAGCAACTCTGCGAACGTAACTCTAGCGGTGACCAATGTGGTTTCTGAACCTTTGGCTCTGCGAGCTTTGCGACGTATTTATTGTGCCTATTTGCATCACAGTCACCATCGCTTTCTATGTCCTCGAGTTGGTCGATGGATCGATAGATGTTACAAGGTCATGAATCCCGGAATGGACCCTTTTGCACGGGTGAAAACTCAGCTGAACTGATGTTCTACGTGTGTCTGGACCATGGTCCAATGCGATTCTATCCTTTCATACCCTTTGTAAGAGAGGAGCTATGGCAGGGCCTCTCCAGATAGCCGCCGAACCGTCCATTATGGTCTCGAGGTATCCCAAACCCCAGTGTATGTAACGCAGTGTGCGTATCTAAGTTGAACACGCTCTGATTATCTTTGCAGTGTCATCTCCACGATCGGAGCGCGCAGGCGCAAAATTTATCTCTTTCGTATCGTCCGGGTCTCTCTTCGTGATAACTGTTCTGATTTATTTCCCATGGACTGTTCCTTTCTTCCATGGCCATTGACTGATCGATTTTTTAAGTGCTGAGATCGCTACACCGTAGACGTGCGGTCCTTAATTGAGGACAGGGTGCGCGTAACCACAGGGACCCTTAATCTATTTCCTAAGGAAGAAAGCTGAAGCAGAGGTTTGTGCGCCGAGACCTCAAAAGAGATGTTCGCACAATTGAAATAGAACATGTTTATATACACGTATGTACTCTTAGTCTTCGGTATGGTATACACACAACAAGCAAGCATTTCCTTTTTTTTCTTTTTTCTTATCGTGCATGGGAGGAGAAAAAGCGTACTGTAATGATTGACCTCCAAGGATTTGGTGGTATCGAAATTGCCACGCTAGTCTCGAGGGACTGGGTTTTTCCATGGGACGTCTATGACGATAATTTCTTCGGGTAGGCAAGTTTCAGTTTCGGTTCTATGAGAAAGGACTTGGAGTATGGCAACCATAAGTTATGCGAGTGGGGTACGTGCTTACTGAAGTCCCCTTGGAAGTTCCTGACGTCTTCCATGCGAGTAAAGGTGCACAGAACGACATCAAGTTCCATATCTTCGCGAGCATCTAGCTTGAAAGAGACTTGCATTGGGCGAAGATGTTTCTGACCACCTGTGCTTGTTGACTCACTTGTAGTATTAGTACTACCCTCCGACGATTGCGATTGTGACTGCTCCGGCCCCAGGCTCGGGAACGCCCACACCTGCAAATTAGGTGGACCCGTGAGAGCCGCCGTCGGCACTTTTTCATAACCCGAGAATTCAAATTCCAGTTCCTCCACCTCTTCATTCCCGTCCCCCCCAATGCCACCTACGCCTACTCCTACTCCTACGCCACACCTTGACCCAACGGCACTTTCTGAATATGCCGTCAGCGTGCTACTAGAACTTGAAGAACTAGTAGAAGCCGGCGCTGCTGTCACAGTTCGAACAGCAGTATCACAACCGCCGGCGCGGCCACCGCGATTTGAACTTGAACCCTGTTTCGCTTGATCCGCAACAGAGTCCGCAGCGGCAGTAGATCCATCGAGGTCGCTTGGCAGCTCGCGAACGGGTGACGGAGAAGGAGTGGGGGTGAAATATAGTACGAGTTTATGATCCCTGTGGCCCGCGCGCCACGCGCGCCAACTCTCGAATGGTGGCTCATCCTTGACAACTCGGCTGTATCCCTGGCTGACTCGGTTCCAGAGAAAAGCATTGATGCGCGTGCTAGTCGTCATGTCCTCGCGAAGGTAAGCTTCCCAGTCTAAGAGAATGACGAGCACATATGAATGAGTGTCACCAAGAAAAAAAATGACAAATATAAGATATAAACGAATAAATTGGGTCCGTGTCCGTCGGCGGGATATACGGGTAAATTGAAAAGCCCGCGGCGGCTTACCGCGGCGGGGTTTTTTTTTCTTTGTAATGTGGGGGGAAGGGAAAAACAAGCGAAAAGGAGGGAGAAGGAAAATGAGGGACGCAGAAGAAAAAGGTTGACTCACTCATCTCCGCAATATCGGGTGCAGTATACGGTACGCGACCTTCTTTCATTTCTCCTCGCCAATACGCGAGGCGCTGATATGTGTCGTGGCCAAACCGTCTATACATCCGATGCAGGAACCCGTGGATCCCCTCGTATCGCCACCGCTCGTTAAGACGGCGCTCGTGGTTCATGTCGAATATGGCCTGAAGGAAACGGCAGCGTAAGCGCCAGAGGTACGAGTACTCCCGCAACTCTCGCTGTTTGATGCTACAGTTGCTCGAGGGTAGGAGCGGCGTGCCGTCGGAATGGCACTGGGCTTCGTAGAAGGCCAGCTGCTTGTTGATCAGGATCAGAGGGATCGCGTAGTAGCGCGGCATCGCGCATGCGTAGTTTTCGACTGCGTTGCTGTCGATACGCATGATTTGCAGTGTGATCCAGGGTCCGTCACCATTCGGATCATATTCGACCCTGCAGCGAGGACCACATCCATGAGAGGGAGGAAGTAAACCCCCTCTGTTTGGGTAAGGATGTTCTGATTTGTATCCTGACCGATAGGGACGCTTCTTTGGGGGCATAGCGATAAAAGGTCTCCTACCAATGGTTGTACAGTGATCTTGAAGGACGAGGAAGGGGGCGAAGATCTGCACGCAGGCCACGAGGCTTGCCTCAAGGTGCACAAATTAGACATATCGAGCACTCTCCAACGGGATTCAACATGATGGGACCAATCGACATCGATTACGTAGAGCACGTTGAAACTAGCATTGCCTTGCATATGTACATGCAAGACGTACGAAAATGAGAAGAAATGGTTTAGAGGACCTACATAAAAGAGGAAGGAGGCAGAAGAGCGCATAACCATCGTCCGGTAGCGGCCAAGCCGTCTTCAGGTGAAGCCATGGATTTATCGCCCAATTAGCCACCGACGCGAACAATCGCGCGACGCACTTCACCAGGCCATCAACACTGCGTGCAGGTACTGCACTGACATAATATCGCGTCACGTGGGGCAGAGGAAGACGTTTCTTCACTAGTTTGCAGATAAGGCCATACAAGGAACACAACGGAATCATCCTGCGTCTCCCCAGACGCCACCTGCACGTTGTTGGCGAACGTCACCATACTTTGGAAGACCGAATGAAGCATGTCCACCATGGGACATAGGATACTCGTTTGAACCAATCGCCGTCATGGATTGGTGGATTGGTGGATCAATTGCAGACGATAAGACCATCGAACTGCTGAATGCTGAAGCTTGGTAGCTGGGGTCGACGAATACATCGGCCGCCCCCATAGAGGAACTAGGAATGCGCGTGTGACCGCCCTCCACGGATACAGGATAAGTCGGTGCGATATGAGTGGTTTGGGTCGGCAATATCTCTTCCGTGCGATCATGGGGTGGCCAAAGTCCCTGCGCCGACGCTGTTGTTGAGGGGAACAAACTCGTCTGGACACCAGAATGAACATTGGCATGAAGTGCTGATGACATGGTAGTCTGTGGGCTGGCATGTCCTACTGGCGCTGGTGCTAGGCCCACAAGGGGCGAACCGGGCAGAGTCCCGTTTGCCTGGTGACGAGGGCTGAGACATAGAGCACTCTCATCAGGGGCCGCGGACCAGATTGAAGGACCAGGGGCGCCAGTGAACAATGTCTGTGGCTGCGAAGACGAAGATAGTCTTTGGTGATGTCTGATCGGAGATTGAAAGGCTTGTTTATGAGTAAAGTGAGGCAGTAAGGCAGACTTCGCGTCAGCTTTGTGCGCAGGTCGTCCAACACCCATCACATTGTTCAATAGGTCCTGGGCTGTTGTCTTCGGCGTGCTTGAGGTCTGTCCAGTGACATTGCTATTGGGTGGTGGCGATGACGAAGCGGATACGTCTGGAGCGCGTGGAGGTAATGTAGTGGCCATGCCGATGCTTGGTCTTGTTGGACTGAGGGGACTTAGAGGACTCAAACCACCAGCACGACCATGTGGGGTAGATTTGCTTGATAGAACCGGGGAGACTATGGGTGGAGACGTCGACCTGCACAAGGAAGGGTGATATCGTGTTAATCGTGAAAAAGCATGTATCCTCGACATACATACCGGGGATTCCAAACGATTTCGTCTTGCTCATCCTCTGGCGAAGATGCGCCAAGTACCTCCCTGAATACATCCCCTACTGGGTCTGTCGTCTCGGTTCTGGCATCCTCTTCTTCTGATTGCTTGTCATCCGCAGCTAAAAGTGGCTTAGCAGTGGGGGCTACTTCTTTTCCATCGGTTATAGTAACATCTTGGGTGGACGCTGGTTCATTGTCTCGCACGGAGTCGATCAGCGAAAACTGAGCTCGAAATGACTCCATGGGCGTTCCGGATATTTCTGCGATCAAACGTGCATCATGTCCGATGTCCCGGATGCGCATGAGTTGTTCCTCGTTTGGATGTACCTGCTCAGGAGTACGAGTGTCTTCACCTTCCGAGCCGACCGGAGTGTCTTGTACCAAAATGCCGCCCAAAGGTAAGTATCCACGGGTATCAACGTCCTCTTCTAGTGGCCCCTTTAACACTGGTAGGCTGGTGGGGGGAAACACCAGAACGACGCAAGTAGCGAAAGACGTGTAGACCTCCCAAAATACAGAGATGTCGCTAATCACGATGGAATGTATTGGGTCTTTTGGGTTCCTGCGGGTGCCCCCTAGAACGTATTCCAAGTTCGCGCGTAGCCACTTGCTAGCAATACGCAGGGCAGGAAGTGTCCGACGGAAAGTCGCTGTTATTCTCATCGCGAGGTCTTCTTCCACTATCTTCGCCGCCTCATCAAGTTCGGTAATACCACTTTGCAGTAGCACTCGATGGAGTGCCAAAATGTGGTTGACTATCCGGGACTCCATGGAAACGTTGGTGGTGCTAGCCTTACGCTGCTTCCAGAGAGCGCCCTGGGCGGCAATAACGACCTTGGTGACAGTGTCAATTGAGAGTGCCCGATCGGACACTAGCTCCGAAAATTCCTTTACAACATTCTCATCGTGCTTCGGTAGAATAGAGTCCATCCTGTGAAGTTACAATATCTTAAGCTCAAGGTGAAATGACGTAAGTATACCCAAAAGACTCACTCGTCGATGTCTAATCTCCAAAGGGCATGGAGGAGAATGACACTGTCCTTGAAGGACAGAGAGTTGATCTTTGTTCCGGTGGAATCTTCGGGGGATGGGCGCCCTGCCTTGCCCTTTCTTCTGCGTTTCCAGGCATCCAAGAATTTTGATAATATATTACCCATATTCTCGGCGGCAGGGTCATACGCGGAGCGCACGCATAGAGCCTTATAATATTGCACGAGGCTCTCGAACGTATCTTTCTGATATGAAGCAAGGATAGCGAGCTGATGGGACGCGTTGCCCTCGTCAGGCACGAGGTCCCGCGCACACTCATAGCACGCTCGGGCCTTATCATAAGTCTTCGTACGTGGCAAGTCAGCCTGCGGCCCACGCCCTCGGGCGCTACGGCCACCGCGTTCTTGCCCACCCCGGGATCGCGAAGCACCATCACTATATTGCTCGCGGTAGCGCGCGAGGTCGCCAAGAACAACTAGCGCCTTGCTCAAGGTAGCGCGGCGATTATTACGCTGTGAAGGTGTCAGGGATGGGGACGGGCTTTCGACGGGTTCCGGCGGAAAGCGGAAATGATCGTGTTTTCCAGTGTCGAGTTTATCGATGTCAGGTTCAGTATCGGGGATGATGGAAAGCGCTGCTAGTGCAGACCGCGCTTCGGAGAGTCCAAACTGACGCTGAATGCGCACGACTAGGTGAGTCCAGAACTTCTCCTCGGTCGAGAGGAATTGTTTGAAGCGCTGCATAAGCTTGCGGTACTCGACCGGACCTGGACGCTGTGATCGTGGCTGTTGACGCTGTGTTCCAGCCTCACGAAGGGCATTCTCGAGCGCAGCTATTCGCGTCTTATAAATAGAAATGAGTGCATAGGACGTTTGCATCCACATGTGTGTTTCTGCATCTTTGGACTCCTTGGAATTTGGATGCGACAAGAGAAGGAGGAGGTATTGCTTTTGGAGACTATTTTTATACTTACAACTAATCACACATGGTGAAACAATTATACTCACTTTTTGCGTTGAAATTCGACCTCTTTATTCCAGGGATCGAGATTTTTGAGTAAGTCTTTAAGGCCCCTTTAGGGAACAGTTGGCATCAACGAGTGGTGCTGCGAGTGGCCAAACGCGTGCCAAACTGACCCGGCCCGGGGCGGAACATGATTGTAACGATTATGACCAGGCCAGGGCAACCCGTGTTCAATATATTTGAGAGAGGCCTGTCTGGCTGTTCCACGAGCGGGCATTCCCGTCCAAGGGTCCGACACGAATCTAATCAATAGTAATCGTGACAAAACACACGACGGCGGCATTTAAATGTCGCGTTAAATCCCGTCTCACGAGCGCGTCTACTTTGCTCTCTTCTCATTCCTCCAGTGATGGAAGATATGTATGTCACTCTCTTGCGCTTCTCTGTCTCATCGTTGAGAACCGTCCCTCTCTAGTCGTCGAAGACTCGCTCAGGATCCTCGGATCCAACCAGTCGCAGCTGGTGGTAACAAAGGCCGCACCGCACCTCCCCCAGCTATCAGCGTTAGAATGTGTTGTTTTCCTTTTTCTTCGATGCTGACACCTGACCAGATTGCCTCATCGACGACATCTTCGGATACGCAGGGAAAGCCTTCGACGGTGTACACTGTACCAGATTCGTCTGATGACGAACAGTAAGGTCAATTACCTCATCTCCCATTTGACACTGATTCGTTCGTGTCAAAAGACGGCAGGGTATCGCAGGAACGGCAAACAAAAACCTACAACGTCCAATAACTAAGAGCGTCGATGCAAATTCTCTTGCTCATGTCCGCACCGGCCCTGCGCAGCCTATTCACATTCCCAGCAATGCAGAACTCGCTCACAAGAACTACTCTAGACCGACCGACCGCTGGGAGACGCCCAATGTGTTTGCTGAAACTCCTTACGAGCCTCTAAAGACTGCTGTCGAGGCGGAAAAAGATCTCCAAGATCTCTTGCAACAAAGTTTCGACGGGAGGGAAGATGGCGAAAGCGTTCGTGATGAGGTGGACATGACTCAAGCTGTTGTCGAAGGCTTTTCCGAAGGGATTCGCCTCTTGCCTCACCAGGTAGTTGGTCGGACTTGGATGTCACAACGAGAAAGTGGCAAGAAGTATGGTGGCATCCTTGCGGATGACATGGGTCTGGGAAAGACAATTCAGACCCTCACGCGTATCGTCGAAGGTCGCCCACGCAAGTCTGATGCAGAAGATGGATGGGTAGCAGCTACTTTGTGGGTCTGTTACTTGCAGCAAGTGTCGATGACCCTTGATCCGTTGTTAGAGTCGTGTGCCCCGTTAGCTTGGTGTCTCAATGGGCTTCTGAAATTTCGAAAATGGCCAAAAGGTTGACCGTGATCGAACATCACGGCCCCTCCAGGACGACCAGTACGAATAATTCATTGTCTACTCAATCCCGGTGCTTATTCTTCACCAGATCCAGAAGTTCTAAAACGCGCACATGTCGTTATCACCAGTTATGCTATCGTTTCCTCTGAACATGGTGTATTTAATCCCGCAGTCAAAGACGAGTCCAAGAAAAAGAACAAGAAGGGCAGTAGCTCGAAGGCCGAGTCAAGTTCTGACTCGGATTCGGAGGCTGATCACTTCGGGCGAACGCTAGGTAATAAAAAGAAGTCGGCTACTAGTGGGAAGAGAAAGGACGCGCTATTTAGAGTGAAATGGTGGCGAATTGTGCTTGACGAAGCACACAACATCAAAAATCGCAATACGAAAGCCGCTCAGGGGTGCTGCGCCCTGGAGGGCAAGTATCGGTGGTGCTTGACTGGCACGCCATTGTGAGTATGCTCGTCGCCTCATGCAACGTGTGATAATGTTCACCGTACTTCAGACAAAATAATGTTGAAGAACTCTATTCCCTTCTCAAGTTCCTCCGTGTCAAACCACTCAATGATTGGCAGACGTTCAACGAACAGATCAACAAGCCTGTGAAGAGCGGTCGTTCAGTCCGCGCGATGAACCGTTTGCACGTGTGTCTCTTCCCCTTTTGCTTTCGTTTCGCATCTCATAGCGGCGATTTTGGGCATTAGGTCGTTCTTCGCGCCGTCATGCTCCGACGACGTAAGACGGATATTATAAATGGGAAGCCATTGGTCGAGCTTCCTGAACGCCATCTATCCATCGTACCCTGTGACTTTGATGAGGACGAGCGTCAATTCTACTTTGCGCTTGAGAACAAGGTCGACGAGGCCATGAAGAAGTTTGTGAAGAATAACGAAGTCATGAAAAACTATACGAACGTCATGGTATTGCTTCTTCGCCTGCGGCAAGGTGAACCCACAACTGAGTCTACTACCCTATCCTTCTATATACTGATGGTTGGTGAAGCTTGTAACCACCCCTCGCTCGTCTCGAAGGATTACAACGCCGATCGTGAGGCTATCGAATCCCGTCCAACCTCAAAAGATGATCAAGAAGACGAAGAGCTTACAACGATGTTCCAGCAACTCGTGGTTTCCAAGGGCAAAAAATGCCAGCTCTGCCAAGACGAGTATATATTACCTTGCTTGTTTCTCGCGTTGGGCATTTGTTGACAACATACCGTTCAAAGATTAACTACGGAGAACATCGCCAAAGATGGAGACCACTGCAATGATTGCCTCGAGCTTGCGGATAGTCTTCTCCCAGTTCACGTCGATGCTTGATCTCATCCAGCCATTCCTCAAAGACGCAGGAATTGCATTCGTGCGATGTGAGTTGTCTTTGTCTCGCGTTTCTAAACCACGTCGTCACTGACCTCCGTTTTGCCACAACCACCAAGATGACGGGAGCATGTCGAAGGATAAGCGCGAAGTCAGCTTGGACCAGATCAAAAATAACAGGCGGATCAGGGTTATTTTGATCTCGTTCAAAGCGGGTAGTACCGGTAAGCGAAATCATCTGTCCACGCATGTGGGGTGCAACCTGCCCAAACAGAGGCTCACAATGCGCATTATGACTCAGGTCTCAACTTGACAGCATGTAATAACGTCATTTTGGTCGATTTGTGGTGGAACCCGGCGCTCGAAGATCAAGCTTTCGACCGCGCCCATCGCTTGGGGCAAACACGCGACGTCAACATCTACAAGCTAACGATAGAGAAGACAGTCGAGGAGCGTATCCTCGCACTGCAAGATAGCAAGCGGGCTCTCGCCACTGCTACTCTCAGTGGCGACAAGATCAAGAACCTCAAGCTCGGCTTGGACGATCTTATGGCCCTGTTCAGGCCTGGCAGGGAGGATGACTAGATCTTCCCTTTGAGGGGAGGACTACCATTGCCACGTCGCTAGAGTCTGGGACCATACATAGTCTGTACATATAAAGTAATCTGACCTATATCCGCATCCACCGATCTCCATACACACTAGCCAATTGAATTTTAAAAGTTTACTATGAGACTTCGTTATAATGGTCACGATTACTTACAGAATGAGCGGATCCTTCGTGGTTGGGACCATCAATCCGACGTTGCAGGTCGGATAACGAGGGGCAATTGTGGCCCACTATCCTGGTCCGAGGTCAAAAATGGTCGCCCCACGGCCAGCGTCTTCCGAATGATCTGTTCCGGAGGAACAGCGAGCTCAAAATCAAACG
>WNFI01307647.1_pt1 | contig 10323 bp, 13 predicted proteins | sample 5400471 | NCBI WGS metagenome assembly WNFI01 (sample SAMN13153348, study PRJNA577476) | soil metagenome | isolation source: 100 cm saprolite on Douglas fir-dominated hillslope | place: USA:California | collected 2013-09-17 | reverse complement strand
TCTGATCGGCTCTTCCGCACTCGTTTCAACGTCATTCCGGACCACCGCGCGGCGGTCGCTCCGGAATGACGGTAATCTTGCCAGTCGGCGGTTTTGACTGTGACATCTCCGGTGAAGTTTACCCATTCCGTCACCGAGCGCTTCCTGCGCTACGTGGTGATCGACACCCAGTCGGACGCGGCTTCGCCGACCTGTCCTTCCACCGAAAAGCAAAAAGACCTGGGCGCCCTGCTCGCGAAGGAACTCCGCGACATCGGGCTTGCTGACGCGCACATGGATGAGCTCGGCTACGTCTATGCGACGATCCCCGCAAATACCGACAAGCAGGTTCCGGTGATCTGCTTCTGCTCCCATATGGACACTTCGCCCGATTGCACCGGCAGGGACGTCAAACCGCAAATCGTCAAGAATTACCGCGGTGGCGACATTGTTCTGCCCGGTGATGCCGCGCAGATCATCCGCGCCGCGGAGCATCCCGCACTTGCGGACCAGATCGGCAACGACATCGTCACGTCCGACGGCACCACGCTGCTCGGCGCCGACAACAAGGCCGGCCTCGCCGAAATCATGGACGCGGCGTATTTCCTGATCAACAATCCGCAGATCAGGCACGGCGCCATAAAAATCCTGTTCACACCCGACGAGGAGATCGGCCGCGGCGTCGACCACGCCGATCTCAAAAAACTCGGCGCCGATTTCGCCTATACCATCGACGGTGAAACCGCCGGGCACATCGAGGACGAAACCTTTTCGGCCGATGCGGCCGTCGTTACCATCGAAGGCGTGAGCACGCATCCCGGCTTCGCCAAGGGCAAAATGGAGCACGCGATCAAGATCGCCGCAGCCATTGTCGAGCGGTTGCCGAGGGACACCTGCTCGCCGGAAACCACCGAAGGCAAGCAGGGATTTCTACATCCGATCGGCATCACCGGCGCGCTGGAGAAGGCGACGCTGAGTTTCATCGTGCGCGACTTCACCGATGAGGGATTGAGGGAAAAGGAAGAACTGCTGGAATCCATCATCAAGGATGTGATGAAGGACTTTCCACGCTCATTGTACCGATTGGAGATCAAGCAGCAATATCGCAACATGAAGCTGGTGATCGACCGCTATCCGCAATTGATCGACAACGCCATGGAGGCGATCCGCCGCACCGGCCTCGATCCGGTGAAGAGCTCTATCCGCGGCGGCACCGACGGCTCGCGGCTGTCATTCATGGGCCTGCCTTGCCCCAACATTTTCGCCGGCGAGCATGCTTTCCACTCGCGGCTGGAATGGGTGAGCGTGCAGGACATGGAGAAGGCGATGCAGACCATCGTCCATCTCGCCATGATCTGGGAAGAACGGGCCTGAGCGCATTTTCCGGCGGTGCAGGCGCGAGTCTTTGCAATGCTGGCAGAGGTTTTGCGATGTGTGAATCCCGTAAGGCTCGACCGGGCGCCCCAGTATTCCAGAGCGTCGATGATGATCGTGAGGCTCAACCTTGCAGCGGCACGTGCACCCTGCCTGAGGTGCAGAATGGTCCGCCTTCCGGCTTGCCGAGCCGAAGCCCCGCAGGGCGAAGGCTGGTAGGCGGCGACGGATTCGAACCGCCGACCCTCTCGGTGTAAACGAGATGCTTGAAACCTAATGCATTGAGATTATTGGAATTTTTGAAACAGTTTGTCGCGTTCTTCTCAGTCTGTTCACGCCGTATCGTTGCCGTGCGTTGCCGTGGACGCGTTTCGTTCTCAGCCATAATCGTGTACTGGCCTGTTTCAACCCCTAGTGGCCTAGTTTGAATTCCGCAGTGGCCTACTTTGGATTTCGTAGAAATACGGAAATGACGGATTATTTTGGTCACGGTAGTTATCGTCAAAGCATCACCGAGCGGTCCTAGAGGGAAGGATGCTGTTCCGACCCGGGCTAACCCTCTCCGGGTCCCGCCCGACCTATTTCGGTTTGCGCCGGTCCTTGAATGCCGCGCCAATGGCAGACAGATCGACGCCTTCAATGGCCTGGCGATCTTCCGCGTGCAAGGCGAGGTCAAACCATAACTGTGCCATGGCGACCCAATAGCCCTGAGCTTGAAGTGATTCTGCTTTCCCGGAAAGCTCAAGGCAATGGCGCGCGTTGTTCCTGAACTCTTCTGATAGTTCCAACGCCAATGCTCCCGATTTGCGCCCGGGAAACATTCGAGGGAGCCATTTCGTTCCCCCTGAGGCCGCCTCAGTTGGCGGTTTCTTTCCTAAGCCGCCGCCCTGCCCCGGGCGCCACGGTGACCCCTCCCCGGCCGAGGACGGTCTGCCAGCCGAGGTTCTTGCGCTCAGGTGAACAAGACCAATTGCCACCTCACGAATTGTTCCACCGGGATTTCTTTGAACCTTGGCTGGACTGCCGAATTACCAATGACGACCTCTAACCCGGAGAACCGCATGCGGAATAGTCAGGATCGGGGAGGCTCGATAACGTTCGCCGTTATCGCTGCAGCATTCATTGTGGCGGTCGCTATCCTAACATGGGGACCGTCGAACAATAAGCATGTTGCGAGTAATCCCGGACCGAGCGGAACACCGGGATCAACGGTAGTAGACCAGACCCCACCGCCAGCTGCCGGTCCGTCAGGGACACCCACAGGAGCGGCGCGCTGACGCTGCAGGTTCCCGACCACCAACTCAAATCCACCCAACCCGACCGCAACGCCGGGACTTTTCGCGTTGCATCGATCCGTCGCCATTTCGCGGCGGAATATTTTCACCATCATAAATTTGGAAGATAATAATTATGGAAGATCACAAACAAGCTTGCGCGAGATATTTGGCTCAGCGGTTCCGCGGCTCCTCGGATTGGCGGCGGTGCCAGAGTGCGAAGTTTCCGAACGATACGAGAAATCCGAGCGCACAGCGGCGTCTACTTGAACTTGCATCAGAAATCGATATTCCCGATAACATCTGGACTTCAATCGCGCCTTACTACAACGAGAACGATAGCCACTGGCTTGCAGCCGTATCGGATACGAATCGTGACGTGGGTTTTAGACGTCACCCGCGCGACTTCGCAGAATACCTGCAGAATTTGCTAACAAATCTGTTGCGGCGCTTTTGAGTGAGCGTAACAGCAATGACGAATTCAAGTACCGCGTCTGCTGCTATTTCCAGTCCTTACAAGGAAGTTGGCGCTCGATACATCGATATGGGCTATTCCGCGTTGCCCATCAAGCCGGGAACAAAAGTCCCCGGCGAAATGTTGTTTGGCGATTGGAAAGAAGGCATGTCCGGTTGGACTCGGTTTTGTGACCGCATACCAACCGACTACGAAATTCCTCTCTGGGAAGATTACCCCGAATCCGGCGTGTGTGTTGCCACCGGATTTAACGGTCTAGTTGCCATCGACATTGACACAGACGACTCCGAACTTGTCGCCGCGATTATGAAGGTTATTCCGATATCTTCGGTGATTAAGAAAGGTGCCAAGGGTAAGACTCTGTTTTATCGCGGCAACGTTTTGAAGGCGGACTCAAAAACCGGCGAACTTAGCGGGTGCATCGCATCGTGTGGTTTCGACCGCTCTGCTAACCGAAGCTTTTGCACCGTTCGGTTACGTCGAACCCATCGCACGGGAATATAAAGAAACACCCGGTGGTGGCAGTTATTGGCACGACCTTAATCAGTTTGCATTGGCTAACCTTGATAACTGGGTGCCCGACTTGGGACTAGCCAAAACTCAAAAGGTCAACGCTAAAAACTGGCGGGCTGTTGCGGAATGGCGCGGAGTAGAAAACCCGAATCTTTCATTCCATTCGACTGGCATCCAAGACTTCGGAAATGGCGACACTCATTCGCCTATTGACGCGGTCATGCTGGCCAAGGGTTTGGATTTGGAGGCGGCGACAGCATGGTTGGTTCAGACGCTACACTTCCAATGGATCGGAGCAAACGACAACTACGACCATGCCGCTCTTATAGAACGGGATGCAGCGAATAAGGCAGACGACGATAACGAACCAACAATTGTGCTCACGAGCGATACCGTTTTATCGGACCTTACAAATCCCGGTGGTGTCGTCAACGATATTGTTGATTGGATAGTCTCATCATCCGACAGACCGTCACGCGAACTTGCGCTTTCAGCGGTCTTGCCGTTTGTCGGCGCGTTAATCGGCCGACGTTTTGCCAGCCCGACCGATCTGCGAACTAATATATATTCGGTCGCTCTGGCAGGTTCTGGTTACGGCAAGGACCACGCCCGAACTCAGTTGAAGCGGCTGTTCACAGCGGCTGGGCTGGATAGGTTTGCAGGCCCCAATCGCTTCATGTCGGCGTCAGGTTTGCGTAATGCCGTCATGGCCAAGCCGTCGTCTTTTTGCATGGTCGATGAGTTCGGCGGCATGATGAGGCAGATGAATGACAAGAAAGCAGGGATTCACAGCCTGCTTATACGAAGCGATCTGCTCGAAATGTTTTCGAGCGCATCTACGTTTTTCGAAGGCGCGGCCTACGCCGGAACTTCACCCGAGACAATCTACAATCCGAATCTCTGTGTCTACGGCACATCAACGCCGGAAGATTTCTGGAATTCGGTGAGTTCGCTTAACACTTTCGACGGCTTGCTACCGCGTTTTCTGTTGTTCAACATAACGGGCAACAAACCGGATCGTGTCGTGGCCAGCAACACGGTCTACGACGTCCCAGAAACTCTTGTTAAGGCTTGCCAAGCATTAGTCTTGGCGGGGCGTTCCGGCGGAAATCTTGCGCATACTGACCACGGTGGTGTGGCCAGCAAGCCAACCATCGTCAGATATTCTGATGAGGCTGCAGCCGAGTTGGCGAGATTTGAAACGTTTATTGAAGAGGCTGTCTCCCCACCGGAAAGCCAGCCGATCCTCAATCGTGCCAAGGAGCACGCGATCAAGCTGGCACTGACGGTTTCAGTGGCAACTGACTGGCAGACACCCATCATTACGGGCGACGCCATGAAGTGGGCTGTGCAGCTAGCGTGGTTGTCCACTTGCACAATGATCGAAGAAACCTGCGACAGGATTTCCGACAATCAACGTGAGTCCGATCTGAAACGTATCCTTGGCCACATCAAACGGGCCGGGAAAGACGGTATCACGGAAGGCAAGATTGCTGATCGCTGCGGCAGTATCGACAGGAAGCGCAGGGATGAACTGTTGGCCGACTTGATCTTGTCGGACCGTGTTGAAGTACGGCAAAATTCGACCAAGGGCCGTACAAAAAAGCGGTTCTATCTGGTCTGATCTTTCGTCCGAAAGTTCATCCGAAAAAGGACTTTCGTCCGATGGACGGAAGGTCGGTAGCTCGATCTTTCGTCCGTTTCGTCCTTCTTTCGTCCGGTAGCAAAACGGACGAAAGATTCGAGTGAAAACCCAATGAAATAAGTATTATCTTATATAATAATATCTTTTATCCCTTTCATCTGTAGCTCCCTCTTCCACTGGTTTTTGACCTATTTTTTTTGGGTGTCTCTAGGACCCCCCGGATAAAACGGATGAAAGTCTTTTTGCGGGTTTTTTCACCTTGTCGGTCGATTCAACCGACCAGCTACTTCTGCGTCCCTATCGGCGGCTCGCTCAAGTCAACACGCACGGCCCGCCTGTCGCTTGGTTCGCCTTTGCCGCACCAATGCGGCCCGCGTTCGGATGGCCACTCAGCGAGCTTTTCTGAGGCTTGTGAATGTTCCGGGTGTTGCGGTTCGGTGGCAGTGAGGCGGTCGTCATGTGTTGGCACGCCATCATGCGCCGCCGTGCGAACTGGGGCGCCATAGCGCGACGTGAGCGGCGTTTGACCGGAATAAACATCGCGGACACGATAACTTTTGACTCCTTTCGTAGTACAACTTTTCAGGATGCAGTGAGAGTTATTTCTCCCGCCACCTTGTAAAATAGTGCCGATTCATCGTACGAAGGCACACTTATTTAGACCAAAACATTTTTGATATTCGCCGCGTCGGGACACGCGGCACGTTCTGAAATCATCACAGGAGGCAATCAACCGCGTTTGGCGGATCGACCATCTATGCCTACTCACCATCAACAACAAATCGGGATGCTAAATGACCTGCGAATGTAACCACACCGGAATGTACGAACTGCTTGAGGCGATCGAAAGCGCTATCAATTCTGCAGGACAGCCTGAGCGCGATGCGCTGGCGAAGACCATCAACGCTTGTATGAATGACTTTCCCGATGAATATTTTTGGGCGGTCGGCCCCCAAGCACCAACGCTCTTGCATCATATTATGCACGCGATTGAGCCTCCTTCAAAACGCGCCGCTTTAGGCGCGTAAGTTCAACAAGGCCACGCTCCATTGCGGAGCGTGGCTCGATCTATTTCAACAACACCACGAACAACGTGGTTGCGACCCGACTGCCGAATAACGGTGGCGGGGTATTTGGCAAGTAATAGAAAGCTAAATTGATGACCGACTCTCCTAACACCGTAGTTCCGACTCATGACGCCAAGCAATGCCGATTGTACACCGAGCACCATCACGCCAAGCTTGCTCCCACAGAAGGTGGCGACGTTTTGTGGCGGGCTGGCGGATACGTATTTGTCAAAAATAAAATCGCTCGACGCTGCGTACGCGGCATTCCCCTTTCCAAAGAGTTGTGGTTTCCGGGTGACGGCAAGGCCGGTGAGCCTGCTAACGAAAACATTAAAGGCGGACGCTATCCGCTACAAGAAGAGTACAAAGCAAAGCGGCTCGGAAAAACGGACGAAGAGTCCGACGTACTTTGGTCCACTGCGAAATGGTTTGCCAGTCATCACGACATTGCAAATAGGCCCTACGAAGCTTGTTCGTACGGGATCGGTCAAGCGGTCAAGGTAGGTGAATTGGGCGGGTTTGTTGATCCAGAGCAGCATGAAGAGGCAATGGGATCATCCGATCCAATTGGATACCAAATCGAGATTGATCCACTGTATAGACTCGGCGGTCCAGACCCGTCGTTCATTGCAACGACAGGGCGTGGCGAAAGCGAACTTCGTCCGCTCGAAAGCCGCGCTCGGTCACTTAAAATCTGCCAACACCTGAAATACCGGCTCGATTGCAACTACCGGCATGTTGTGGATGCTGTCGTATATCGTTGCGAAATGAAAGCCATTGGGATGGCCGAAGGCAACAAGGACGGCGCCGCGTCGGCTGGCCGCATGTTAGTTCGCGCGGGTCTGCGCACAGCATCACTCGTCCGTTTGGATATCCTGCGATGGGAAGCACAATCGGACTTCGGTGGAGTTGACGCTATCAGCCCGCTTCCCAACAAGCCGACTTTCTACTCCACGGCTGAGCGGAAGGCCGCCAATGATGACCTCCGGCAGCACGTCCGTAACGTGGCCTAACCCCTCCCGGAGGGGGTACGCACGCTGTAGCTATACTCATTAATAGGAGCCGTTGACATTTATTCCGTGCCCGCCTTAGCCATCGCTGATGGCCCCCCGGAGGGGGTGCGACGCCCATAGCTATAATCATTAATAGTGGTCAGACACATTCTCTGTCCCGAGCTTCTTACTTGCCAACTTTCAGCCCACTCAAGCGTCCTACGCCGCCGTTTGAGCGGGCTGCTTTTTGCGGCCAAACAAAACACCCGATCATAATTTCAGAGGAAATCCATGTGACTCAGCCCCTGCTAAAACTAGGCGCCGCCGATTCAGCCGCAACACCATCATACAGATTGCCATCGCTCGAAAGCTCATCGAATTAGGCATCTCGGCAGGGCCAGCAAACGCGGCAGCATCGATGTTCACAGAACACGGTCAGCGGGATCGCGCCGCTTGCGAAGCGTTTCCTCAAGGCCGCACGATTCTGGTTATCAGGGCAACAGGGCCGGTCATAATCAATCCGATGTTCGATGCCGACTTTTCCGAATTGTCAGATTATGGCATCGCCTTTGTCGCCGTCGACTGCGGAAAAACCTGCGATGAAATCGACTCGATCCTCAATTCTAAAAACAATATTTGAAAGACAACATGAGAGTTAAAGTACCATCACTCGACACAGACCCGGACTACCACGCGGCAAAGCTACTTGGTGATAAACTCAGAGCCAACCGCGATGCAGCTAAGGTCGAAGCGCTAAGACTCAAGGCTCTTGAGAATTTTAAGTACGACGACCCGGACAATCGCGCCAGAATTGCAAGGATAGCGGCAGGTGAAACCGTCGAGGATGAGGACGAGGCAGACAATAAGGAGCTCTCTAGAAGGGCAAGCAATAAATGGTCCGACCTGTCCGACGCGTGCGAGATTCACGGCAGGCGGATGCGGGATATTAATTACAGCGCATCAAAGAATATTTGCGCGAAGCTGAAACCCGAACACGACGCACTCACGAAACGCTTTTTCGCCGGGCTGGTAGAAGTTCACAACGCAAGCGTTGAGTACTATCAATTAAGAAACGATCTTATGGCAGAAGACATTAAGTACATTGGAATATGTGGGCTAACGCCGCACACAATTTTTGGGAGTCCAACCGATAAGCAAAGTCCGATTGGCTATCTGTTCCGAGAGGCGAAGGCACTGGGATACATTTCTAAAATTCCTGCGGAGTTCGCATGAGCGACCCGCTCGAATACGGCGATGGTGGATTCATCACCAGCATCGATCATCGCTCAATCCAACAGCCCATCCTTCGCAAATCCGCTTCGCGTTACGAATCTAAGGTCGTTGAAGGAAATGCGTGTCTCTGGCTCAAACCGCACCGGTACAAAGGGTGCGTCGACGTGTTCGAACGCGGGTGTTTTAATGACACGTTGTCCAGCAAGAAGCGCGTGGATTTCTGCATAGACCATCTGGATTATTCGTTGGGTAACACTGACGATAACTTGGAGTTGGTCGACACAAAGGATGGGCTGGCGTTTCGCTTGCGAACCAAATCGGAGGCAGACCTAAATCGTTTGAACGGCCGGAATGCCATGTCGGTCAAATATGCCGAACACGAAGTCGAGGTACGCAAAATCGAAGACTGCGACGTTAGATTTATAAAGTCTGCAACGTTGATTGAATGCTCTGCTGTGTTCAACGGTGCCGTGCCTAAGACTCATCTAATTGTTCGCGACACTAAAACAGTTGGTCGTCTTCGTGACGACAGCGAGAACAAGTTTCCAAGCGACGCCGCATACGTGGCGTTGCAGCGTGCGTTAAAGAAATTGGACGCTTCGTAGTTAGCACTCGCATTCTTTCTTCATCCAATGCGAGTAAGGAAACAAATTGACCAAAAAAACGGACGTAATCCCGAAGCATTTACGCGCTTCAACCAAGCTGTGGGTTGCCAGCGTCATTAACGATTACATGCTCGAACCTCACCACGTGCGACTCCTCACAAAATGCGCCGAGTCGCGGGATTTGAGCGAGACAGCTCGTCAAATAATCGAAAAGGAAGGAATGACTTACACAGACCGGTTTGGTAGCCCCCGAGCTAGACCGGAGGTGGCAATCATGCGGGATGCGAAGATTTCTTTCTGCCGAATTCTAAGAGACCTCGATATCGATGTGAATACTCCCGGCGAGAGTCGCCCGCCTGCCCTCAGATCGAATAGGGGTTAGTAGTGCCTAGGAAGCACAGAATAGACAAAAAGCGGCCACCACTGACCGAAGAGCACGAGGCTTGGCTGCACGGCGATGATAAAGGTTCTGGATTTATCCAATATGCTCCCTGCGATGAATTGGCTGCGCTATGGGGTGCGCACTCCGTCCGTATTGTGGAAGAGCATGTCACGGATCACCCAGGCACACGGCCAGACCGGTGGTGGCAATACGAAGCGGTTGAACCTAGAAGGCGCCTAGGCGGCACCGGAACGCCAGCCTCCGACGCGCTCGCGGTTATGCCAACGTTTTCGTATGGCCTGCCCTCGGTGTGGATTAGCCAGTGGGACGTGAACTACTACTCCGGAATCGCAGTTGATATCCACGGAAACCCGATTGGTGAACGTTTTGCCAGCAACGCTTTCAACGGTGTCGCGATTGATCCAGACGACCCGCCAACATTTGAATCACAGGCTGCATATTTAAATCGGCATGGCCTATTTCTGGCCGGTGAAGAACGCCGATTGAAGAAAGCGGATTGGGAAGCTGAGACGTTCTAGCACAAACGCAGCGGCTTCCTGCGCCCGGTCGACGCCACGAAAGTGCGATTGCCGGATGAAACACCCCTCGACCCAGCCGACAAATACTTCATGTGACCCGGTCACAAACTAAGAATCTTAGGAATATTATTTAGTGTATACTCAGACTGTTTCATCAAAATCACTGAACCTCCCACCAGCCACCCCCACCCCTCTAGTTGCAAACAATCCTGTTCGACGACTGCTGTTGATATGCGTCACTGGAC
>WNFI01170142.1_pt1 | contig 10323 bp, 7 predicted proteins | sample 5400471 | NCBI WGS metagenome assembly WNFI01 (sample SAMN13153348, study PRJNA577476) | soil metagenome | isolation source: 100 cm saprolite on Douglas fir-dominated hillslope | place: USA:California | collected 2013-09-17 | reverse complement strand
CTTGATGCGCGTGAATCGCGAGAAACGCCCGATCGGGATGCGCGCCTCGTACGGCGTCAGCACCTGGGTGCCGGTCGGTCCGAAGCGATAGCGGACGGTGGCGGTGAGCTCGACTTCGTTCGCGCCATGCGCAGCGGCCGCGGGGACGTCGAAGCGCGAGATCTCGCTGCCCGTGACTGCGTAGTCGGTGCTCGGGAAGAATCCGCGCACGACAAGCGTCACGTCATCCGTCTCGGAGGGATTCTCGGGAGTCGTGCTGGTCGTCGGCGTGGCGTCCTGCGCGAACGCGGACCAGGCCGCGAATCCGGCGACGACAACAACGGTCACGATAGAACGGCGCATCCGTAGATCCTACGACACCGCGCGCGGTGCGAGACTCGCCCGGTGCGACAAAAACCCGGCGAAAAAAGACCTCAGGCGAACGCTTGCTTCAATTCCTCGAAGCGTTTCATCAGCTCGGGCGGCGCCTTGTCGGCGAGCTTGCCTTGCACCATCTCCGCGTGCAGCGGCATCTCCTTGCGCCATTCTTCAGGCGACACCTTCGTCGCCGCTTCAAACTTCTCGCCGGTGAAGCCGTCCAGGCCGGTCATGTCGAGCGACTTGGGCACGTAGCCCAGCACCGTTTCCTTCGCCTCGGCCTTGCCCTCGACGCGCTCGACGATCCACTTGAGCACGCGCATGTTCTCGCCGTAGCCGGGCCAAATGAACTTGCCGTTGGCGTCCTTGCGGAACCAGTTGACGAGGTAGATCTTCGGCGGCTTCGCGAGCGACTTTCCGAGCGCGAGCCAGTGCGCGACGTAATCGGCGATGTGGTAGCCGCAGAACGCGAGCATCGCGAAGGGATCGCGGCGCACGACGCCGACCTTTCCCACGATCGCGGCCGTCGTCTCGGAGCCCAGGGTGGCGGCCATGTACACGCCGTCGCGCCAGCTCTTGCCTTCCGTCACGAGCGGCACCGTGGTCGAGCGCCGGCCGCCGAAGACGAACGCGTCGATCGGCACGCCGGCGGGATCGGCCCACTGCGGATCGATCGATGGGCACTGCGCCGCGGCGACGGTGAAGCGCGCGTTGGGATGCGCGGCGGGGCGGCCCGATTGCGGCGTCCACTCCTTGCCGGTCCAGTCGGTGAGCTTCGCCGGCAGCTCCTTCGTCATGCCTTCCCACCACACGTCGCCATCGGGAGCGAGTGCCACGTTGGTGAAGATGGTGTTCCTCTTGATCGTCTCCATGCAGTTGGGATTGGTGTCCCAGCCGGTGCCGGGAGCCACGCCGAAGAAGCCGGCCTCCGGATTGATCGCGCGCAGCGAGCCGTCCTTCGAAGGCTTGATCCACGCGATGTCGTCGCCGATGGTGGTCACCTTCCAGCCGTTGAAGGCGGGCGGCGGGATCAGCATCGCGAAATTGGTCTTGCCGCACGCGCTCGGGAACGCCGCGGTCACGTAGTGCTTCTTCCCTTCGGGCGATTCCACGCCGAGGATCAGCATGTGCTCGGCGAGCCAGCCCTGCTCGCGGCCCATGACCGAAGCGATGCGAAGCGCGAAGCATTTCTTGCCGAGCAGCGCGTTGCCGCCGTATCCGCTGCCGAACGACCAGATCTCCTTGGTCTCGGGATAGTGGACGATGTACTTGTGCTCCTTGTTGCACGGCCACGGCACGTCCTTCTGGCCGGGCGCGAGCGGCACGCCGACGGAGTGCACCGCGGGAACGAAGTCGCCGCCGTCGCCCAGGACGTCGAGCACCTTCCTGCCCATGCGCGTCATGAGCTTCATGTTCACCGCGACGTACGCCGAGTCGGAGATCTCGACGCCGATGTGCGCGATGGGCGAGCCCAGCGGTCCCATGCTGAACGGAACGACGTACATCGTGCGTCCGCGCATGCAGCCCTTGAAGAGTCCCTCGAGCGTCGCGCGCATCGCCTTGGGCTCGACCCAGTTGTTGGTCGGACCCGCTTCATCCTGCGTGGCGGAGCAGATGAAGGTGCGGTCCTCGACGCGCGCCACATCGGAGGGATCCGACCAGGCGAGATACGAATTGGGACGCAGCTTCTCGTTCAGCTTCCGGAACGTGCCCGCCTTGACGAGCTCGGCGCAGAGCCGCTCGTATTCCGCGTCGGAGCCGTCGCACCAGTGGATGCGATCCGGCTGCGTCAGGGCTGCGACCTCCTGCACCCACTTCAGGAGCTTCGCGTTGCGGGTGGGAGCGCCTCCGGCGACCGGGGCGGCTTGGGCGTGCATTGCTGCTCCTCCGATTGCGCCCCGGGCTGCCGTGGAGGCGGCGTCCGGCGCTTTGAAACGTCGATTATCTCAAATAAATCGGGACAGACTCCAATTTCCGCCTGACTGAAAATTCAGGCTCCCGTCTCGCGTAAGAGCCGCTTCTAGGCGAAGCGTTCCGCGCGATACGGGGCGGGATCGACGAGCGGCTTCTCGCCCGCGACGAGCTCGGCGATGAGGCGTCCCGTGACGGGGCCCAGCGTGAGGCCGTGGTGCGCATGCCCGAACGCGAACCACAGGTTGGGATGCCGCGGCGCCGGTCCCAGGATCGGCAGCATGTCGGGCGTGCAGGGCCGCGCGCCCATCCACGGCTCGGTGTCGAGGCGCTCGGCGAGCGGGAAGAGATCGCGCGCGATGGGCTCGGCGCGTCCGAGCTGCACCGGCGTCTTGATCGCGTCGCGCAGCGCGAACTCCGCGCCCGTGGTGAGGCGGATGCCGCCGCGCATCGGCGCGAGGAAGTAGCCGCGCTCGGTATCCAGCACCGGATGGTTGAGCCGCGCGTGACCGGCGGCGCGATAGTGCATGTGGTAGCCGCGCTTCACCGCGAGCGGCAGGTCGTATCCGAGCGAGCGCGTGAGTGTATCGGCCCACGGGCCCAGCGCGATCACCGCGTCCTTCGCTTGCACGTTGCCGTCGCCGGTGCGCACGCTCCATCCGGCGCCCGATGGCGCGAGGCTCGCGGCGTTGCCCTGCAGCAGGCGCCCGCCACGCGACTCGAAGAGCGCGAGGTACGCCATCGCGAGGCCGTGCGGATCGTCGACGCACACGGGATCGGTCCAGTGCAGCGCGCCCACGAGCACCGGCGCGAGATGCGGCTCCTCTTCCTGCAGCGCGTCGCGGTCGAGCGTGCGGTACTGCAGGCCGAATTCGGATTTCCAGCGCGCGGCCTCGGCGTAGCGCAGGTCGCGCTCGCGCGCGGTGCGGAAGACCTTCATCCAGCCGATGCGCTTCATGAAGCCCTCGGCGCCCGCTTCGCGCGCGAGCGCGTCGTGCTCGGTCACGCAATGCTCGATCAGCTTCGCGTAGACGTGCGCGATCGCCTGGTGTCGCCGCGGGCGTGAGTGATGCCAGTACTTCCACAGGAAGGGCGCGAGGCGCGGGAGCGCCCGCGGGTGGTAGTGGGCGTCGATGGTGTGGTTGAGGCTGTAGCGGACGAGGGCGCCGAAGTCGTGCGGAAATCCGTAGGGATACACGCCCTCGCGCTGGATGAGCCCCGCGTTGCCGAACGAGGTCTCTTCCGCGGGCCCGCGCCGGTCGACGAGGGCGACCGCGCGTCCGCGTTTCTGCAGGTGCAGCGCGGTGCAGATGCCGATGATGCCGGCGCCCAGCACGATCGCGTCGGCGTGCGCGGCCCCCGAGCTCAACGCGAGGGGCTCCCGGCGGCGGTCTTGTCGGCTTCGAACACGGTGCCGGCGGCATGCCCCGAGGACAGGACGCGCTCGCTACCCTCGGACAGGTGCCGGCGCATGAGCGCCGCCGCCCATTCGCGATCGCCGGCATCGATCGCGTCGAGGATCGCGAGGTGCTCCTTGCACGATTGCACCAGCGCCTGCGAGTCGGCCGTGAACGAGGCGAACTCCTGGAACTTGCGCAGGCGGTCGATCTGCTCGATCGCCTGCAGCACGAAGCGGTTTCCCGAGAACTGGGCGAGCATCTCGTGGAAACGCGAGTTCATGTCGAAGAATTCGCTGGCGGTGCGCGCGGCGCTCTTCGCCGCGATGAAGCGCCGATGGCGCTCGCGCGCGCGCTTGAGCTCGGCCGCATCGACCTTGAAGCCCGGCTCGAGCAGGCCCGCGCTCTCGACGATGGCGCGGAAGCGGAAGCTCTCGGCGATGGACTGCGGCGTATCGAGGAGCGGCTGGAATTCCCACCCGTGGCCGCGGCGCCGCTCCATGAAGCCCTCGCCATGGATGCGTAGCAGCACCCGCGAGAGCAGGCTCCGCGGGACCTTGTAGCGCGCGAGGAGCTCGGCTTCGGAGACGGTCTCGGCCAGCGCGCGGCGGCCGCGATCGGCGAGGATCTTGCGATAGAGCGTTTCCGCGGGGCGCGCATCGGAAGGCGCCTTGAACTTGCCGCGCCCCTTCGCGCCCGGCGCCACGAAGACGCCGGCGTTCTCCTTGTAGTAGACGTGGCCGGAGCGCTGCAGGAGCTTCAGTGCCCCGCGAATCGGCGTGCGCGAGACACCCAGGCGCGCGGCGAGGCTCTCCTCGCGCAGCGGCGTGTGCGGCGCCTGCCCCTCGGCGTCGATCAGGTCGGCGATCTGGGCGGCGAGGTCGAGGCGCAGCGCGCTGGGTCGGGGCATGCCGCGGATTGTACTCGGTACAATCGCGCTAGAGCTTGTGCAGGCATTCCGCCACGGTGCCCCAGAGCCGGTCGATCTGGGCGCGCTCGATGATGAGCGGCGGCGAGGCGACGAGGCTGTCGCCCACGCCGCGCACCAGCACGCCCTTGTCGAGGCAGGCGAGATGCAGCGCCTGGGCGTAGTGCCCGGACTTTCCCGGCACCGCCTCGAACTCGATCGCCGCGAGCATGCCGCAATTGCGGATGTCGACGATGTGCGGCAGGCCCTTCAGCGAATGAACCGCCTGCTCGAAGTACGGAGCGAGCGCGGCGGAGTGCTCGAAGTTCCGCCCATGGGAAACGTCCCGTTGGTGAGTCCCTTGGCGCACGTGAGGATGTCCGGAACCACGCCCCACTTCTCGGCGCCGAAGGCTGCGCCGACGCGCCCGAACCCGGTGATCACCTCGTCGAAGATGAGCAGGATGCCGTGCGCATCGCAGATCTCGCGCAGGCGCTGGAGGTAGCCGCGGGGCGGGGCCAGCACGCCGGTCGACCCCGCGACGGGCTCCACGATCACGGCCGCGGTGGTCGAGGCGTCGGGGATGTTGATGATGCGCGCGAGCTCGTCGGCGAAGTGCGCGCCCTTTTCCGGCTCGCCGCGGCTGTAGGCCTGCGTGGCGCGGTCGTAGGTCGCCGGCAGGTGGTCGACGTAGGGCAGGAGGTTGCCGTATGCGACGCGATGCTTGGAGATGCCGCCCACCGAGACGCCGCCGAATCCGACGCCATGATAGGAGCGCTCGCGCCCGACCAGGCGCACGCGCGAGGAGTTGCCGCGCGCGCGATGGTAGGCGAGCGCGATCTTGAGCGCGGAATCCACGGCCTCCGAGCCCGAGTTGCTGAAGAAGACGTAGTCCAGGCCCGCGGGCGCGAGCGCGGTGACGCGGTCGGCGCATTCGAAGGCGATCGGGTGGCCCAACTGGAACGACGAGGCGTAGTCGAGCGTGCGCATCTGCTTCGCCACCGCCTCGGTGATCCGCTCGCGGCCATGTCCCGCGCACGGCGAGGTCGTTCATGGGGGATCCCGGGAATTTCGTTGCGGGGAGGGCTCCATACTGGCATTGTACTTTAATCATGTCAAATACAATCCGGGGCGCCGGAGCCTCTTGCATTTTATGTTCACATAGTACAGACTGCGCCGCAGACCCCTTCCCGATACCCGAAGCCATGAGCGAGCCGGCCGCCTATTTCCCTTGCATCGAGGTCTCGGGCACGCCGCGCGAGCGCGGACTCGCTCAGGGCCGCGCCGTACCGGAGCGCGTCGCGCGAAGCGTGACCCTCTACCGCGGCGAGCTCGCCAAGCGCAACGTCGACGCGGCAACGCAGGAGCGCCTGGCACGCCGCTTCATCCCGGTGATCGGCGACTTCGATCCCGACTACCTCGAGGAAATGCGCGGCATCGCCGAGGGCGCGAACGTCCCGCTCGAGGGCGTGGTGACCGTCAACTGCCGCACCGAGATGATGTTCGGCTTCAAGGAAGCGGCGCATATCCACGAGAAGATGGAAGACGGTTGCACGGGCGTGGTGGCGCTGCCCTCGGTCACCGCGAGCGGGCGCCTCCTTCATGCGCACAACTGGGACTGGCGCCAGGAGGCGGCTGATTCGAGCATCGTGCTGCGCGTGCGCAGCGATCACGGGCCCGACATCCTCACGCTCGTGGAAGCCGGCGGGCTCGCGCGCCACGGTTTCAACAGCGCGGGAGTCGCGCTCACGGCCAACTTCCTCGCCTGCGACCGCGACTTCAAGTCGCAGGGCGTGCCGCTCGCGGTCCTGCGGCGCAAGATCCTCGAGCAGCCCAACCTCGCCGCGGCGGCGAAAGTGCCCGGCACCACGCGGCGCTTCTGCTCCAACAACATCATGCTGTCCCACTCCGACGGCGAGGCCCTCGATTTCGAGTGCGTGCCGGACGAGTGCTTCTGGATTCAGCCCGAGGATGGCCTGCTCGCGCACTCGAACCACTTCATCTCGCCCTCGGCGCGCGCGCGTGTGAGGGACACCTACTTCGCCACCAACCCCGACACGATCTACCGCGTGACGCGCGTGCGCGATTTCCTCGCCGCGCGTCGCGGAAAGATCGGCTACAAGGACCTGGTGGAGGCGCTCTCGGACCGCTACGGTTTCCCGGACAGCGTGCTGCGCTCGCCCAAGCCCGCGGCGTTCGACGCCATCTCCGCCACCGTGTGCATGACGGTCATCGACGCGAAGCTCGGCAAGATGTGGATCGCGCGCAAGCCCTACGAGCGCATCGACTTCGCCGAGTACGCGATCGCCGCGCAGACCGCCGCGCGCCCCGTCGACCAGCTCGCCGCCTGAGGGAGGCCCCTGATGCTTCGCTCGATCCCGCTCGTCGTCCTGTCGCTCGCCCTGCCCGTCGCGGGGCTCGCCGCCGGCACCATCCGCGTGGCCGCCAACGCCGATATCCGCAGCACCAATCCGGGCGCGTCCGGGAGTGAAGTTCCACAACGGCGCGGCGCTCACGAGCGCGGACGTCGTGTGGTCGTGGAAGCGCTACCTCGACCCGAACACGAAGTGGCTGTGCCTCGCGGAATTCGACGGCTCGCAGAGCCTCAAGATCGAAAGCGTCGAGGCCACCGATCCCATGACGGTGGTCTTCAAGCTGAACCAGGCGCGGCCGCTCTTCCTCACGCAGATCGCGTCATTCCAGTGCGGATCGGGTGCCATCCTCCACAAGGATTCGGTCAACGCCGACGGCAGCTGGAAGAATCCCATCGGCACCGGCCCCTTCAAGCTCGGCGAGTGGCGGCGCGGCGAATGGATCGAGCTCACCGCGTTCAAGGACTACAAGAGCGCGCCGGGCGCGCGCGACGGGTACGTCGGCAACAAGGTGCCGCTCGCCGATTCCGTGCGCTGGATCGTGATCAAGGACGACGCGGCGCGGCGCACGGCCCTCGAGAAGGGCCAGGTGGACCTCATGCCCGGGCTTCGCCCCACGGAGCTCACCGAGATGGGCAACCCACCCAACATCGAGGTGCGCAATGCCCCCACGATGTCGGTGAACGCGCTCCTCATCCAGGTGCGCGATCCTGTGCTCGCCGACGTGAAGCTGCGCCAGGCGATCTCGGCCGCGCTCAACATCACGAGCATCGCGACCATCGCTTCCGGCGGCGCGGGCACGCCCAACGCGTCGATGATCCCGGCGCCGAGCAAGTACCACGCGGGCCCGCAGAACGCGCCGCACAAATACGACGTGGCGGCTGCGAAGAAGCTCCTCGCCGAGTCCGGGTACAAGGGGCAGCCCCTCACGATGGTCACCAACCGGCGCTATCCGGACATGTACGAGCAGTCGATGATGATGCACGGGATGCTGCGGCAGGCGGGCATCAACGTGGATCTCGAGGTGCTCGAGTGGGGCACCGCGCTCGAGCGCTACCAGAGCGGCAAGTACCAGCTCATGTCGTTCGGCTACTCGGCGCGCGTCGATCCCTACCTCGTCTACGAAAGCATGCTGGGCGACAAGGAGAAGAGCCCGCGCAAGGTGTGGGACAACCCGAAGGCCATCGCGCTGCTGCAGCGGACGGGCGAGGAGGGCGATCCGGCCAAGCGGCAGAAGATCTTCGACGAGATGCACGCGCTCATGCTCCAGGACGTGCCGCTGGTGGTGCTCTTCAACCCCGGCGATCCCAACGGCGTCAACAAGAAGCTCGAGGGCTTCGCCTCGTGGTCGCAAAGCCGCGACCGGCTCTGGGGCGTGAAACCCGTGGTGCACTGAGAAGGAACCATGACGAACTTCGCCCGCATCATCCTGCTCGCCGCGCTCGCCTTCGTCGCGATCGCGGCACGCGCCGCCGATCCGCTCGACGAAGGGCCGACCACGCTCACGCTGGAATACCGCACCGCGGCCGGCGATCGCCTCGCGCTCAAGGACTACATGGTGACGACGGGCCTCAAGCAGATCGCGCGCTGGCGCGAGGAAGGCCTCCTCACGGAATCGCGCGTGTTCTGGAGCCGCTACACGGACCACGCCAACTGGGACATGCTGGTCGTGCTGCAATTCGCCACACCCGCGAAGATGGCCGAGTGGAAGCGCATCGAGGCGCGCTTCCCCGCGGGGCTGCCCATCAGCGTCGCCCGGCTGTGCGCGCAGATCGACACCAATCCCGCCGACCTTCATTTCTCGGGCGGCGAGTCGTCTCCCGATTCCGTCTTCCTCATCATCCCGTACGATTACCTCGTCTCCACGGCCGACTACGTGAAGTACGTGAAGACGTACATCGTGCCGCAGTACGAGGGGTGGATCGGCGAGAAGATCCTCGCGAGCTATCGCGTCTACCTCGGGCGCTTCCCGGTCTCGCGCCACTGGTCGGCGCTCATGTTTCTCGAGTACAAGGACGAGGCTTCGCTCGGCGTGCGCGAGAAGACGACCGCAAAGGTGCGCGTGCGGTTGCGTGAGAACCCGGAGTGGAAGGCGATCCACGAGAGCAAGCAGAACGTCCGCGTGACGCGGCAATACGTCCTGGCCGACCTCCTGCGATAGACATCCAAAAAAAGGGGAACGAGAATGAACAAGCACCAGCGCACCCGACTCGCCGCCGCCGTCGCTTTCGCAGTCTCCGCCGTTCCGTTCGCGGGTTGGGCCCAGACTCCGCAGGACCAGAAACGGGCCGAGGAGGAGAAGAAAGCCGGCGACGAGAGACAGCACCTCGGCACCATCAGCGTCACCGCCGAGCGCGTGACCGGCTTCAAGGCGCGCACGACGCAGGTCGGCGCCTTCCGCGACGCGGAGATCCTCGACGTCCCTGCGACGATCAACGTGATCCCGCGCACCGTGCTCGACGCGCAGGAGGCGCAGGGCCTCTACGACGCGCTGCGCAATACCGCGGGGGTCGCGCGCTCGCAGACGAGCGGCACCGTGGCGGACAACCTCTCGATCCGCGGCGTCGCGACCGAGAACCGCACCAGCTTTCGCTTGAACGGCGGGCTCCCGGTGAACAACCTGGTCGAGATGCCGATGGAGGACAAGGAGCGCGTGGAAGTCCTCAAGGGCTCCTCGGCTCTCTACTACGGCTTCACCTCGCCCGCGGGCGTCGTGAACATGGTCATGAAGCGCGCCGGGCCCACGCCGATCCGGTCGCTCACCCTGAGCGGCAACCAGTTCGGCCAGTATCTCGGCTACGTCGACATCGGCCAGCAGTTCGGCGAGAAGAATGAATTCGGCGCGCGCATCAACGCGGGCGGCGGCAAGTCGCGCAACGCGATCGACGGCTTCGACGGACGCCGTCAGCTCGTGGCCGGCGCCTTCGACTGGGCGGTGACCGACAACCTCGGCGTCAAGTTCGACTTCGAGAACATCGAGCGAACGGCGATCGAGCAGGGCTCGGTCGGCCTCAACGCCGCGGTGAACTACGTGATCACGCTGCCGCAGGTCCCCGATCCCACCAAGCTCATCTCCGGCACTTGGGCCTGGACCGCCGGCTACATCTCGAACTACGTGGGCCGCTTCGACTACTACCTCACGCCCGACTGGGCGATCATGGCCGAGTGGGGCCGCGCCGAGACGCATCGCGAGCGCCGCGAATCGTCGCAATTCCTCAACTACAACGTCGTGACGGGCGAGGGCTCGCTTCGCGTTTCGGTGATCACCAGGCCCCAGGCCTACGTGAACGAGAACGTGCGCAGCGAGGTCGCCGGAAAGTTCGGCTTCGGCATCATCGACAACGAGATGACCTTCGGCTTCATGGAGAACCAGCGCTAC